>Ga0233439_10003767_pt1 | contig 15357 bp, 21 predicted proteins | sample SI_123_September_6_FD_182713 | JGI IMG/M metagenome (GOLD analysis project Ga0233439, IMG submission 182713) | Seawater microbial communities from Saanich Inlet, British Columbia, Canada - SI_123_September2016_100_MG | ecosystem: Environmental > Aquatic > Marine > Inlet | place: Canada: British... | reverse complement strand
CCTTCGCCCTCCTTCTTAGCTCCAGCAGCAGCATCTTCGCCCTCCTTCTTAGCTCCAGCAGCAGCATCTTCGCCCTCCTTCTTAGCTCCAGCCGCAGCATCTTCACCCTCCTTCTTAGCTCCAGCCGCAGCATCTTCACCCTCCTTCTTAGCTCCAGCAGCAGCATCTTCACCCTCCTTCTTAGCTCCAGCCGCAGCTTGTTCAGCAGCAGTAGAGGCAGCAGTAGAGGCAGCACCACCACTACCTATGATACGAACTTCATTATTGTTTATTTTAATAATTTCAATTCCACAATCTATTAAAAACTGTTTACATTCTCCAGCCTGGGCTGTACTAACATTTAACGTTATATTATTTGAATCAGTCATATATATATATTTACTATATTATTTTTACCATTTAAACTCTCAAAATTACTTTCTAAAGATATATTAGTTATGGTTAAATCAAAAAAACGAAAGATTAGTAAGAAAAACAAAACAAAGAAAAAAGACAAAAGAAAATGGACAGATACAAATTATCCATACAGAAATCATTCAAAACAAAAAGCTGTCGATAACTTTTTAAAATTACAAGAAGTCGCAAAAAATGAGCTTAGTTCAAAATCATTAACTGGTAACATAACAGTTGATTATGGAACAGAAAAACTTCGCGTTAAAACAAAATATCGCGGTAAATCTAATTTAGAAAGATGGAAAACACCAAAAGCTAGAAAAAAACTCATCGGATTTGCCAAAAGACTTCGCAAATATGATTTAGATAATAACAAAAAAGATCCCGGTGTATCTTTATCTATTCAACGAGCAATATCCTTACAATGGGGTACAATAAATACCATGAGACCCGCCGCAGCTCTTAACATATATAAAAAATATAAAGCAAAATGTGTACTTGACTTTACAGCTGGTTGGGGGGCGCGTATGATAGCAGCCGCCGCTTTAGGCATTGATTACATTGGTATTGACGCTAATAAAAACCTTGAAAAAGGTTATAAAAAAATCATCGCCGCCATTAAACCCTACACAAAAAGTAAAATTAAAATGATTTTTAAAAAGGCTGAAGACGTTGACTTTAGTAAATTACCTAAGTATGATTTTGTATTCACATCACCGCCTTATGAGTATTTAGAAGTATATGAAGGAATGAAAAACTATGAAAAAACAGACAAAATCAAACAGCCATCTTCCGCTAAATTAATAAAAAAAGAGGATGCCCAAGGATTTTACACCGATTTTATTATCCCGACTTTAAAAAAATCATACAAACATTTACCAAAAAATAAATATATATGTTTAAATATTCCTGATTTGATATATGAAAAAATAAAATCTCTCTGGAAAAAACATGACAAAAGAGATGAATATGTTATTACAAAAAGAATAGGGAGCAATGTAAAACAAGAAACCCGCCGAGGTTCAGAATATATTTATTGCTGGATAAAAAAAACCTAAGTGTATAATAATTTTAAATGTATAATTATATTTAAAGTGATTAACGCCTCGAATTATAGCAGCGGTTTGATGACAGCTTATTTGCGGTAACAAGTCGCAACATAACCAAACAATGATTACAATTTCTTGAAGCAGTGTAACCATGATAAACAATTGTACCACAGCCTTGTTTTTGGCATTTTGGACAAGTCCTGTTTTCAGACCACTCTTTGTTTTCTGGAACATTTCGGGAATCCATGATTAATTTTTGTGGATAATTACATTCACCACAAAGATAATGAACAGTCACGGGTTCGTTTTTCTTAATAGGTAGAGACATGGTATTTTATGTATTTACAAACCGATAAGCAATACATAAAAAAATCAATTTATAATGCGCCCATTAGACTTAGCCCAGCATCTTACTGAAACACCAAAGAGTTACATCGGTTTTCAAACATTTGCTTTATATTTCAATAAAAAAACGGGCTCCCCCAGAGCATAAGCTCTTTTATTTTTAATTTTTTTATTTTTAATTACGCGAACACATCGTCCATCTCAACTGCCTCTCCACCCGAGTTTGAATGAGACTTAATCTCTTCCCTAACTTCGAGTGAGATAGAACCTTCATCCTCGTACGGTAGCTCATTTCCAATAGCGAGAGCTGCGGCAGAAGAGAATGTTTTCTCTAGGTCTGCGACAGACTGATACGCAACAATGGGTGGGGCAACCAGCTTCGGACGGCGTTCTTCATCATCGGGTCGCCTCGACTTACTAATAGAAAGCTTCCAGAAGTACGGTTCGTCATAGTAGACGCGAAGCTCACCGTCGCAGAGGCTGGTTAGAGCATCGCTTGCTCCCGGTGTTTTACCCCATGAATTAGGCGAGAAGTGAACGAAGAACATCTTGTTTCCATCCTTGCGAATAACTTCATCAATTCGCTCAATCATCCCGAGAAACACAGCTTCATTTCTACCATCAACATTAATATTCGCCTTCTTCAGGCAGGCGAATACTCGCTGAGGCGTGATATTCTTGAAGGCGAATCGGATACAAACCGAGATACCATTGGAATCCTGGCTGTTCTCAAACTGAAATGACTTAGGCGTAGTGTCGCGACGAGTGGGACGCCACGTAGTGACCGAAGCCTTGTTGGAAGACGTATTGGTGGTAGACATAATTGTGTAGGTATTTAAGAAAGATGTATGTTTATATGGTGTTTGTAGTATAACTAAAAAAAGTAATCAATTTTTTTTATTCTCCCGTTTTTGTCTTTGTTATTTATTCACCAATTCTTAGCTATCATTCTACCAGCTCTATATCCAACATACCCCGAACCAGCTGTGCGGAACCGGAACCTTCTATTGTGATAATCATCTTCACCAGGAAATAGGCAACCACAGAGGCACACAATAAAAGCTATAATAATAATAATAGGTAATACAGTTGTTGAACATTCTATATTTTCGGAACAAATGCCAAAGGCCACGCCCATGATACCCACAGTCAAATCTATAAAGAGTTCTGAAATTGCATCATCATCTTCCTCCTCAGCAGCAGCACACTTAAGAGTAAGAAGCATAAAAGATAGAAATACCAATCGATAAAAGGTAGAGTTCTTCATTGTAGTTATTTGTATAATGGATGATTATAGAAAAAAAATGTTCAATTTTTAAATGTCTTTGTATTATATTTATTCTGGCATTTCACCAGATACTATCTCGTGTCTCTCTCCAAAGTCACGCATCTTTTTTCGTTTTATTTCTTGAACTTCAGCACACCTCATATCCAAACTTTTTGTTCCCTTTCCCAAACCAGCGGTTATATATTTAAATACTCGTACTTCTTGTGTTTGTCCAATGCGATGTGCCCTCGCAATAGCTTGGTCTTCAACAGCCGGATTCCAATGAGGGCTAGTAAATATAACCGTAGAGAATTGTTGGAGATTTAAACCTTCACAACAGCTTTGTATTTGAACTATGAGAACATCAGGGTTAAGAGTGGGAATTATTTTTCGGTCGCTGTGTTTTGTTCTACCATTCAACATCTTTACATCCATGCCATATTTATTAGTTAAAACCGCGTTGAGATGATTCATTTCTTCGATATAAAAGCAAAACAAAATGCAGCGGCGATATTCTTTTTTTTCATTTTTAATTTTTTCAACGATCATGTTTATTTTTGTATGTGAGTGAATCTTTTTAATATTCACGTCATTGGGGATACTTCCCTCGTTTTGTAGGGATTTTGCGTAATTTGTTACCATGTGTGGAATGATACAGGATTGTCGTGCGCGAATCAACATAGGTAGTATTGAGTCACCTTCGATATATCTAATGAAATCATCCGCGTTTTCTTGTGTAATCTCTGAAAATGACAGACAACTATGTACTGAACTAATCAAATTTTTCTCTTCTACTGATTCATATTCCTCCACGAAAACAGTTGATATTTTAGCTGGTTCCAATTCAATCCCCACGCCAACTTTGGTGCGAAGTTTAACATACGGGATAAGAATATCAGTAGCACTTGTCGGATTCGCTTTGATTTGTTCCCATATACCCATAAGTTTACACAATGAAACCATGTCTTTATCCGAGTTTTGAATAGGTGTTCCCGTCATATACCATTGGTTTAGTGCTTGAATTTTCAACGCCCCGAGATGTTTATTACTTTTTTGATTGCGAAGATGATGTGCCTCATCGTATATAACGCGGTCCCACTCAATACTCCATAGAGGCGATTTCCACGAAGATTTTTTGTTTCGCGTTGACACCATTCCGTAAGTAGTTAGCACCATCGGACGCTCTTGAATTTCACCGATAGTAAGTTTGGTATTGCGACCATGAAACACAAGAACGTCGTGTCCAAGCCACTTCTTGATTAAACTTTTCCACTGGTTAAGAAGTGCCGAGGGTACAACTATAAGTGTGTTGCCCACGGGATTTCCAACGCAGATAGAAAGCATAACAATCGTTTTGCCGAGCCCCATTTCGTCTGCTATTAAACCACGTGGTGTCGTTTTTACAAACGTACCACCTTGGTCATAAACACAGTGTTCTTTGTACAACCCCCAGTCAATAGCTTCTTGTTGATAGCTTCGCGATTGAATTCCAAAGTCATGCATCCATTGACTGATTCTTTCTTTGGCAACATCAACGGAGTTTTTAATTTGAGACAAGTTGAGAGACATGTTAAAGTAGTGAGATATTGACCAGCTATATTCCAGGTAAAAAATCAATTTATATAAAAAAACGGGCTCCCCTTTTTATTTTTAGTTATGGTAACGATTCAATAACACGATTCTCGTCTCGGGAACAATTTTGATGAGCAAAGTAGTCTGTAAACGCGGCTCCACCAGCTTGTCCGATCATGGCACGTGGATAGAAATTGATACCACGATGATTCGCATCTAGTGTTTTTAGCCGTTCATTTAATTGGGTGGCGCGACGCTTTTCCTCCATAATATACGCTGTTATGAGAAGAGATTGTTGTTCGGTAATTATATCATCTCCCCGATATACCGTCGTCATTCCACTTTTTTTTGAGCAAAATACATAGTAATAGCCTCGTTTTATCCCACCACTGTTGTAGAGCGGTTTTGTACCATCTGCTGACTTTGCCTCCAATGGGATAAGCGTTCCACTCGGACCTTTTAAAAAGAAATCTGGTGCTGAGTGCGTTCCAAACGGCTGTTCTATGTATGAACCCGGTGGCATTTCCGAAAGAAATCCATCTGTACCAAAATCCTTTTTTTTAATTCCCGTTTTAGAATACTCACTGTACCCAAATTCTTTCATTTTTGCAGCAAGAGCTTCCTCATGTTTAGAGTAGTTATGAACAGCTCCCGATGCCGCAGCATGATTTTTATAATAAGGCATTCTCTTAAAAGCATTGAAAAGTTCCTTAAGTGAGCGAGTAGTCATAGTGTATATAATTTATATGATATTGACTTATTATCAAGAAAAAAAATCAATTTAAATTAAAAAAGGTGAGGGGGGTTTTTATTTTTTTTTTTTGATTTTTAAAACACAATTAGCAGAGGAACACACCGTCTACATCGTCATCACTGTCGGAATCAGCATCGGCAGCATCTGCCCACGAGCCAGTGTAACGACTCTTTTTCCGGATAGGGGTCTCAGATACGATAACTGCTTTCTTAGGCGGTACACGTTCGACATCGGAGTTCAACGGTCTTTTCCAGCTGCCCTGAATAGGACGTTGCGTAGATTGAGTAGGAATGTTGAACCGAACCGTCTTCTTAGGTTCAGTTTCAATGAACGCGTCAAAAGTGGAAAGTCGTGTCCCCATAACAGCCACTTGGTTGGTAACTCGGCGTTTGAATGTTGTCTTAGACCTGACGAAGCCGTCTTTATCTGGTTTAAAAGCCTTAGCTTTTTCGGCTGAAGCCCGTTTCCGGTGGTTTTGGTCTTTCTCGGCGAGAACTGGACAACGACGAGTCGTATGACCGAGGTTGTGGCAGTATCCACACTCGTTGCTAGAGAGGACACCACAGTCTCGGACATGGTGTCCGATTTCGTGACAGAAAGAGCAGTTCTTGCGAGTGTTGCGGTTGGGGTAGAATGTAGTCATGATGATTAGTCTTAGTGTAATGGTTGAATACTTATCCATTCAATGTGATAAAAATACTCAATTTTTGTGAAAATCTTTGGAGTAGCTATGACAAAGGCTCATATTAAATATGCTGATAATCTATTTAACCTTGTCATAACGACCTCTTTGTCATAACGATTTTGAATGAAAAAAGGAGAAATATTTCGTTCTTTGCCGTAATGACTTTTACCATAACAAAATCTGGAAATGTCAAAAAAGCTGGAAATGTCAAAAAAGCTGGAAATGTCAAAAAAGCTGGAAATGTCAAAAAAGTTGGAATATAAAAATTGATTACTTTTTTCAGAACAATGGTAATATCATTCACCATATATACATCTATCTTAACATTCAAACTCTCAAAACCATGTCTGTCCCATCTATGTTCCCCATGGATATTGTTATCCTTATTGAGGAGGTGACGCGTCTCCAAACGCATCTGGACTCAGCGAATGCTGAAAATAGGCGTCTTCGGCAAACCATCAACCTTCTAATTAGCAAGAAGACTGGTCCTATTGCGAAAAAGCAGTCGTATTTGTCCAATTCCATGGCCACAACCCAGTCCAAACAAGCTGCTGATAAAGGAGCAAAATGGCAGGCAAAAGCAGTGAAAAAGGCTCAACGCGAGGCAAAGAAGGCAGCCGCAGCTGAGAAGAAGGCAGCCGCAGCTGAGAAGAAGGCATTGTTGTCAAAGAAGAATGCGCTGAAAAAGGCTCAGTGTGAGGCAAAGAAGGCTGCCACAGCTGAGAAGAAGGCAGCCGCAGCTGAGAAGAAGGCTGCCAAGGCTAAGAAGGCTGCTATTACTGCTTCTAAGAAAGCTATTGCCAAAAAGCTAAAAGACCAGAAAAAGGCTGACCGTGAGGCAAAAAAGGAAGCAAAGGCTAAGAAGGCGGCTATTACTGCTTCTAAGAAAGCTATTGCCAAAAAGCTAAAAGACCAGAAAAAGGCTGAACGTGAGGCAAAGAAAGCTGCGACAGCTAAGAAGAAAGCTGCGGACAAGAAAACAAAAAAATAGAAAAAACAAAAAAATAGAAAAAACAAAAAAAGAAAAAAGACGATTTTTTTTATAATCAATATATAAGACAAATCCACAGCCGGTTGCTAGTAACCCTAATTGAGAGGGTGAAATTGAAGTTCGATTCTTCTTTGTGGAATTATGTACCTATATGGTATAATTAAATTGAATACTTTTCACACAAACAACACACCAACACACAACACACAACATCACTATATACAGTTTTATATGTTTCACTGGAATTCAAAGACAGCCAAACAAGATGCCACCATCGAAGATATTATAAGAGGTATTACATGGAATCCATTTCTAAAACCATCAGATAAAACGAAAACTAAAAAAAGCGAAAAAATAGAAAAAATAGAAAAAATCAAAAAAATCAAAAAAAAACACAAGTTTAAGCCTTTAAACTTTAACAAAACTAAAAAAATCAAAAAAATCAAAAAACTATCTTTAGACGAAGAAATGATTAAACGCTGGCCAATTGACTGTTTCATATATAAAGATGATTGCTTATCTACCAGAGAATACCATAAAAAAGAAGATAGAGCTAAGGGCGCAATGAGAGTTGGTCAATACAAGTTGGCAAAAGCGTTTTATATTCAAGCCGCTATGCATCGTCTATGGCATTCTATAAAATTTTGTAACAAGACTGAAGATTGGGGGCATAAACTGGCCAGAATAAGTTGTTTATACCAAGCTAAGCTAATCATTGAAAAGTTTGATATGTAAAACAAAGTTCTTTAAAAAATTGAATATTTTTTTTATTTTGTATATTAAACTATACACAAAATAGTACTATCACAACATGGCATCTTTCGTAAAATCAACCGTTGCCACAGAAATTAAAAAAAGAGTCAAGTTTGCCTTCGACAATGATTGTTTGATGAAACCAAAGCCAGCCTACATTGCGGTTTATGAAAAAATGTCGGGTGTTTTGATTGAAAGTATTAAATCGGCGAGCCAGATCGAAAGTGAGGAACGTTTGGAACTTCAGAGTATAAAACGAAGTATTAAGGCATGGCGACCCAGGCGCTCAACGCACACTGAAATCCAACTTTCAAAAGAGGAAGATGAATCAAAGGCATTTGCTACGTTGGAATTCAACCCATTGAACATAAATAATCTATCGGGAGACTGGGAGGGCGGTGTTGCTCAGTATCTCGAGCTTGACGATGGATATCCAAGCATAAATAATCTATCGGAAGAAGATGACGGTGTTTCTCAGTATCTCGAGATTGACGGAGGATATCCCAAAGATATGTAAATATTTCAAAAACAAAACATAAAAAAATAAAAAAATAAAAAGAAAACAAAGAATATAAAAATTGATTTTTTTTATTACTTATACGAGGATACTATAACGCAATATATAATTAACAAAAACAAATGACCAACTCCGCATCCCAACCTAGCCGAAGCGAGACACGAACGCGCAACATGCTTATTCGTCGCGCCAGAGAACTAGAAGGGAGATGGGAAACCGTTTGTGAAACACTCATACTTTTCATTGGAACTCTCCAGGACACAGACCTTCATAATGGAAATAATTTTGGACAGATGTTGGAGGACATTGAAGAGGTTATCGCAGATATCCCAATGCGCGAAGAGTGGACACAGCTTCATTTATTTAAGCTTTGTTCAATGTCCACTGGCAACTGCCCCATTAAGATGCGGATTAAGCAAGCAGCGAATGGGTGGAAAACAGCAAGCCAAGCTTTTTACATCATAGATGACCTGGCGGCTGACGCCGTGCGGGACGTAACGCACGATGATTCCATATATATCCTAGATTTTAAAGAGTCAATTCAAGAGATTTTCACCGAAGAATGGCTATGGGAAGTTCAAGAAAACGCACCGTTTCAGTTTGTCGTTGATGGTTATGATGACAATTGGGGTATGATTCCAGTGAGCGATAGTGAAAACATTGGTCATGTTGAAGCGGAGCACGTTGAAGCAGAGCACGTTGAAGCGGAGCACGTTGAAGCGGAGCACGTCAGCGATAGCTATTCCGAAAGTTACGATAGCATGCCAGAACTGGTGGACGTTGAAGAAGAGACGGATACGGAACCGGAAGGAGAGACGGAATCGGAAGAAGACGAGGAATCAGAAGATGATACCAATTTAGCTCAGTATCTTGATTATGATGGATATAACTACGAAAACATAATGTAAATGGTTCAAAAAATAAAAATAAAAAAAAATAAAAAAGCTCTGTTTTTTTGTTGTTTTTTGTTGTTTTTGTTTTTTTTTCGCTAAAAATACCTTGTATTTAATGCCAGCGTTTGTTCCGATTCCTTTTTTTATTTAAATCATAAGCTTCTAGAATTTGTCGTTGAAAATCTAACTCAGCACAACAACCACATGGAGCAAAACCAATGTGCTGAACACACAAGATAAACTTTGTTTTCACTTCGTCGTAACTTGCCAGACAATTTTTACATCGTTTGTGCCAAATTTTTGTTGTATCGTTAAGATATTCGTTTCTCTCCGTATAATTTAGGATAATTTCCGGATTTCCGCATGAGTCGCATGTCATATGGTAACGCATTTCTTTGCGAAATGTATATCCCCTCCATAGAGATTGGATTTTTATGGCACGATTGATAAAGAAGAAGATATTTTTTTCGGATGAGATAACCATGATAAGCTTTGTATGAATAGTAGAGTATCCATACTACATAAAAAAAATCAATTTTTATTTTTTAGTTTTAATTGTATACATTACTCATCATCACTTTCATACCATTCGTCTTCAGAAGTCTCATCACCGCTCACCCACTCTTCCTCTTCCTCTTCCACAACACGTATGCGCTCGGGTTCAACATTATCTGGCGCAATGAAATTTATGTCGCTTTGATAATGACTGCGCCTAGTTAGAAATCCCGAAATTTCCCGACCAATTTCATTAGGAAGTTTTCGCGCTGTTTCCGCTACCATCATTGCTTTTTCCAGGTCCTTCCCATATTGAATATCCTCAGAGGCTTGGTAAGCATCTTTATAATTTCCATGTATGGCACCATTATCATAACCCGTATCATAATGGTCACATCCAACAAATCCAGAACCAGAAACGAAGTTCAAATCCTTGAAACGCCTGGGCTCTTTTACCGTACGTCCACTCCTCGTTTTTTTGTTTGAAGCCATTTTATATTAAAGTTTTATATGTTTGAATGATCCTCACCCCATTAGATAAAGTAAACTCAATTTAAATTGAATACTAAAATTTCTTGAGTAATGGTTTTGTTAAAAATATATAAGAAATGAATCCATTCCAAAATAAAAGCGATGAGTTTGTCAAAGACTTTATTTACCGGGGGAAAAAACTAGAACTAGATATTAATTTTGATGAAGAAAAAAAGGGAATCCCATTTTTATGTTGGGTTGAAAAGAAAACAAAGGGAGAAGATTTTGAATGGTTTTATCTCATGATTAAGCTTAACATTCAAGATGGTTCAATGGTAAATATCACACTGAATCACCCAACTCACCAAAGTGGTGTAACAACAACAGAAAATATGAGCCAAAATGCCTCAAACTTTATCTCACAATATATTCCCAAAATCATGGAAAAAGATTGTGATATTATAAAAACCTTTTTACAAATTTATTAATCAATAGCTGTATTTATATAAAATATATTTAATTTAACTTTTTTTTTTGTCGCCATACTGTAACGTTAGGGTTGGAGGCATTATTCATATAACTCCATTTATATTCATCAGGTAAATCTTTATTTAGTTGTATTGGTGATCCGTAATTTAAATTTATATCCCAATTAAATAGAAGACCGTTATCTTCACTTGGAGATAGTGGATTTCTATTAATTTTTTTCTCTTCCTCTATATTTATTATACTTTCATAAAATTCATCTAGTGCGGGAATAGGACCAAATTTTGCCGGAATTTCCTGAAAATAAAACCGGTCCAATGATTGTAAAAATAATTTTTTATATGCTGCGCTCTGTGTTAAATTGGGGCTATAAGAAACTATATAATGTTCTGTAAATCCTAATTGTAAGAAATTTATAAAATGAAACCATTCTCTAGCGGTAATATGATACTGTAATAGAATGGTTAGATGGCCATCATCGTCTACATCTAGCTTGCCCGGTGACCAGGGTGTTTCATCTTCCAAACAAAACAATTGGTTAAAAATGGTTGCCCCAACTAAACGTTCGCTATTTTTAAGCATTTCCATATTAACGACGACAAGTCCTCCACCATAAGCCTTTGCTTTCATCAAAGAAGTCATTATATCTAATAATGTAATTCATCATGTTTTATTTTAAAATCAATTTATATATCAAACTAAGTTAAAAGTATTTCATAAATAAAAATATAATGGGAACAGGAGCTTCTTCACAAAAAAGACGTGTATGTCCAAATGATTATGATCCAGAAAAATTCAAGATGATTTTAAGTTTATATGATAAACTAGATAGCGATGGAGATAATATCATTGATATAGCAGAATTAAAAAGCATAGCTGAGTTACATATTAAAAATAATATTACGCAAAATAAAGCGGAATTACAACAAAATGAAAATTATAAAAGTAAAAATATAGATTTACTTGAAGCGGAGTGTGAAAAGAAAAAGGCGCGTATTTTGGCAGAAATTGAAGCAGAGTTGGAAAGCAAAAGACGTGAGATTAATAATCACTTCGAGGATAAGCAGAAAAAGATAGAGGAAAATATCCGTGTATATGAAACAATGAATTGTGGTGCGAAAAGTGATACATTTATGTCAGTTGTTTCGAAAGACAATCAAATTGATTTCTGGGAATTTTATGAGTATATGAAAAAGCGTACAGGTGATATAAAGAATATTGAATTTTCTTAAGTTTAATTTTATAGTTAAATAAAGTATAAAATTAATACTACCTAATTATATACATGTATAAAAACGCGCATATTGAAATAAGTAAAAATGAATATACTTATACAATTACTGTAAAAGATTATCATAAACATAAAGACTTTGTTAGCACGATTATTCAAACATTTGTGGATACAAAAGGTCAAGAAAAAATGCCCAATTTAGAAAAAGATTTCACATTAAGAACACAAATAGCAGCAGACAAGATAGTAAGTTTAGAAACCCTCTTAAAAAACGGTGATATGACAGATGAATATTTTAAAATTCTTTTTAAAAGTTTAGCATTTCAATTGGAAAATTTACACAAGAAAAATTTAACGATTTTACATTATAAACCAAAACATACATATTTGTTTGTATTTGATTTCGTTGGTGTTTTCATTTATTTAAATCCAGAAGATGTTTATTCTTTGGAAATGGAGAGAATTATGATAGATTGTCCGTTCGAAAAAACCTTTTTCACCGCCCCAGAATTAAAACAAATAACAGCAATACCTGATTACACAGTACTAAAACAGGCATCTTATTGGTCTTTTGCTGCCTTACTTATCCATTATCTATCCCAATATTTAAAAATAAAAGAGCCAAAAAATATAAAAGACATGACAACTGTATTAAATAAAATAAAACATAAAAAAATGTACTGGGCTTTACAAAGATGTTTAGAGGCGGAACCAGAAAGACGATATTTGATATTTATATAAAAATTTATCTAAAAATTTATTTAAATATTTATAGTATATATAATGTCGCTTTATGTAATGGCAAGAAAGGTTAAACGGAACCAAATGGCACGTGCTCTTAATTCAAGAACACCATTCTCATTAAATACAACTAATACAGGAAAGCAAACGACTTGCTCTTCAAATAACCCAAAAGTTCATTCGGTTCAGACTAGTTTTTATACCAGAATGCGCCAAATGACTGTTACGAAAAACAAAAGGGAATCATGGTCTCAAATGCCAGATAGAAGTTCATCTGATTATCAAACAGCAAGGGCATCTTCACATATCACATGTTCAACAGATAATCAAGAAGATTTCAATTTTACACTTTCATATACAACCGGGGCTTATCTATTTTCAAACCATGGTACAACCACGAATCCAACTATTCGATTACAGCGATTAAAAACATATAAAATAACTTTGAATAATAGCACAGACCATCCATTTAGAATTCAGACTGATAATGTGCTCAATGGGAATTTATATAGCACGGGATTATCACATTCTGATGGCACAACTGGTGTAAATGCCCAAGAAAAGATAGACGGTGTGTTAACTTTTAAAGTACCGGAAGATGCACCCGATACACTTTATTATATATGTAAAAATCACGTAGCTATGCTTGGGAAGATTGAAATAGTATCAAACCAAGTCGTTGAAAGAAATAAAAACTGTGGTTCAAATTCGGCAGTAGATACGAGAGAATCAACGACGACAAACGGAAAAAAATGCTGTTTCACGAGGCCATACCGCAAAAGTCTAAATTCTAATATTGGTAGATTAAAGAGATGTAATATTACACAATCATTAGAAGGTACAAAAACAGCTATGTCTGCTAGTGAAAAGATTAGGAGAGTAAAAGCGGCGATAGGTAATTGTGAAGCGGCTAACATAGCACCATTGAGTACATCTCGGTGCACAGCAACGGGATAATTATAATGTAATGTCGCTTTCATCATATGAATAAGTATTTGACTCATTGTGTGAATCATTGTATGAATCATTGTGTGAATCATTGTGTGAATCATTGTGTGAATCATTGTGTGAATCGTTATTCGCTTCATTTCGTAAAAACGGATATTCTTTAACAATATAATCATTACATTTTTGTGAAAATTTTAAGAATTTTTTAATATTTTCACCTTTATTTGAATATAAGTATCGTTTACATGAAAAACATAAATGTATATTGAATTCCCAATATTTAACATAACAACCTTTATATTGAGTTATTGTTTTAAATAATATATTCTTAGATGTTAACGTGTCGCAATGAAAACATTTTTGTATCCAACCATCAGTGGGTAAATGAGATTCTCTATAAATATATATTTCCTTTATAATTTTTCTTCTATTGTCACCCATGCGATATAATAAATAATTAAATAGATTTTATATTCTATTATTTATATATATATGCCAAAAAACAAAGTATCAAAAAACAAAGTATCAAAAAACAAAGTATCAAAAAACAAAGTATCAAAAAATAAATATAGAAAAAAAACCCGACGGAGACGACAAAAAAAATCAATAAAAAAAAGGATGCGTCTTTCTAGAAAAAAGACATTAAAAAAAAGAAAACGGAGAAGACAGCGTAAAGTTATGAAAGGTGGGTCAATGGCGGGATCATTTTTTCAATTTTTAGCAGATGTTTATTCAGAAGATAAACAAAAAAAAACAGAGGAGGATACGGATGAAAAAAAACTAAAATCAGAAGAGCGCAAACTTAGAAAAGAAAAAATAACAGGAGAAATCAACCGATTAAGAAAAGAACGCGAAAACAATAGAGAAAAAAAAGAAGACTCTGAAATAAATGTTTTAGTAGATGACTCTGATGAAGCAAAAAAATATGTAAGCGTTGTTGAGGAAAATGATGATGAAGAAACAAATAATTCTTCTGAAATACAACGTTCTGAAAATGATGAAGAAAATATTTTATTAGAAGTTAAAGAAACTAATGAACAAACGCAGTCTGGTGGAAAAAAGAAAAAAAAGAAAAAAGGAAAGAGGAAAAATAGAACATTAAAATCAAAAAAGAGAGGGGGTTTCACCTTTTTAAATTTTTTCAAAAAGGGATGTGATAAACATATGATTGGTGAAAGGCAGGCTGATAAAAAACAATGTAAAAAAGATAAAAATTGTAGTTTTCAAGCAAGGGGTTCTGCTGGCACGTTTTGTTATGATAAACCAAAACAAAAAACAGGAACAAAAAAAAACAGTTACAAAAAAGAAAAAAAGAAAACAAAGAAGTAATTAAAAAAATTGAGTAAAAAAAAAATCTATATTATAAATAGTATTCAACTTATAAAATGTCTGTAAAGATGTCAAAATCGCAAACAATGGATGATGGACTACTCGCCCTCCTTATTTGGAGAGCTTTGACCATTTCAAATGAAAATATTAAAAATATAAATAAATCGGAAACTGTATGTAATTTTAAATCTTTCCCAAGATTTACTATTATTAGGTTGCGTAAACAAATAGAAAAATACCGTAAAGAATATACGCGCAAAACAAATAAAGATTGGCGTGTTGCCACTATTAATGATATATTTAAAGCAGATATGGTTTGGTAATATAATTTTAAACAAAATTATATTTATAAATATAATTTTTTTATATTTATAAAGTAAATGATCTATCTTAAGATTAAACATTTAAGTAAAACTCAAGAAAACGCGGATATTTTT
>Ga0233439_10003766_pt1 | contig 15361 bp, 8 predicted proteins | sample SI_123_September_6_FD_182713 | JGI IMG/M metagenome (GOLD analysis project Ga0233439, IMG submission 182713) | Seawater microbial communities from Saanich Inlet, British Columbia, Canada - SI_123_September2016_100_MG | ecosystem: Environmental > Aquatic > Marine > Inlet | place: Canada: British... | reverse complement strand
AGCCATCATCGCATTCTGCATGCACTCGGAGATGCCACTGGCAAAGAGATCATCCGCGCGATGATGCAATGGACGCAAAAACAGCGCAATATTCAAATAAGTGAAAATGCATTTACCGTCGACTTGCTAACTCACAACAATGCATGCCATGGCGCTTTGATATGGGAAAACAATCAACTGACGATGGTCTGGGCCAAGCAGACAATCCTCTGCACTGGTGGGTGCGGGCAACTTTATCGCGAGTCAACCAACCCCCAAGTTGCAACTGCCGATGGACACGCCATGGCTTATCGCGCGGGAGCTGAATTGGCCGATATGGAGTTTATGCAATTCCACCCAACCGTTTTGTATATCGCTGGCAGTAGTCGCAGCTTAATTACTGAAGCAATGCGTGGCGAAGGCGCCCATTTGGTTGACCAAGATGGGCAGCGTTTTATGCCGGAATATGACGACCGGGGCGAACTCGCACCACGCGATATCGTATCCCATGCAATCGTTTGTCAAATGAGCAAGAAACGACATCCCTGTGTTTATCTCGATTTATCACATCTTGATGCTGATGCTGTCTTACAACGATTCCCTGGGATTGCTGAATCATGCAGACAATTCGGAATCGATATCACCTCCGATAGAATTCCAGTCCGCCCGGGTGCACACTATATGATCGGTGGCGTCACTGTCGATCAACAAGGGCAAACCAGTTTGGATGGATTATGGGCAGCAGGTGAAGTTACCTGCAGTGGGCTCCACGGGGCCAATCGCTTGGCATCAAACAGTCTACTGGAAAGCCTAGTCTATGGTGCTCATGCAGGTACCGGTGCTTCGCACCGCGCGGATCAAATGCCAAAGCACTATGAAGTGCTGCCGATTCAAAATGCCCCAATCGAATCCAATCAAGAGTCACTGGACGTTTCCGATATCACTAATTCGCTAAAGAGTCTAATGTGGCACAGTGCTGGCGTATTAAGGAATGCTACGGATTTAGAAGATGCCCGAGTAACCATAAATCAATGGGAAAATTATGTGTTAGCAGTACAAATGCCTGACAAAACTGGCTGGGAGCTACAAAACATGCTTACTGTAGCCCGTACAATGGTACAATCAGCTCTTACCAGAAAAGAGTCTCGTGGCGTACATTTAAGAATGGATTTCCCTGAAACTGACAATGCCCACTGGAATCAACACATTCAAACTTCTCGAAATATCTAAAATCTGCAAACTAGCTGAGAATTGAGAAACATTTTCCTCTCCGCAGACGTATTGAGAATTCGGCAATTGCCTGTTTTAATAAGATAGATAGTAAACCTTCATCCCAACTACACAACCCAGTTTTTCAATAAGAATAACCAATGACAGCAGAATCAACGACAATTGACGAAACAGCCGAAGCCGGCTTAACCGAAAAAGCACCTGGCGAGTCCACGGCAACAGAAATCACTGGTGCGGCGCCGACCCAATCCGCAGCTGAACCAAACACAGCGATGATTGAGGCCATCGGGCTTTCGAAGTTTTACGGTGAATTCGCAGCTTCACGCGACGTAAACTTCAAAATCAATCGAGGTGAAGTGGTTGCTTTTCTAGGGCCCAACGGTGCCGGCAAAAGTACCACGATGAAGCTCCTCACCGGCTACCTTGCTCCATCGGAGGGTATCGCCAAAATAGCGGGCTACAATATGTCCAACCAACGAATCCAAGGACTCCGCAATCTTGGATACCTACCGGAAAACGGTCCGTTGTATCTGGATATGACTCCCCACTCCTTGCTGAGCTTTTTTGCGGACGCACGCGGCATGTCACGCAGTCGGCGTAATGACCGAATTGAAGCGGTTGTCAACCTTTGTGATTTAAGCAGTGTTATTTATAAAGCCATCGGAAAACTATCCAAAGGATATCGTCAACGTGTTGGCATGGCTCACGCGTTACTACACGAACCCGACGTATTAATTATGGATGAACCGACTGCCGGCTTAGACCCAAATCAAATCCAAGAAGTTCGTAACACGCTGAGTCGTCTTGGAAAAGATCGTACGATTCTATTGTCAACACATATCATGCAAGAAGTCGAAGCGATGGCCAGTCGCGTCATCATGATTAATGAAGGCGAACTTGTTTACGACGGCGCCATGTCCTCACTGGCCGAAGACGGCGAAACACTCGATCAAGCCTTCCGGCGATTGACTATTGCTGCCGATCGGATTTAACTTCTCGTAGTGCATTTGCCGATTGATTTAGCTTACTTCAACAGGCATTCAATCACAGGCCCAAGTCAAGCTTCAGCAAAACATTTACAAACAACTAGACAACTACACCAATACAACAAGAATATAATAACTATGGAAACCACTGGTACCAACCTATTTTTAGCACTGTTTGATCTTCTCTTTCGCGATTTATTAATCGTCGTTGTACTCGCAGCAATCATCGTGCCACTATATTTCACGCGAACTGCCGCGATTGCTGTCGTCCGCCGCAACTTCAAAGGCTACTTTAGCAATCCTACAGGCTATGTTTTTCTCTGCGTGTTTGTGCTGCTGACTTCGTTTGCCGCATTTTGGCCCCACCAGTTTTTCAATGCAAACCTCGCTAACCTAAATCAACTCAATCAGTTCCTGCCACTGATTATGCTCATTTATATTCCGGCCATTACGATGAGTATTTGGTCCGAAGAACGACGTGAAAAAACTGATGAACTACTGCTAACGCTACCGGCTCACGATTTCGACATCGTGATTGGCAAGTTTCTAGCAGCCGCATTGATCTTCACAGTCTCCTTGCTGTTCTCGCAAATCTCGAACTTCCTCGTGTTAGCCTCCCTCGCACGCACTCCTGCAACTTATATCGTCGATCTCGACATCGGACTTCTCACCACAAACTACTTTGGCTATTGGCTAATTGGGCTTTCCATGCTGTCGCTAGGAATGGTCGCTTCGTTTTTAACTCGCAACGCAACCATCGCCTTTGTATTCGGTCTCGCATTTAACATTCCACTAGTTGCCGCAGCATCTGCTGATGTCATTGCACAATCGTCACAAATTGCGCAAGTCATTTCTCGCTGGGGCATCTACTCGCAGTTTGAGGATTTCCAACGCGGGATACTTAGCCTGTCTTCCACGATGTATTTCTGCATGATCATTTCCATTGGCCTGTACTTATGTATGGTCCTGATTGGGAAACGACACTGGTCCGGTAGCTCACATACCAGAGTGCGTATTTGGTTTGGCTTTATACCCATTACATTTACCCACTATTTAATTCGAACCGCAGCCTTAATCGTCGCCATGCTGTCGCTCACAATTGTATTTGATCAACGCGACTTAGTGCGATTTGATACCACCCGCGGTAAAGTCAGTTCCCTGTCGGATGACTCAAGAAAACTCATTGCCGACCTTGATCCTGAACACCCGGTCTACATCGAGGCTTTCATCAGTAGCGAAGTTACCAAGGAATACATCAAAACACGCTACGACTTAATTTCTATGCTCAAAGAGTTTGATACACATGAGGACATTCACCTCACTATCCTCGATACCCTTGAACCATTTAACGAAGCCGTCGCTACCGCAGAAGAAAACCATGGCATTCCACTATTAACCGTGTCCGGTGCAAGTGGCAGCCAAGAAATTATCATGGGCGCTGTATTCCGCAGTGGACTCCAAAAAGTTGTTGTGCCGTTTTTTGAATATGGAATTCCCGTGGAGTACGAACTTGCCCGTAGTATTGCAACCGTGGCTAAAGGCAAACGCAAAACCATTGGCGTGATCGATACGGATGCAGATATTATGGGTGGCTTTAGCTTCGCCGGCGGGCAACCTAGCCGTATTCCACAACAAGCGATCGTAACGGAATTACAAAAACAATATCAAATGGAAAACGTCGATGCCACGCAAGAGATATCCGTGGGTGACTACGATATGCTGTTCATCGCTCAACCCTCGTCACTCGAAGATGAACAATTAACCAACGTCATTCGTGCCTTGCAAGCGGGCATCCCCGCAGTCGTTTTCGAAGATCCGCGGCCAGAAACCATGCAAGTCTCTGGCACGGGGCAACCACGTCCACCCGCCGGTGGTGGTGGGATGATGGGAATGGGCGGCGGACAACCTCAGCCCAAATGTAATCTAACACGGCTATGGGATACTCTTGGAATCCAAATTCCAGGTGCCCTGTCACGCACCAATCCTGGTTTGTACGATCCCGACCTAGTTTGGCAATCCGATAATCCTTACCCGCTACTAAAATATCGAGGCATCCTTGATACGTGGGTCTTTACCACGTGGCTCGATGGGGAACATCCAATCACCTCCGGCTTACAGGAGCTGTTGTTACCCGTCCCAGGCGCTATTGAAATCGATGAAACCAAAAGCCATCTAGAGGTCACCCCACTGGTAACTTCATCCCGTGATGCTGGGACCGTTAAATCTGCGGATTACATGTTAGAAATGCAAGCGCTATCCCGCGGTGATCGCGGTGCCCTAGAACGCATCAAGCAATTACAGTCTGAAGGTGACAGCGGCAGTAATAACCTTGCCGTCTATATCGAAGGCGAACCTGTGGGCGCAGTGGCCAGTGATGACGGTGGTGAAAAACCTGTTATGAAGGTCGTTTATATTGCCGACGTCGATGTCATGTTCAATGCATTTTTATCAATCCGTGCCAGACCTGCAGCACTACAAGATGTGACATATAAGTTTGAAAACGTCACGTTTCTCCTAAATGTGGTTGACTACTTAGCTGACGAAATGGATTATATCGCCATCCGTAAACGAAAACTGCGACACAGCACGTTGAAAACAGTCGAACACGAAGTTGCTATCGAACAGGGCAAGCAAACAGATGCTATCTCCAAATCACATAAACTAACTAATAGCAAAATTGAAACTTTGGAAGAAGAACTCGAAAAGGAAATTCAGGAATTTCAAGAAGAAGTTGTGAAATTGCAAGATCCAGCGAGTACCGAACGCCCTGACCCAGGCATGGTGCGAGCAAAGTTGATTAATCTTTCGAGTCGCCAGCAAGAAAACCAACGCAAGGTTCAGGTAACTCGCATTCAAGAAGAGCGAAATCGTGATAAACAAATCGCGACCATCAAACGCGAAAGTGAAAGTAAACTCGCAGCTCTACGTAATCGCTACAAACTTGCCGCGGTACTTATTCCACCAATACCTCCACTATTGATCGCAATCATCGTGTTTTTTGTCCGTCGACTTCGCGAACGTAAAGGAGTTGCTAGTGCACGGTTACGGTAACTACGGCAACACATAAATAGTAACCAACGACGGTACTCAGCATTTTGTACTTCCTCAGTAAACAACATCACATCATTTAAACTTTCAAATATTAAAGTATCGATAATCATGAACAATCTTGTCCAAACTATTATCTACGTTTTATTCGCAACTGCCGCTGTTGTTGCCGCCGTTATCACTGGTGCGGCGAACACCAGTGGTGGTGACCATGACCAACTTAAAATAGCGCGAGAAGAAATTGGAAAGGACGTCTTTACAAATTTCACCGCTGAGAATGCCGTCGAGTTAGAAATCACGACCTACGATGAAGAAGCAGCTCGACTAAAATCCTTTTCGGTAAAAAGAGATGATCTCGGACAATGGGTCATTCCATCACACAATGATTACCCCGCTGATGCGGAACAGCAAATGTCCGCTGCCGCGACTGCATTTAATGCCCTCAAAATCGCCGACCTAATTGGCACAGAACAATCGCTGCACGCGGAGTTCGCCGTGATCGAACCGAACTCCGATACGCTCGAAGTATCAAACACTGGTGTTGGAACACTGATCACAGTCCGTGATGACCAAGGCATTGAATACTCGCTAATCGTCGGCCATAAGGTCGATGACGGAAACGCTGCAGGCGCGGACCCGCGCATGCAGCAATTGTTCTACGCAGCCCGGCGACCAAGCGACGAAATCACGTTCACCGTTGATCTCAGTATGGATGTCTTTGATACGGATTTCTCCAAATGGATCGAGAATAATTTATTAGATATTAACGGTTTAGATCTAACCACTATCGACATTAATGACTATGCCATTTATCAAACACAACAAGGACCAACTCTTGCCCCGCGGTCCAATTCCAGTCTCTCACTGGATGAAACCGATAACATCTGGCAACTAAATTCTATGCTGCAATACGATGACCAATCCTCCGAACCCTCTGTGATTACGCTGACGGATGAAGAAGAATTGAACAGCGAACGTATCGACACGCTGAAGACGGCATTGGAAAACCTTGAAATTGACGATGTCGCCCGCAAACCAGAATTTTTACGTTCTGATCTGCGAGCATCCAATGAATCACTTTCCACACCTGGCGTGATTTCCGCGCTCGGCCAACTCGGACTCTATGGAGATCCCAGTACCGAAAAAGATGGCTTGATGGAACTCAAAAGTGCCAATGGTGAAATTCATGTTTCACTGAAAACAGGCGTAAAATACATATTGAGATTTGGCGAAGTCGACACTGAGACAGCAGGCGATGAAACGGTTAAGCGATTCTTGTTTGTAACCACTCGACTCGATGAGGCGATAATCCCCCGGCCAGAACTTTCTCCATTGCCGGAAGGACCAGCAAACCCAGCAGCCACTGAAAAGAAAGACGAAGAAGCCACTGACAAGCCTGAGACCCCAGCGCCAGAAGAAGGTTGTCAGGATGAACCGGCGGCGACGACAGAAACTCCCGCGGCCGACGCGGATGACACCCCGCCGCAGGAAGGCGAGCCCACAGAAAAACCTGAAGCAACACCAGCGAAAACAGAAGAACCAGCCACAACGGAAAAAGAAGACGAAGGCAAACCTGAATTAGCACCTGTGCAATTAACACCGGAACAACTAAAAGAACTCCGCGATCAAATCACCAAAGAGAACGATCGCCGAACGCAAGAGTACCAAGATAAATTGGATACGGCTCGGAATCGAGTTCGTGAACTCAACGAGCGATTTGAAAAATGGTACTACTTGATCGATGAAAAAGTCTACAATCAAATCCATCTATCTAATACAGATTTAATCATGGCTAAGAAATCAACGCTGGAAGACATCCAAGGACTCGGCGAGGGTGGTTTAGACGCACCTGGCTTGCCGGGACTTCCAAATATCCCCGGATTGCCAAGCCTAACACCTCCTCAACCTTAGTCGATTGCTGTTTGCCATCTGCCTATGGTTCGTTGTTTTGACATAATTGAAACCGGCCGTGTTAAATGTCTCAAACCAATCACAACCTACAATCTGCAACGCGCTCAGAAATCGAGCAGCATCAGCTACATAGGCTGAACCATCTGTTGGCTGAAATCTTACCGGCGAATGATTTCTACCATAAAAAATTGGGGGTTGACGATTTACAACTCAACGATTTATCCGAACTCGCAGACTTACCCTTTACGACTAAACATGAATTGATCTCCAATAATTCAAAGAGTAACTCCGCAGTCAACCTTTCCTACGCCACCGAGCAGTATGTTCGGTTCCACCGCACTTCAGGCACAACCGGATTGCCGCTGGTTATCTTAGATACTGCCACGGACTGGCAATGGTGGATCGACACATGGCAGTACGTGCTGGATGCGGCCGGCATTACAGAACAAGATCGAGCTTTCTTAGCGTTTTCGTTTGGCCCTTTCATTGGATTCTGGTCTGCTCACGATGCGATCGTTGCTCGTGGCGCTATGTCCATTCCTGGAGGCGGCCTGCGGTCATTAGCAAGATTGGAATTAATCGAGTCGAGCGGTGCCACGCTACTTTTCTCGACCCCCACCTATGCATTACATCTAGTCGAAGTTGCCAAAGATCAAGGCATTAATTTACATGACAATAGCGTTACGAAAATTATTGTCGCGGGCGAGCCAGGTGGTTCTGTTGCGACTATCCGAGCGCGAATTGAAGAAGCTTGGGGCGCGACTCTGTTTGACCATGCGGGAGCATCTGAAATTGGACCTTGGGGTTTTACTAGCGCAGACAGAACCGGTCTTCATGTATGTGAAGCCGAGTTCATTGCTGAGTTCATAGACGTCGAAACGAACTTGCCAGCAAAGACTGGCGAATTAAGTGAACTTGTCCTAACGACACTCGGCAGATCCGGTTGTCCTGTTATTCGCTATCGAACCGGAGATCGCGTCCTTCACGAGTTCCGAGAATCCAATAGTTTTGTTCATCTTGCGGGGGGAGTACTAGGACGGGCCGATGACATGTTAGTCATCCGCGGCGTCAATATATTCCCCGCCTCCTTAGATGAAATCATGCGTAGTTTTGATGACGTTATCGAATACCGCATAACAGCGACTCGTAGTGGCGAACTCGATCAACTCGCAGTCGAAGTTGAAGATACTGTAAATGACGTTCAACAAATTGCTGATACGATTGAAACTCGTTTGGGCCTACATGTCCCCGTTAGCTGTGTCTCCGCAAACTCACTGCCCCGATTTGAAGGAAAAGCCAAACGGTTCATCGATCTCCGTGGTGAATCCACGAATTAACACATTTTCGTTTTCTCGGATCAATCAACCTTTGAAACAATCTTTCCCATCAACATGACAACACCCAATCCCACATTGTCGACGGCTCTCATTGAGCACTGCCGCTCGCAATTTCCAGCATTGGCTCGACGGCATGACGACCAAGAGGCAGTCTACCTCGATGGTCCCGCGGGAACTCAAGTTCCTCAATCGGTCATCGACGCAATTTCACACTATTATTCCACCTGTAATGCAAATCACGGAGGGCTGTTTGCGACAAGCCGCGAAAGTGACACACTGGTAGCAGAGGCTCACCGAGCCCTCGCTGATTTTGTGGGTGGTGACGATCCGGATGAAATTATATTCGGCGCGAATATGACAACCATCACCTTCGCCTTTTCTCGAGCACTTTCTCAGCAATGGCATTCCGGCGATAACATTGTCGTTACACAGCTCGATCATGACGCGAATGTCTCCACGTGGGCACTTGCCGCCCAAGACCGAGGCGTTGACGTTCGCTATGCTCAAATCAACCCCGCCGATTGCACTCTCGATGTCGACGATCTCAAAAGCAAAATAGACCAACGTACTCAATTAGTTGCGGTCGGCCTTGCCTCTAATTCATCAGGGTCAATCAATCCAGTTGCGGAAATCTGTCAATACGCGCGGCAATACGACGCATTGTCCTTTATTGATGCCGTCCATTATGCCCCGCATCGGCTAATCGATGTCCAAAAAATCGGTTGTGACATGCTTGCCTGTTCAACCTATAAATTTTTTGGACCGCATATTGGAGTTCTCTGGGGAAAAAAATCACTGCTGACAAAACTGCGACCATACAAAGTAGAACCCGCAGCAAATAATACGCCAGACAAATGGATGACTGGTACACAAAATTTTGCTTGCTTGTGTGGGGCTCGGGCTGCCGTTGATTACATCGCAAACATCGGACACAGTGTAGCCGATGACGGGTCGCTATCACGACGATCTGCCCTGCAAATTGCTTATAAAGCTATCGAAGATTATGAGAATACATTGTGCCAACGACTATTGGCGGGACTGGAAAACATCGCGGATAGTAACGGCATAACGATCCATGGTATATCAACCAATGGCGACTTAAGGAATCGAGTGCCCACTGTTTCGATCTCTCATCCGACTTGGACATCCGCACAACTTGCGGAAGCACTCGGTGATTATGAAATCTATACTTGGCATGGGAACTATTATGCGTTGCAGTTAACTCGCGCACTACAACTTGAGCCAGAGGGCATGCTAAGATTGGGACTCGTGCATTACAATACACCACAAGAAGTTGACCGATTATTATTGACGCTGTCCGCCATCCTCAAAGACGTCCCGCCGTCATGAGCGAATATCCTACCGCGCTGGAGTTAACCCCAGATGCGCATTTAAGCATTACCTGGAATGATGACAGTGAATCACGAATTGCATTTGCTGTATTACGCAAACACTGTCCATGTGCTCATTGCCGAGTTGCCGCTCGAAAACCACAACCTGCTGAACTATTACCAGTGCTCAGTGCCGCCGAAGCGCAACCCTTAATCATCGAATCCATGAAGCCGCTCGGTAATTATGCCTATGTCATCGCCTTTAGTGACGGTCACGATAGTGGCATCTATGAATTCACCTTATTACGAGAACTTGGGCAAGCATCGGCAGCGTCCTAAAAACATTCGCTTCTCACCTTGGCTGATTAATGCCGACAACACGGTATTACCACTTCAGAAAAAACCACCTCACTCATGACCGACCAACCCACCACAGGTTCACGTCTCGTAATTTTCCTCGTCGTCTTTATCGACTTGCTGGGATTTGGACTCGTGCTTCCCTTATTACCCGTCTACGCCGAAGAATATAGTCACGATGAAACGGGAATCCAACTTGGCATGTTGATGGCAAGTTTTTCGATCATGCAGTTTTTGTTTGCCCCGTTCTGGGGGAAATTATCCGACCGTTATGGTCGCCGGCCCATCTTAATGGTTGGTTTGTTAGGATCAGTCGTGTCCTACTCCCTGTTTGGATTTGCTACTACACTCACTGATCCAAAAATTACGCTGATGCTGCTTTTCGTAACTCGTATCGGAGCAGGAATCTCAGGTGCGACCATTTCCACCGCTCAGGCCTATATCGCCGACACGACAACACCAGAAACTCGTAGCAAAGGCATGGCATTGATCGGCATGGCATTTGGCGCTGGTTTCACGTTCGGACCGCTACTTGGCATGATTGCACTTATTGGCCGAGACGATAAACCCGGTCCCTGGCCAGGTTATGTGGCCGCTGTTCTCTCTGCATTTGCCCTGTTCCTTGCCATCGTTAAACTTCCAGAATCGCGCACCATCGACAGTGCTTCGGCCGCGCGTAAGCGATTTGACTTGCCCGCTTTTAAGCAGGCAATTGGCATCCCCTCGATTGGATTAATTCTGCTGGCAAGTTTCGTCTGCATATTCTCGTTTGCAAATTTTGAAACGACATTGTCTTTGTTGATTAAAGGAACTAACAATCAAATCACCGCTGCACCATTCCAGTTTTCAAACGTCGAAATCTGCGCGACCTATGCATTCATCGGCATCATGCTTTCATTGGTACAGGGTGGTGTTGTACGGCAAGTGTCGGGTCGTATTAAGGACGCCACGATGGCCACGGGTGGGGCGCTGTTACAAATCATTGGGTTTTCCGTAATGCTACTTGCGATGAACTTCGAAAATGCTTGGATTTTGTTTGTCGCCCTTGGCATTGTGACCACTGGATTTGCCTTCATGCAACCTTCCCTGCTGGCGCTGTTGTCACGACGAAGCAATCCAGAACAACAAGGCGTTATCATGGGTGTGGGGCAAAGTGTCAGTTCACTAGCCCGTATCATCGGATCAGGAATCGGCATCCCACTGCTCACTATCCATCTGAATCTGCCTTACTTCGTTGCTATTGGTTTAATGACATGTGGAGTTTTGGTCATCATCTGCGCCGGACGCACTGGAAACGACTATAGTGACTCACTTCAACTCCGCACAAGCGACTAAAATATAGGTAAACTAATAGAAACCATTCATTCACAACATCCATAGGATTTCACGTTATGCGTTGCTTTGCTTTATTCATGATTGCCTTATTCTTTAGTCAACCAGTGCACAGCCAAGAATGGACACGCTTCCATGGTCCCAATGGCCAAGGTGTTGCGAAGCTAAAAACATTTGTATCAACCTGGTCCGAAAAAGAAACACTCTTTAAAGTCGCGTTACCGGGGATCGGTCATTCGTCACCAGTCGTCTGGGGTGAAAAAGTGTTCCTGCTCAGCGCGGACCCCACGACCGCCGAACGTCACATTCTGTGTCTTGACGCCGCTACGGGGAAAATACAATGGCAGCGCAATTTCAAATCAACGACACATAAGCTGCATTCCAGATCCAGCTATGCATCGAGCACTCCGACCGTCGACAAAGACCTTGTGTACTTCGCTTGGTCAGATCCACAACACACCTATGTCAAAGCGTTCTCTCACGATGGTAATGAAGTTTGGACACGTGACTTAGGTACCTGGTCGAGCCAACATGGTTTTGGTACTTCACCAGTCATTTATAAAGACATGCTGTTTCTAAATGCTTCGCAAGCTTCAATGCAACTGCCTGAGGGGATTGAGCCCGGCGATAGCTTTGTCTATGCCTTAGACAAAAACACCGGTGAGCAGCGTTGGAAAACACCACGTGGCAGCGCCTCGGCCAGCTACAGTGTGCCTGCGATATACTCCGGAAAAAACGGTGATGAGTTGATATGCACCAACACCACAGATGGCATGTATAGTCTCAACCCGTTCACTGGGAAACAGAATTGGGGCATTATTGCCTTCAATAAGCGAACGGTTTCGTCACCCATTTTTGCGGACAATCTCATCTTGGGTTCAACGGGATCCGGCGGCGGTGGCAACTCAGTAGTCGCAGTTGAACCTGGTACTACACCAATAATCCGCTTCAAACTCGAACGCTCCGCACCCTATGTGCCAACTTCCGTCATTAAAGATAATTTATTGTTCTGTTTTTACGATAAAGGCATCCTATCTTGCATCGATCTAAAATCTGGAGAGACTTTGTACCAACAGAGATTGGATTGTGCTTTTTCAGGTTCACCAATTCGCGTTGGTGATAAACTCTATTGCATCGACGAAGAAGGTGTCGTTCATGTCATCGCGGCGAGTCAAGAATTCAAAGTTCTGGGGAAAAATCCATTGGGTGAGGCAAGCCGCAGCGTTCCTGCAGTGTCCGGCGGTCGCATGTATTTCCGCACCTATTCGCACCTTCTCTGTGTTGGCGCCAAAAAGAGCTAAATCAACGTGACTGCTCCTCAATATGAGTTTTCGATCGATGTCGGTGGTACATTCACCGATTGCATTGCACACTCGTCAGCAACTATTAAGCGTCACAAACTATTAAGCTCTGGACGTACACTAGGCAACATCGAAGAACTTGTTACAGAGGCTATCCACGACCGTCTCCGAGTTAACGATCCGGTCGGGTTTTGGGTTGGAACCCAGTTGTCTATTATTAATGTAAATGGTATCGATGATGACACAAAACGAACCATTATTGCCTCGGACTCTGCTGGCACACTTACACTCGATTCTCCACTCCCGACCTCGGTGATCGGACAGTCCTATGAAATTCAGACAGAATTATCAGCGCCCATTATTGGAATACATCACCTATTAGGCATTCCTCTTAACGAATCACTCCCGCCTATCAATCTACGGCTCGGTACCACGCGTGGCACTAATGCGCTATTAACTCGCACCGGATCCAAAACCGCACTCGTAACGACAGTCGGATTCAAAGACCTGCTTGAAATCGGAAACCAAAACCGACCTAAGCTATTTGAATTAAACATACAAAAAACCATTCCACTTATCACAACTTCAATTGAGATAAGTGAACGCATCGACACGCATGGCAACATTCTACAATCCATCGATCGAGATCAAGTACGGCTCCAGCTAGCTAGGTTATTTGCTGAGGGAATTGAGTCGCTGGCCATATGTTTGCTCAACAGTTTTGTTAATCCAGAACATGAACAAGTGATCGCTGAGATCGCCAATGAATTTCCGTTCGCGTCGGTCTCTATTTCATCCCGTGTCAGTCCTCTCATCAAGATGGTTCCCCGCGCCGACACGACCGTACTTGACGCTTATTTAAATCCAGTGCTAAATGCCTATCTCAAACAACTTCGTGCAGCCCTTCATGTTGATTCAAATGTGCGTTTGCTGACTTCTGCTGGTGGGCTCATTCCAGCAGATCAATTCAGTGGCAAAGACAGCATTCTCTCGGGACCTGCGGGTGGTGTCGTTGGATTTAGTCACGCTGCTAAAAGGGCGGGATACACACGGGCGATCGGATTTGATATGGGCGGAACCAGCACGGACGTATCGCGGTTCGGCGGAACTTATGACTACGAATATGAAACGGAAAAGTCCGGTGTTCGAATTGTTACACCCATGATGGCTATTGAAACCGTTGCTGCTGGAGGGGGATCCATCTGCGGTTTTGATGGAATAAAACTAACCGTTGGCCCCACCAGCGCTGGCGCAGACCCCGGCCCCGCCTGTTATGGAAAACAAGGACCATTGACAGTCACGGATTTAAATTTGATTCTTGGGAAACTGCCCGTCACTGACTTCCCTATCCCGCTTGATAAAGATGCTGCGCTGGCCAAGCTAAAAGAGTTGCACCATACCATCGAATTTGAAACTTGCGGCAATCATGACCTAATCGAACTTGCAGAAGGGTATTTACAGATCGCAAATGCCAATATGGCTCAAGCAATTCGTACTGTTTCGATCGCCCGCGGATATGCACCCGAGCAATATCTATTGGTTAGCTTTGGGGGTGCCGGTTCTCAACATGCCTGTAGCATCGCTGATTCGCTTGGCATGAAAACTATTCTAATTCATCCCGAAGCAGGAGTACTCTCCGCAGTCGGGATCAGACACGCGGAAATCACACATCAATGCCAACAAGGAATCTATAAAACGTTCAATGATGCATTGCTTGCCGATATTTCCGGTTCGATACAGCAATTGACACGCCAAGCAATTAAAGCCGTCACAGAAGCTAATGTTTTGGAGCATTGCATCGAAGTTACCATTAGCAGTGAAATACGTTTTACTGGAGTTGATCAAGCAATAGAGGTCCCGCTGGCAACCTATACAGTAACAGAAGCGTTTACAAATAACCTTTCAGCAACCGACCTCATTTCTCTATTTCATATTCGACACAAACAGCGATATGGTTACACGCATTCAGATAAGTCTTTGGAATTAGCCACCATCCGTGTTACCGCTCGCAGTAAATCGCCACAACCTGATATGCAATCGGAAAAAGTAGCGGTTGTTTCAGTTGATCCCATTGAGTCACAACGAGTCCGATTCGCTGGGCAATGGGTCGATACACCACTGTTTCGCCGCGTTGACTTACCCTTAGGAGCGGTTATCACAGGGCCAGCGATAATCAGTGAATCACATTGCACGACCGTCGTGAACCCCAACTGGACCGCAACACTATTGAGCCAAGGAGAATTACTACTAGAGTCTCAAGCAAGTACAAACAGTTCGCATATTGTGCCCACGACAACGGATACAGATATAGAACCCGACCCGATTCAACTTGAAATATTCAACAATCATTTTGCTGCCATCGCCAAACAAATGGGCATCACATTGCAGAATACTTCCAGCAGTGTCAATGTCCGTGAAAGACTCGATTTTTCATGTGCTATCTTCACATCCAATGGCGAACTAGTCGTCAACGCTCCACACATACCTGTGCATTTAGGGGCCATGGGCGAGACGGTGCGAGCAATCATTGCAGAGCAACTTGATAACTC
>Ga0233439_10003763_pt1 | contig 15369 bp, 10 predicted proteins | sample SI_123_September_6_FD_182713 | JGI IMG/M metagenome (GOLD analysis project Ga0233439, IMG submission 182713) | Seawater microbial communities from Saanich Inlet, British Columbia, Canada - SI_123_September2016_100_MG | ecosystem: Environmental > Aquatic > Marine > Inlet | place: Canada: British... | reverse complement strand
AGGCGCCTGGCGGCTGATCCAGGCAACCGGCTTTATTCGCGGATGAACCGGCGTCGGCTCGACGGCGAGTCGCTGCGCGACATGCTACTCACACTCAGCGGCCGGGTGGCACAGCGCGTCGGCGGTCCCGGAGTGCGCCCGCCGCTTCCCCAAGAAATCACCAGTACGCTGCTCAAAAACCAATGGCCGGTCAGCACTGACGAGAAGGATCACCACCGGCGCAGCGTTTACCTGTTCGCCCGGCGAAATCTGCGCTACCCGCTGTTTGAACTGTTCGACCGCCCCGACGGTACGGCGTCTTGCGCCCATCGCAAGGAATCCACCACCGCACCGCAGTCGCTGATCCTGCTCAACTCCGGTTTCTCGCTGGCGATGGCCAAGACCTTGGCCAAGCGTTGCAAAGATGGCGAAACGCCGGTTGGACGGTCCATCCGGCGGATGTACGGCCTGCTGTTCCAGCGCGAGCCAAGCAGGGAGGAGTTGCACCTGGCCAAGCGGTTTCTCGCCGAGCCAAGCGATGGCGAAGTCGAGCCTCTCACACAGTTTGCGCTCGCATTGATCAACCTCAACGAGTTCCTGTTCGTAGATTGACGGGAGCAGTTCGTTTGGAATCCGTAAACCATCCTCGGCCCGTATTGTAGTAGGGACGGTTTTTCAGTACAGTTCGCCTCCCATACGAATAAAAAATGGATCGAAGTTTTTGTTTTTGTCTTGGCTGGCTGGCTGGATTCGCAGGCTGCTCGACGACACCGAGCGCAAGACATTTGCCGTGCTACAAAAGGTGCTCGCCGAAAAAAAGAAACTCGCACCCGGTTCGATTTAACAAAGTACAAACAGAAATGCTGTACCGATGAAAATCCTGATTTGCATCCCTCATTTTTTTGAAACCGCACCTGCAAACAAGGCGCGTTACCACAGTGAAAGAGAGGATAAGCGTCAGGAAAAAATTCGTGGTTTGGCAAAGTGCATTGGTATTCTACACCTGTTGTTTGGCCGAGCGCACATCGGAGCCAACCATCGGCAGCGCATCTTCGAAGAGGTTCCGAATGAGTGCGCCCACTCAGTTACCGTCAAGGTCGTCACTGTGCCCGAAAAACATCTGCTTAGCGAAATTGGAATTCCCTCAAGGCTTTACGAGCACGTCCCGATCAACGCCGACCCGAGGCACATCGGCTTCGAGACGCACAAGGTCATTCGGAGTCACGCAGGTCAGTACGATTATTATGGCTATCTCGAGGATGATATCGTGATTCACGATCCCCACTTCTTCTGCAAGCTGGATTACTTCAACCGTAATGTTACCAGCGCCGACTCCAAGGCCCTGTTGCAGCCGAATCGCTTCGAGTCGTTCCTCGACACCGACAAGGTGCATAGCGAGTGGGTGTACAAGATTTACCCGGACTACACCTATTCGGACGGACCGGTGGGAGATGTCATCCACACGCTGGATTACCTCGGCGGCAGGGTGCAATTCGAGAGAGCCCGCGCGCCGCACTCGGGGTGTTTCTTCGTCAACGAAGCCCAATTAGCTGCGCTTGACCAAGCGCCTACTTTTGGTTCAATCGAGGGCATCGACGATGGGATGGTATTGGACGCGGCCGCGACGCTGCCAATCGATCAGGCGTTCAACGTTTACAAGTCCACCCAGCGCGATATGAATTTCCTCCAAGTCGAGCACGCCGCTCCAGGATGTTTTGATCAAATGGAAATTGCGAAGGACGGCTCCGTCATTTGGAATCATCCCTGGGACGAGTCCGGGTAATTGCACGGCGGCCAAAATGTGGCTTGGCATGGGTTTGGTGACTTGTCATTTTCCCCCGCTGAATGTTTCGCTTCATCCCACTTTTTCTAGCTGGCGTGGCGCTTGGCCAAGCGCAGGATTTTCAGAAAAAAAAGCCGCCCGCCGACCCGTTCAGTAGGCCGGATTTTCAGGCGTTGGTGCGCAAGGCTGATCCGCTTGACGCAGTTGAAAGCCTGAAGTTGTTCGACGTCCCGGACGGTTTCCGGATGGAGTTGGTCGCCGCCAGTCCGGACATTGGCCAGCCGATGAATCTCGCCTTCGACGAGCGCGGCCGGTTGTGGGTCACGAGCACGCTCGAATACCCGTACCCCGCGCCGCTTGGCCAACGCGGTCACGACACGATCAAGCTCCTCGAGGACACCAACGGCGATGGCGCCTACGACAAGCTCACCACCTTCGCCGATGGCCTGAACATCCCCACCGGGATTTATCCGTACAGGGATGGCGTAGTCGCCTGGAGCATCCCGAACATCTGGTTTTTGCGCGACACCGACGGCGATGGCAGGGCCGACAAGCGGGAGAAACTTTACGGTCCACTTGGCTTCGAGCGCGACACGCACGGCATGCAGTCGTCGTTCACTCGCGGGCTCGACGGCTGGCTGCATCTCACGCACGGTTTCAATAACACGACCACCGTCAACGCCGCTGATGGCTCGAGCATTACGATGAACTCCGGCAACACGTATCGCGTGCAGTTGGACGGCTCAAGCGTGCAGCAGTTCACCTTCGGGCAAGTCAACCCGTTCGGCATGTGCCTCGATTCGTTCGGAAACTTTTACACCGCCGACTGCCACAGCTCGCCGATTTATCAGCTCATTCGCGATGCCTATTACCCGAGCTTCGGCAAGCCGCACGACGGCATGGGCTTTGCGCCCACGGTGATTCGGCACACGCACAACTCAAGCGGCCTGTGCGGCATCGTTTTCAACCAGGACAATCACTGGCCGACGGAATTCCGCGACAACATCTTCGTCGGCAACGTCGTCACCAGCCGCGTCAATCGCGACAGGATCCAGTGGCGCGGCAGCAGCCCGAAAGGCACCAAGCTGCCGGACCTGATTCGCACCCGCGACCCATGGTTCCGGCCGGTCGATTTGCAGTTCGGCCCCGACGGTGCGCTGTACATTGCCGATTTTTACAACCGCATCATCGGTCACTACGAGGTGCGCCTCGATCACCCCGGACGCGACCGCGAGACGGGCCGGATTTGGCGCTTGGTTTACAACGGCCCAAAGGGCGAGCGACTGGCCAAGTCGGTCAATCTCCCCGTCGCGCCGCTTGACCAAGCGATCGCCGAGCTGGCCAGTCCGCTGCTCGCCCGCCGCATGACTGCCACCGACTATCTCGCCGATGACGCCGGCCAGCACGCCGTCGCGCCGCTTGGCCAGGCGATGGCCCGGGCCGGTGCCAAGCCTGAGTTGAAGGCGCACGGCGCGTGGGTACTCCACCGCCTTGGCCAACTGGACGAAGCCACCCAGTTGCGCTTGGCCAACGACAAATCAGAGCTTGTCCGCGTCCACGCCCGGCGGATTGCCGTTGCGCAAAAAAACTGGACGCCAAAAACCACGGCGATGGTGCTGGCAGGCTTGCACGACAGCTCGCCGCAAGTCCGCCGCGCCGCCGCCGATGCCCTCGCGCGGCAGTCGCACGCCGATCACATCCGTCCGCTGCTGACCGCGCTTGGCCAGGCTCCCACAACTGACGGGCATCTGCGCCACGCGCTGCGGATCGCGCTGCGCAACAACCTTCGCGCCGTCGACGATCCGGCCAGGTTTGCCGACCTCAAAAATGATCCCAAAAATCTCCGCGAATTGATGAGCGTGGCGCTCTCCGTCAACTCGCCGTTCGCCGCCTCGCTGCTCTTGGTCAACCTTCACGATGCCGGGATCGAGCGCGGGCAGTTGACCATTTACCTCCGCCACATCGCCCGCAACGTGCCGCCGGAGGGGCTGAACCGCGTGGCCGCCTTGGTGCAAAAACAGTTCCCCGGCAACCTCGATTTCCAGGCGGAACTGCTGCTCGCCATCAACGACGGCATCGTCCAGCGCGGACTCACTCCCGAGCAGGGTGTGCTCGCTTGGGCGGAAAAACTTGCCGGCGAACTACTCGCCGCCACCGAGGCAGTCGGGACGCACTGGGTTGCCGAGCCGGCCAAGGGTGTGCCGCCGTCGGGCATCCCGTGGATCGCGCAAACGCGCAGCATCCCGGCCAGCACGCCCAAGTGGGAAAACCACCCGCACCCCGATCACCCAACCGCCAGCCCGTGGATTCCGCAGGTGCGCGCCTCCAACGACGGTGTCACCGGTCTTCATTACATCACCAGCCTGCCGCCTGGTGGCGAGTCGCTCACCGGCGTGCTGCGTTCGGTGCCGTTTGCGATGCCGGCCGAGCTGACATTTTTCATCAACGGCCACCGCGGCTTCCCCAACGATCCCGCGCATGAGAAGAATTTTGTGCGACTCGTCGATGCCAAGACCGGCGCCGAACTGCATCGGGTGTATCCGCCGCGCAACGACACTGGTGTGCCGGTGCGCTGGCGACTCGACCGGCCACGCGAGGTGTTCGTCGAGGTCGTTGATGGCGACACCGGCGCGGCCTTCGCATGGCTCGGCGTGGCGCGGTTCAGCGTCAGTCTCGAGATGTTCCGACACGTCGATTTTCTCAGCAGCGCTGCGCCCGGCGGCGAACGCTTGACAGGTGTGCTGTGCTCCCGAGAATTTGCCGTTCCGAGTCGGTTGCGTTTTCTGCTCGCCGGCCATGGAAGCCACCCCGGCAAGCCGCCAAACCAAAAAAAATACGTTCAACTCGTCGAAGCCGTGACTGGCCGCATCCTGCAAAAAACCGGGTGCTCCAGCGGCGAGACCGCGCAGGAAATCGTGTGGGACTTGTCGGCGTTTACAGGTCGTCGCGCGCGCTTCGAGATCGTCGATCGCGACACGAGGGGCGGATTCGCCTGGGTGGCGGCGGGTGGATTCGAGCCGGACATCGCCCCGCTGCCCACGATGGCGCCGCGCTACTTGGCCAAGCGCCAGCTCGCCGCCGCGCAGATTGCCCGCGACCTGAAATTGACGACGGTGCTCGATGCCGCCACGGGCTTGGCCACCGATCCGATTGCCGCCACTGCGGCGCGTGAGGTGGCGGTTTCAGCCATTCTGGGGAACGGCAACGCGGACCAGCAAGCCAGAGTCGCATCGATCCTCGAGGACGGCGGCCAGCCAAGGTCGCTGCGTCTGGCCGTGGCCAATGGCGGGGAACATTTGCCGGTCGTTCGCTCTCGCTTGGCCAAGGCGATTGGCCAAGCGCCGGCCGACCTGCAACTGCAGTTTGCCCTTGCGCTGGTCAGAAACCGGCTCGGGGCCAAGGCGCTGCTTGGTATAGTGAAAAGCGGGCAGGCACCGGCTGGGTTGCTGCTGGATCCGCAGATAAAAAGCAGTTTCCCGAAGGCCGCTGCCCAGCGCGTGGCGGCGCTCACCGCCGACTTGCCCAAGCCGACCGCCGACCGCGAACGACTCATCGCCGAGCGCGTGGCGGCGTTTCGCGAGACGGGTGGTGACGCGGCAAGTGGCCGGACGACCTTCGCCACCTACTGCGCGGCCTGCCACCAAAAGGGAGGGGAGGGCGGAAACATCGGCCCGCAACTCGACGGCGCCGGCAACAGGGGCGTCGAGCGGTTGGTGGAGGACATTCTCGACCCGAACCGCAACGTCGATGTGGCGTTCCGCTACTCGATTGTGAAACTAAAAAAAGGGCAGACGGTGCTCGGGCTGAAGCGGCGCGAGGTCGGCGAATCGATCGTCTTCGCCGACTTGGCCGGCGCGGAGAGCAGCATCGCGAAGGCCGACATCACGTCGCAGGAACAAACAACCCGCTCCCTCATGCCCGAGGCCATCGGTCAAGCGATCCCTCCCGCTGACTTCAGCCACTTGCTGGAGTTTTTATTCGCGAAATAACCCGCGAGTTTTGTTTTGGGGGCGGTTTAGAAATCGAGGCCGGTGATTTGGGTGTAGGCTTCGATGTATTTTTCGCTGGTTTTTTGGACGATGTCTTCGGGAAGTTCGGGGCCGGGCGGGTTTTTGTCCCAGTCGAGGGTCTCGAGGTAGTCGCGGACGAATTGCTTGTCGAAGCTGGGCTGGCTTTTGCCGGGGGCGTAGAGGTCGGCCGGCCAGAAGCGGGAGGAGTCGGGCGTGAGCACCTCGTCGATCAGGATGAGTTCGCCGTCGAATAAGCCGAACTCGAACTTGGTGTCGGCGATGATGATACCTTTTTTGGCGGCGTGATCCCGGCCGCGTTGGTACAACTCGATGCTCAGTTCGCGGGCTTGTTCGACGATGTCTCTGCCGACGATTTCGACGGCTTGTTCGAAACTGATGTTCTCATCGTGTCCCTCCTCGGCCTTGGTGGCGGGGGTGAAGATCGGCTCGGGGAGTTGCGAGGAATTCTCGAGGCCGTCCGGCAATTCGATGCCGCAGACGGTTTTTTGTTTTTGGTATTCTTTCCAGCCGGAACCGGCGAGGTAGCCGCGGACGACGCACTCGATGGCGAGCGGCTGGGCTTTTTTCACGACCATTGCGCGGCGGCCGATTTGCGCGGCGTAGTCGCGGACGGCCTCGGGCAGCGGCTCATCGGCCCCGGCGAGAAGATGGTTCGGGACGACGTCGCTGAATTGGGCAAACCAAAAGTGTGAGAACATCGTCAGCACTTCGCCCTTGAGCGGGATGCCGTTGGGCATCACGACGTCGTAGGCGCTGATGCGGTCGCTGGCGACCATCAGGAGGCGGTCGCCGAGATCGAACATTTCGCGGACTTTGCCGCTGCGAACCTTGGAGACGCCGGGGAGATCGAGTTGTAGCAGAGTGTTGCCTGTCATGGGCGCGGATGATGCCGGTAACCGGCTGATTTTCAAGCCGATGTTATTCACAGCCAAGCGGTGTCAGGGCTGGGCGGCGACGGGTGAGGATTCCGGCTGGAAGGCGACGCGTTGGGCATCACCCCAAAGGCTCTCGAGGTCGTAGTGTTTTCGGAATTCGTCGTTCATCACGTGGACGAGGACATCGAAAAAATCGAGCACGACCCAAGGGGTCGTCCGCGCGCCCTCGGTGGAGAAGGGTCGGACGTTGTGTTTCTCCTTCAAACTCTCGGTGATCTCATCGACGATAGCACGCAAGTGCGGTTCGTTGGCACCGGTGACGATGACAAAGTAGTCGGCCACAGAGGAGAGTTCCCGGAGATTCAGCAGGGTGATGTTCTCGGCTTTCTTGTTGTCGGCAAGCCGGGCGCAGGTGAGAGCGAGCTCTTTGGATTCCATAAACGCGGGGTGGCGGAACCAAGCGCTTGGCCAAGGGCCGCCACGTGGCCGGAGGCTAACGCACGGCTTGTTTTTGTAAACCGCAAATTGGCCAAGCGCCAATTCCGCCGGGCATCTCTGGCTTAATTGCCCTCGGCTTTGAATTCTTGACCCGTTTTGCCGCCGTGTTTGCGCAGGAGGTCGGCGATTTTGTCATTTAAGTGTGACATCAAGAGGTGTGTTGCCAAACTTGTCCCTAATATTGACATTGGCTCCGTTGCTCAGAAGTAATGACACGGTTTCTTTTTGATCATTATGTGCAGCACGATACAAGGCAGTCAGCCCCTCCTTGTCTGTTACATCGACATCCATTCCATCCGCCAGCAGTCGTTTGATTAGTTTGGTGTTACCACGCGTTGCCGCGTCCCAATTTTCCCCTGATGCCGCTTTCCATTCAGTCGGCTTGTTTTTTTTGGCGACAGGCTCAACAGGTTTAACATCCGGCACTGGCGGTGCCGGGGCGGTGGGTTTTACGGGTGTTGCCTCCGGCACTGGTTGCACTGGCGCTAGGGTCACGGGTTCGCGGGTTCGCGGGGTTCCACCGACGTTTTGCTGGCCGACTCCTGGGTGGGCTGCGCGCCGCACCCGGTCAGCAGCGCGGTTGCGAAGGTTGTAACGAACAGTTTTTTCATGGCACGGCACCGGTTGTCGCATTTGGGACGGTTTTCAAGGCGTTTTTCACCCAGAGGTAACTAAACAATCTCGCTGAGGGAAACCGCGCGGTGTTCCTCGGCGCTGCGGTAGGCGGCCTCGACCAGGGCCATGGTCTTGAGGTTGTCGCGGCCGCCGATGGCCGGTTCCTCGCCGGTCTCGAGCGCGATGAGAAGCTGGGCCATGGGGCCGATGAACGCGTCGGGGAACCAGCTTTCGTCCCAGGTCGGCGAGTGAAAACCGGAGTCGCCCTTGGTTGCGTAGGTGATTGTCGATGGGGTGGTGTAAGGATCCTGACACCAGCCGATGTTGCCCTTGGCCAAGCCGTCGAGGCCCTCGATGCGCCACTCGATTCCGATGTCGGCCGGGGCACCTTCACGGGCGGGGCCGGTCCAAGTGTCGTCGATGGCGATGGCGCGGAGGCCGTCGGCGTATTCGAGAATGTAACTGGCAATGCCGTCGCTGTGCGGGAACTGCGTACGCGGATCGGTGCGGACGGTGCAGTAAATCCGCTCGGGATCGCCGAACCAGTAGCGGAACGTGTCCATGTGGTGGATGGACATGATACGCAGCGTGACCCAGCCTTGGCGTTCCTGCCATGGCATCCAGTGCGGGATGCCGCGCATGTCGATGGTGGCCAAGACCGGCTCCCCGATAGTGCCGTTAGTCAGGAGCGTTTTGCCGGCACGCACCGACTGGTCGTAGCGCATGTTTTGGTTCACGGCCAACACGATGCCGGCTTGTTCGCAGGCCTCGACGGCGGCGACAGCCTCGGCGTAATTCGCGCCGAGCGGCTTCTGCGCGAGGATGCCTTTGGCCGTGCCGCGTGCGCAGGCGGCTTGGATGATTTCGAGTTGGTTGTCCGGAGGCACGGCGAGGTCGAGCACCTCGATCGACTCGTCATCGAGCAACTGTTCGATCGAGTCGTGAACGGTTGGGATGTCGTGCTGCCCGGCGCACTTGGCTGCGTTGGCTTGTGTGCGGGAGGCGATGGCGACCGGGTTGAAGCCGGCTTTTCCGTAGGCGGTCAGGTGGCAGTCGTTCATGATGAAGCCGCTGCCAATGCAGCCGATACGCCAAACCCGGCGCTCGGGAAGGGGAGAGTGAATGTTTAAATCCATTTTGGTTTAAATCCTAATTTCGAAATCCGAAACGGGTTCGATTGTAATGTTTGGGTCATTTGAAATTCGAATTTTTTTAGGATTTGGGATTTCATCCCTTACCGGTGCCAACCGTCTCGTCGTTGGCGGGATCCCAAAACTCAGTGCCTGACTCGAACAATTTTGAACCCATTTCCTTGATGGTACTATCGGGGAGTTTCTCCAGTCGTTCGTAAAATGGATGGTGCGATTTTTTGTACGGATTATTGTGTCTCGTGTTGTAGCAGCAGAGCAGCGACCAGCGGGGAGTCTCGGAGGTGTTCTGGTCGGAGCGATGGAGGGTGTTGCTGTGGAAGAACAACACGTCGCCCGGATCGAGTTCCACATAAACGGTTTCTAACATCTTGACCGCCTCGGCCACGCGCTCGGGGTCGGCGCCGGTCTGGTCACCAAAACGGCCGTGCTCGATGCGGCCCATCTTGTGTGAACCTTTGAGCACCTGCATGCAGCCGTTGGCTCTGGTGTTGGGATCGATCGCGATGAACGCCGAGGCCAAGTCCGGATAAAGGCAGCCGTTTTGATACCAATAGCCGTAGTCCTGATGCCACGACCACGCGCCGCCGGTGCGCGGGCGCTTGATGCTCATCTTGCTGTGATAATGGTACACCTCGCCTTCAAGCAGTTGCTCCATGGCGTTGACGATGCGTTCGCAGCGGGCGATCGAGCCCCATAAATCCTCTCCCGCCTTGTTCCAGAGCACGAGTTGAGCCTTGCCACCTTCGCCGTCCTCGAGGTCGTATGCGTGTTCCTCGAACGATTGGTCGGCCTTGGCTGCGGCGTGGAGAATCCTGGCTTCCTCGGAATCAAACAGGCCGGGCACGATGAGGTAGCCTTCCTCCCGGAACACGTTGATCTGGGCAGTGGAAAGATTGGTGGACATTGAGAATTTGGTTGCGGGTGAGTCTTACAACCGAAGTCCCCAAAGTCAAAGGGGGATTGGAGATGTTGGGTCGGCGGGTTTCGCCGGTGTGCAATGTCAGTCGTGATCCTTGGTGGTAACAGGCTTCTTGTTGCCCTGTTGGTAGGTTGCCGAGCTGCCGCTTGGCTTAGCCGGGGGAGCAGGGACGGGGCGAGTGTAAAGGTATTGAAGGAGGTTGGTGGCTGACTTCGGGCCGGTTTCCACGCGAATCTCGACGACGGGCCGGGGGAGTTGGCCGGAGTTCATGTAGAACTCGCGCAAGGCATCGGCCTGGGTTTTGCGGCGGTCGGCGTTCAGCGAGTTGAGCCTGTAGTCTTCGAAGAATTTTTGCAGTGGATCAAGCTTTGTTGGCTCGACGGGAACGTCCTCGTGCTCGGCCGGCTTCACGTAGTCCTGGAGCACCGTGCTTGCGGCCACGGTTCTGTTGAAGTCCGGTTCGGGGTCGCCGGTGATGGAGATGGGCGGGAGCGGGCGTATCCGCGGCTTGTGCGGGCGTGTGATGCGGAAAGCGGTGTTTCGACTGTTCGCCAGCTTGCGGATGTACTGCGTCGCGTCGGCGATTTCCCCGGCAGAAAACTCCCCGGCGGCTTGGTCCAGTTGGGTGATGGAGCGGTGGATGTCCCTTATTTCAGATTTGCTCCCCGTCACTAGGACGATGTTGGCTTCCTTCACTGGTACGATTTTCACATCGGAGTTGCTGTAGAGCGACTGCATTTGTGCGGCCATCTCCTTGGCGCTGGCGTGGGCCAGTTTGATTGCAGTGTTCTCCATCGTGGCGCTGGGTATCTTGAGCTCTTTGCCAACGGTAATTTTTGACGGATTCAAACGCTCGCCATGGGTTCCCTGCACACGGATCGGCTGCTTGCGGGTTTTTTTCCTGCTCGTTTTTCCGTCAAACCAGTTCAGCGGGTTCACTCGCTGCCGCCAAGTCGCTTTCCGTATCACGGGCGTCTTCCGGCTGAACCAATTCAGTGGGCTCGCCTTTTGCTGCCAAGTTGACTCTTTTCCCCCCGCCCGCTCCTCGGCGTTTTTTCTGGCTTCAGTGTAAAAACCATTCGGCAATTCGGCTTCGAGTTCCTCTTCGCTGACAACCCCCTCGGGAAGAAGCGCTTTGTTGGCGATCAAAAAATCACGATCGTTGGGGTCAGCTTGGGTGAGCAGTTCGCGGATGCCATCGATTTCACTCTTTGGCCCGACTACAATCACCCCGTTGGCCAAGCGGCTCGGCTCCACGACACTGAAAGCGTTATCGCGGCCGTAGGCGTCGTCCAGCATCCGTCTCACGTCGCCCGCTGTGAGGCGGTTCAGCGGAATCACCATACGGCCCATTGGCGCATGGGGCGCCGCTTCCGCCGGCTCCGAGGCGGCCGCCTTGTTGCTCTTGAAAATGCGGGGAAGATAACCCTTGCGGGCCTGCACGTCGATGGACGCGCGAAGAATCAGCAACCCCGCGAGGGCGGCTCGGATGGATCTATGCCAGTAGGTTGGCTTCATTTCGTGCTAAAAAGTGACTTTAGTCTATGCCCAGTCTTCCGGTTGTCAAACCGCCGGGCAGGTTTGTCGATGCCGTTTTCGGCTATAAAAAACCGGCATTTCCCGAGCAAACGCCATGCCAACGCTTGGCCAAGCGCAAGTGTGACAGGTCACACTTTTTTTTGGTAGAGTCGCCGAGGCGTAAATGAACGACACAACTTGCAGATGGCTCTATCGACTTTTCCCGGCACTGGCTTTCACTCTTGCCGCATGCATGACGGATGCCGGTGAGGTTCGGTTCAATCGCGACATCCGCCCGATTCTCTCGGACAAATGTTTCAAGTGCCATGGGCCGGATGCCAACCATCGCAAGGCCGAGTTGCGATTGGACACCCTCGAGGGCGCGCTGGCTGATCTCGGCGATTATGCGGCGGTGGTACCCGGCGCCCCGGACAAGAGCAAGTTGATAGCCCGCATCACCACCGGCGACGAGGACGACGTGATGCCGCCGCCCGATACCGGCAAGACACTCAGCAACGACGAAAAAAAACTGTTACGCGACTGGATCGCCCAAGGCGGCGAGTACGAAGCGCACTGGGCCTACATCCCGCCCAAGCGCACGCCGATGCCAAGTGTCAGCGACCGCGCTTGGCCAACCGGTGCGATCGACCGGTTCATCCTCGCGCGGATCGAGAGTGCAAACCTCTCGCCGTCTCCCCAAGCCGATGCGGCCACCTTGGCGCGCCGATTGCACTTCGACCTCACCGGCCTGCCGCCGTCGCCCCGCTTGGCCAAGCGCCTGGCAAAGTTGCCGGAAGTGTATGCACGAGTGGTGGACGAGTTGTTGGCGTCGCCGCGGTTCGGCGAGCGCTTGGCCACGTATTGGCTCGACCTCGTCCGTTACGCCGACACCGTCGGCTACCACGGCGATCAGGATCACGCGATTACCCCGTACCGCGACTGGATCATCAAGGCGTTCAACGACAACCTGCCGTTCGACCAGTTCACCGCCGAGCAACTCGCCGGCGACCTGCTGCCCAACGCGACGATGAACCAAAAAATTGCCAGCGGATACAATCGCCTGTTGCAGACCTCGCACGAGGGCGGTGTGCAAAAAAAGGAGTACCTCGCCAAGTACTCGGCCGACCGCGTGCGCAATGTTTCCAACGCCTGGCTCGGGGCAACGATGGGCTGCAGCGAGTGCCACGATCACAAGTTCGACCCCTTCACACAGAAGGATTTTTACAGCTTGGCGGCGTTTTTTGCAGATGTGAACGACGACAAGACCTTCAGCGGCACAAACACGCTCCCCACCAAGCGCGAGCCGGAGTTGCAGGTCGTCTCGCCGCTGGATGTCGCGCAGGCCAAGCTCACGCGCACTATGGTCACCGGCCGGATCAAGCCGCGCACGATCCGCGTGCTGCCTCGCGGCAACTGGATGGATGACTCCGGCGAAATCGTCGAGCCGGCCGTGCCGCACTTCCTGCCTGTGTTGAAAAACGTGAACCGCGCGAACCGGCTCCACTTGGCCGAGTGGCTGACGTCTGCCGACAACCCGCTGACGGCGCGCGTGTTCGTGAACCGCCTCTGGTATCTCCTTTTCGGTTCCGGCCTTTCGAGCACGCTCGATGACACCGGCTCACAGGGCGAGTGGCCAACGCATCCCGGGTTGCTCGACTGGCTTGCCGTCGAGTTCGTCGAGAGCGGCTGGGACGTCAAGCACATCGTCCGACTCATCGTCACCTCCAGCGCATATCGCCAGTCGTCACTCGTCAGTCCGCAGTTGCGCGAACACGATCCGGAGAACCGGCTGTTCATGAGGCAGGGTCGCTTCCGGCTGCAGGCCGAGACCATCCGCGACAACGCACTGGCAGTCGGTGGCCTGTTGAACGACCAGATGGGCGGCAAGGTAGCCAAGCCGTACCAGCCGGCCGGCTACTACTCTCCGATGAATTTTCCCAAGCGCAAGTACTCAGCCGACATGAATGCCAACCAGTACCGGCGCGGCGTGTACGTGCATTGGCAGCGACAGTTTCTGCACCCGATGTTGCGCGCGTTTGACGCGCCAACGCGCGAGGAGTGCACTGCGCAGCGCCCGGTCAGCAACACGCCGCTGGCCGCGCTCACGCTGATGAACGATCCTACATTTGTCGAGGCGGCCAAGGGCTTCGCACTTCGCATCCTAAACGAGGCCGGGGCCACCGATCAGCAGCGCCTGGCTTGGGCGTGGCAAACAGCGCTCGGCAGAGAACCGAGCGGCAAGGAACTAAACGTGGCCAGGGCGTTCCTCGGCGAAACACGCAAACGCTATCAAGGCGACGCGATGGCAGCCGACAAGTTGCTCGCCGTCGGGATGCTGAAACTGCCCGTCGGCATGGCCAAGCCGGAGACCGCTGCGTGGACTGTGCTTGGCCAGACGCTGCTGAACCTCAGCGAAACCATCACGCGAAACTGACATGCAACTTTCTCTGCAACAAATAGATACACTGACAAACCGCCGCTCGTTCCTGAGCCGCACATCGCTTGGCTTGGGTGCCACCGCCTTGGCTAGCTTGGCCAATCCGAACTGGCTCAGCGCAGCGAGCGAACCCAAATCCGTCGGCGCTTTGCCGGGGCTGCCGCATCTTGCGGCCAAGGCCAAGCGGGTGATTTTTCTCTGCATGGCCGGCGGGCCGTCCCACTTGGAGACGTTCGATTACAAGCCGGAACTGGCGCGACTGGACGGCCAGCCGATGCCGGAGTCGTTCACAAAAGGCCAGCCGATAGCCCAGTTGCAAAACACAAAACTCAAGTGCCTCGGCCCGTTGTTTCCTTTTCGCCGTCACGGGCAGTCGGGCCAGCAGATTTCGGATATGCTGCCCGGCATCGCCGGCATCGCCGATGACATCGCGATCGTGCGCTCGATGCACACCGAGCAGATCAACCACGACCCGGCGCACACGGTGATGAATACCGGCACGTCCATCTCCGGCCGGCCGAGCATGGGCGCTTGGGTGACTTACGGATTGGGCTCGATGAACGAGGACTTGCCGGGGTTCGTCGTGCTGACTAGCGAGGGCGGCCGCAACCCGCAGCCGATCTCGTCGCGACAATGGGGTGCCGGTTTTTTGCCGAGCCGTCACCAGGGTGTTCAGTTTTTCTCCCAGGGCGACCCGGTGCACTATGTCCGGTCCGCGCCCGGAGTGAACCGCGAACAGCAGCGCGGCTTCGTCGAGACGCTCGGCAAACTCAATCGCCTGCGCAACGAGCGGGTCGCCAACCCGGAGATCGACACGCGCATCGCCCAGTACGAGTTGGCGTTTCGCATGCAGTCGAGCGTACCGGAGTTGATGGATTTTTCCGGCGAGCCGCAGCACGTGCTCGATGCATACGGCGTCAAGGGGATGAACGGATCGTTCGCCGCTAATTGTCTGCTCGCCCGGCGCTTGGCCGAGCGAGGCACGCGCTTCATTCAACTGTACCATCGCGGATGGGATCATCACGGCGATCTGGAGCGATACATGAAAATTTGCTGCGGCCTCTGCGACCACCCAAGCGCGACACTGGTGAAGGATTTGAAAGCGCGCGGCATGCTTGATGACACGCTGGTGATCTGGGGCGGCGAGTTCGGCCGGACACCGATGTTTCAGGGGAAAGGCTCCGCGGCCGGCCGGGATCACCATATTCGGGCTTTTTCGATGTGGCTCGCCGGGGGCGGAATCAAGGGGGGCATCACCCACGGCGAGACGGATGAACTGGGCTATAACGCCACCAAGGATCGAGTTCATGTGCGGGATCTTCACGCAACCATGCTTCATCTTCTAGGCATTGATTCTCAAGTGTTTACGTATCGTTTTCAGGGATTGGATGCCCGGTTGACGGGCGTTGAGGACGAGGCTCACGTCATCAAATCTATCGTCGCCTAGTCGTCCGACTTTGTCCAAGCGGGAGTTAACACCGTTGGCAGGACTATTTTTTAAAAAATCGGCTTGACGGAGCGGTGGCTTGGGCGTATGGATATCCCTTCAGCGATCGTGCGGCG
>Ga0233439_10003758_pt1 | contig 15375 bp, 13 predicted proteins | sample SI_123_September_6_FD_182713 | JGI IMG/M metagenome (GOLD analysis project Ga0233439, IMG submission 182713) | Seawater microbial communities from Saanich Inlet, British Columbia, Canada - SI_123_September2016_100_MG | ecosystem: Environmental > Aquatic > Marine > Inlet | place: Canada: British... | reverse complement strand
ACACTCGAAGGATCATGACCATCCTTGAAAGCAGCAGCTCGAAACACCGAAGTAGCATCCACCTGAATGGAAGATTCATAGACTTCCCCATGATCGGCAGTAGGTTCAGTTCCGTCTATTGTATAACGTAGAGTCGCGCCTTCCGTAGATGTACTCATGGAAAGTGAAAAGGGTTGATCCAAGAATCCGCGTTCCACACTGAACACTACATCTTCAACAAAGCCAAAAAGCACGTCCCCATTGACCCTGCCTGGTGAAGGGATCAGAAAATGACTCTCAAAATCCTGGAGAAATTCTCCCGGCACCCAATCCGCAGCAATCCCATAGGAAACATCGTCTTGTTGCTGAGGATAGCGCGTACCAAAAGAATGCACAATGGATCTTGGCTCCTTGGCAATCAGTGCCAAAAATTCGCCGTCCGTATTTAACTTAAAATCGGTATGCCATTCTTCATGGACCTGGTTACGGTTTTTTCCTGAAGCATAAACAATAAGGTATTCCCCAGCTCCCATGTTAAGTGAAGGGAACTCCCAAATCTCTTCCAGTTGGCGATCTTGGGTTAAACCGAATCCCGAAAGATCAACAGGGCTACTGCCGGGATTAAAGATTTCAATCCAATCAGTCCGGTCCCCTTCTTCGTCATTCAAACCACGGTCATTGGCTGCCAAAAATTCAGAAATCAATAAAGCCGGCGATTCGGCATCCAATTTTATATGTGGAATCTCAGCAGGGGGCGGAACCGCCATGCGATTTCGAAAGGCCTGATCAGGCTGATCGGAATGTTGAGTATTTTCAGAAGTTTCCTGACGACAGCCCACCAAAAGGGTCACCGTTAATAAGAAAGGTGTCATCAAATGAAAAGATTTCAAAATAATAAACCTGAAATTTCGTTGCGATTGATTCATGCCTGGAAAAAGAATGATTAGCGTGGTTGCTTTTCTTGGTTTCGAATGGCCTTGAGTTCTTCAGCACTTGCCAGACCGTCTCCACCCCGATCGAAACGGCTCAAACTCGTTTCATCCTCATCTGAACTTCCTCTTTCGCGCCCGGATTGCATCATCATCATTCTTACCAGAAAGGCGTCCAGTCCCTTTAAGGTTCCGCTTTGAGATGCTTCTCGTAACGCGGTCAACTCTTCCCCCTTAAGTTCACGGTCCTTATCCTTATCGTACTGCTGCATCAAGCTGCCAAAGCGCTTACCAAGTTCAACATTCATCACCTGCTGTTCTGCTTCACCCACTTCTCCATCCTTGTCTTTATCGAATGCCTCTATGAGTTCGGGAGGAATCATTCTTCGAAAACCGCCTCCTTTTTGGGATTGCTTTGCATTGATAACTTCCAAGCGCATTGCCGCACGTTCCTGAGCGTCCAATCGGCCATCTCCGTTCGCATCATATTTACCGACAAGTTTCGCCTTGCGATCTGCAAATAGTTTACCCGGATCAGCAAATCCAGATTCGCAAATCAGGCAGCCCAATACGCAGCTCATCCAAAAATATTTCAGTTTAAAAAATATATTCTTCACTATGAAAATTCCCGTTTAAACACCTTTCACCCTCAAGGAGAAATAACGACTATGGAAACGATTGGCTCAAATTAGTGTGAGAAACCCCAAAATCAAGCAACAATCCATGACTATTCAGTAATTCAAATCAAGAGAGCACGCTTGAAAAATCTCTAATAACACGAACAATGTTTGGAAATGGATAGCACCAAGAGTGACGAAACTCTCTATGAACGAATTGGAGGGCACGAAGGTTTGAAACGACTGCTGACGCATTTCTACGCAGATGTCCGGCAGCATGCAGTGATCGGTCCCATCTTTCAGGCTCAAATCCCGGATTGGCCTTTGCATATTGAAAAGATAGCCGGCTTTTGGTCGGGCCTTACCGGGGGTCCTCCCCTTTATGGAGGTGGCATGATCGCGAAACACATGCCACTTAACCTCAAACCTGACCATTTCGGTCATTGGCTCACACTCTGGGCCTTTCAATGCGATCGCAATCTCAATCCCAAAGATGCAGCAATGATGAAGGCCCTCGCAAATCAAATAGGCGATCGATTGAAGCAATTTGCCATGCGTTGATTTGAAAGCTAACTCTTAATGATCTCGTTATTCGGATTTCACTTTTATTATCAAAATAAACCAATCAATGACGCGATGATTATTTCTGAAAATGATTCTATCAAATTATCCATGAAAATCCATATGAGGTTTTAGGATTGTCCTGATGCCACAAGGTTCCTAGTCTGCATCCATGCAATCGTTTCGACCCATTCACAGGCAAATCATCGCGCTCGCTCTGGTTTCTCTTGCATTTTTTGACACTGCTCTTGGTCAAAAACCTGACCGTAAACCCAATGTTATCGTCTTCCTGGCCGACGATCTGGGCTATCAGGAACTTGGATGTTACGGGCAAAAATATATCAAGACGCCCAACATTGACGCACTTGCAGCCGATGGTTTACGAATGACTCAATTCTATTCAGCATCCCCGGTATGTGCCCCTTCACGAGGCATGCTGCTGACAGGCAAACATAGCGGGCATGCCTACGTGCGAGACAATCGAAACCCCAAAGGACTTGACCATATCAAACAGGAATATGGCTGGGAATTCCCAGGTCAATTCCCTATACCACCAAGCGAAATCACTTTGGCAGAAGCACTCAAATCTCAGGGTTATGCCACAGGAGCGATGGGCAAATGGGGTTTGGGACATTTCGGAACAACAGGCGATCCCAATAAGCAGGGTTTTGACCTTTTTTACGGTTTCAACTGCCAAGTCCATGCCCACAACCATTATCCAAAATTTCTGTGGCGAAATGGTAAAAAGGAAATCTTGCCTGGCAATGATCGCACTCTTTATGGAGAAACATTTTCGCAGGACCGATTCATCGAAGAAGCAGTAGGCTTTATGGATGCACATCAGGAAGATCCTTTCTTTTTGTTCATGCCCTTCACCATTCCTCATCTTTCCATCCAAGCACCTCAATGGGCCGTCGACTGGTACACGGACGATATCAAAGAGCAGGAGCATACGCATAGAGGTTATCTTAAACACCCAACCCCACGCGCGGGTTATGCTGCCATGGTGTCCTATCTTGATTACGGAGTGGGATTAATCATGAATAAGGTCCGGGCCATGGGATTAGAGGAGGACACACTTGTCATTTTCACATCGGACAATGGTCCGACCTATGACCGACTTGGTGGCAGTGACTCTGATTTCTTTGAATCAGCCGGTGAATTCAAGGGACTTAAAGGAAGCGTGTATGAAGGTGGTATCCGAGTACCCATGGTGGCCACCTGGCCAGGCCAAATCCCCGCAGGAAAAATCAGTGCTGAACCCGCCGCTTTCTGGGACCTCATGCCAACCATCCTTTCCATGACCGGTAATCAAAAATCTATTCCAAGTAACACGGACGGCATCAATCTGGCATCAACGCTACTCGGCAAAGGAAATCAAAAACCCCACGCCTATCTCTACTGGGAATTTCCATCCTATGGGGGACAACAAGCCATGCGTATGGGGCGCTGGAAAACCGTTCGTCAAAACATCTTCAAGCAAGGACTCCAGACGGAACTCTACGACCTTACAGCTGATCCTTCCGAATCAAAAAACCTGGCTTCAGAGTACCCTGCCATATTAACGGAAATGGAAAAACTAATGATGGAAGCAAGAACACCTTCCGAATTGTATCCCTTCAAGAATCTGGATTAAGCTCTCCAATCACTCTTTACCTATAATTGAATCATGATGAAACTTGGATTTGTTACCGCGATCCTGCCGGAGAAAAATTTGGAATCTATTGGTGATATCGCCTCCCATATCGGCTACGAATGCATCGAGGTCATGTGCTGGCCCAAAGGTAAAGCCGAGCGTCGCTATGCCGGCATCACTCACATCGACATCAATGGCCTCACGCAATCGAGAGCGGATGACATTGTGGGAGATTTAAAAAGCAAAGGCATCACGATTTCTGGATTAGGTTACTATCCCAATATTCTTAGCAAAGACATCGGACATGCCCGCCCCGCATTGGCCCACCTTAAAAAGCTCATCAAATCGGCTCCCAAATTTGGTGTAGGCATCGTGAACACTTTTATAGGAGCAGAACCGAGCTTCAACGACGAAACCAACTTCAAAGCGTTCCGGAAATTTTGGCCATCCATCATCAAACTCGCCGAAGATCATGGTGTTAAAATTGGCATTGAAAATTGCCCAATGTATTTCACTCAGGACGAATGGCCATCTGGAAAAAACCTCGCTCATTCTCCAGCAATGTGGAGGCGTATGTTTGACGTCATTCCCTCAAAAAACTTTGGATTGAATTACGATCCATCTCATATGATCTGGCAGCACATGGACTACCTAAAGCCCATTCGCGAATTCGCTGACCGATTGGTTCATGTCCACGCCAAAGATGTGCGACTGGATCAAGATCGACTTGATGAACTGGGCATCATGGCTACGCCATTATCCTATCACTCACCCAAAATTCCTGGATTGGGGGAAGTAGATTGGGGGAAATTTTTTTCCGTCCTAGGCGATGCAGGTTACCAAGGAGCCGTCTGCGTGGAAGTCGAAGACAGGGCCTATGAGGGAAGTTTGAAAGCTCGTAAGGCAGCCCTTTCTCAAAGCTATCGTTACCTGAAAAATTTCATGCCCTGACAATTCACCATATACGAAGATAAACATGAAATACACTTACAAAGAGATCGCCGGAATGATTGACCATTCTCTGTTGCACCCAACCATGACCGACAAGGAATTGGAGAGAGAATGTAAAGTCGCTGCTCGATACAAGGTGGCCTCCGTTTGCATCAAACCGTATGCCGTCAAGATGGCAGCCAAAGCACTTAAAAACACAGGTGTGGAGGTAGGCGCTGTGGTAGGCTTCCCACAAGGTGGAAACACCACGAAAGTCAAAGTATTTGAAACCGAACAAGCATGTAAAGACGGGGCCACTGAAATTGACATGGTGATCAATATTGGCAAAGCCTTGTCGGGAGATTGGGACTACGTCAAAAAAGACGTTCGAGCTGTGGTGAGGGAAGCGCATAAACATGGTGCCATCGTCAAAGTCATCTTCGAAAATGACTTCATGCCCAACGATCGCATCAAACGCAAGCTTTGCGAAATTTGCGAAAGCGCAAAAGCAGATTATGTGAAAACGTCAACTGGCTACGGTTTTGTGAAAGGAAAGGACGGACGATACGGTTACGAAGGCGCAACTGAAAGTGATCTAAAGCTCATGAGAAAAACCTGTGGCCCTAATGTAGAAGTCAAGGCAGCCGGTGGCGTGCGCGGATTGGATGCATTGATGCATTGTCGTGATCTTGGTGTGCGCCGAGTAGGTGCTTCAGCAACCAAGGCTTTGCTGGACGATTACAAAGCACGAGCCCGCGCCGAAAAACAATCCACTTCAAAAACAAAGAAAGCAGCGAAAATGACTAAACTTGGTGGCGGTGGTTATTGAAGTTAACCAAATGCAAACGCAACAAAGTTCGACCAGAATCCTTCGACGAATCACAATTATGAAAAGCAAACCCTTCTCCTACTTTCTCACCGGCACTTTAGCTGTCTTGTGCAGTGCATCCGTTTCTCTACACGGACAAGAAAAGTTGAGCGGAAGTGAGATTTACGCACAAGCCTGTGCTCAATGCCATGGAGCGGAGTTACAGGGAGGACAGGCCCAAAGCCTTAAGGATGCTGTCTGGCAGTTCGGATCAAAAAGAAGTCACATCTTTAGAAATATCAAATACGGCATCTCTGATTTTGCGATGCCCGCTTTTGAAGAGGCCCTTTCGGATGATGGCATTAATCGCGTTTTGGATTTCGTACTTGACTTCGAAAAATCCTCGGGTTCAACCCGACCTCCGATACCAGAGAAAATATTCACTCTAGATTATGAAGTGAACATTAACGTGGTCGCCGACAATCTGGATATCCCTTGGGCAATCGATTTTCTCGATGAACAAAGTGCACTGGTCACCGAACGCCCCGGTAAAGTGAGGTTGATCGAAAACGGCAAATTACACCCCAAGCCCATCGGTGGAATCTCATCAGTATTGCATGAAGGTCAAGGCGGGTTGCTGGATGTTTCGGTCGACCCAAATTATGCAGAAACGGGATGGATTTACCTTTCCTACAGCCATCCGTTGACGGCTGCCCAAGGTGAGCGCCAACCAGCCATGACACGCATCGTACGGGGAAAACTCAGGAATCATCGCTGGGTTGATCAAGAGGTTATTTATGAAGCGCCACATGATAGTTACCTTACAACACGCCAACACTACGGTTCGCGCATTGTATTCGATCCTGAGGGCTATCTGTACTTCTCAATTGGAGAGAGAGGTATTGCCACTCATGCCCAAGACATCGGACGTCCTAACGGAAAGATTCACCGAATTCACAAAGATGGATCCATTCCTTCCGATAACCCGTTTGTAGGAAAGGATGACGCCTTGCCAACCATCTTTACATACGGCAATCGCAACCCACAAGGTCTCGCCATCCACCCGGATACCGGTCGCGTATGGGAAACAGAACATGGTCCCATGGGTGGTGATGAACTAAACATCATCCAAGGAGGCGCTAATTATGGCTGGCCATCAATCACGTACGGACGCAATTACGATGGAGGCGTTGTTTCAAGCGACCGGCAACGCCACGGCATGGCTTCACCTACGTTATATTGGAAACCGTCTATTGCCGTGTGTGGCATTGACTTTGTGAACAGCCCATTATTTCCACATTGGAAGAACCATCTCTTGGTCGGCGCACTAAAATACGAAGAGGTTCGCTTACTCGACATTGAAAACGATCGAGTCATGCACCAGGAAATCATCCTCAAAAATGCAGGCCGAGTTCGCGATGTCTGCAGCGCTCCCGATGGAGCCATCTATGTCGTCACTAATGGGCCAGACGCAGTTTTAAAATTGACTCCCGTGAGAGATATGAACCGTGAACTTTGATTCCTTTACCGTTGATCAAACACAAGTTTATAGCCGGCTCCGTGAATGGTTATAATAAATTGAGGTTTACCTTCAGGTTCGCCGATGAGTCTTCTAAGTTTAACAACAACTTGGTCTAAAATTCTCGTATTACCGGAGTAATTGTATCCCCAAACTTCGTTCAATAATTGATCTCTTGATAAGACTTCGCCTTGATGCTTCCGGAAACATTGGAGCAATTTTAGTTCCTTGCCAGTAATGGCTGTGACCGAACCGTTGCGAATCAGTTCAAAAGTCTTTGAATTGGAATGACCATTAGATAGCGGACGTGTACGGTCATAAACAAAGGATGGCAACTCGTCCGTCTCAAAAGGATTCCAGGCTATCAAATTTCCATCTGAACCTTGAACGGAAGTGAAGGTTCCCCATTCGTGAATGGTAAATCCTTGAGTTGGTTCTGCCTTGGTTTCCTCTGATTCAAGATAAACGTTTGAAACAAGTCCGATGATTAACATTAATAAGGTTTTCATAACGGAACCATCTTTGCTTAACTCCCAAGACCTGTCGTAATACGAGTGTAGAAAAATTGTAAAAAATTTGTTCAGACCTGGTAAAAATTATGGTCCCCGTTGGTTTTTAGAGCCCCAGGTCGGAGTAAATCTAAAGAAAGATGGAAACGATTTGAACAAAAACCATGTCAAGGTTTGGGAAGACTTTGCCTCAGTTCTAGTTCAACTTCACGTACAGGCCGTCCTGTATTTGCGGAAATGGAAGCGGCCAATCCGGACACATAAGCAGCGGAAGCAGAGGTACCGTTAATCATGAAGGTCATACCATTGTATTCAATGTAAGAACGACCTGGAACCATCACATCCACAAAATCACCCGTATTGGCATAAGGTGCGACCTGTCCATCTTTCGTAGCTGCTGTCACGGCGAGAACATCTGGATAGGCAGCAGGAAACGTTGGCTCAGTGGTTGGTGTATTCCCTGCAGCTCCTACAAAAAGAATTCCTTGTTGAGAGGCTTCACGAATCATTTGCTCCATGAGAGGAACGGTTTCGGTCCCGCCAAGACTGAGGTTGATGATACTCGCTCCGGCATTGATGGCTTCGTATATACCCTGTGCCACTTGGAAGGTGGAAGTCGTCTCGTCACCACCATAAACATCCACTGGCAAAATCCTGACTGAGGATTCGCTCTTTCCATCATTTCCAAGTTCCACCCCTTTTAAAACAGTATGCGCCATGCTTGTTCCATGAGACGGGATTCCGCTGTTGCCAGGTTTATCACTTCCAAGACTAATCTCTGGAAGCAAGAATTCTGACAATGTTTCGTCACCTTGAACGGGCATATCAATTAAACCCACGACTACTTCGTTTCCATTGGCCTTCCCCGCTTTGAGAGAAAATCCCGAAGGGCTGCCTCCTCCGTACACTCGATTTTCACCCGGTCTCCCCATCTCGAAGTTGTCACTAATTTGAACAGATTCAGAATCTCGCAGCCGTTCACGAGCCTTATCCGCACTTTCGGCATCTTCAAAAGACAATCTGTAGGCATTCAAACTCTCCACTTTGCCTATAATCTTTGCTCCTAATGCTGCGGCAACGTCTTCAATTGAAATAGGACTGCCGGGCTTGATTTGAACAATGATTTCGTTATCGATTTTTTTGGAATAAAAAATCACCACCTGATCGGACAGGTTCAATTTCTTGGTGGCCTTTGATGCATGGGTGGCATAGACGAGCAACTTGGAAGTTTCAACTGTGTTTCCCCGTATCAAAGCGTAGTTCAAATCCCCCATGATTCGGCGAAGAGCCTCTGATACAGGAAGATCGGTAAACCGGGTGGATACCCTTCTCGATTCGAGTCCTGGCTCAATCCAAACCGTCCACCCCATGCTCCTCCCCACGGCTTTAAGTGCATCTCCAAGTTGCAAACGACGTAAATCTGCGGTGAGTTTATTTTGATCGGCCTGCCATTGGACATCGGCAGCGTGAACACACCCCACACCGAAACTTACGGTTACGGCCAAACAAAGGACTGCACCAGCTAAACGCAGACCAACCATGAATGAATTGTGAAGCATGCTCACCATAGCAACACCGCTAATCTGACGGAGTTGTTGAGGGATTGCAACTCACAGAATGCGCTCAAGTTCCGAACCTGATATCAGGCCACGAGTAAGCAGCTCCACCGCATGGTCGCGTAAGGTCAACATACCGGATTTTTGAGCTGATTTGTTTAACTCTTCTTGAGTTGGGCTATGTGCCAAGGAGTTTTTGAAAGAATCGTTGGGAATGAGAATTTCAAATACCGCCGTACGGCCATGAAACCCCGTGTGCAAACAAGCGGGGCACCCCGATCCTTCCTGAACCTTTAGTGGTTTATCCTTGGGCCAGCTGATTGCTTTTCGCAACCCGACATCGGCGTCCATTTCTCGACTGCAATGAGGGCAATTTTTGCGGACTATTTTCTGAAAAATAATGCCAGCCAAGGCATGCCCCAACAAAGTCGGCCGAATCCCTAAAAATTGTAATGCCGTGCAGGCGTTCGGTGCGGAGTTGGCATGGATGGTTGAAAACACTTTTTGCCCAGTCAAAGCAGCGGACACAGCAACGGTGGCTGTCTCTTCATCACGAATTTCACCTACCATGATAATGTCTGGATCCTGCCTCAGCACGGCCTTGAGCCCAACTGCAAAGGACATATCCACCTTGTGATTGACCTGAGCCTGAGTGGTGCCAACCAATTTGTATTCCACAGGATCCTCAATGGTCATGATGTTTTGTGTGAACGGATTGAGACAATTCATGCACGAATAGATGGTCGTCGTTTTGCCACATCCAACCGGCCCCGCAACAAGGATCAAGCCAGATGGGAGTTTCATCAGGGTATCCATGTATTTACGGTGTGAAAGTTCCATGCCCAATTGCTCAAAGCGACTGAAGGCAAAATGCATCTTGACCACTCGAAGCACCATTTTCTCGCCATCGGGCGTAGGTAATACAGAGACTCGAAAATTCATGTCTCTCTCGTCCATGACCATTACTAGATGCCCGTCATGAGGAATCATGGGATTGGCCGTATCAAGTTCTGCCAGGGTTTTCACCTGATTAATCACCTTGCGAGCAATTTCACGAGGCAGGGTCAATACATCGTGGAGTATGCCATCGACTCGGTATCGAATTCGGTAAAACCCCTTTTGCGGTTCAAAATGGATATCCGAACCATCACGCCGAAGAACACCTCTTAAGATAATATCCAGTAGTTGAGGGGCCGGTTTGTCGGCAATCTCATTTTGTAACTCGTACTGGCGACCTTCTTCTTCAGCGGTGTCGGCATCCAACTGGGGAGCATAAGCTTTTAACAACTTGTCCAAAGTGGACTTGGGAGCTATCACAGGTTGAATTTCAAAATCAAACAGGATGCCCATGCCTTCCATTTCCACGATATTATCGCCATCCGCAAAAGCCACATGCAAAACATCGTTTTCAAACTTGTAAGGAATGGCATGGTATCGAAACGGAAAATGATAAGGCACTTGATCTAGGGCAACTTCCGGAATTTCATTCAATCCTTCCAAGCTCTCGTAGGGAAGGTTCAGCTGGCTGGCCAATGCCTGGGCTATATCTTCATTCGATGCAATCCCCTCCTCTCGCATGTAATCCAAAAAGTGCATCTTCTTTTCCTGAGCCGTCTTCCAGGCCAACTTGAGATCACGTTTCTTGACAATCCGTTTTCGGGTCAAATACTGGGTGAAATCGTTTTCAGGCAAGATCCCAATCGGAAAATCCAATCGAAGTAGTTTGGCCAACTGCTGTGGCGTAATCATCCTCAAATGCAGGAGCGTTCTCCATAGAGGTTGGTCGGTTTTTTCTCGAAAACTTTGAGCTTCTTGCAGTTGCTCTGGAGCAATAATTCCTCGGTCCACAAGGTAATCTCCGAAAGTATCCCCGACGTGCGCTTTTCGGGCTCGGTATGCCCGAACTTGCTCATCAGACATCTCATCCTCCTTGAAGTCCAACTCGGAGTGATGGTTAGCAAACGGCGAAGGGATCTCAATCGTGAGGAACTTCTTGATGGTATCCCAAGAAAGATCCTGATTAAGGATATCGATCATACTTTCACTCTGAGCAGACGAGGTTTGACTCGGTTTAGAGGGAGTGTTCTTGGATTGTGATTTGTTGGCCATGACTCAATATAGTAAAATTCAAGTAAACGCAGTCCTGATGCCTATTTCTTGCATCACATTTCGGTGTATTTTCAACACAGTACCATGTTTCTACTGATTTTGCATCAGGATAAACTCAGCATGCATTGGCAATCTTTCAACGTTTTCAAGCGATATGAAGATGCTCCCGGCAAATAACGGCTTGCTCATTGCCTCTTTCTACTCAAAACTTTGCCGTCATGTTCATTGTGCTAAATAGGATAATTGCGTTCATTTCACTTTCCTTTATCGCTACCGTAGGAGGCCAAGCGGCCGAAACCGGAACGGCTCAAAGCGAGAAAGGATTCGTGCCTTTGTTTAATGGAACCGATCTGGATGGATGGGTCAATGTGAACTGTGCTCCAAAAACATGGACGGTCAAAGATAACATGATCCAATGCACAGGTGTCCCCACCGGTGCCATGCGTACTGAGAAACAGTACGAGAATTTCATTCTTGAACTTGAATGGAGGCACCTGGTTCCCGGCGGCAATGCTGGCCTTTTTGTGTGGGCGGAGCCTATTTCTGCTCCTGGAGTCCCATTCCTGAAAGCCATCGAAGTGCAGATCCTCGACCACGCCTATGGAAAATCTGATTGGTTTACCACGCATGGCGATATTTTCCCCATCCACGGTTCCACCATGATTCCAGATGCTCCGAACCGTGGTTCGAGAAGTTTCCCCAATGAAATGCGTTCCAAAGCTTCACCAGAATGGAATCATTACCGAGTCACCTGCAATAATGGTGTCATTAAATTAGCAGTCAACGGCAAGGAGGTCTCAGGCGGCAAAGACTGTACTTATCGCAAAGGATATATCGCTCTAGAATCCGAAGGTGGAAAAGTAGATTACCGGAACATTCGGATCAAGGAATTGCCTTCCACAAACCCAAAACCTGAGGAAATCGCACCCTTGGATGAGGGTTTTGAATCGATTTACACGGGTGTGGATTTATCGGGTTGGGTGGTACCTGAAGGAAGCAGAGATCACTGGCGTGCTAACGATTGGAAGTTGAGCTATGATGGAAAAAGCAAGGCTGAAGAAAAACACTTGTGGACCGAAAAAAGCTATGAGGATTTTATCCTGATCTGCGATTGGCGGTGGACAGAAAAACCTTCCAAACGAGAATTCCCGATCGTACTTCCAAATGGAGATTACGCAAAAAATGGACAAGGCAAACGACTCACCGAGGAGTTACCCGCTGCAGGAGATAGCGGTATTTTTCTCAGAGGTAACACCAAAAGCCAGGTCAATATTTGGAACTGGAGCATCGGTTCAGGCGAAGTTTACGGTTATCGAAATGATGAGAAAAATGCCCCCGAAATCCGTGCAGCCCTAACTCCTCGTATCAAGGCCGATAATGCGATCGGTAAATGGAATCGATTTATTATCACCTTAATCGGCGACAAGCTGACAGTGAAACTGAACGGTATCATTGTGATTGAAAACGCAGCCCTGCCGGGTATTCCAGCCATGGGCCCCATCGGCCTTCAACACCATGGAGACCCTATTGAATTTGCGAGCGTCTACATCAAAAAACTCTGATTGATACCCTTCCATCTCGCCATTATTTGACTCAACCGGTCAAATGAAAATTGAAAGCGCTTGCTTGCCTTTTCGGTGAAAGAAGCTATCCAATGCGGGAGATTTTAAATCATGCGAGCATCATTGCTACAAAAGGCCAACAGGATGGTCATCAAATTGGGAACGGGCGTACTTACCGACGCACGCAACCACCCCGATTTACGCCAGATGGAACAATTGGTCGATCAAATCGTGGAACTGAGGAAACAAGGCAAAGAAGTTGTAATCGTTTCCTCGGGTGCGGTCGGTGCTGGTATGGGCGAAATGGGCTGGGAGCAACGCCCCAAGTCCTTGGCCGATATGCAAGCATGCGCGGCGGTCGGCCAGACGCGCCTCATGCACACTTATTCCGATCTTTTTTCGAAACACGCATTATCAGTTGGACAGGTCTTGCTCACTCATGCCGACCTCAAGCACCATGAGAGACACCTCAATGCGCGAAATACACTTACAGCGTTGTTGGATCGGGATTTCATTCCCATTGTGAACGAAAATGACGCCGTGTCTTTTACCGAACTAAAGTTTGGAGATAACGATACGCTGTCCGCACTGGTAGCCAGCCTGATTCCGGTTGAACTACTTGTCATATTAACCACCGCAGATGGATTGATCCAAAACTTCGGCAAATCAGATGCGGTCAGAATACCTGAGGTTGAACACATAGATGAAAACATCCAGGCAATGGCTCAAGGCACCACAAGTGTGACTGCTACCGGCGGGATGACTACCAAGATTGAAGCAGCACGCATCGTCGTAAGGTCCGGAATCCCCATGTTCATTGGCCCCGGACGTCACCCAACCATTTTAAGGGACATGGTTGAGGGTGAAGATGTCGGCACAGTATTTCTTCCATCTAAGAGAGGGTTAAAAGGACGCAAACGTTGGATCGCCTTTTTCCATCGACCCAAAGGATCTCTTACCGTCGATAATGGAGCCAAACTTGCTTTGCGAGAAAACGGGAAAAGCCTTCTGCCACAGGGTGTCACGGGCATTGAAGGAACCTTTCAATCCGGTGAAGTGGTTCGTATTCTCGATGAAGAGGGCACGGAATTCGCACGTGGAATTGCCGCATCGGATTCAACAACTTTTCAAACCTGGAAGGACCAGCATGAAGAAATCATTCATCGAGATAACCTCGTCATTCTTTGACACCCAAACAAGAAAATGAGCGATCAAAAACAAACGATTCAATCGGTTCTGGAAATCATGTCCCGATTGAGAGCACCCGATGGATGCCCCTGGGACCGTGAGCAGGATCATCAATCACTGAGGTTTCACGCGGTTGAGGAAGTGTACGAACTCATTGATGCCATAGAAGCCAAAGATGATCAGGAGATGTGCGAAGAATTGGGCGACCTCCTCCTTCAGGTTGTTTTTCATTGCCAGCTCGCCAAAGAACGAAACGTCTTTGATTTCGATGCGGTCTGCCAAACTTTGGCAGACAAACTCGTCCGACGACATCCTCACGTCTTCGGTGATACCAAAGCTGAGAATGTTGATGCCGTCTGGGCCAATTGGGAAAAAATCAAACGATCAGAAAAGGAAGGGACTCATCTAGAGCGGCATTCGTCCCTCGACGGCATCCCAAAACATCTTCCTGCTCTGCAATATGCCGAAAAACTCGCCAAGAAAGCGCGTAAAGGCAAACTCATTGCAGACGAAGCTCCTGAGCCAAATGCTCTCCCGAATAACCCGGAATCCCTTGGGAAATCCCTGCTCGACCTGACCATGAATGCCCAGGCCAAAGGATGGTCCGCCGAAGCCCTTCTACGTGAGGCCATCAAGAATAAAGAAAAAACACTACGCGATTTGGAGGCCAAAAAAGGCGTTTGAAGTATTGCTCTTCAGAACATCAATTCATAACCTCAGAGGATGGGTATCGTACGTCGATTAGATCACACCAGGTATCGTGTTAGCGATTTGGAGAAAAGCGTAGAATTTTACAAGAAAGTTCTCGGACTTGAAGAAGTGCGCCGTCACAAGTCGCCTAGAGGTTCTGAACTTGCCTTTCTAAAGGCCCCGGAGAGTGAAGAATTGATTGAGCTTTGCTACTTTCCAAACAGTGGACCTGTGGAAGTGCAGGAAGATCTCACACATTTGGCATTCATTGTGGATAGTCTGGAGGCCTTCGGTGAGCACATTAAATCCATTGGAGTGGAGTTTTCTGATGGTCCTACCATGAAACCCGATGGTAGCGGTGGATTTGCTTTCGTCGATGCACCTGAAGGCTATGAGATCGAACTGATCCAGCGCAATCCCCAAGCAGTAAACGAAAAGCAATCCTACTGATTTTATTTAAAAAAAACCGAAAGCCCCGGACATTGACATGTCCGGGGCTTTTTTAATTGAGTATGAACCTGTCGTCCAATTTCGTAACCGAAATGATTACAAACTTATTGTGGACGTTGGCGTCCGGGTCTTTGACCTTGGCCACGACCTTGCTGTTGACCCCCACGATTTCGAAGATTTGCTTCCCCTTTTTCGACCTCTTCACGAGTGATATAACCGTCCTTATTCGCGTCCAGGAGGCCCATCAACCTTTGCATGCGCTCAGGCAGTTCATCTTTGGAAACTTTATTGTCCCCGTTAGTGTCGGCTTGCATGATACGATCTACCCTTTG
>Ga0233439_10003756_pt1 | contig 15379 bp, 14 predicted proteins | sample SI_123_September_6_FD_182713 | JGI IMG/M metagenome (GOLD analysis project Ga0233439, IMG submission 182713) | Seawater microbial communities from Saanich Inlet, British Columbia, Canada - SI_123_September2016_100_MG | ecosystem: Environmental > Aquatic > Marine > Inlet | place: Canada: British... | reverse complement strand
CACCAAAATGGCCGTTTAGTGGCTCTTGCACGTTGAACATTCGGCGAATCCAACCGGGACGAGCGGAAAGCACCCCAGTGATCGGTTCACCCGTATCGCTCGACTTATGAACATGTACCTGAGAATCGCCAACCCAAGTGCCGTGACCCTTTCGGGCGTGCATTAATAAGTGACCTTCTTTGTTCGGCCATGGAATCCAGATGGCGGCAGCCACTGGCTCTCCCCGAAACAACGCAGCAACCGAAACGGCGTGAATTGGCGAAGAGTTCACGAAATTCGTTGTGCCGTCGATCGGATCGACAATCCAGAGCCAATCGGCAGCTTCCGGTTCCTCGTCTGGCGGGTCTTCTTCGCCCAGCAACATGTGATCAGGGCAAGTTTCTTCCATGATCTTGGCGATTAGTCGCTGACTGGCTTTATCGACGTCTGTGACGAGGTCCTTGCCAGGCTTGTCACCCTTATTCGATATTTCTAGAACTCCACCGAATCGACTTGCCACAAAGTCGCCAGCTTCGCTCGCTGCTCGGATTACCGAATTTTCTATGTGTTCAAGTTCGGTATCAGTCACTGCGGTGAAAGGACTACGTGTTGAGGTTTCGGTCAATCTGATTCGGCTCCAAATCCGTAACACTGGCAACATCGGTGATATTGGTGCTCGGTACGACTAATTCATATAAGTGCGTATTCAGCGTAAATCTTTTATCGCCTGCGCCGCTACTACGGTAAGATTCTACGTGCAAGTTTGGCTGTGGCCGTGCATTGATCGATCAATGCACCAAGAGATAACGATATTGACTTCAACTACCACCCGGAAATTCCATAAAGATCGCGGTTTAGCAACGCGCATGTACTTCACTATGTTCATGCTCGGCTTTCTATACGCGGTTTTCGCACTGTTTCTGATGGCAGCCGGAATGCAGCTAATGTTCGTCGGCGGAATTGTCGGCATCATGGTTGTGGTGCAGTACTACATGTCCGACAAGCTAATTTTGATGTCGACCGGCGCAAAGACGGTAACTGCCGAACAGCAACCCGCATTACACAAAATGGTGAAACTGCTCGCTGATCGGTACGAAATGCCAATGCCTAAGGTCGCAGTAATTGACACTCCGATTCCGAACGCATTCGCCACAGGTAGAAACCCGAAGAATGCTCTAGTAGCAGTCACAACCGGGATTCAGCAGCGACTAAACGAGCGAGAGTTACAGGCCGTGATCGGTCACGAACTCGCCCACGTTGCGAACCGCGATATGCGGGTGCTGGCAATCGCCAACTTCCTAGTCACTGTAACCAGCTTCCTTATGACGATGCTGTTCTGGAACATGCTCTTTGGTGGCATGGGCGGTCGACGCAACAACAACGGTGGTGGAGTGATGATGGTCTACCTCGTCACCATGATCGTATATTTCATTGGTCAGCTACTCGTACTCGCTTTGACTAGATACCGTGAGTACGGTGCCGACCATACTGGGGCTGAAATATCCGGAGATCCGGGTGCTTTGGCTGATGCCCTTGAGAAGATCAGTGGCACAGTCGCAAACATTCCTGACAAGGACCTGCGTAAGCTGCAGACAGCAAGCGCATTCTTGATCATTCCAGCAGCTCTGAAAGGCGAAGGTTCCATGAACTTGTTTTCGACTCACCCACCGTTGCAAGAACGGGTTAAAAGACTTCGTGAACTTGAACAGCGCATGCGCTACGGGTTGCGATAGGTATGGGATTGTTCAGCGCAAGCAAGAAACCTAAAGACGATTGGTCGACAATGTCGACCGTTATCAAGACTGAAGCAAAGCTCCAGTCGCTCGGTGAAATTACACCTTCACGTCGTGCCGGTGTCATCTACAAAAACAACGCAGACAATGCGTTCCAAAGTGATATTAAGAACGAACTGAACGAAGTTTTATACCTCGGCGAAGGTGCGACTAAAACAGCCTTCGAAATCGAAGACGATGATCGCGGAATGCGATGGATTGTGCTCGAAGACGGAAACTTTGGCGATCTCGTATCGAGCGTCTACACCGTAGGCAACGCTATTGGGATGAACGACGGCGCCGACAATCTGCTCGCAGCAGTGTTCGAGCTCTACTTCACCGGAACCGTTGAAGACAACACATATCGATCTGGACTCCGCACTTACTGGATTTACCGATATGACCGCAAAGCGTTCTATCCGTTTGTGCCAACAGGCGAGAGCGAAGGCGATCGAGATCGACCCACAGAAGCTCGACTTGGACAGGATCTACGCAAGCACGGTCTTGCCGTAGAGAAATCACTGACCGAATGGATGGGACTCTGGGGCATCCCCTTCTAGAGTCTTCACCTCCAAACCAACCTTTCGCGTTACAACCAATTATCTGAACACCTTAACGACCATTCCAGAATGAGTAATCCTGCTCGTGTAGCGCTACTTGTGCGCCCCGGAGAGAACCCCCAACCCTTCATCGACGCCATAAAACATGGCGAAGGCGAAGCAGTCGTGCTCGGCGAATCCGATAGCTTCCCATGCGATATTGGTGGACTGCTGGTAGCTGGTGAAGGCGCATATGAAGCGTCGGAATCAATACCCACGGCTCTCGCACAGGCAATCGAAGGCAGTTTCCCGGTTCTTGGCATTGGTTGGGGCATGCACGCCCTCAACATCGCACTTGGAGGCCAGCCGCCGATAAAAGTCGAAGGCCACGGCCACCCAGACGAAGACCTAACCAAACATCCGCTGTTCATGGCACCGGGCGGGAAGGTCGGCTACACCATCGCTGGGTCAGGATGGGTCACAGTCCCATCAGCCCACACACACGGGCTTTTACCGGCGCAAGTAGCCGATGGACTGCTCTCCTCTGTGTACGCTGAGGACCAAGTGGTTGAAGCCATAGAGATGCCGGGTCGGGAATGGTTGATCGGCGTTCAATGGCCTGCTCATTTGCACGAGCGTACCCCGAAAGGGTTCGATAGTCTCCTGCTCGCCCTCGTTGAACGCAGCGAGCAATAGAGCCCGTTTTTAGGAAGCCCTCGCGTATGCGTACACGCGTGCGCCACGCGCACGTTGCGCGTACGCATGGGGAAGCGTAGTGTTGAGTCATTAACTTTCGTATTGCGCGCCACTTTGCAGCGCAGTGGGCTAACACCAACCCCTAACCGGAGAAATATATGGTCAATAGCGACCTCGGCAGTATCAGGCCAATAACTATTGAAGAGGAAATGAAGACGTCCTATCTGGACTATGCGATGAGTGTCATCGTGTCCAGAGCACTTCCGGATGTTCGAGATGGACTCAAGCCTGTGCAGCGCCGCATTCTTTACGCAATGCACGATCAGGGCATGCGCCCAACATCGTCGTACAAGAAGAGCGCCCGTCTTGTTGGTGAAGTGCTTGGTAAGTACCACCCACACGGCGACCAGTCGGTCTACGACGCTCAGGTGCGTATGGCACAGGCGTTCTCGCTTCGTTACCCACTTGTAGATGGTCAGGGTAACTATGGCTCTGTCGACGGCGACCCGCCGGCCGCGATGCGTTACACGGAGTGTCGACTTTCATCTATCACCGAGATGATGCTCGGCGATATCGATCGTGACACTGTCGACTGGGGCGAGAACTTCGACCAGTCCCTTAAAGAGCCAACCGTACTTCCAGCTCGTTTGCCAGCATTGTTGGTGAACGGTGCTTCCGGTATTGCTGTTGGAATGGCAACGAACATTCCGCCGCACAACGTGACAGAAATCTGTGACGCTGTTGTTCACATGATCAGTCATCCCGATGCTTCGGTAGACGATCTGATGCAGTTCGTTACAGGTCCTGACTTCCCAACAGGTGCACACATCTGGGGACAAGAAGGTATCCGAAACGCTTATGTAACTGGTCGTGGTCGTGTGATGGTTCAGGCCGATCACAAGATCGAAGATATTCAAAGGCAGGAACGCAAGCGTCTCGTGTTCAACGAGATTCCGTTCCAGGTGAACAAGGCGAACCTCGTTGCGAAGATCGCCGATCTCATCAAGAACCGCAAGATCGAAGGCATTAGCGAAGTACGAGACGAATCCGACCGTAAAGGTATGCGAATCGTTTTGGAACTTCGACGTGGTGCTCACGTGCCTGTGGTTCTGAACAATCTGTACAAGCAGACCAACCTTCGCAACTCGTTCTCAGTGAACATGATTGCTCTAGTTGATGGAACTCCACGAGTTCTCACGCTCAAGCAGTCACTCCGCCACTACATCGATTTCCGAGTTGAAGTAGTTCGAAGGCGTGCAGAGTTTGATCTCAAGAAAGCCAAAGCTCGTCTACACGTGCTTGAAGGTCTTCGAATTGCGATCGACAACCTTGATGAAGTGATCGCACTGATTCGAGCGTCTGCCGACGTTGAAGAGGCCCGCAATAGCTTGATGAGCGCCTTCGCATTGTCTGAGATTCAGGCGCAAGCCATTCTCGATATGCAGCTGCGCCGTTTGGCCGCTCTTGAACGAGAAAAGATCGAGAACGAGTACAACGAACTTCTCGCTCTTGTTGCAGAACTCGAAGAACTTCTTGGCGACAGCACTAAGGTTCTCGGAGTTGTCCGCAAGGAAACTCACGAACTGAAGCGAAAGTACGGCGACGAACGCCGCACCGAGGTTCACAACGAAGAACTTGGCGACTGGCGTCGTGAAGATACCGAGCCGCACGAAGATGTTGTTATCACGCTTAGCCGTAACGGTTACGTGAAACGGGTCAAACTCGATACTTACAAGAAGCAGCACCGTGGTGGTCGTGGAGTCCGAGGTCAGAGAATGACCAAGGAAGACGACGTTACGCCGCATTTGCAGATCGCTGATACGCACGACTACCTACTGTTCTTTACAGATAGAGGTCGAGTATTCGCATCACGCGTATTCGAACTCCCTGCCGATCAATCGAGAAATTCGCGTGGAACTCCAGTCCAGAACCTCGGGTTCAACATGGAACCACGAGAAGAAGTTCAGGCCGTAGTTGCGGTTTCAAGCTATCTAGAAGACACGTATCTCGTGATGGCAACGAAACTGGGACAGGTAAAGCGAATGCACCTGCCACTGCTTCGAAACATGAACCGAAGCGGCCTGCGCTGTTTCAATTTGAAGGGCGATGACGGACTTATCGGCGCAGTTCTTGCTGACGACGATCAGGACGTAATTCTCGTTTCTAAAGAAGGTATGTCGATTCGCTTCAAATCCTCCGAAGTTCGCGCACGACAGCGTGCAGCCGGTGGAATGAAGGGAATGACTGTTCAGAACAAGGACGAGATCGTTTCGATGAACGTTGTCGATGACGAGGGCTACTTGCTCATTGTTAGCCAGAAGGGCTACGGCAAACTTTCACTCCTCCGTCACTACACGCAGCAGCGTCGTGGCGGTAAGGGATTGATCACACTCAAGGTAACCACGAAGACTGGTCGGGTCGCTGACTCGGCTGTCGTGAGCGAAGAAGTCAGAACCGACTCAACGGGCAAGCTGGTGCTTGTAAGTGAGAAGGCTCAGGTGATTCGAACCAACCTAGGCGAAATTCGATCAACAGGTCGAATCGCTCAGGGTGTGAAGATTCAGGTCCCAGACGCTGGAGACAAGATATCGGCAATTCGAGTGATCGACGAACGTCGTGAAGCTGGAGCCGAAATCGACCCATCTGCGCTTGAAGCTGGAAACGGCGATGGCGAAGAGGGTGCCGAAGCGAAAGTGGATGACGAAGTTACGGCTGACGTAACTGACGAGACAGTCGAAGAGTCGACTGAGGAATCGGAAGACTAGCCTCAGCTACTAGTAGTTAGAGAATCGACCGGGCTGCTACGGATTTCCGTAGCAGCCCGGTTTCGTTAATAGGGAATACTTAGATTGGCGGCTCGGCCGCACGGAATCGAATACTGGTTTTCCATCTCTCACGTAAATCGATGCGGGAAGCACGGAATTCTCGAAACGAAAAGCACAGAATTACAAAATGCTAACGGCACTCGGTGCGCTGGTCGTGCGCCGAAAATACATCGTCCTTGCCACTTGGGCAGTAGTGATCCTGGCTGCACTACCGTTCTTTCCGCGCGCAGACGAATTCTTGAAACCCGGCGGTTTTTCCAACGAGTCGTTCCCGTCGGTGAAGGCTCGACAAGTTCTACAAGAGCGACTCGAACTAACGACTCTCACTGTCGATTTCGTATTCAGCCATCCCGACTGGTCGCCATTCGACCCACGATTTTCTGGTGCCGTTGATAACGCGGTAGCAGGACTAATCGACTACGACGAAATATCGTACGTTGTCACTCAGCTAGACGATCCTCAACGAGCTTCATCGACTAGCAACACCGCACATGTATCAGCTGGCCTTAAGCTCGAACTCGAAGAATCACTCGACTTTCTCGAAATCGTTACTGAACATGTCGACCCCGGCCCGCTTGATCTAATCATCACCGGTGGACCCGCACTTTACCGAGATATATCACTGGCAAGTGAACGAGATTTGCGCCGAGGTGAAACCGTTGCGTTCCCGATAGCGACTCTGGCCTTGCTGCTGGTGTTCGGCACTCTGGTAGCAGCGATATTGCCAGCAGCCGTGGGCGGCGGCGGAGTGCTTGTTGGCGTGGCGATAGTTTTTTTCATGTCGCAAGGTATCGACATGTCGGTGTTCGCTTTGAATATCGTCAGCCTGCTCGGAATCGGAATTGGAATCGACTATTCACTCTTCTACACATCGAGATTCCAAGAAGAGTTGCGCAAAGGCAAAACGGTAGATGACGCCGTTCTTGGAGCGCATTCGCACGCTGGTAAAGCGATTCTCTTTTCGGCTGTGACCAGCCTAATCGGACTGCTGAGTCTGATCACATTTGATGTCATGATGCTGCGCTCGGTTGGTATCGGTGCCGTGGCCGTGATTTCTGCAGCTCTAATCGCCGCCCTCACTTTAATGCCAGCGATATTGGCAGTTCTTGGTGAACGGGTGAATCGATTTAGGATTGGTCCTGATTGGAGCAGGCGTGGCAGTTTCTGGGAGCCACTTTCGAAATGGGTGATGAAGCGACCGTGGCTGGTTTTGATACCGACATCGACTGTATTGATATTGCTAGCAGTGCCGGCTCTATCGATGCGACTCGGAACTGTTGACGCAACGATTTTGCCGGATTCGCTCGAATCACGACAAGGCTTCGACGTCCTTAGAGAAGAGTTCGGATTCGCTCTTCAAACAATAATTCCCGTGGCGTATACGTTTGGCGAACTTGGTGGCGATTTAGACGATGCGTCCGAACGCACGAATCCGTTCTCTCGCGAGAATCTTGATCGGGCTTACGACATTGGCCGTGAGTTGGAACGCCTTGAAGGCGTGTCGGCTGTTACAAGCATCGTGAATCTCGATCCTACGTTTGGACCTGATCAATATGAGCTTCTGTACACGCATCCTGAATCGATAACCGATGTAGCTGCCGCCCGGATCGTTGAAGAATCAGTACGTCCCGGCGCTATCCTCTTCTTGGTGCACAGCGACCTACATCCGTTCTGGCCTGAAACCCGCCAGTTGGTTGCCGACATCCGGGCACTGATTCCGCCTGATGGCGAACTGCATGTCAGCGGTGGAGCCAGCGAAATCACCGACATCATCAACACGCTTTACGGCAAATTCCCGTACATCGTCGCTGCGGTGCTCATCATCACCTATCTGTCGCTAATGCTGCTGTTCCGATCGGTGATATTGCCTTTGAAAGCAGTGGCTTTGAATGTCTTGTCGATCCTTGCCAGCTACGGTGCGCTGGTCTTTGTATTTCAGCAAGGACACTTCAGTGGTGTACTGAACTTCGAGGCGATGGGCGTGATCGAGGCCACCCTGCCCATATTGCTATTCGCAATCATTTTCGGTCTGAGCATGGACTACGAAATTTTTCTACTTTCGCGAGTGGCTGAAGCATATGACCGAACAGGCGACAACGAAGCGAGTGTGGCGGAGGGGCTGCAACGGAGCGGGCTGATAATCACCGGCGCTGCGTCGATTCTCATTGTTGTTGCAGGTAGTTTCGTTCTTGCCGACGTCGTTGTGGTGAAGGCAATCGGACTTGGTTTGGCGATTGCTGTATTCGTCGATGTGACATTAGTTAGGGCTTTGGTGGCACCAGCGATCATGCGAATAGCAGGACCGTGGAACTGGTGGCTTCCGGGCTGGCTCGACCGAATTCTCCCCGAGGTGAAACGTGTCGACTAAGCGATTACATTTCGGGCTTTTATCACTTATCGTCGTGCTGGCTATCGCAGCCTGCGTGAAAACTGCTGAACCTCGTGAGATTCCGTCTGGGGCATCACCAGATCCGACCGCAACTCCTGCGCCAATCACGCTGCCACAAGACGAACTCGCCCACGATTCAAGACTTGAATGGTGGTACCACTCGGGTCACCTCGAATCTGAATCAGGCAGGCAGTTTGGATTCCACTTTGTATTGTTCAAAGCTGATGACGGGTTTGGCGAACCGAACTATGTCGCCCAACTGGGAATCCTCGATGTCGAAACAGGCGAACACTACGATCTCTCAAGAGCCGAGGCGGGGACTCGACAGGTAGGCGGCGGGGCAATGACGCTCGGAATCGCCGATTGGGTCTACGGATTGCTGCCAATAGACGGAAGTCATTCGTTCGCAGCTGACAATGGTGACATCGGCCTGTCCCTCGATATGGAAGCCACCACACCCGTCATGCTCCACAACGAAATCGGCTGGCTGCCAACCGAAGCTGGCGCAACTTATTACTATTCTTGGCCGCGGCAAGAGGCTGTCGGACAGCTGACGATAGACGGCGAAACTATCAACGTCAGCGGCACGAGCTGGTTCGATCACCAATGGGGCGATTTCTTCGTTTTAGGCAAACCCGCTGGATGGCAGTGGTTTGCGCTTCAATTCGATGACGGTGGTTCTTTAATGATCACTGAAGCACGTGGAATCGATGGCAAGATTGCAGATACCTACGGCACGTACATGTCATCTGAAGGCGAAGTAAGAGCACTAACTCAGGTAGAAGACGGAATTGAGCTGGCTACCATTGGTGAGTGGACGAGCCCAACTACGGGAGCCACTTATCCATCAGGTTGGTCACTAGCAATCGAATCTCTCTCGATGGATTTAATCATCACCCCAGAAGTGAACGATCAGGAAGTACGAGGTGGGCTTCCTGCTGCTTCAACCTACTGGGAAGGGGAATCGTGGGTCGGTGGTCGACAAAACGGCGAACCAATCGCAGGTAACGCCTATGTAGAACTCTCTGGATTTGTCGATCCCGAACCAATCGAGTGGATGCGGCGTCGATAGCAGCTTCACTCGGTCTAGTGAGGCTATAATTCCGCCACCGATCAGGAACTGCCAGAGTTAGCCACGATCGGTAGGGGGACATTAATTTTGCAGACGGCTGAATCAATAGGCGAGATGTACCGCGATGCATGGTCGAGATTTGCGACCGGCGTGACTGTGATTACGACCGTCGAGCCTGATGGTGCCGTTCACGGAATGACAGCCAGCAGCGTTACTTCTGTTTCTCTCGATCCGCCGCTAGTGCTGGTTGTAATTGGCGAATCTCGCCAAACCCACGGTCTGATCGAATCAACGGGGCGGTTTGGGATGAGCATTCTCGACGGTAGCCAAACCGAGATTGCCAAACACTTTGCCACACCGCCTGAGTCTCGTGGTGCAACCGATTCGTTGACGCTAACTCATCTATCCGAAACGCCTGTGATCGCAAACGCTATTGCAGCAATGAACTGCAAAGTCTCTGCTTCCTATAAAGCTGGTGACCACACCGTGTTTATTGGCGAAGTCGAAGAAATCGAAGTCGGGCAGGGCGATCCGCTCGTATGGTTTCAGCGTCAGTTCGGTGGCTTCGCAGACCAAAACCCCGCAACCGGCAATGAGTAGGTAGCACCGTGCGAATTGCCGCAATTTCAGTCGCCCCAGTATTTCCACACCAAATAATCGGTGGGTCACAGAAGATTCTTGCTGACGTCACAGCGGGATTAAATCGTTCAGGGCACGACGTTCAGATCTGGTGCACAGGTACGGAAGCGCACGAGGGTGATTTCGAAATCGATGGTGTGATTGTTCATCCCGTACTCCCGCTTCGAGGAGCATTCCCTGCGACACACCAAATCTCGCCGGTGGCTCTCGCACAGACTGCGAACAGGCTTTCAGCTGCTGCCGAGTGGGCTGACAGAGTCTATTTACACGCTGATGCCGTTTACTTACGTCACGCCATTGAAGGCGTGGAAATCGTTAGATCGATCCACGATTACGTCTATGAAGAAGCATTGCTGTCGACCCTCACGCTTCCCGCCGCTTCCACGATTGTTCCGAGTGACTATCTCAAACGGTGTATCGAGACTACGGTTGCGTATTCAGGTCGTGAAACGATCGAACCCGTGGTGGCTATCCCTAATGGCATCAGAGTTCCCGATTCGCTTCCAACTCCAAAACTGCCAGACGGAGTAGCACCGCGAGAAGATAACGATCTGATCCTGCTGTATCCACATCGGCCTGAGCCAACCAAAGGTATTCATGAGTCGATGTTGGCCGCGGCAGAAATCCAACGGTTGTTCCCAGAACGTAATGTACGGCTATTGATTCCGACGTATCCGGAAGACTCTGAATTCGATGCTGCTGCCGGTTCCTCGGCACAAATATCGGAACTCGCCAAAGATTTGCACGCTGATGAGCTAGTCGAACTTCACAACTGGCTAAACCCCGACGATATGCCCGGGTACTACGCGGCTGGTGACGTAACGCTTTGCCTGGGATCGTTCATCGAATCGTTTGGGCTAGTGCCTGTCGAGTCTGTCGCTGGCGGAACTCCGGCAGTATGTACTCGAGTTGGAGCACTGCGACAATTCGAAGGAATTGAGGGAATATCTTTGGTCCCTCAGGCCGATATTGCCGCGGCTGCAGAAGCTGTTTCAGCGTTGCTTGAGACATCTGCTGAAGAAATTGAGCTGGGACGAGAGACCATTGCATCTCGATACTCATTTGAAGCGATGATCACCGGCTACGAAAAAGCGATCACCGGCGAGCTCGGTGCTACCAGAAATATAAGTTACGCCAGCGACGATATTGTTGAGCTAACGCCGTGGTGCGAAATTTCGGGCGATCAGATCTACGATGATTACGCTGGTAGAGCACAGGTCTTTCCGCTGCTTGCTAGCAAACTTAGTTCGAATCAGAACCGCATTCGGCTCGATCAGCGAATCGTAGATGGTGATCTGCGAGCCGAGATCCTAAGCGCTGTTGAACAGGGAATCCTTATCCGCCAGTTCGCGTTCGACTAGCTCCGATTCACCCAACGTAGCTACGAATTTTGATCGTTTCCGAAACTCGGCTCACAGCCACATCGAATGCAGCTTTGCGGAGTGATCCACCGTTTCGATCCGCCTGCGTCTTCGTCACGTCGTAAGCCTCGTTCATCTTCTTATCTAGCTCAAGATTCACCCGCTCGAGCTCCCAGTTGAACACCTGAATGTTTTGTGCCCACTCGAAGTACGAAGCAACAACACCGCCAGCGTTAGCGAGAATATCTGGAACGATCGTTACTCCCCCCTCTACCAAAATATCGTCAGCCGCAGAAGTAACCGGACGATTCGCACCTTCAACAATGATCTTCGCACGAACATCAGTCGCATTCTGTGCCGTGATCACGTCTTCGATGGCCGCAGGAATAAGCACGTCGCAATCGAGCGCCAGCAATGCGTCGTTATCGAGAGCATCGGCATCATCGAAGTCGGATACTTTGCCACCGTTCTTGGCTATCTCCTGAAGAGCAGGAATATCCAATCCATTCGTATTAATGATGGCTCCGTCGACATCAGAAACAGCGATCACCTTTGCACCGTTGTCGAACATGGTCTGAGCAGCGGCGGCACCAACAGCCCCAAAACCTTGCACTGCAACAGTACTTTGATCGGGTGTGGAACCAGAATCGACGACCGCACGACAACCCACAACAGCGGCACCTCGGCCCGGTGCTTCGGCACGCCCCAATGAACCGCCTAGCTCTATCGGCTTGCCAGTGACGATTCCGGGAGTGTGGCCATGAATCGAGCCGTAAGCGTCCATGATCCACGCCATCGTCTGTGCCGAAGTGCCAAGATCGGGAGCTGGAATATCTCGATTCACGCCAAGAACGTGATGCATGCTCATCGTGTAGCGACGAGTGAGTCGGTTTAGCTCGCTTGTTGAAAGTTCGCGTGGGTCAACAGAAACGCCGCCCTTCGCTCCGCCGAACGGTACGTCGGCAAGTGCTGTCTTCCAAGTCATCAGCATGCCAAGAGCACGGGTGTGATCGAGATCGGCGTTCGGGTGGTAACGAATTCCACCTTTATATGGACCCCGTGCAGCGTTGTGCTGGGAGCGGTAACCACGGAACACTCGAACATTGCCATCGTCCATCCGAACCGGCAATCCAACTTGAATTTCCCGCCATGGTTCAACAAGCACCGAACGCATGTCATCTTCGAGTCCGAGACTACGAACTGCGCCGTCGATACTGGCGATCGTGCCGTCGAGCATTGAGCTGTCTTGGGGCATAGCGGAACTCCTGTCGGATGCGCTTAGAAATCGATTCTTATGTGCTGGAAGCCTATATCAGTACAAATGTGGGTGGAAATCCACCAAAATTGAAATTGACCATTCAGTTCAGTCGTACTTAGAATAGTTAGGTTGGGCAGCGAACGGATAAACACGAATGACAACAGATTACGCAATAATTAACACAGGCGGGAAGCAGTATCGAGTTCGCGAAGGCGATACGGTCTCTGTAGAAACGCTACCTGGTGACGTCGGAGCCGACTTCACTTTCGACCGTGTACTGATGACTTCAGTAGACGGCAAACTCTCTGTCGGAGCACCTTCGGTTGAAGGCGCAACGGTAGTAGGCGAGATTTCTGAGCACGGTAAGGCCGACAAGGTCATTGCTTTGCGATACAAGAACAAGACTCGTCAGCGCGTAAAGCGCGGTCACCGACAGAATTTCACGTCGGTAAAAATCAAGTCGATTTCGACTAAGTAGTTCACCCCTGCATCTTTGCAGCAGACTGGAACATCTAAATGGCACATAAAAAAGGTGGCGGAACTTCCCGCAACGGCCGAGATAGTGCAGGCAAGCGCCTGGGCGTTAAGGCATTTGCTGGCGAATCAGTTTCCGCCGGTGCGATCATCGTTCGACAGCGTGGAACAAAGTTTCACACTGGCGATAACGTAGGTATCGGACGAGACCACACCATCTATGCATTAGTCGATGGTCAGGTACGGTTCGACTACGCTCGCAAGGACACCAAGCGAGTCAACGTCGACCCCGTAACGGCTTCGTAGAAGAGAAAACAGATATGAAAGCCAACATTCACCCTACTTACCACAAGAACGCCACAGTTAACTGTGCATGCGGAAACAGCTGGGAAGTCGGTTCAACAGAAGAAAACCTGCGGACTGAAATCTGCAGTCAGTGTCACCCGTTTTGGACAGGTGAACAGAGAATTGTGGACACCGAGGGTCGTGTCGAGCGTATGATGCGCCGCTACAACCTCCCCGGCTCCACCAAGTAGAGCAAAAATAAAAGGGGCGCCATTCGGCGCCCCTTTTTTATATCCAACATTGTCATCACAACAAGCCCCAACTAAACGACCCACTCTTTACGGCGGCCAAGCGGTCATTGAAGGCGTGATGATTCGAGGCCAGAGCCGAGCTGCTCTAGCTGTTCGCCGACCCGACGGCATTATCGTCCGTCGCTCCATCCCACTCGAAAGCTGGGCCAACTCCTCACTTCGCAACATCGCGTTGCTTCGAGGTGTTTTGGTTCTGCTCGAAACTTTGCTCGTAGGTATGAAGTCGCTCACGATTTCAGCGAACGAAGCAGCAGCTGACGAAAATCCTGACGACGACCAACAGTTATCTTCCGTTGCAATGGCAACGCTGCTAACGGTTTCACTTGTACTCGGAATTGTTATTTTCTTCCTGATACCGGTGTTTGTTTCTCGATTGGTTGAGCATCAAGGTGCCAACAACTTCGTTGCCAACCTAGTCGAAGGCGGGATTCGTCTCGGACTGTTCATCGGTTACGTTTGGTTGATCGGAAAGATGAACGACATCAAACGTGTATTTGGATATCACGGTGCGGAACACATGGTTGTTCACGCTCACGAAGCAAAAGAACCACTCACTGTTGAATCAGTTCGCCGATTCCCACCGGCTCACCCTCGTTGCGGAACATCGTTCCTGATGACGGTGGTTCTAGTTTCGATCATCATGTTCATGTTCTTCCCACGTGATCCGTTCTGGTTCCTCGTGGTGTCTAGAATCATCCTAGTTCCGATCATTGCTGGAATCAGTTACGAATTTATTCGATACGCGGGTACTCATCAGGGCAACCTTTGGATACGACTGTTCAACGCACCCAACATCCTGCTTCAGGATCTGACAACACGTCAGCCTGACGAGGGAATGATGGAAGTAGCGATCACAGCGATTGAGTACGCAATCGCAATGGATGAAGGTTCAGCAGAACCTAGTGACGACGCTTCTCAGCTGTCGTCTGAACCGTTCTCAACGGCTGGATCTGTTCAGGCTACCGACGATTCGGAATCGATAGCGCCCGATCCACCACCCAGCGCTTAGCCGCGGCGTTTGGCTAGAACTTCCCACACTTCGTCGGCAGGCATCTCTAGCGACGCTAGCAGCACCATGCAGTGGTAGAGCAGATCGCCCATCTCGTTTGCTACATCGTTGTGAGTCTGACTCACTGAGGCGATAGCGGTCTCACCAGCTTCTTCAACGACTTTCTGGGCGACTCGACCCGGGCCTTCTTTTATAAGCTCTACGGTGTACGAACCTTCAGGCTTTTCTGCGACTCGCTGAGTAATGACATCGAGAAGTTCCTGCAAAACGCCGGGACCCAGCTTTGCAGCCGATCCATCAGCTTCCAGCAGAGCAGTGTCGAGCACACCTGAGTCGAAGCATGATTCCGAACCCGTGTGGCATGCAGCGCCAACTGGGTTCACCCTCACGACGATCGCATCGCCATCACAATCCTGCTGAACCTCGACTACTTTGAGGAAGTTCCCAGAGGTCGCACCCTTGTGCCACAGCTCTTGCCGACTGCGAGAGTAGAACCACGCATCTGGACCTTCGAGCGTTCGCTTGAGAGCCTCTTCGTTCATGTACGCGTGCATCAACACCCGACCTGAGTCGGCGTCTTGAACAATTGCTGCTAGCAATCCACGGTCATCGAACTGAATCATCTTAAAAACTTCCTATTTATTTCAGGTAGTCAGGTGTTGGCTATTTAGTAAATATTATTTGGTTCGGATCAGGCATTGATCTGTGACGATGCTCTTGCAATATCAGACAAGCTGAAACTACCACCTATAAAAAACGTGGCCACTGCC
>Ga0233439_10003754_pt1 | contig 15395 bp, 11 predicted proteins | sample SI_123_September_6_FD_182713 | JGI IMG/M metagenome (GOLD analysis project Ga0233439, IMG submission 182713) | Seawater microbial communities from Saanich Inlet, British Columbia, Canada - SI_123_September2016_100_MG | ecosystem: Environmental > Aquatic > Marine > Inlet | place: Canada: British... | reverse complement strand
CAAGGGCACGCTGAGGCGCAGCGGCACCCGGGGCAACTACCGCTACTCGCTCAACGGCAGGGAGCTTGACATGAACGACACCAGCCGGCTGGTTGATGCCATCGGTGCCGGCGACTTCGACGGGGTGGAGGATTACAACCCGCGCCGCACCATGCAGGCTGCGCTCAACCTTTCGCGCAAGCGGGCTGAGGCGGTAAAAAAATCGGTCGTGGATTACGCAAAAGGTGAGGGGTTCGGGCTCGACTTGTCGCAAATGCAGCCGCAGGGCGTCGGGATCGCCGAGCCGTTCATCGCCAAGCCGAGCTCCGTGGCTGAGGCGGGTCAGAACATGCGGGTCGAGTTCCGGTTGATCCGCGTCTCAGCCGAGGTGACGCAGGAATCGGACTTTGACTTTTGACACGTAATGAAGCCCACAATGAAACAAAACTTCAACCGGTTGAGCGCTTGCCTGGGTGCGGTGCTGGCCGCCACTTGGGCCATGCCGTTTGGGCAAGCGCAAGTACAGGTGACCGACAACGTCGTGGTGGTGGTGGATGCCTCCGGCTCGATGGGAACGCCCATGGGCGGCTCGAGCCGCATGTCCGTGGCCAAGGAGGCGCTCAAGCAGGTGCTTGAACAAATCCCGGACACGACCCATGTCGGCATCCTGGTGTTCCCACAGGGCAACTGGGTTTACCCGCTTGGCCCGCGGAAGGAGAGCACGCTGGCCGGGGCGATCGATAGCATCCAGTCCAGAGGCGGGACGCCGTTGGGGGATTACATGAAACGGGGCGCCGACGCGTTGCTGGAGGCGCGCAGAAAACAATTTGGCTACGGCACCTACCGCCTGCTCGTCGTGACAGACGGCGAGGCCTCCGACGGGGGAAAAGTCGAGGCCTTCACGCCGGACATTATCTCGCGCGGGATCACCATTGATTGTATCGGGGTGGAGATGGCTTCGCGCCACACGCTGGCCACGAAGGTGCATTCCTATCGCAATGCCAACGATCCCGAGTCGCTCAAGCAGGCGATCTCGGAGGTGTTCGCCGAAGTGGCCTCGGGGGATGCCGGGCCCGGTGGGGAGAATGCATTTGAGCTGATCGCCGACCTGCCGGAAGCCACCGCCTCGGCCATGCTCAAGTCGCTCTCCACCTCGGGAAACCAGCCGATCGGAGAGGTGCCGAGCATGCGCGCCACGGATCCGCAATCGCCCAGTCCAGCGCCATCCTATTCGGGTGGGACGACAGGTTCGCAGTCAACTTCAGGAGGAGAGGACAACCTTCTTGTGTTTCTATGTGCTGCTCTTTGCGTGTTGGTTGTTCCTAGTCTGGCCATTTACGCCATTGTCAAGGGTAAGAGCAAGTAATGTCAGAGGGAAACGGTTCCAAGGGGTGCATCGTAGCCATCGTGTGGCTGGTCTTGCTGGCCATCCTCGGTGGTGCGGTTTGGTTTTTATATACGAAGCCAAAGTCCGAGCAACTCAACCAGGCCACCGGTTCCTCCAGCCAATATACCCACGAATTGTCCGTCGCCGCCGATCTGTTCTCCGGTTACGCCGTGCTACGCTCCACGCAAATGCACGACAACCTGAAATCAGAAGGCATCCGGTTGACGACGGTTGACGACGGTGCTGACTACGGCGCCCGGCTCGAGGCGCTGGAGGATGGCGACGTGCAAATGGCGGTTTACACGATCGACTCCCTGCTGATGGCGGGGGCCAAGGCCGGGGGTTTCCCTGCGTCGATCGTGATGGTGATCGACGAAACCAAGGGGGCGGACGCGGTGCTGGCCTACAAGAGTGCCGTCACTTCGCTACAGGATCTAGATGATTCCAGCGCCCGCTTCGTGCTGACGCCCAGCTCGCCGAGCGAGTTTTTGGCCCGCGTCGTCAAGTCGCACTTCAAGCTGCCCAACCTTTCCGGCGACTGGATGATCAAGGCCGACGGCGCTGCCGATGTGCTCAAAAAAATGAAGGACGCCGATCGCTCCGACAAGACGGCATACGTGCTGTGGGAGCCGCAGGTTTCTCAAGCCAAGAAGTTGTCCGGCGTCGAGGTGATCCTGGACAGTTCCAAGATCAAGGGCCTGATTGTCGACGTGCTCGTGGCTCGCCGCGAGTATCTGCGCGATCATCCCGACAAGGTCCGGGCCGTGGTCGAGGCCTACTCGAGTGCCGCGCACCATTACCGGAGCCAGACGGGCGGCTTGGCCAAGCTGGTCAAGTCGGACGACCCCAACCTCTCCGACACCGAGGCCATGAGCCTCGTAGCTGGCATCCAGTGGAAAAACACTCTCGAAAACTACGCCCACTTTGGCTTGGTGCGAGGCGCATCGGCTGGAGATTTGCTCAGCCTCGAGGACATGATCGCCAACGTCACCGATGTCCTCATCAAGACCGGCGCGCTCGAGAGCGACCCGCTCGGTGGCCGGCACTCCTCGCTCTACTTCGACCAGATCCTGATCGACATGAAGGCCGACAATTTCCACCCGTCTAACAGGATAAATCTCATCGAGGGGCTTGGCCAGGGGACGAGCGACCTGCAGGGCGTTCGTACCAATACCTACCTCGGGGTACTCAGCGATGACCAGTGGAAAACGCTTCAGTCGGTCGGCGACCTCGACGTGCCGTCGATCGGATTCCGGCGTGGCTCGGCCGCCATCTCGCTCTCCGGCGAGCATGAGTTGAATCGGCTCAAGAAGATGCTGGACAGCTTCCCGAGCTTCTACCTCCGCGTCGTTGGCCAGGCGCGCGCCGTGGGCGATCCTGAGGCCAACCGCCGTCTGGCTCGGTCACGCGCCGAGTCGGTCGTCAGTTTTCTCAAGGGCGAGGGGATTAACACGGATCGAGTCCGCACCGAGTCCGCACCGGCTGCCTCCCGGGCAGGCTCGGCCCAGAGTGTTCGTTTCGAACTGGGTCAGGTACCGTATTAAAGGAGCGTTGCAAAACGAACCAAGCGCTGAGCCAAGCGCAGCGTTGACGTCCCAGCCATTTCTGCCGACCTTTTCCTGTTCCCCAGCGGGGCAGTACATTGAGGTGAGCGATAAAAAAAATATGACCAAGCGCGTGATGGGGGACATCTTCAGCAGTCCACTCGTGCTGATGCCGTTCATGGTTGGCTCGATGGCGTTTGCGTCGCTCTTCGCGCTGGGACTGAAAGGCTCAATGGCGGTGAGTGCGGTTGTCATCGGACTCGTCGGCACGCTCGCCTCGGCCGGCACGTTTTTGACAAAGTTCATCCTCGGCAGGGACGACCGCATCCGGAAACTCGTCGAGGCATCACGCAGCAAGGCCAAGCGTGACAAGCGGAAGGCGCTCGACCATTTCCACCACCGCTTGACAGTGGACGGCGACGAACGCACTGAGACCTCGATGCAGGATCTGCGTTCCCTGCGGCAGGCGTTCCGGCAACTCGACAAGATCGCCCCCGACCTGAACCAGATGATGGTCGAGGACATCCAGCAGCGTTCAGATGAACTGTTTCAGCAGTGCGTGAGTTCACTTGAAAAAACGCTGCAACTGTGGAAGACCGCCGACAGCTTGGCCTCCGAGACGGCCCGTAAACCGATCCTCGATCAGCGTGAGAAACTGGTGGGCGAGGTGGTCCAGACCGTCGAGCACATGAGCCGGACCCTGGCCTCCGTGCAGGGTATCACCAGTCGGAGCGACGGAGACGCCCGTTTGCAGCGCCTGCGGGGCGAATTGGACCAAAGCCTGGAGGTGGCGAAAAAGGTTGAACAAAGGGTCGATTCACTATTGACTGGTGCGCGAGTACAAAATTCACAGCAAATAAATAAAACCTGATAAAAAATGAACCCGCTTGGAGCAATTTGGAGATACGTTAAGTCATTCCTCTATCTGATCACCGGTCAGATAGACAAGTCACGCCGTGCCCTAGATTCGAATCCAAATGTGATGAAGGCCAAGTTTGACGATATTATTAAGAGCAAGGTCGATCAGATTCACACCTACAAGCAGGCCGTGGCTACGCTCATAGCTCAGCAAGAGAAAAAGATGGCTAAGGTAAAGTCATTAACAGAGGAGATGAAGAAGCTTGAGAATCTGAAGGCTGGGGCGCTGGCCATGGCCAAGCAGTCAGTTGCCAAGCTCCAAGGTGAAGGCAAAACCAAGGAGGAAATCCACGCGAACCCAGAATATCAGAAATGCCTCACTGCTCATAATGATTTCGCCGCCACGCTGGCCGAGAAGCAGGATCATATCAAGGATTTGGAGGGTGATGTAGCCGAGTACGGTGATAGCATCGGTAACCACAAGATCAATCTACAACAACTTCAGCGCGACATCGAGAAACTCAAGAGCGAGGCCGCAGACGCCGTCGCCGACGTCATTACCGCGAAGGAGGAGAGAGATCTCTCCGATATGCTCAACGGCATTTCAAAGGATGGTATGTCGAAGGAATTGCAGGACATGCGTGACCTGCGGCATGAGATGCGGGCAGAGGCGCGGGTTTCCCGGGAGATGGCTGGGACCGATAGTAAACAACAGGAGGCACAGTTCCTCGAATACGCCCGCAGCAATACATCCACTGATGAGTTCGACGCTTTGCTGGGCATGGCCGAGGGAACAGACAGTGCGGAAACGACCTCAAGCGAACCGGAACAAGTTGAAAAAACAAGCAGTGACAGCATCCTGCCGGAATAGAATTCAACAGGCTCCCTAGAGGAGGGGCTTTTTTTGGCTCGCAATTTTTATGGAATAAATAATGAAAAATACATACAAAAAAACAAACTGGGCGGTCGCCTTGACTTGCACCGCTTTGATCACATTGAACGGTTGCAGTGGCAGCAAGGAGACAGGCACCCAGGGGAGCGGTGGCACGGAACCGGTGCCAAGCTTTTCGCTGGCATGGAGTGAGTACCCTTCGTGGAGTGTATTCGGTGTGGCGGACGCCAACGGCATCATCAATGGCAAAAAGGGAGAGCTTGGCCCCGTGGAGAAAAAGTGGGGAGTCGACATTGAGCTCAAAGAGGCTGAGTACGACCCCTGCCTGTCTATGTACGGTGCTGGTCAATGCGATGCGGTTTGTATCACCAACATGGACATCCTTAGCCCGGCAGTCGGCAGGCCCGGTGTTATGGTGCTGCCCACCTCGACCAGTTTCGGTGCTGATGCCTGTTTGGTCACTGATGAAATCAAGTCGGTTGAGGATCTGAAGGGCAAAAAAGTTTACGGGTTGGAGAAATCCGTATCGGAGTATTGTTTTGTCCGGAATCTGGAGTTGCTGGGCCAGAAGGAAGGGGACTATGAATTTGCGAACATGGATCCTGGGGCGGCTGCGCTTGCCATGCAACAAAAGCAGGCGACACATCAGGCGATCGTTGTCTGGAATCCATTCGTGATGGAAACGCTGGGTAAACGCAAAGATGTTCGTGTCCTTTTTGATTCAACCAAGATTCAAAACGAGATCATCGATTCCGTGGTGGTGGCCAAGGCGAGTTTGGAGAAGGAAGGCGGCGAGGCGTTTGCCTGTGCCGTGATCGAGGCCTACTACGAGGTTAACAAGGCATTGGCCGACTCCGCCAAGCGTAACGAAACGCTGATCGCCATCGGCGAAAAGTTCTCGAACCTAGGCTTGGAACAGATGGAGAAGGTGGTGGAGCAAACCCAGTTCTATGGCACTCCGGACGAGGGCCTTGCCGTCCTGGCAGGGACTGAGCTCCCGAAGATCATGGACACGGTGGTGTCGTTTTGTGTGAGCCATGGTATTGTAGACAAGGCGCCTTCCATTGGTTACGGCGATGCAGCAAAAGCCGAGGACGCTGCGGTCCGCTTTGATCCGACATTTATTGAAAAGGTTAAACATGGGTCGGCCAAATAACGCGTTTGCTATTAGTTGTACACGCCGGTAGATGATTCGCCGTCCCATAACCCGGTCTTGGACGGTTGTTCTGGGATGCCTGTCGGTGCTGCTTCTTTTGGCGGGGTACACCTGGGTTTCGCACCGGCAACATCAGGTCAACCCGGACGATACAACGATTCCCAATTGGAGCCAGTTGTACGAGGGCGTGAAAAAGTTTACCCAGCCGGACCGAAAAGAGAAGCGGTGGATCGTGGAGGACTCGATCGCGACCGGGCGTCGGTTATTTTTAGGGCTTGGCTTGGGTGTTGTTTTCGGGTTTGCGATTGGGATGATGATGGGATGCATCACTCCGATTGAGGCGTTTTTACAGCCTCCCATTTCGCTTTTGGCCAAGGTGCCGCAAACGGCAGCACTTGCGGTGTATTTTGTTTTCTTCGGAACCGGGATGGAGATGTACGTCGCCATGATTGCGTTTGGCATCATTCCCGCCTTGGCAGTGACGGTTCATTTGGCAATCAAGGATCTGCCCTCGGAGATCCTCGACAAGGCGTACACGCTGGGAGCGTCCCACTTCGAGGTCGCAGCGGAAGTGGTCCTGAAACAGGTCCTGCCCAAGTTCATCGACGCGGTGCGTCTGTCCATCGGGCCGGCGATCGTGTTTCTCATTGCTGCCGAGATGGTGGTGGGTGACGTCGGTTTCGGTTACCGGATTCGCCTGCAATTCAAGCTCACCAACATGAACGTGGTTTACCCGTACCTTGTAATGTTGGCGTTCTTCGGCTTTGCACTCGACTACGGGCTGCGGTTTTTGCAGGCCAAGCTTTGCCCATGGTACCAGCGTGATTCAAAATGACCTTATCCGACCAGAATAACTTCGGCCTTCAATGCGAGGGCGTGAGCCATTGGTTTGGTGAAACCAAGGTGTTGTTCGACCTGAACCTGAATGTGGATGCGGGGCAGTTTGTGGCATTGATCGGGCCAAGCGGCTGTGGCAAGTCAACACTACTCCGGGCCATCCTCGGCACCCACCCACCACATAGGGGGAAAATCCTCACCTTGCAAAACGGGCGCTTGGCCAATGCCGACCGGCCGGGACGCGACCGCGGGATCGTTTATCAGAAATATTCGCTCTATCCGTTTTTAACCGCGCTGGACAACGTCGCGCTTGGCCTGAAATTCGACCAGACCACCACGGCATTTCGCTGGCTCAACTGGGCAGGATGGGGAAAGAAACGCCGTGAGTTTCGCGACAGGGCTGCAGCGTTCCTCGAAAAGGTCGGGCTTGGCCAGGCGATGCATCTGTACCCGAGCCAGATGTCCGGCGGTATGCAGCAGCGAGTGGCAATTGCCCAGGCGTTGATCATGGAGCCGGAGATCATCCTGCTCGACGAGCCCTTCGGCGCGCTGGATGAGGCGACGCGGGAGGAGTTGCAGGAGATGCTTCTACAGTTTTACGAGGAGAATAAGGAGGCCATGGCCGAAGGCAGAAAGCCGCCGTACACGCTGATCATTGTGACCCATGAACTCAACGAGGCCATCCGCGTGGGGGACCGGCTGGTGGGTCTCTCACAATATTGGGACTGGAAGGCCGATGGCCATAACCGCAGTCCCGGGGCCACCGTGGTTTATGACAAACCAGCTCCTGTCTTTGGGCCTGATGAGCGGCCCGACTACGAATTGTTTGCGGACATCCGGCAGGATATACGGCAGGTCGTCTACAACCCTGAGGTGTTGCAACGGCGCGACGAACACGTCAATTTGAATCCAACCAGTTAATCACAAAACCAACATGGAAAGCGGCAACAACTTCCTTCGCACGGCCGGCCGGGTACTCAACGCCGGCCAGTCGCGGGCGCTGATCCTCACCGGCAACATTCACGACGTCTTCCATACCAACAAAGGGGGTAAGGACGACTACTCGTCACTTGTTGAGTACCTCACGGGCAACTGGAACCTCTCTAGTCTCATCCTGATCGTGTACGAGTTGAACGGCCCGATCCGTTTTCTGCGCGAGAAGGATGCCGGGCAGGTGCGCAAGGCATGGATCGAGTGGCGGCTAGGGATGAATCCCGACCAGTTGGCCATTAACCGCATGACCGCCTCCGAGGAGGTGCAGTCACAGGTTGATTCCGTTACGAGTTCCTACGACGATTCGATGCAAAAAGCCGTCAGCAATCCGACATTAGCGTTGGAGTTGATGCGGCAAATGTGCCTCTGCTCCCGCACCAAGCTGGGTGGTTCTCCCTGTCTCAAGGGGGATTTATTAATTCTCATCGAGGGGGCGGATATGTTACTGCCGGACGCGCCGATCACGAGCCTCAATGACATGGATCGTCAGCGTGTAAGTATCTGTCACGACTGGTTTTGTGACTTAGGTTTTGTGAACGGCGGTGACTCGGTGGTGATGATTGCCGAGTCGCGCTCACAACTGAACCAGCGCATTGCCCGCCTACCGCAACTAATCGAGGTCGAGGTGCCGTCGCCCGATCTCGAAACGCGCAAACATTTCATCTCATGGTTCTCTCGCAACGACAGTAAGAAGCGCAAGCTCCAGCTTTGGGGAACACAGGCCGAATTGGCCGAGTTGACCGCCGGCCTGTCGTTGCACGCATTGATGCAGCTGCTCAAGGGAGTGCGCCATGGTCGGACCAAGCTCTCGCAGGAGGAGGTCGTCGCGAAGGTGGAGGACTTCATCAAGAGCCAGCTTGGCGAGGAGGTTGTTGAGTTCAAAAAACCGGGCCATAGTCTGACTGATGTGATCGGCTTCAAGCGCTTGAAGACATTCCTGAACAAGGAAGTCATCCCGCGATTCGGAATGGATAGCGGCGAGGCGCTTCCGGGCGCGGCGATTGGCGGACCGATTGGTGCCGGCAAGACATTCATCTTCGAGGCAGTGGCGGCGGAGCTGGATATGGTCGTACTTGTCATCAAGAACATCCGTAGCAAGTACTACGGCGAGACGGATGTCATCTTCGAGCGGTTGCGCCGTGTGCTGATGGCGTTGTCACGCGTGTTGATTTTCATCGACGAGGCCGACACGCAACTTGGCGGTGTCGGCGCGGACACGCACGCGACGGAGCGGCGCTTGACCGGCAAGATCCAGTCGATGATGTCCGACCCGCTCTTGCGCGGCAAGGTGGTGTGGTTGCTGGTGACGGCACGCATTCACCTGCTCTCGCCGGACATTCGCAGGCCGGGCCGGGTGGGGGATTTGATCATCCCGGTGCTTGACCCGGAAGGGAAGGATCGCGAGGCGTTTCTTGACTGGGTGGTGAGTCCTGTGATTGAGAGGAAGCTGACCGGCGAGGATCGCGAGCAGTTCGCGGCTGCGACCGAGGGTTGGTCGGCGGCTGGGTTTGCGGCTCTACGCTCGGAACTCAAGGCCAAGGCCAAGCTTTTCGGGAAAACGGGCAAGCTGACGATGGACGAGGTGATGAAGTTGATCGAGGATCTGCTCCCACCGGCGATCGGCGAGACCCGCCGATACCAGACGTTGCAGGCTCTGGTCAATTGCACGCGGCGGAGCCTGATGCCCAATCCGGATGTGACCGACGAGGAGCGGGAAGCCTGGTCGCACGAGATACGTCAGCTTGAGGCCAAGGGCATCCGGTAGCAGGTGAAGAGATCTTACCTTCTGTTTTCCAATGAGATAGGGTTTTTTTAGCCACTTGGCCAAGCGGAGAGTTGGGCATTGCCGAGGATATATCTGGAGGGCATCGCTTGGCCAATCGCCTTAAGACCCCGTTTTTCAAGGAGTTTCGGCGGAGACTTGCTCACGCGCCCAGTCCTGCTTGCTGTACTTGCAGTGCTTCCGCGCCAGTTCCTCCGTCTCTTTGTTGACCCCATCGAGTACCGGCAGGCGGTAGGTGAGCCACCACAGAACGAGCCTGAATCTCTTAGTGCACGGCCGCCTGCGTTTATCGGCTTCCTCGATTAGAGCGGAGGCGCAAATGGGGGTGGGATCTTAATTTCAGCATACCCCCCGTCTGTGGGGCGGGTACCCCCCCCGGTGTGGTGTCAATCGATTACAACCGCACATTGATTATTTGCCAGCCGGGAACATTAGTTCGTTGTCCTCGTCGCTCGAGTCGATCATGTATTGCATGAGTCTAAAGGCGCTGACCTGCTAACAGGATGAGTCGGACAAAAGGAGATCGCCTTGTACCTGATGCAGGCTCTCGGTCCACACCGGTCTGAGCCTGCCGGAGAATTTTTTCTCAAACTTCTGGTGAGTTCCTTCGTTGTCATCGTCATTGTTGTAGTCGCCATATTCGATGTTGCGATCTCCAGAAAGGATATTGTTCGGCTTGGCCTCGTCAGATGCCTTTCCGATGAAGTAGCTCATGCTCAGGTTGCCAGTCGGGCCACCAAATTCTGTCTCCCCGAATGAGTTCGCTTGGTTGCGGTTGCGGTCGCTTGGACAGCGAACCACCTTCGGGTTGCTCAGTTCATTGGAGAGAGCCTGAAAGTGCTTCCAGTACTCCGCCGCTTTGGAGACGGCAATATACTCGGCGGTACCACCTTCCACCTCTGACATCTGCCACGGCAACCGATCCTGGTTGTCCGTCGCGTAGATGCGGGTTGCGATGCCAATCTGCTTGAGGTTGTTCACGCAGGCAATGCGCTGTGACTTTGCCTTTGCCTTTGCCAACGCTGGCAGAAGCATTCCAGCTCCCACCGCGCCAACCATCAGGATGAGCACTATCACAATTACGACAATCAGTTCCACCTGTGTGAAACCGCTGTTGCTGGCAAATAATTTTGAAGGCTTGTATGTTTTCATGTATCCGGCGCAAAATCTGACTTGGCAGCACATATTTGCAATGCCAAAACCGACATCCCGAACCTTGTAGTCGGAGGTGGGTCTGCGGTCTGCTACCCTCGGTCAGTTGGGGCGGGTACCCCCGGGTGTGGTGTCAATCGATTGCAACAGATTGTAACAGTCGGATTGCGAAAATGTGCATTTATGATGCTGAAGAGCGTGTATAGTAAAATACGACTATAGCCAATAACACCAATAAAAAAGGAAGTTTTTGGTGTGTTTTAATTACTGGCGTCCACGGTCTTTGACACCGTTAGTTTAGCTTCAAATCCTAGCGGAACAACCACTTCACGCTTCCTTCTCCCAAGCCCTTTGTTAGCTTCTCGGCATGTTCTCGATGCTTCGATTGCCACTTGCTGGCTTGGCTGCGATTTTACTGTTGCCCAAGGCCAACGCCGTTGAAGTGACGCTTGGCCAAACGGTCTTCACCGTGCCGGATGGCTTCACGGTGGAGCGCGTCGCCGGGCCGCCGTTGGTGGATAGGCCGATCACGGCGGCGTTCGATGAGCAGGGGCGGCTGTACGTCGCCGACTCGTCCGGCTCGAATGATCCGGTCCAAAAACAACTCGCGGAAAAACCGCATCGTATCGTCCGGCTCGAGGACCGCGACGGTGACGGACAGTTCGATCATTCCGTCGTGTTCGCCGACAAAATGATGTTCCCCGAGGGCACGCTGTGGCACGACGGATCGCTTTACGTCTCTGCGCCGCCGAGCATTTGGCGGTTGACCGATACCGACGGCGACGGCGTGGCCAACGAGCGCGAGGAATGGTTTCAGGGCAAGACGCTGACTGGCTGCGCCAACGATCTGCATGGGCCGTACCTTGGCCGCGACGGATGGATTTACTGGTGCAAAGGCGCGTTTGCCGAGCAGCGCTTCGCGGCGTTTCGCGGCGGTGAACGGGTTACGCGTGCAGCGCATATTTTTCGGCGCGACCCAGTCAGCGGGTTGCACGAACCGGTGATGACCGGCGGCATGGACAACCCGGTGGACGTCATTTTCACCAACACCGGCGAACGCATTTTCACAACGACATTTTTTCAGTATCCCGGCGGAGGCAAACGCGACGGGCTCATCCACGCCATTTACGGCGGCGTATACGGCAAGGCGCAGGGGTTGGTGAACGACCATCCGCGCACGGGCGAGCTGATGCCGGTGTTGACGCATTTCGGCGCGGCGGCTCCGTGTGGCTTGGAGTATTATGACTCGGCCGCGTTTGGCGGCGGTTTCACCGGTAACCTGTTTTCATGTCAGTTCAACTTGAACCGCGTGCAGCGCCACGTGCTGACTCCCGACGGCGCGACGTTCCGCTCGGACGACACCGATTTTCTCGCCTCGACCAACGCCGACTTTCACCCAACCGACGTGATCGAGGACGCCGACGGCAGTCTGCTCGTGCTCGACACCGGCGGTTGGTACAAGCTGTGTTGCCCGACGTCGCAGTTTTGGCGGCCGGAAGTTTTGGGCGCAATTTATCGGGTAAAAAAAACCGGAGCCAAGCCGCCCGCCGATCCGCTCGGCACGGAACTCGACTGGGAGAATTCGCCGCCCGAGAGCTTGGCCAATAGGCTCGACGACAAGCGGCCGGCAGTGCGGCAGCGAGCCGTCGCGGCCTTAGCCAAACGCGGCCAACCCGCCGTTCCCGCTTTGGCCAAGCGCTTGAAGCAGGGGAGCGAGCGGTCGCGGTTGAACGCCGTTTGGGCGCTGACACGGATTCAAGCCACCAATGCCCGCCGGGCCGTTCGCGGCGTGTTGGCCAATTCATCGCCGGGAGTGCAACAGGCGGCGGCGCACTCGGCCGGACTGCACCGCGACACCGAGGCGGTCGATGGCTTGGTTCGTTTGTTGAAAAGCGCCGCGCCGCCGGTTTGCCGTGCGGCCGCCGAAGCGCTAGGGCGGATCGGTTCGCCGCGCGCGGCAGCGCCGCTGCTCGCGCTCGCCGACGAGCCGATGGATCGCGCGCTCGAGCACTCGGTCATCTTTGCGCTGATCGAGATCGCTCAGCCGGACGCCGTGCCACTGTCGCGCTTGGCCCGGCGGCCGGGGGCGCTGCGCGTGGCGCTAATGGCGTTGGACCAAATGGAGGGCTACCATCTGTCGGCGACCGACGTGTTGCCGTCGCTTCAGTCGAGTTCGGTCGCGCTGCGCAAAACAGCGGAGTGGATTTGTGATCGCCACGCGGAGTGGGGCAACGTACTCGCCGCGCATTACGCCGCTGAGCTTCGCCGGGTGAAGTCACCGGCGGACGCCCAGGCGCTCGCCGCGCGCTTGGCCAAGCTCGCCACCGCACCGGCGATTCAGGCCGAGTTGGCGAAGGCTTTGGCCGATGTTTCCCAAGCCAAAGCCGCCCGGCTGACCGCGCTTGCGGCGATGGCGTCGGCACCGGTAAACCCCGCGCCGGACGCCTGGCTTGACGCGATCGACTCGACCGCTGCGCCGCTGCGACCGGCCGCCGTGCGATCACTCGTGAGCCTGCGCTTGGCCAAGGTGCAACAAGAACGCGTAGCCGGTATGCTGCGGCGGTTCGGTCGATCGTCGGCGTTGCCGGATCGGCAGCGCACGCTGGCTTTCAGCGGGATTCCCACCGGACTGTTTGCGCCGGACGAGGCGGAGTTCGACTATTTACTGGGCCAACTCGGCGCGGGCCAACCGTTCGCACAACGCAGCAATGCAGCCAAGGCGCTGGCCGGTGGCAAACTGGCGGAGGCGCAGTTGAGTCGGCTCGCAAATCAGCTTGGCAGCATCGGCTCGGCGGAGGCGACGGCGCTATTGCCGGCGTTCGGCTGGGGCCGCGCTGCGTCGCTTGGCCAAGCGCTGTTGGCAGTGCTTGGGCAGGCGACCTGGTTGCGCGGGCTGGACGCCGCCATGCTGCAAAAGGCGACTGCCGGTTACGGAGAGACGGTACAGGGGAAGGCGGCGAAATTGCTGGCCAAGGCCAAGGCTGCTCCGGCGGATCAAGCCAAGCAACTGCGGGAGTTGGCTGACGGCTTACCCGGTGGTGATGCGCTCCGGGGCAAGGCGGTTTTCCGAGGGCCGAAAGCCGGTTGCTCGACCTGCCACTCGATGGCGTACCACGGAGGCCAGTTCGGCCCGGACCTGACGCGGATTGGCCAAGTGCGAAAAAAGACGGACCTGCTCGAAGCGATTGTTTTCCCGAGCGCGAGCTTCGTCCGCAGCTTCGAGACGATGCAAGTGAGCACCGATGACGGCGGCGTGCTCGCGGGGATCATTCGCGATCAGGATGCGGGACAAATCACACTGGCACTCTCGCCGGAAAAAAACATGCGTGTGGACCGGGGTAGCATCCGAAACATGGAGCCGATGCCCCTATCACTCATGCCGGCTGGGATGAATTATATTTTGTCAAAACAGGAACTCGCCGACCTCATCGCCTACCTCGAAGCCAGCCGGTGAGGGCGTTAAAAAGAGCAAAGCCCTGCCGAGGCAGGGCTTTGCAAGTTCCGGGAATGGAGGCCAATCGCATCCCCGTCACAAGAGGAACAAACGGTTGCCTTGGGCAAGTCCGCCGCCGCCACCGTGATCGTTGCACTAACCAAACACTCACAATGCCAGCGTATGGTTGTTGACACTGTTAACCCTAAAAGCGTTCAAATTGAATCTATTTTTGCTAAAAATAATTTCATTTCGGTGAATTCCGCTGATTGACATGGTGGGGGGTCGGGGGCAGAATCGCCATGACGACTGCTTGATCACTGACATGAAAACGATAATTACAACGGTACGCGCAAGTTTGTTAGCCGCAATCAGTATCATCGCCTTGGGGTCATGGCTTGCCCCGCCTGCCGAGGCGCAACCCAAGCTGGGGCTGTTCGCTCCGCCGAATGTCGGCGCGCCCAAGACACGGGTCGGCGGTGGTGTCCGCGGTGGTTTGATGCTACCCAACACCGGCGCGCCAAAGACGCGGATCGGTGGCGGCGTGCGCGGCGGCCTGATGTTGCCAAACACAGGCGCGCCAAAGACGCGAGTTGGCGGCGGTGTGCGCGGTGGCTTAATGTTGCCACAGGTCGGTGCCCCCAAGACGCGGGTCGGTGGTGGCGTGCGAGGCGGGTTGTCGCTGCCACAGGTCGGTGCCCCCAAGACGCGGGTTGGCGGCGGTGTGCGAGGTGGCAGCGAGGAGGATACCAACCATCTCATCTCTATGCCGGTTGTGTTTGTACTGACGCCGGAGTCGATCGGTTACACGGTTACCGAGTCGCCGATGCTCTATTACTACGTGACCGACGACACGACGTTCGAGTTTGAGGTCACCGTTAATCGCGATGAGTTGACACTGGTGCAGATGCGTCGCCGGGAAAAAATAAAAGCTGGCTTACACGGAGTTTCGCTGGGCGACCTTGGGGTCAAGCTGGAGGAAGGGGCAGACTATGAGTGGAACGTGGCACTTATCCCGAACCCGACGCAAGGCTCGTTGGACATCACCTCCACCGGGGGCATCCGGCGGATCAAGGCCAAGGAGCCAATGAAGGATTTTAATGATTATGGCAAGCACGGCATCTGGTACGACATGCTTCAGGACTTGACCGAGAAAATCACCGCCGATCCCACGAACAAAGTTCTCCTGAAGGAGCGCGGGGATTTGTTCAAGCAGGTTGGCCTCCCGGAAGTGGCTGACCTAGATTATGCCGCCGCCAAGATCAAGGGTTGATCCGGAGACGGCGTGTGAAACGTTTTTTGAGCGGCGGGCGGTTGCCCGCCGTTTGTTATTGCCCCAAACCGTAGTGACCGCACTTTAATGACCAATTTTCTCCCTAAG
>Ga0233439_10003751_pt1 | contig 15411 bp, 16 predicted proteins | sample SI_123_September_6_FD_182713 | JGI IMG/M metagenome (GOLD analysis project Ga0233439, IMG submission 182713) | Seawater microbial communities from Saanich Inlet, British Columbia, Canada - SI_123_September2016_100_MG | ecosystem: Environmental > Aquatic > Marine > Inlet | place: Canada: British... | reverse complement strand
TGGGTCCGATATTTCCGACATTGGTTTCGGCGACTCCTCGCTACGTGGGCAAGCGTCACACGCAGAATTCGATGGGAATTCAGATGGGTGCATCGGCTATTGGCGGTGGATTGCTTCCGGCGGGAGTTGGGATTCTCGCTGCTGCCGTTGGACTCGAAGCGGTGAGTGTTTCGCTGGTGGCATTCGCTGTGATGATGCTGATCGTACTGTGGATGTTCGATCGATTCGTTCGGTAGTTCGTGGCTTCGCCTAGCTGGACTTCGCCTCGTTGGGCTTCGCTTCGTTGAGGGCTTCGTCGATTAGTCGAATCCGCTGGTGACGATGCTTTCGGGCTTTAGGCGAATGATGCCGCGTTCGGGTCGATCGTTCCTAACGGTTTCCATATAAGGCTCAAACTCATCGCCCAATTTATACTTCCGAACGATTTTTGTGGTGACCTCGTGAGGAGCGTTTTCAATCCACATTTCAACGATACCGGTGACAGATATGTATCGCCCGGCGGGAGCGTCGACCACTCCTGTGCATCGTGGGTCCCGAAGTAAGTTCTTCCACTTGGCTGTCGATGCCGTGGTCGAGATTAGAAATTCGTTATCTTGCCAAATAAACCAAACCGGCGAAAGTTGCGGTCGGCCGTCTTTACGTATCGTCGCAAGAACCATGTTTGCGGGTTCGGCGAGGTATTTTTCGGCGGAGGATGTGAACTGAATATTTGTCATTCGGCTACTATCGGATCGACTGCGGCCATGATCGCTGCGCAGTATTCGAGCGCCTGCTCTTCGTTGGCTCCTTCGCAAAGCAAGACCATATTCCCGTAGATGGCGTAACTGCCGTACATCGGCTGGACGCTTCCACTGCCGTGAGACGAGGGAGCAGAAAAATACGCTCGGCGGTCCTTCAAGCCTTCCAGCCAGGTGGCATCTTCTTCATCGAGTAGTGCCGTTTCGCCCGAGGCTTCAAGTGCCAAGCTCGTGCCCAGTTCTATTGCATCGGTATGCGAGGCATAGAAACGCATTTCGAATTCTTTCGCAACCGTTCCCGATGGCGTCCAGAAGCCGTTCCACGCGCTTACAGCACCGGTTAATCCTTCAACATCGTACTCATGCGAAGTTTTGAACCTGATGGGTTTGAAATCGTCTATCGAGAATAATTTTTCTGTAGGAGTGATCTTCGCAAAGGCATCGATTTGCGACTGCGAATCACCGCTCGAACCGCAAGCGGTTAACGCGATGGCAAGTAGAGTGAGTGCGAGAAGCGGAAGTAGGTGTCGTGCGGGGAGCAAAGGATGAATTATTCCGAAGTTCGTCAAAGTAATTTTCGACAGCATCATATCTGTCCACACGGTTCATTTGGTTTTATGAACTGGAATAGAAAGCCCCAGTTAGAGATATTCCAACTGGGATTTCTTATTTGCGATATGTGGTCGGGGTGCTCGGATTTGAACCGAGGACCTCTTCGTCCCGAACGAAGCGCGCTACCGAGCTGCGCCACACCCCGACTTGTCGATCTGTTGATTATAGCGACGGTTCGAGTGAGGTTGCTGTGTGAGGTTTACGTGCGTTGGTCGCGCTCGTCATCGGATGACTCGGCTCAGCGCCGCAGTCTCCCACCCTCTAACTCCCTCCCACTCTGGGAGGGAGGACCGGAGAAGTAGCGGGGTCATTCGCCCTAAACTGGTTTTACGATCCAGTCAGCGGTTTCGCCTCGAATTACTCGTCCTACGTTTTCCATGGTGAACTGAGCTGCGTTCCATTCGGATTCGATTGCACGAGTCGCCAGATGCGGTGTCACCACGACGTTCGTCATGGTCGGCAGTGGGTTGTCGGCTTCGATTGGTTCGATTTCTGTAACGTCGAGTCCTGCGGCGAATATCTTATTCGATTCGAGTGCCCGAATTAGAGCCGATTCGTCGACCACTGGGCCACGGCAAGTGTTGATGAGAATAGCGGTCGGCTTCATCATTTCGAATTCACGATCCGACATGATGTGCTCGGTCACACGATCGAGCGGAACGTGCAGGGTGATGATGTCGCAGGTTGAAACTAGTTCATCGAAATCGACTCTCTTGGCTCCGGTTGCGGCAACGTACTCGGCGTCGTGCTCAATTACATCGTGGTAGACGAGTTCGCACTCCCACCCGGCGAGTCGCTTGGCAACTCGTGAACCGATGCGACCAAGACCGACAATTCCGATTCGCTTGCCGACTAGCGTGTGAAATTCTGCTCGGTCGCCTTCGACACCCGCCATCCACGTGCCGTCCTTCACGCTCTGAATCTGAACGTCGAGCTTGCGGTTCGTCGAGAACATTAGACCGATAGCGTGCTCGGCAACAGCGACAGCGTTCGCTCCACCGTTGTTGGATACATTGACTCCCATTTCGGCGAGACCTGCTTTATCGATGTAGTCGGTGCCGGCGCTGAATGTCTGCACCAGTTTTACCGTTCCGACCTTCTCAGCGAGTTCAGCCATGCCCTTGAGGTGACCTGTCGGCAGTAGTACAACCGCACCTGCGCACTGCGCCACAATATCGTCGAACGACTGTGTGCTATCGACGAATCGAAGATCGATGCCTCCTACCTTCTCAGCAGCTTCCGATGTTTCTTTGAATCGGATTTGGGTTCCTTCATTATCAGGACCGAGGATTACTGCGATGTTCGACATGTTGATGGACTGCTTTGCTTTGGGTTGGTGGATATGTGTGGGCTAGTTGGTAAAAACGGATTACTAAAATAGCAGTCTGTATGTACGACGGCAGATTATACTTACAAGGTTGGTTCAAAATACAACTAGATTTTCGAACTGGCGAGTCCGTTGTTGCGGTGTGATCACTGACAACGGTCAATTATTCAAAAATTTTAATCTTTCTTGTAACTACGAATTTGAACTCAGTAACAGTACGCGCTCCAGCAACAACAGCTAATCTCGGACCCGGTTTCGATAGCATCGGCATGGCTCTCGATGTGTGGAATGATCTCACTATCTCCCGAGGAGAGTTCAGTGTTTCATCGACAGGCGAAGGTGCAGATTTGGCACCGCAAGATACCCGTAACCTCGCGGTTACAGGTGTTGAGGCAGTGTTCAACCACATCGGTGAGCCTGTTCCGAGTTTGAAATATGAACAACACAATCGGGTTCCTTTTTCTCGTGGAATGGGCAGTAGTTCATCGGCGATAGTGAGCGGTTTGGTCGCGGGCTCGGCTATTTCTGGTGCTGATCTTTCGAAGGAAGAGCTAACCGTTTTGGCTGCCGACATCGAAGGGCATCCCGACAATGTTGCGCCAGCAATTTATGGTGGGTGCACCGTTGGCGTTCGGAACGGTGCTGATAAATGGATTGTCGATCAGGTCAAGCTTCCTGAAGAGCTGTACGCAGTGCTGTTTATTCCTGAAATGAAGATGAACACTCACGAATCGAGAGCTCGACTTCCAGACCAGATAAGCCGAACCGATGCTGTTTACAACATTGGTCGAGCTGCACTTCTGGTGAACGCTCTATCATCGGGTCATTTGGAATTGCTGAAATACGCTACCGACGATCGACTCCACCAGCCGCACCGTGCCCAGGCGTTTACTGCCATGCCGCAGCTTATTGAGGCGGCAATGAAGGGTGGCGCTCATGGCGCATTCCTTTCTGGTGCAGGTCCTACTGTGCTCGCATTGGCGACCGGGCGTGAGGTGACGATTAGCTACGAAATGGCTGAGACTGCTCGTATTTTAGGCGTCGAAGGCAAGTCGATGATCCTAGGTGTTGCACACGAAGGTACGTCAGTGGTTTCGAGTTCATGACGATCGTTCGAGAATCTGAACGACGTCCGGTCATTGTTCAAAAATATGGCGGGAGTTCGCTCGCCACAGCCGAACATATTCACAACGTCGCTGCTCGTATTCAGGCACGTAAAGACGAAGGCGTTGACGTAATCGTTGTCGTTTCGGCAATGGGCGATTCTACGGACGATCTAATTGCGCTTTCCGATGCCGTTACGAACGGGCAGACTCCTGATGCCCGAGAGATGGATACGTTGCTCTCGACCGGCGAGCTCGTGAGTTCGACCCTCATGGCAATGGCACTGAAGGCACGCGGCTACGACGCTATTAGCCTGAGCGGTATTCAGGCAGGCATCAAGACCGACATGGTTCATGGGTCGGCTCGAATCGCAGATATCAACACTGATCGCCTACGACGAGAGCTCGATAATGACCGAATCGTGATTGTTGCCGGTTTCCAGGGCTTGGCGGAATCTGGCGACATAACGACTCTCGGTAGAGGCGGATCAGACACGACAGCGGTCGCTCTTGCGGTCGCTGCTGAAGCGGAACGCTGTGAGATTTACACTGATGTTGATGGGATATACACAACGGACCCACGACTAACCGATAAGGCGCGCAAGCTCTCTGAAATCGGTTTCCAAGAAATGCTAGAAATGGCTGTTCTTGGGGCCAAAATGAACCCGCGTTCGATTGAACTTGGCGCTGTTTACGATATGCCGGTTTACGTGGCGTCATCATTCTCGAACGAACCTGGAACGCTTATCCACGGAGGAGAGCACACAATGGAAGTCCGCAAGGCGGTCACTGGAATCGCAATCGACCGAAACGTTGGCAAGATAACCGTTCGAGGAGTTATTGATCGACCCGGAGTCGCTGCTGGCTTGCTGCAACCACTCGCAGATGCTGGCGTAAGCGTTGACGTTATTGTTCAGAATGCCAGTTCCGACGGCACGACCGACTTCACATTCACGGTCGCTCAGGCAAGCGTCGATAGAGCGGCTGAAGTGATTGGAAGCGATTCAACTGTCGAATACGCCGAAGTCGTCACTGGTTCCGATCTCGCCAAAGTGAGCATTGTTGGCACAGGAATGGAAAATGCCCCCGGGTACGCAGCAAGGATGTTCTCGACGCTTTCCGAAGTTGGTGTGAATATCGATATGATCACAACATCTGAGATACGGATCACGACGATCATTGATCGAGATCAGGTTCAGAATGCGGTTCAGGCGTTGCACGACGCGTTTGAGCTCGAAAAATCCGAGTAGACTCTCTTCCGTTTAGCCACCAGAAGCAACATTTCCACGAATTCGTAATTTGACCCACCCGTACCTAAGCGTCGTGATTCCCGCCTACAACGAGGAAGCTCGGATCGCGTCGACCGTAAAGGCATTGGTCGAATATCTGGCGATATGGTCGGCTGAAGTGAAAGATCGTGCATGGGAGCTAATCGTCGTAAGCGATGGCTCAACCGATTCGACAGCCAAGATTGTTTCTGAAATCGCAAATTCTGACAATCACGTTCGTCTTATCGACACTCTTCACGGTGGTAAAGGCGCTGCTGTCCGCCGTGGAATGGACGAGGCGACGGGCGATTGGCGGTTCCTTTGCGATGCAGATCTTTCGATGCCTGTCGATAATTTAGGTCGTTTCTTTGGCGATAACGGCGGGCATCCACCATTCGACGTCGCAATTGGCTCGCGTGAAGCTCCTGGTTCTCGACGATTTAATGAACCACGAAGCCGGCACATCAAAGGGCGGCTGTTCAACTTCGCTGTCAAGGTTCTTGCGATTCGAGGCATAGAAGACACTCAGTGCGGGTTCAAGCTTTTCTCGTCTGAATCGGCACAGAAGCTATTCCCGCATCAGTCGCTAGATGGCTGGGCGTTTGATGTCGAGCTGCTTGTGATGGCTAAGAACGCAAATTTCACGGTAGGTGAAGTGCCTATCGACTGGTACTACGGTGAAGGTTCGAAAATGACTCTCTCGAAGGGAGTTATCGCCGTTTTGGATGTGGCGCGTGTGGGCGTAAATAACTTGATGAGGAAGTACCGAGTTGTCAAGAAGAAGCAGGGGGCGTAATTATGTTTTCAAACCCTTCGACAGACGAAATTCGCAAAATACTTAGAGATTCAAAAACTATCGCCGTGATAGGTATTTCCGAACGTGAAACACGGGCGAGTAAGTATGTTTCTGAATACCTACAGCGCGAGGGCTACACGATCTACCCAGTGAATCCCAAGCTTGATACGTGGAACGGCTTGAAGGCTTACGACTCAGTCGTCGATCTTCCCGAAAAGGTCGATATCGTGGATGTTTTCAGGAGATCGTCCCAAGTTCTACCCCTAACGGGTGATGTGGTGGAAGCCGGGGCGAAGGTAATGTGGCTTCAGCAAGGGATATTCAACGAAGAAGCGGCAGAAATCGTATCTGATGCTGGGATCAAAGTGATTATGGATTCCTGCATTATGGTTGAGCACAAATCGATGAAGTTGGGTTTTTAGGGTTGACCGGCGAAAACGCGAAAATAAACGATAGTTCTCAAAGTTCACTCAAGGTTGCCATTGTTGTTCCGACGTACAACGAAGCGGAAACCTTGCCAGTTTTGATCGAAAAGGTTCTCGAGCAGAACATCGATGGTCTCGGTTTTGTTGTCGTCGATGACGGATCTCCCGATGGAACTGGCGATATTGCTGATCGACTCGCCGATGAGTTCGACGGTGTGTTCATCGTTCTGCATCGTGAGGGTAAGCAAGGGCTTGGTACTGCCTACATGGCTGGATTCCAGATCGCACTCGATGCCGGTGCAGATCAAATCGTCGAGATGGACGCAGATCTTTCGCATCCACCCGAAGTCTTGCATGGGCTTATCGGAGAACTCGACAGCGCAGATGTGGCAGTTGCTTCTCGCTATGTGAGCGGTGGTGGTGTCGATCCTGAATGGAGCTGGGGCCGCAGGCAGATCAGCTACTGGGGCAATGTCGGTATTCGCACAATACTTGGGTTGAAAGTGAAAGATGCCACGGCTGGATTCAAGGGGTTCCGACGAAAAACCCTCGAGTCGATTGGCATTGAACGACTTACGCTTTCAGGATTTGGGTTCCAGGCGGAAGTTGCCTATCGATGTCAGCAGGCTGGCATGGATGTTGTTGAGCACCCGTACGTCTTTATGGAACGCACGGCAGGTAAATCAAAAATGTCATTTGGCATCGTCGTTGAAGCGTTCTTTGCGCTTTCTTGGCTGCGCATTCGCAGCTAGGTTCGGCCGTTTCGTCTCATTTGTCATAGATAGCTCGACTGGCGTGCCGGTTTAGCGACGACTGTCCGCTCCACACCAAGCTCACAAGTTACTCAAAGACTAAACCTAGGTGCGTACCCGCACTCGTTTGGTGGGCTTACACCGGTGGGTTTGAGCCTTAAAGAGCGATATCACGTCTGTAGTGGTGCAGCGGACACTGCATTAAGAGAAAAAAACCGGCTTCATAAAGGTCGGAAGAAAACTAAAATTCATGGTTACTCAACGCCAATCATTTCAAAACCCACGACCATTCAAAACCATTGAAGAGGAAGCTATCGAGCACGCTCTAGCTGGGCGGTGGGAAGACGCAGTCGATGTGAACCTCGAAGGCGCAAATCAAGACCCCAACAGCGTTGGTTGTTGGAATCGATTGGCTAAGGCATATCTAGAACTAAGCAAGTACAAAGACGCCCGAGCGTCGCTCGAACGAGCTCTTGCGATAGATCCGCATAACCGTGTAGCTACGAGACAGCTCGAACGTTTGTCGAAGCTCAACACCAGTGGAATCTCCCGACGGACATCGGGAGGGGCTGCTACCAGTTCTGCATTGTTCATTTCAGACCCAGCAGTTGCAACCGTTTCGGAATTGAAGAAAGTTGCTTCACCAGAAGTTCTTGCAGCCGTTTCTCCCGGTGACAAGTTCAAGTTGGCGGTCGACGATACGATCGTCTCGGTTACTACTTCTACTAGCGAATACGTTGGAACCCTTGAGGTTCGTATAGCCACCCGACTCAATAAAATGATCGCTGGTGGTAACAAATACGAAGTGTTCGCTGCCAAGTTGACCGATTCAGAAGTTGTCGTAGTGGTGAGAGAAACTAAGCGTTCGCCAGATCAGGCTCGAATCGCTTCCTTCCCATCGTATCTTCAGAAGAAAATCGGTGATTTCGATCTCGAAGATCCAATGGAGATCAACGACGAACTTCGCATGGAAGACGACATGGACGAGATGGCTCCAGAACCGATGGAAGCCGAATCTATGAAGTCGATCATGCGGGGCGATTTCGGTGATTCAGGCGAAGATTCCAGCCTGCGCTACTAGGCTAGGCGTAACCGATTCTGGCGAGCACATTCCGAACTGCGGTAACGAACGCATCGACATCGTCTTCGGTGTGCACGGTCGAAACGTTTCCGGCGCAACGATTCGACATCAAGAATCCTTCGTTGAGTAGGCCGATGAACATCGTGTTCAGCATCATCTTGTCGTTGGTCGCGTACGATCTGTAGTCGGTTACTTCCGTCGAAGTGAACTGCAGGGCGAACAATGACGCAACGCCAGTCACACCCATTGGCACTTCTAGTTCTGCGAATAACGCACGTAGCTTTGAACGAAGCGATTCGCCCAGATTATCGAGATATTCGAACTTATCTGGAGTCAAATTTTCTAGCGTTGCGACTCCGGCGGCAGCGGTCATGGGGTTTCCGTTAAACGTCCCCGCGTGCTGAACGGTCGCACCGCCGTTTGTTGGATCCCACATCGACATGATGTCTTCCCTGCCACCGAACGCACCTACTGGCATTCCTCCGCCAATTACTTTGCCGAAGCAGGTTAAGTCGGGCGTGATTCCGTAATAGTCTTGCGCACCGCCATAGGCGATTCGGAACGCGATCACTTCGTCGAATATCAATACGATTCCGAGTTCTTCAGTTACTCGGCGAAGGCCTTCGAGAAATTCTGATGTGCCGGGCACCATTCCGCATTGGCCGTTTACAGGCTCAACGATCACCGCTGCTAGCTCGTCGGCATGTTCACGAATTATTCGTTCAGCCGACATGATGTCGTTGAACGGTGCGATGAAGATATCGTCGACCGAGGTTTCAGAAATACCTGGGAAGGCTTTTATCGCTTCGGGCGATTCGGCATCTCCGGCTTGGCCGAGCGGCGGCACAACGCTGATCTGAATCGCATCGTGGTTGCCGTGGTAGGCGCCTTCGCACTTCACCAGTTTCTGCTTGCCGGTAAACGCTCGCGCAGCACGGATGGCGTTGAGAGTGGCTTCCGTGCCTGTATTTACGAATCGGACCTTATCTAGCGAGGGAACACGTTCGCACAGCAGTTCAGCCCATTTAACGACTGAGGGGCTTGGAGCTGGAAACGATAGGCCATGATTTATCTGTTCAGCGACTGCGCTTATGACCTCTGGCGGTCGGTGCCCAAGTATGAGCGTCGTCATGTTGTTTACGAAGTCAGTTCGCTTGTTGTCATCGGCGTCGGTCAGGGTCGTGCCTGTTCCGTCGGTGATGTAGAGCGGGAACGGGTCCCAGTAGATCGAATTTCGGGTGTCGCCACCGGGCATGAACTGCTTTGCTTTTTCATGCAATTCTGCCGATTTAGGATTGGCCGCCGTGTAGTTAGCGATTTCACGTTCAAGCGCGTTGGTTAGCGAATTGGTCATTTCGAAATTCTTGATTGTTTTCTAACAAGTTGTTTTAGATCAGGCTGAGAGCGACTGAAGCAACATTGGCAACGCTTCTCCAGCAGTCGAGCGCAAAGATACCTCACAAATCGACGTAAGTTTCGTTTCGGTGGGGTTGATCTCGATTATAGTTGCGCCCGATGCCTCAGCGATCCACAGCAGGCCGCTAGCAGGTCGAACAGTGGCCGAGGTGCCAATTGCCAAAACGCAATCGGCTTTGTCGATTTCCGCTCGGGCAGAGGCCATCACGTCGCTAGGTATCGGTTCGCCGAACATCACGGTGTCGAACTTGACTAGTCCGTCGCACTTTTTGCACGGGTCGGGAGCGTACAGCGGAACGAAATCGCCTAGCGACACCCGATCGCCGCATTCGATACACCGAAGCTTTGTTCGATTGCCGTGTATTTCGATAAGATTTTCGAGTCCGGCTTTTTCGTCGAGTGCATCGATATTCTGAGTAACCAGCGATTGCATCGAGCCGATTTTCTCTAACTCTGCGAGGGCGAAGTGACCGGCGTGTGGTTCAGCGGTTGCGAGCGCGTCTCGTAGTTCGATTATGTGATCGTCGATCTTTTCGTTCGTTCGACGATTCCACCAGCCATCCGGATCATTTTTGAACTGCGAATAGCCGTCCATACGCGGAGCTCCGTGTTTGGTCCAGAGACCATCGGCACCTCGAAACGGTGGTATTCCGCTTTCAACCGACATGCCCGCTCCGGTCATTCCAACAACGTAGTTGGATTCTCTGACTATCTCGGCAATTTGTTCGATGCCGTCCCTGAGTTCGGAATTTGGTAAATCGTTTGCTTGGGTATTGGTCATTCGTTCGAAAGTGGATTAGCGATGGCGTCTTGCGTGACTCGACCGTTCATGACGGTGTAGATATCGGCAGTTTCGAGATATTCCTGCGGAACGATGCCCGGTTCGGTCGATGTGAGTAAGACTTGCTCATGCTTGGTTGCAGCTTCGAGCACCAATAACCGTCTATCGGGGTCAAGTTCAGAAAGAATATCGTCGAGAGCGAGGACGGGCGTTCGACCTGTCGAGCGAGTCACAAATATCGCTTCAGCGAGCTTCAGCGATAGGGCGATTGTTCGAGATTGTCCGCGGGAAGCAAGGTTCTGGGCAGGCTTGTCGTTTAGGCGTATTTCGAGATCGTCTCTATGAGGTCCCATCACCGTCACGCCCTGCGCAATTTCGCGCCGGCGCAATCCCGGTAGAGCTTTCTTCATCTCTTGCTCGATCATTTCAGCGGTCATAGCGCCAACGTTTGGTCGATCGTCGGACGACGCTGTGATTCGAGGGCGATATTCGAGTTCGAGCTTATCCCCGTTGGTTAGATCGCTGTGGGCGGGAACTGCGTGCTCGTTGAGTCCGTCAATGGAACGCCTGCGGGAGTCGGTGACTCGTGCACCTTCGTACGCCAGTCGATCGTCCCAAAACGTTAGTTCATCAGGCTCGGACAGACCGTCACGAACACGGCGCAGGAGCTGGTTACGTTGGGTTACGACTTGGCCGTATCGCTGGAGTGATTTCAGATAGGCGGGATCGGATTGCGATATGAGAATGTCGAGGTATCGACGACGCCGACCGGGCGATCCGTGAATTATTTCGAGATCGTCAGCCTCGAAAAATACGATATTCAAGTTGCCAACGAAATCAATTGCTGAACGTTTGATTCCGTTCACCCGAAGTCCCTTACGGAAGCCAACGTTGCCGTTTGCGGTCGTTGCCGCAGTTACATCAACGTCGATCTGTGCCTGCGTGGTCGTGTCGCCTTCTCGACCTACTCCGAGCACCTGCATGTGGCCGCCAGTCTCGGCAAGTGACCAGTTAACGAGCTCTCGTTCGTGAGACGACCGGGAAGATTTTGCGATTGCCAGCATGTACGCGGCTTCGAGCAGATTGCTTTTGCCGTGGCCGTTTTGACCCTGAAACAGCGTTAGTCCGGGGCGCAGCTCTAGCTCGGTATTTGTGTGGTTTCTAAAACCAGTTAGCGATAGCCGGGACAGATAGATCGGAGTGCCCTTTGCTTTGTAGCTAAACGAACGTACTTGGAACGTGCAGATGAGATTCTAGTTCAGTGATGCAGAATTTTAGCATCGTGTTGTATCCGAAAGACCAATACGTGGTATTCAACGCATTGCCGGGCATGGCTAGAATGGTTTGAGTTATTTGCTTATTAGACATTCTGGTGGTGTTAATTGGATCTCAAAGCGCTGATTCGTGATGTTCCTGACTATCCTTCCGCGGGCATACTTTTTCGCGATCTGACGCCCGTTATGGCCGATCCAAAGGCAATGCTGCACATCACCGAGACTCTTTCGAAGCGGTTACGTTCGTTGAACGTCGAAGCGCTTGCTGCGATCGACTCGCGGGGCTTCATTTTCGGCGCTCCGGTCGCCGCCGCTCTCGATATTCCGTTCGTGCCGATTCGAAAGGCTGGAAAGCTTCCGCCTCCTGTTGTCGGTGTTGATTATTCGCTCGAATACGGGTCTGCCCGTTTGGAAATGACGACCACGTCGGTCGAAAAAAGACAACGGGTGGCGGTTGTAGATGACCTGCTCGCCACCGGTGGCTCGGCTGGTGCCGGAGTGAAGCTAGTAACCGATCTAGGCGCTGAAGTCGTTTCTATAGCGTTTTTGGTAGAACTTGAGTTCTTGAACGGCAGATCTGTACTGCCAAACGGCATCGATGTGTTCAGCATGGTGAAGTACTAGATTTGGACGCATCAGCCGATTCGACGAATGCCGCAGTAACTTTCGATTTGTGGCAGACGTTGGTGTTTGAGGCAGACGGAACGGCAACTTCGATGGTGCGTCGAGATGCCCGCTCGAAACAGATGGTTCGACGACTGTCGCAACTTGGCGCGGGGCTTGAGATTTCGGTGGTTCGAGATGCTTTCAATGCCTTATCTAGCGAAATTACCGCAGGACACGATCATGGTTTCGACGCTCCATACGAAGACTGGATATCGATTCTGGTCGATAGGCTTGCACCTGGCTTGGCAGAGCAGATTGACTCCACTGAAATCGCACATATTGGCAAGCTCGTCGACCAGACGTTTCTCGACACACCACCTAAATTACTCGATGGAACCAGAGAACTTCTGAGTGAACTCAGAAATCGTGGTTTGAAGATCGGGTTGATCTCAAATACTGGTCTTACCAGTCCGCAAACTTATGAAACGTGGTTCGCTCGACATGAAATTCTCGAAGGCTTTGATTTTCTTGCGTTCTCGAACGGGCAGTCGGTAGCCAAGCCTGATGCCGCGATATTCGAGATCACACTTTCCAACCTTGGCGTCAATGCCAAACGGTCGCTTCACGTTGGCGACAACATGCACACCGATGTAGCGGGAGCTGCCGCGGTCGGAATGTCGACAGTTTGGGTGCGCGGTGGAACGAACTCGCCGGTCGAGACCACCATCAAGCCGAACTACACGGTCGATTCCGCTATCGAACTACCGGCGATAGTCGACGATTGGCTAGTGTCGTCAGGCGGGTAGCGTGTAAGGCGTAGAGATACTTCGTACTCCGCCGAGATCCTGAATCTAGTTCAGGATGACGGGTGTGAGGTCGGGAATATAACAGTGCAGCCAGAGCTAGCCGAGTCGTTTGAGAGCGATTCTTGCTGCGAACGTAATCAGGCCAAAATCAACGACCGTTAGCAGCCCAATAAACAGTGTTGCTTCGAAGAAAAACTGCTGCGGGAACATGATGATCAGATAGTCGTTGTACGGATCGAGCAACCAAAGATCGTTCGCAAAACTCAGGAAGTGGAACTGGGTGAACAGCCATCCAAAGTCGATGACCGCTGTACCACCGAAGACGACTAGAAACGCCCCGGTGCCAATCGCCGACCACTTGAGTGATCGCAACAACAGCGGAAATACATCCTGTTTTAGCGTGATTAGTCCGACCGCTAGCAAAAACAGCAGCACGACTCCCGACCAATTTGCGATGGCGAATACGCTTTGCATCAAAGCCTTCACATCGACCATGTGGAGTATCTCGCGCTCTTTGTAAAGCGAAACATCTGCCCCTGCATACTCCACACGTAAATCCAGAAGCTCTTCGTCGTTGTTGAAGTAATCCTTGATCTGGTCGGCGCCACGGTTCAGTTGGTCGGTAGGTAACCCGGTTCGATTGGCGATATCGTTTCGCCACCATCCGTAGTCGTATAGCCACTCGCTGTTCGTGATGTAGCTCGTATTGAACAGAATCAGAAAAAGCGGCAGCACGATCGCGAAAATAGCGGCTCCGACAAGTGGAATTTTGTGCTTTCCGGGTTCGTGGGAACCAGAGCGTCGTTTGGCTGCATTTTGCTTCGATTTGGATGGCATCACGGTTAGGATACGTGGCATCTATTGAAATGGCGTGCCCGCGGGATACGCAACGCACGAAATACGGAGAATCCATTGAGCTCACTTAGCGAACAAGCGAAAACGGCCGGAGAGGCGTTTGCCGAGTTGACGGCGACTGTTGAGTTATTGAGAGACCCCGGGGGCTGTCCTTGGGACGCCGAGCAGACTCACATTTCGCTTCGACCCAACTTGCTCGAAGAGACATACGAAACGCTTGAAGCTATCGATTCTGGCGATCCCAAAAATCTTGAAGAAGAGTTGGGCGACATCATCATTCAGATTCTGTTTCACGCCGATATCGCCCGCCGCGAAGACAACTTCGACGCGGCGTCGGTGTGTGAGGTAATTCGGAACAAGATGATTGCTAGACACCCGCATGTGTTTGGCGACGAAGAGCCAGCCAAGGATTCAGAGCAGGTAGTAGATCGCTGGGAAGCACTAAAACGGGCAGAGTCTGGCGGAAAGCGTTCGATAGTCGCTTCGTTGCCTTCAGCGATGCCGGCATTAGCGTATTCGTCTTCGGTGCAGCGGCGTGTAATGCGAGCGGGATTGCCTTGGCCGGAAAAGCACGCAATGCCGTTGGCTTTTGGGTCGATAGAGGGTGAATCACTCGAAGATGGTGAAGAACGAGCTGGTGAGTATCTGATGGCAGTCGCTAGACAAGTTAATGCCGCTGGAATCGACGCTGAAACGGCTTTGCGTAAGGCGACAGTTAGGTTACGGGATCACGTATTGCGGGCCGAAGAGTTGGCAGGCGACGAAGTGCTAGCTGATATGCCTGATATCGATCGAGCGAAGATTTGGGACAAGACCGAGTAGTCTTGGTGGCAGTCAATCACGTGTCCAGAGCGGCAGCCGAGGGATCTGGGGGTCTGGGGTTGTGGGGTTGGATGGCACCCTTGGACGAAGTTGGTGAGATCGATAGAAGGTTGTATCGTGTTGTACGAGAGTTCGAAGCGTTTGAACGCTGATGGCTACCGAGAGAGGTTTCACCACACCACCCCGGGTCCCTCCGCTTTGGTCGGGACGCGGAAATAGGCTTACTTCTCGATCGTTACAGTGCCGAGCTGCCCACCGTTGCCGACTCGCCCGATAACTTTACTGTAAAGTGTTTCATTAGCAACTAAATTCTTTACAAGGGCTTCGGATCGTTCTTCTGGAACTGAAATTAGCATGCCGCCTGATGTTTGGGCATCGACCAAAACCATGAACTCGAACTCGGATATTCCCTCGCCGTAGAGCACCCTGCCTTCGAGAGATTCCATGTTCCGGCGCGTTCCGCCTGACGTTGATCCGGCGTGTGCGAGATCAATTGCACCCGGCAGGAACGGAATTGCCGACCAGTTCACAGTTGCGGAAGTGCCACTTGCTTTCATCATTTGAGCTAAGTGACCCAATAAGCCAAATCCGGTCACGTCGGTCGCCGCGTTCACGCCGACTTCTTGCATCGCCACGGCGGCACCCTTGTTTAAGGTCGCCATCGACTTCACGGCGGCGGCAATTGATTCGTCCGGGGCAGTCCCAAACTTACCAGCGGTCGTAATGAACCCTGAGCCGATTGCTTTGGTC
>Ga0233439_10003746_pt1 | contig 15429 bp, 13 predicted proteins | sample SI_123_September_6_FD_182713 | JGI IMG/M metagenome (GOLD analysis project Ga0233439, IMG submission 182713) | Seawater microbial communities from Saanich Inlet, British Columbia, Canada - SI_123_September2016_100_MG | ecosystem: Environmental > Aquatic > Marine > Inlet | place: Canada: British... | reverse complement strand
TTGTTACCTGAATTACGTTATAAACATGGTCATAGCATTGTTACCTGAATTACGTTATAAACATGGTCATAGCATTGTTACCTGAATTACGTTATAAACATGGTCATAGCATTGTTACCTGAATTACAATATAAACATGGTCATAGCATTGTTACCTGAATTACGTTATAAACATGGTCATAGCATGAAGTGGAAGAGCTTCATATGACCTCCTTTTCCCATGCCACCCAAAATCCACCCAAAATCCACCCACAACACTATATTCCTGGTACAGTTAGGGTTAGGGTTACGTTAGGGTTAGGGTTAGGGTGACAGTTAGGGTTAGGGTTAGGGTGACAGTTAGGGTTAGCCCCCCCCCCCTATCTCTATATTAGAGGTACTTACTATGGTGCATAGGGGGCATTGTAGCTTGACTTATCATGTATCATATCAAATACGAAGTAGTAGAATTGGAAATGTATTTTATAAATCATAACTTTGGAAAAGCATAAAAAATAAATACATCATCAATAAATAAAAACAAACTCCAAACGTCCAAACTCCAAACGCAATAAACTCCAAACGCAATAAACTCCAAACAAGAAACTACAAACGCAATAAACTCCAAACGTCCAAACTCCAAACGTCCAAACTCCAAACGCAATAAACAACTTCGCTCAATATGGAAACACAAGGCCTAGTAAAACCAACACAGAATGCAAAATCCCAGGAACATCTAACGCACGGTTACTTAGAGATCACGAAGGTGGCGACCGCGCCAACTCCTGACGTGGCTCCTGTCGTTGCTTCATGCAAACGCGGCGCGCCAACTCCTGACGTGCCCGACGTGGCTCTTGACGTTGTTTCTGACGTTGGTTCAACACGCAAACGTGCAAAGACGGTGCTGGAAGTTCCTGCGGCGGAAGTATTTCACACGCGGACTATGTATCAACATGCAACCCGTGTGAGTGAGTATTGTGTGCTTGTTGAACGAGCAGGGGAGATGAATGAAAAAGTGAACAAGATGATGAAGGAAGGATGGCAGCCACTTGGAGGACCATCTAGTGAGAAATTTTTTATTGTACAAGCAATGGTGAAATTGGAGTAAGCTAAACTCCTTAAGTACGTAAGGAGGCGGGTGTATTTTTTTAGAGCACAGAGCAAAAATATATAAATCATTTTTTATTTTTTAAAACACCCTACTCCTCCTTACGTATATTTAAGGGATTTGCAGTACATAAACTCCTTATGACGTAAATGCTGTGTCTATGCTAATTCCAGTCCATAACCTATTTCAAGTCACTATGCTGTATCTATGCTAAAACGAATGGATGCGCGTGTTCAGAAAATATATATGGTGCACTAAAGATAGAAACATAGAAACATAGAAACATAGAAACATAGAAACATAGAAACATAAGAAACATAAGAAAAACAAACGGCACGAGTGCACACAAAAACAAGTGATTTAAAAAGCGAAAACAAAATGAGTAGTAGTAGTACAACAACAACAACAAAAAACGTAGCAAACGTTGCGCCAGCGCAAGCAAAAGCAACACCGAATTCGGGAGGTCATACTGTAAAAATTCCTACTTCGGCAGAGTTAAAGTTAGAGTTGAAGACATTGTGGAATGGCAGTGATGCAAAGGCTTCTCATCGTAAGCAATTGGCGAAGGCGGCGGAGAAGCACAACAAATGGTTGGATGAAATCATAGGCGATGTCACGGACGAGATGAATGAAGAAGTGAAGAAAAAGGTTTTGATGGAAACGATGGCAGAGATGGAAGATCAATCGGATGGGTGGTGGCTCCTTGAAACGTGTTTCAACATGATGGACGACGACGCGGACTTTGCGGAGTTTACTGACCGCTTACGAGATGCAGGACTGGATTTTATCGACGACGACAACGACCTCGCGTTGGTCTTTGACCACTTGGAGTGGTACCGCGACGATAGGTATGGTTGCGTTGATTCTCGAAAGGTATTGCAAGCGGCAGTGGAGTGGATTGAAGCAGGGAACGCGGACGATGCGATGGTCCAGTTATACAATAACTTGACTGGCTATGCAAACGATCATGATTTTCCTGACACGGAGTTAGGGGAAGCATTGAATGATCCAAAGGGGCATCCTGGGGTCAAATTGCCAGTGGTTGAAACCAGTAAAGGGTTGCTTTGGTGGTGCGATAAACCCGACGCGTTCCCGATGGTAGTTCGTTATAAGGGGAAGCGTTACGATGCTGGTTTGTTCCAACTGTCTAAACTCCCGTTGGATGTGCTTGAGGATCCAGTGGACACCTACGAGAATACCAATGGTTCAAGTTCTTCGAAGCCTAAGTCGGTTGCACCTGATGCATTAGAACAACTCCGTCAGCGCGCATGGAAGTTCTTTAAAACAATGTTGGATGCATACAAAGGGGAACATGGTAAATATCCTTCCGAAGAAGGCGATTCATGGTATTTGTTTGTAGATAAATTGATCGCGTCAGGTCACTTTCAATCGCTAGACGAGTTTAAGCAAATTATGGGCCAAGTAATGAAATGGGGTGTGCTTAGTGGGGCATTGGATGATCGAAATATGTATGAAGAGACTCCGCATGAATATCCTTTTTGGGTTGGGTGGCCTGAAGAGTTCCATACGCTATTGAGAAAGTATGATAAGGATGAATATCGTAGGTATGCCAAGGAGACTGGTACGGCAGAGGTGGACGGGGATGTTTCCATTCCTCCTCTTCCTTATTGCATGGCTGATCTTTACAAATGTGGAGGTACAGATAAGCGTTCAAGTTCTAAGCAAATCGAGGAAGCTCAAGCCATGTGGTGTGCGCGTCAACGAGCTAAAAATTTGGCGGATGGTTTCCAATTCCACGAGGAGCACAGGGAGAAGCCATTGAAGCGTAGTGCGCCAGACATGGATTCCAATGGCTCGAGTATGCGAGCATCGAAGCGTAGTAAGTCGGTTGTTCCACCATTGAAGCGTAGTGCGTCTATGGATTCCAATGGTGTAGAGGATGCTGCTAAACAGGATGAAGTGGATTTAAATGGCATGCCAATGGTATACGACAGACCGATCCGCTTCTGTCGTGACTGTTTGGAGAAGGATCATCCAGCTGGAGCCTACGACAAGAGAGGTTCACATACGTGCCATTTGTGCCCGAACGACGCTGAGTATTACGATTTCGAGTATGTCATGAATGATTACAACAGAGGTGGCACAACGCTTCGTCATGGGTATAAATGCCGTGAGCGGTGTGGCAATGCCTGTGTTGTGAAAGAGTTCGACAAGGAAAGCTACATGTACAATCCTAGACCAGGGTGGGTATATTCAAATGTATACTCCAATGGTTTCCGTTGCTTTAAATGTCGTGGCAAAGAAGATAGCTTAGGACCTGAACAAGAGAATTTTGATTAATATAGAGAGAGAAGTGTTTTAAAAAAACGTAAACTATGATATTATATACCTTAAAACAAAAATTTAAACAGTTGTATAGCGAAATGTGTCGTTTGGGCGTGCACCATTACAGCACTGATATAAATCTGCACTATCGCTTTGTCCGTTTAAGGAATTACCCACCCACCACGTTCTTCTTCTGTTTCCTAAATAAAGGCGTAGCAAATTTCGTGTGTGAGATGGATGCTGTTGAGTTCGAGCCGTGCAAAAAAATTCGTGTTAGGGAATCAGAGCTCTCAAAGCATATTTTAGATGTTGCTAATTTGCGGTTCCATGAAAAGGGGTTGCATTATTTTGCATCGTGCATAAAGAAAATTAAAACGTATTATAGGTACATGCCCGTGCTCATCTACGACGTGAACGAGCCGTTGGAGCGACCGATGGTGCAGCCCATTTTTTTTTGCAAGCGTTGCAAGCAGAAGGTTTTGCAATTGTACAGCACGATGGATTATCCAGAGGAGAAGTACGACGAGTTGTGTTACACTTGTTTTGATCAGTTGGAAACAGATTACGAAGATATTGTTTCATACTACTTCGAGATCGACGTCAGTATCCCGTGAGAGGTCGGCTCTACATACGGGGCACGTATTATTATTCTTTAGCCACGGGAGGATGCACTCTTTATGGTAGCAGTGGTTGACAATGTTTGAGCAGTGCAAGCGTGCAAAGTCTTGTCCTTTCGTAATCGCTTCCTGACAAATGGTGCAGTCGTCGTCCATTGTGCCTTCAGCAACAAGATGTACGACGTGGAATGGGTTCACAGGTTTGGTTTCGGGATGGTGTGCGGTGCCTGGTTCAAGTAGGGTTAGTCTACGCCGAAGGTTTCGTCGAACGTCATCGCGTTGGAGGTGTCGCCGCCTAAGGTCCGATATGATTCTTCGGTGTGCTAGAGTGAGTTGAGGGTGGACACGGCCGTTTGCCATGGTAGTAAACACGATGGTTCTTAATCTAGGAGTAGTCATAGGATAGCTCACTTTGTATATTTAAATTTACGTTTTTTTTATACTCTTACTCTTCTATTACCAAATAATATCCCAGTTGGCACTGGGCGGCATCTTTTTGGAATTTGGTTACAAAATCCCGCAACGAGTGAATGTTGGTCGTCACTTCAAACGCCGTCTCTGCTTCGCTCTTGCATGGAACAATGGTATCCAACGGCAAATGGTTGTGCTCTCTGTAATGGTTGTACATCACCAGCAGGAGGGGGAGATTTGGTATATTACTCGGTGGAATAGAGTTGCCCTCGTCATTTACCACTTTCACTGTATAAGTTCCTTTTTCCGACAGTTGTATGATCATACTCGCATCTATATAATCTGATAATTGCGCACCCTTTGGTGATCTGTTGTTACGTCGTCTCTTGGTGTAGTTTGTTTTTGGCATCTTATGTGTGCACTAGTGTCCTTTTTTTTGTTTTCACACGTATTCTTTTCTTACAATGAATTCGTTTTGATGTACAAGTGTCTTATATGTATAGCTGTGTATTTTATGTGCATAGTGTATATGTTTATGTATATGTTTATGCTTTTATGTTTATTTTGTGAACACGCTCCGCTTCCATTCATTTTAGCACGGGAACAGCATTGTGACCTCAATTAGGATATAAAATAGTAACTTTAGGTAGTTTTTAGCGATTTAACACATAGACATAGCTATACATATAAGACACTTGTACATCAAAACGAATTCATTGTAAGAAAAGAAAACGTGTGAAAACAAAAAAGCGAAAACAATGACTTCTCGTATGGATTTAACAACAGGTACGGGCAAATTGGAACTTTTATACAATTGTGAGGTTTGGCATGAGATATGTAGTTTGGCAGGTGGACCACGGGAAAAAAAATGGCAAAAAAGGCTGAAGATAATGAGGGAAAAGCTCGGAGTTACAGATGAAGAGTATGCGGTCGTGCTTATGGCGAAGGAAGAGGTGGATAAGAAGGTTAACACGATTGCATCAAAGACTTTACAGACTTTGATATATCTTCGCGACGAGGTACATATATTGGAGTTATTAAGTAATTTTTATACAACATATTTTCCGTCAACGAAAGAGTTTATTATGGATCAATATGAACAAGAATTACAATATGATTTTACGTATGAAGCTTTGATTGCCAGTGAGTTAAAATACTTGAGCGGTGGTGGTTCGGACGAAGCGAGAAGGCACATGGAAACCGCTGAATTTAAAGCTATGTGTGAGCGTCATCATGTAGATAAAGATTTGCGTGTGGCGGAGGTGTTGTCGGTTTTGGGTGTGGTGGTTGATGCACTGCTAACCGAAGGTGTTAAGCTGCCGCACTGCTAACCGAAGGTGTGTTCGCTGGCGTAGTAGAAATACAATATTCCGTCCGAGGATTGCTCTTCTTCGTATAACAATGACATGGGTTGTTGTAGCGAGGGCAAGGTTTGGTTCACGTAGATGAAGATGGAGATGTGAGGTGGAACAGACAATTGCCTTCGAATATAATATAAAAAATGACAGACAGTCACATCGAGTGGCACAAGGTACTTGCGTCGGCTTAGCTCTGGTAAATCGTTGCAATGCAAGTCCCGTTGTAGTATAATCGGTACTTTTTTCGGGTGTTTTGCTAGCAGTTTATGTACTGGGTTCATATAGCTCGCTACGCTATAAATATAGATAATTTATCTTTTATAGGTCTATTACGGGGTTACTCTCCTGGTGCTGGCGCACTCTTTTTTTTCCATGTACTCTATCCATTCCTGTTTTTCTGCTTCCGACTTTGCTAAGTATACGCGTAGGAACCATATTAGCAAGTTGATTCTCCTTTGACCTCCCTCTGCCCATGCAGGGGTTTTCAATCGCCTGTGTTCTCTACTGTATAGTACGACGATGGGTTTCAGATCATCGACATCTACTTGGTGCTCTTTAAATAATTTGTAGAGCTGTATCGTGGCTTTTCGCCTCAGGCGGCGTTCAGAGCGTTGCCTTACGCGGGGCATCTTTTAAATCACTTGAGGTGCTTTTACTGTATACGGTGTATTAATACTGTGTGCATGTATTTAAATTATGTAACGGTATTTATATGCTAATAAAAAAATATGTGTCCCTTTGTATATATATAACTTTTTTCTTTTAAATGTTACAGCCATACATAGAAGTAGAACTAGTGGCTGTTGTGCAGGGTAATGCCTAATTCCTGTTATTTAGCAGGGCACATAAATCTACACACTCTTTAAGAAAGTCTGAAAGTGTCCCAATCGCGCCCTTTACGCGGTGGGAATTTATGGTTACCGTTGCTTCCTCCCTTAGGGTGCGGTGCCACTCAAATATGTTTAGGGGTATGATGCAAGATACAGCCGTAAGGTGAACTTGTTTTTTATATGAATAAGGATACGATACCGATATGTTGTAGGTGCTCTACGTGTGATATACCCTTTTCCTCTTGTAATTCGGGCTCAGCTGGAAGGGTTACATGCAATTTGACAGGATCAATAAGGATGTCGTCCTCTAGGTGCTCGCTCGGTTCGTCCATGTGTGGTGCTGGTGCTGGTGGTGCTAGTTGTTGTGGGGTGAGTAGGGCTGGGTCAGGGACGATGCCCGAGTTTAGGAGTTTGTAGATCCTGCCTTTGTTCTTTTTGTACTCGTTGGTTTGTTTGGATTCCAACTTGTCGATGCGGCGGATGAGGGCGGAGATGAGATTTTCGTGCTTGTCGAGGCGCATGGAGTGGTTCATGGTTTTAGTAGGGCGGCAACGGTTAATATATACGACATTGGGAATATATAATACGGTATTCTATTAAAATTTTAACTGGACAAGGCTGTCCAACATCTCCCTGTGCAACTGTGCGGGTCGTTTTTTGGATGATTTGGTTTGTTGCGGTTGGTATTTGCAATTTTCCAATTGTTTTGTCATTTTAAACATAAAGAAACATGTATTTTGAACAATTAAAACAAAAAAGTTTAGAGCAGCCATAATGGTTGCCATATTTCGAATACCTTGATACGTTATTCCCCCAAACCATTGTTCAACCACTTGTATAATTTTTGGTTTTGTTAAATTGAAGGCACTGCCAATACCTGCGACAAATACCCCTAAAACAATATTTATTACATTGGATAATAACCTTGAAAGAGCATCGGTTTTCATACCTTTTTGGTTAATTAACCACAAAATTTGATCAACAAAATACTGCTTGAGCCTTTTAATCCTATCCAATGGGATATCCAAAATACTAACATTTCCGAAAGGTATTCCAATTTTTTTGGTTATAAATTGAAGTTGGAGATTAGCCAAACTTTTTAAAACAGAGTAGGTTACATTGGTAGTTGGTATAAATGTTCCCATTTTAGCTGCTACTACAGGCACAAGAGTACCCAATGCATACCAGTATTCTTGTCGTTTTAATCCTCCTGTTGTTGTACAAATGTTATAAAATCCTGAAGCTTTAACTGCAATTTGTCGAGTAAAGGATTGATCAAATTTTTCACAAAGAGGAAACATGTAATCGAGAATACTTCCCACTGACAAAACTTTCCAGTCAGTTATCAGTGCCTTCATTGTAAACCCTGCAAAACTAACCACAGGAACAACAAAGTTGCCAACATACCATAAATATGAGCTAGCAGGAATCCGTCCAACAATTTTATCGCCTTTGTAATTAAGACAAGCTCCTAAGGAATCTCCCCATCCTACTTCAGGAATAGGACTAATGTATCTTTTTGCATTTCTAGTAGACACTAAATAGTATTCTAATGCTCCTATTTTTCCTTCTTGTATTTTTGTTGGTTTATATAATTTAATATATGCTTTTTTCTTGTTGTTGTTGTTGTTGTTTTCTTGTGGGTCGTCACGAAATTCTCTTTGTAAAGATTCATAGTATTGGTTCCCAATTTTTAATGTTTTACTGCTATTGGATCGATTTGGTCCTTGATTTTCTTTATACACAGGCATTTGCTCCATTTCCCGAATAACTACAGCCAACCGTGCCACGTATCTCAATTGAATATTTTCTTTTTCTACTTCCGAAATATCGATTTTCTGTCCTCGTTTGTAGCTTATGCCTCTATGTTCATGGGTTTCCGTAATTCTATAAGAGAAAACCGTTTTAAGCTTTTCTGCTTCTGATGCTTTCAAACCAATCTTCTTTTTAACGACATTTAATGCTGTAGTATAGGCATTATCAAAAAATAAAGAATAAAATTTTTCTTTTTCTTGTTTAATTCTTGAATAAACTCGACGTCTGTTCTGTACTTCCTGTAAAAATGTCTGAACAGTTGCTCTTGTATTGTTTGTTATATCTCGAACACGTCTTTTTCCACGGACTTTTACGGTTGCTCGAGCATCCGTAATACCATAATACCAACCTGCTCGACCTTGTTCTTTCCCTTGAGGAGCAACATAATTTACAGCGGTCCACACTTCATCAATTAAAAACTCTTTTCTTTCTTCATCATTATTTACAGGTAGATCAGCATCATTGGCCACAAATGGCCAAAAGGGGTCTATGTATCTAGTATTATCAGTATCCTGTGTTCTGTTTTCGTATGCCGTACCAACAAATGCGTTGAGTGGGTTGTTTATGTCAACTTCACCTGACACAATTAACCACATCAGCGATCTTACCTCACGATCGTTACGTACAGTCTCAAAATCAATATTAAATTGTTCTGGAGTAGCTGCTCCAGCAAGTACCATTTGTACGTGAATGGTTATTTTATTTAATGTTTGTGTAATAGTATAACTATTTGGATCGTTGAGATATTCTTGTCGCATTAGATTGACGGCTGGTATTCCTTCATATTGTGGATTGTTTACAATATATTCGACCACACGTCCGAATTGTGGAGCAATAATTTCATCTTCTTCGTCTTCCGAATCCACGTCTATTGTAGTCTCTTCGCTATCGCTTACTACCAGTGTTGCCATTTTAATATGGTCTATTGGTTATTATATACTAGTTTGCATAAAAATAATTCTGCTTATTATTTGTATATATCCTATTATGTATACCCACAGCAATCGCACATGGCATCAAATTTATTAAATAACCCAGCCATTGCTTCGTTGGTTTTATAATTGGCATATTTAAGACAGCTTTGTCTATTTTTGCCATCATTTTTAGTACAGAAGGTAACAATTGTGCACCAGCAGTCACACTAAATGTGGTCAGTGCACGTTGTGGATTTCCCATCCATTCTGTGAACTGGGACAATCCCACGCTTGTTAAGGCATCTTCTACAAGATAATTAGCTGCAACCGCGCTAGCAATCATGGTCGGACTAATTGTTGTAACAATTGCAACAAATAATGATAAAACAATTCCTTTGACCCAATCCCATGAAAATAAGGCGCTGTTTATCAATCCTTTTGTTCGTAAATATCCGTTAACACTATCCAAAACACTGCTAAGGAATTTGTTACCAACGACACTCTCTGTCTTGGATGTCCAATTTGTCGCTTTCAATATATTATAGATATCTAAAAATGGACTGGATTTCAATGAAGTTTTTATACCTATGAATTCTGTGTAGCTTTTTAGAACAAAATAACTAGCACCCACAGAAATACACCAACCAAAAGCGTACCACCCCAATCCTACGCCACTAACCTTTATTCCATTAATACTTCTTGTACAATAAGCGCCAGCTGGTTCTTTTGGAATTTGATTCGACAAGGTTTGTTTATTTGTAAATACATCACTTATTGAGGTCTCTTCTTGTATTATCTTATTCACTTTCCATATTCGAAAAGGATTTGATCGTTTTTGACTGTAATCGTAGCTATAATAATACCAATGTGTTTTTGTTTCCGCAACAACATAAACATATGGCGTTTGACCATTTAACATTTTATATGGTCGTAATAACTCTGAATCTTCGCTATAAACCAAGTTGGCAATTCCGTTTCGCCGTATAATACGAGGATAATTCTCAGGTTTAATATTCTCTTCCGTTAAGTTTTCTTTGTTAATTAAAGATGCTGTTGCCGCTTTCCATATCGTAGTTCCTTGTAAAACACGCGGTTCACCGTTCATTCTTTTTTGACGGTTGATAATCATGAATACACGTTGTATTATTTTCTTCCCTTCGTACCTTCTAATATGTCTTAATATGTGGGCAAGACCACAAACCACCTCCTGGTATGAGTCCATGACATAATTCCACAAAGCTGATTTTTTATATGTTTTGTTTATAAATACCATAACCACGAACGACATAATATTTAAATACAAAGCAGTATTTGGGTTTAATAAGTTTGTCATGGTCGCGACTGTTTTGTTTGTCTCCAAAAATTGATTAAATGCTATTAGAAGACCTTCCCAAACCGAACTAAATGCCGAGATTAACTGTGTCATCACATTTTTTATGTAATCGTATATTGATTGGGTAAGAGTAATATTTTGGACGCTTTCTGCAACATCTGTGTCAATGTCTGGTGCAAAATACCTGGATAATAAAGGCAGTGCGATACTTGTCAATGCAAACACCTGTCCCGCGCCAATAAAACCAGAGGGTTCCATACTCATGTTTACTGATGCACTTTCATCTTTTGTTTTAAAAAAAGACATTATGTTTTCTACCAACATAGATACAAAACTTGCAGCATTAACGACAGCGAGCGTTGTGTTTGCTGTCGTCTGTGTTGCCCCGTAAGCATACATTGAAGCTGGTATACCAAAAAGAAAAATAGAATGTGAGATTGCAACATATGCTTTATCGGTTCCTTGAAACTCACCTCCACAAGAAAACCATTCATCCCCAGCTTTCTTGTTCTTTGTTTGATCAAGAAGCTCTTGCATTATAGCTTGTTTGATATTTTTAAATGGTAAAGATTCTATTTTTTCATATTTTATATAATCGGAGAGTGCTTGCGTTGCACTAGGATACAAAATATCCACTTGCGGGCTGGTACCATTGTATAGGAACCATTTCGTCGAGTAGGCAAGGGCACCATCTACGCTTCCTTTTATCTCCGTATTGTTGATTTTGTAATATTTTACAGGGATATATATGTCGTAGCCACCGTTGTTTTTGACCCGCCTGTATAAATTTTCATGCACGTAGGTAATTCCATCGGCTTCCAACATGGTTCGTTTAAATTTCGATTTTCCGTAAATCCAGTCTGTCCAAGACATTGTTTTATCTTGTTTTTCACCTGGTTTACGGTCTTCTTTGTTTTTATCATTTTTATCCAATTCAACTAATTGTTTCTGGTAGTCTTTGAACGCCTTTAACGAGGGGACGACGGTCGCCTTCACGTAGTATTTCTGGAACTTCGTCTCCGTCAACACCTTCCGCTTGTCGTAGAACCCAATGCGCTTGACCGCCTTCGGATCCGTCGCTAGCTTGTGCCTGTCGTAGGCATAGACCGCAATCGGGATGTTGATCGCTAGAGTAGTATCCATATAAAGAGGTATTGTAAAACAGTATATAGTTGTATATATAATTAGAATTTTAATAATCGTCCTCCATCTCAACCTCCTCCAACAACGATTCAAATTGCATCTTTACCGTCTCACTCTCGACCATCGCATCGTACTCCAACATCAATGCCTTCTTCGCATCGTGCTGCTCCTTTGGAACATTGACCAACACCATCCCTTTCACCGCTTCAAAGACACGTGCCCGAGGCTGGAGGTATGGATTCTTGCCTCCCAAAACGGTCTGTAAGTCCTTGTACAGCGAGAAGGATTCGCCGTCCTTCGGAGGTTTGTTTCGAATATTATTGAACCGCATGATGGCAATGCTATACTCTTCGCGCTTCTTGATGTACGCGTTCAACACTTCGTCTTCTTGCATGCGCTGTGGGGAAGCGAGCGGTCGATGTATGCCTTGCAAAGTAACACGTTGTGGCATATCTTCTCTTTTTTCGATAGAATTAGCTGGTGAAGTTTGCGGATCGTAATCTGTAATTTGTTCTGCCCAAAATTTTTGTAAGCGGTTTCTAATACACTTAGTTAACAAATGTTTATTTCTAGGGCTGATAACGTCTGAAAATTTCTCGTTTGCATATGGCGAGATGATCTGTGTTCTAAAATTACTTTTGTAAACCCCTTTTGTTTTTTTAGTTTTTTTCGATGCATTTAAATAATCAAAATAAAATGCTTCCACTTCTTCCGCCGTACTATCTTTGTTTATATTGTTTGTATTCGTAACAAGACTTGCCATTGTTTTTGTCGTTTAAAGTGTTTTGTTTCTTTGCATAGAATTCTAGTGTTTGTGTGTGTATGTGTCTATGAAATCATTTAATATTTATAATACATCTATTGCAAATGATTTATCGGATCTGCAATTTTCATGGTGGTCCAATGCTAGTGTAAAATCGACGTCGGTGATGGAGGTCATCGAAAGCGAAGATTTGAATAGTCCATTTTTAGGTGCTCAAGTTGGGACCCCCTGCGCAACCTGTCACCTCAACTGGGAGCAGTGTCCTGGTCATTTTTCACACTACACTTTTTTATTTGGACTGTAAGTAAGCTTCTCCCCGCCATTCATTATCAGCTAACTAACATTTGGGTGAATTTAAAGTATCCACCCACTTCGCCTAAGCACCGCTCGAAAACAACTCCGCAGCAAGAAGCTAAAGTTGACGGTGAAGCAGAACATTTTAAATGTAAAGCGGGGGGAGCAATGGCAGTGCTTGACGGTGTTGGATTTGATGCCTGCAGCGGAGGCCACGGCGGAGAGCGATAGCTACCCATGGTTGGTGAAGCATTTTCCAATTTCTCCGCCGTGCCTTCGACCAGCGTGCCAGACCGTCGGGCCTAAAAAATCCATCAGCCACAACGACTTGACGCACCGCCTTGGCAGCTTGATTCGCATCGACAAAGGGATTCGCAAATCCTACGAGACCAACCCAAACAATACGCAAGAGCTCAAGCGTCTAATGGCTCGTTTGCAATTGGCATTTACGTTGCTGTTTTTTCCGCCACCTGGTCAAAGGGAGAGCAGGGAGCTGTCGTGCCTTACGGATAGATTGAAAGGAAAAGATGGGAGGTTGCGATTGACATTACTTGGCAAGCGCATTGAGTTTTCAGGCCGCTCGCCTATCTCTGGTGATATTTATTTGGATTTGGACGAGGTGGGTGTGCCGCGAGGCATCGGCAAGAAGCTGACGCTGCCCGAGTATGTTACCGATTTTAACAAGGAACATTTGCGAAAATTATTGTTTCGTAACGAAGTAAAGATTATTCAACGGGGGGACCAGACGATGAATCCAAAGTACGGAGGGCACTCGTTGATGGTAGGCGATGTGTGCCATCGCTACCTTCAAGACGGGGATATGGTGATGCTAAATCGCCAGCCCTCTTTGTGGTCCAGCAGCGTGCAAGCGTTCCGAGCTCGCGTGTTTGACGACGTGGGGTGCTCCCCCAGCAGCATCCGCCTCAACGTAGAAATCACCCCTGGATTCAATGCAGACTGTAAGTATCCTTAATAACCTAAGGAGTAATGGGGTATTTTTTTGAGTACAACAGGAATATATATTTTTTCGTTTGTGCTTTTTTTTTCACCACCCTACTCCTTATTTCAGATTAAGGAAATTAACTAACAAACCCTAATTATACAAGTCGATGGGGACGAGATGTGCATGTATGTGTGCCAGTCGGTGGCGGCGAGGGCGGAGCTTCAAGAGCTGATGCATTGCAAGAACCATTTGATCGTGGGTGGGAATGGGATGGTGCAAGATTCGTCGTTGGGCATTTATCTATTGACGATGGAGGATCGGGACATTGGGAAAAGTTTGTTCTTTGATTGTATCATGTGGATCCAACATCCGTATTTTGATAAACAGCCGTATGACCCACCGTACACGAGTCGCCGCTTAATATCGTACTTGATGCCTTCATGGCTAAACGTCGAGGGTCTTGTAAAGGATGGGATAGTGATTGGAACCTTGAACAAGAAGAACGTAAAGAAGCAGATTTTGCCGCTGTTACATGCGGACGATGCCACGTTGGCTTTGCTATTCTTGAGTTCGCTGCAGCGGTTGTCCGCAGAATATTTTCGGCGTCGAGGGTTTTCGGTTGGCATCAGCTCGTTGTTGCCTGATACGGCGGTGGATTTGCAGGTGGATATACCAGATAAATTATCGGATTGGGAAATGGCATGTGTCGTGCAGCGGTTAAAGAATGAGAAGGCAGCGGATGCAAAGAAATTATTCTTAAAAAGCAACCCGTTCTTGCAGTTGACAAGCGAGGGGTCTGGTGCAAAGGGCTCGCTGATGAATATTATACAAATGAAAACGTCGTTGGGTCCGCAATATGTGAACGGCAGCATGATTAAGAAATACCGAAAGGCATCGTACGGCAATCGGGTGCTGTCTTCCGATCCGTTCGGTGCCTTGTCCAATACTATTTTTACAAAAGGGTACATTCAAGGTGCATTCTTGGAGGGCTTGACACCGCAACAAATGTTTTTGCACGCCATCAGCAGCAGGATCAATCTGTTGGATACGGCATTGAAGACGGCGAACAGTGGCTACATGTCGCGCAAAATATGGAAGTGCCTCGAGGATTCACTGGTGCACCATCCCACGTGGAGCGATGGAGATATGTCGGTGCGTTGTGGTGGTAAAATGTTGCAGTTCGAAATTGAAAAGGATAGTTTGAAGCATCGGACGTTGGAGCCAGGATTTCCAATTGGTATTATCTTGTCGCAATCGATTGGACAACAAATTATGCAGCTCACGTTGAACACGTTCCATAATGTAGGAAGCGGCAATAGCGTCGTCGAGGGCATCCCAAGAATGGAAGCTCTTATCAATTGTTGGTGTAAGAAGTTGGCTCAACAAACCATGGTCACGATGCCAATGTCCACGTACGGTATACACAAGCATATATTGAAGTATGATTATCTGTGCATTGGTAAATTGTTGCATAGTACAAATGTTCGCAGGGGAAACCTGGTATTAACGTTTGAAAAGGTGACATGTGTGCGATCGAGGGTTCATGCGTGGCATTTGGAAGAGGCAGTCAACACCTCTGCGCTTTATCCTGTTTTCAAGGCAACGTGCAAACAGAAACTATCGATGGTAGAATTG
>Ga0233439_10003742_pt1 | contig 15445 bp, 15 predicted proteins | sample SI_123_September_6_FD_182713 | JGI IMG/M metagenome (GOLD analysis project Ga0233439, IMG submission 182713) | Seawater microbial communities from Saanich Inlet, British Columbia, Canada - SI_123_September2016_100_MG | ecosystem: Environmental > Aquatic > Marine > Inlet | place: Canada: British... | reverse complement strand
AAACAACTGGTGATCCAATGCTGGCGGTACTTGGGCAAACGGGTTCCCTTGAAGAGCTAAAAGAAGAAAGAATATCCCTGCAATTAGCCAGAGGGCGTGTTTACGACATCCTTTCCAGTGCTTTCAGTTATCCCTGGAACCGAAAATTTTTCCGGCCCAAGTCTTTACTGGAGCCTCTGGACATTGCGCTGGTTGATGAAGAAGACTGGAATCATGTTAAGTCTATCATTGAGACGATCAATAAGTATTTGCCTAAAATGACCGTCAAACAGGCGCAACAGGAATATATTAGAGTTTTTGGACATGCGGTTTCCATGGAATGTCCCCCTTATGAGATGCAGTATGGCACTGAAGGGGGTATTCAGTCCCAGACGGATGTACTCATTCAATTGGGTGGTTTTTATGACACCTTCGGGTTCGAACAGCCTCGCAACAGGACGCGGGAAAGGGTAGACCATATTTCCATTGAACTGGCGTTCATGTTTTTCATGTGTTTTAGAACCGCTTTTGGGATTGAAAATGGACACGAAGAGAGAAATATCAATGTCCTGAGTAGTAGCATGAAGAAATTTCTTCGTAACCATATTGGAAGATGGGGTCCCCTGTTTTGTATCTTTACAGCCCGGAAAGCTGAACGGGGCCTGTACAAGGAAATTGTTGATATCCTGGCGATTTTTCTTAGAAATGAGAATCTTCTGCTGGATATTAATCCGGTTAAGGTTGAAGAACCAGAGTATCGATCCTTGTCTTACAGTATGGAAAATGATTTGGTCGCTAATGCACCGTCTGAGTGTGAACCGCGATAAGAAGAGTAATTTGTAAATTTGTTTTGATATAGAAATAACGGTGTTTTCAACACCCTTTTTAGCCGGAGATGAGTTGCCCATACTCATTCTCCGGTTTTTTTTTGCCCACTTGACCTGCCTTTCGCCCTATCTCCCCTGTCAAGGGCCTTGAGTAAATAGAAGTTATTTTAAAAATCCTGCTTGAGGGAATCCGCATCTAAACTCTTAGTAATGTACACCTTTAGCAGACCTTTAGGTTTATTCTGGCCAAATCAGCCAGCCGTTTCAATAGATGTTGAGTTGAACCTAGATATCCTGTGCTGGGAGGACAGGGACGAATGTTTATATATGACTCCATGACTCAGGGATTGGAGCTTCTTGCAATGCGTGAGTTGCAAGAAGCTGAAAACTTGTTTTTAAGTGTTATTAACGATCCCTATACACTGCCTGAAGAAACAAAACAGGCTAAGAAATACCTCAGCGATATCCGAGACTGCAAAAAGGGGGATAAAACCCTCAACTTTGACCTTTATAAGGATCTGGTCAAAAAAGTTGTCGTCACTCTGGATTACGTGGACGAGCTAATTTCAGATATTTATTTTTCTCCTGCCAGGTCCTATTCAGAAATCGATCAGGAACTTTTTTCAAAAATTCCTTCCATTGTCAGCCGCCTCAAGCAAATCAAAATCAGAGATATTTCTGCTCGTGACAAAATTTTCTCCAAGTTTGAAAAAGGTGGACTCCGCCTTATCAAAAAACGGTTGGCAAATATGAAGGAAAGTGTTGAGGGGTTGGAAAAATCCATTGACACCTGCCGTTTTAAAACCATCTTTAGAAAATTTGTGGAGCAGATAAACCCATTTTTGCTAGAGCGTCACCTGGAACTTTTGGATTATGTTTTATCTACGGGTGAGATTGGTCTTTTAGAAGACCCTAAGCTAACTATATTAACGCCTAAATATGCGTGGATCATAGACTCTACATTGAAAAGCCAGTGGTACTTGTTGAGAAGTTATTTTTTTAAGGCTAGGGCAGAGATCGAGTCTCAGTTTAAGAAGAAGGAAGGAACCCGAAAATACTGGGAAGAGGTAAAGTACAAGAAAATAAAAATTTTTGAGGAATGCGGTTTCAGTGAGGCGAATATCCAGAAATTTCTTTTTATAGACAAGCTGAATTATAAAACTTTGGAAGAAATTCATGGCTTTGCACGTACTATGGACCTGGTGTTAATGCCACGTGATGTCAGCCTCGCTTTGAGAGGTGTTGAGAAAGCTAAAGACCATATCCGTGAACGTGGGGGTTTCCTGAGAGGTAACCGAAAAGTTTTTCAGGACAGCCTTTTGGAATTGGGGTTTTCAAAGAAAAATGCCTACGTAATTGCCAAGCAGGCGAAGCGTTTTAACAACCATCAGATCAGTGAAGCTTTTGAGCTTTCCTTAAAAGTGGCCAGAAGCGAAATAGCTTGGTACCGCATTCCCCCTGATTCAGAAAAATTAAAAAATGAAATCGAAAATCAGTGCACCAAGCATTTGAGTACCGTAAGAATCCATCTATTTGAAAGAGGTCGGTTAAACAAAATATTACTTCAAGAAGGAAAACAGCTGATCCGGAATTATCTTGAGAAGGTTTATGGTGACAAGGTTTCAGAACTGCATTGCTATTTTCGCCTGGAGACCATTCATCAATACTACAAGCTAAAATATTTTCATTATCATGAAGAAGCTGTTCCCAGCGTTTCCGAACTGATCAAGATAAGTAGAAAGGAATTCCACCCAACCCTGGTAAGGGGGTATGGGGCTTTTGTGAAAAAGAAGCGGTTGCAAATACCCACTGCTCTATACAAAAAAATAGCATCCAACAAGTCTATAACGGAATGGGAGGATGCGTACACCACACCGGAAGAAAAAATTCTGTTACGTTTCTGGTATTTAATGGATCATGGGGTAACAATAAATCAAAAGCTTGTGGATAGCGGGGTTTTGCAACCGGGATTTGATCTTTGGGAATTTTTGAACCGGTGAGCCGCCGCCAGCGTGACGCTGGACCCGACTAGCAATAATAGCTTTTGAAGTAAAGAAAACGATTGTTAGCCAAAGAAAGATGAGAGTTAAGCTTGAATCTCACAACTGCGATTATCTCGGTTGGACCAGTAATTGCTAATTACCTGGCTAGAGGGGGTGCAAAAGTTGATTCATCCTGTTTTGCATATCTTTGAGAGGCATGAGGTCGCCTTTTTTTGAGGCCGCCGCAATCCCTTTTTTATACGTCTCTATGGCTTCTTCTTTGTTGGAAAGTTTTTCCCAAGTTTTCCCTAAAAGTAGGTAGGCGGCGGAATAATCCTGATATTCCTCGATGACAGTTTTTAGGGGTTCGAGTCCTTCCTGATAACGGCCTGTTTCCAGATATATGGAGCCGAGGCCAAAGTTTGCGACCTGATCCTTGGGGTCAATCTCCAAAACCTTTTTAAACATTCCAACCCGCTCTTCCATTTCTTTCTTTTTTTGTTCGGCCTCTTTTTTCTGTAATTTTTGAGCCATATTTTTTTCAATTGCCCGTTCAAACTGTAGGGCGGTGGCCTCGGCTTTCTCAAATTCTGCATCTTCGATTCGTCCCAGCTTCATGTAATATACCGAGAGGTTGGTATGTGCCATGATTTCTTGGGGATTAATTTCCGTCAGCCTCTTCATTAATGCGATGGCTTCATCCAGCTTGTCTTGCTTGGAGAGAAAAACGCCCAGAGCTTCATAGGCATCTGCATTTTTCGTATCGAGTTCGATGGCCTCACGCAGAAGGGCGATGGGGTGATCCAGGTTATCCTGATCCTTGTATATTTGTAGAGCCTGATTCAGGATTCTTTTTGAATGGTCTCTTCGAGTCTGGGCCTGATAAAAAGGTAATAAACAGGTTTTGACCTTGAAAGGAATGTTATCAACCGTTACCTCAAGGTCTACATCTGGGCTTCTATGCTCTTTATGTATATAGGCGAGGGCAATGACTTTATTAAGGGTTGTGGAATGCACCGAGCTTTTAATTGTGCCGATTTTTTTGTCCTTAAGTCGTAGGGTACTGTTATAAGGCGGGAGTTCTGATCCCTCAATGGTAAGTCCCATCAAAGCAAAGTTGGGAGCGCCATAGGTCTTGATTCGGGCGATCACTTCCTGTCCGATATAGCAACCCTTATTGTAGCTGACCGAGCTATGCTCCAACCCGGTTTCCGGCAGGATATTTTTTGAATCCATATCTTTGCCAAAAATGGGGATGCCCGCTTCAATGCGCAGAACCTCACGCACGGTTTCACTTACTTTTATTGGCGGTGTGTCGACTTTCAATATTTGCGGGGTCAAATTACTTTTATTTTGAAAACAGAGAATATATCCTTCTTCCCCAGTCAGGCTTTTAACAATAAGGTTAAGCTGTTTTCCATCAAGGGTCAGTTGGGTCGTATCATTGGGTTTTTCGGGCAAGGTCTGATCTTCAAAGATCTTTTCAAGAACCAAAGGGCTTTTAGGGCCTTGAAGCGCAAGCAATTTGCAGTTCAAGGTCGTGAACTCAACCTCCTCGCGGAAGTGATAGGTTTTCAGGTGATTTAATAAATGATCTTTTTGAGATGTTTCTATCAGGATCAAGGCCGCATGTTCTTCCGTCCGATGAACGGAGAAGTTGGCGATCAGCCGGGCCTGACGATCGGTGATGGCATTGTTCTGCCCCTGTCCAATTTGGATTTGCAATACATCGTTGGTGGACTGGGTTTGCAGGAAAGAGAAGGTCTCTTTTCCTTTAGCCGAAATGATACACCAGTCTTCAAGTAGAAAATAACCGCAATGGTTTCGGACTTGATTGACTTCGGTTGTGTGTTCCATAGGCTAAAAAGAGCAAAAAAAACGCATCCGTTAAAATGGATGCGAAATAGAAACCATCACAGAATGGCGTGGTTCTACATAAATTATTCAGTTGAAATTAACTGTCAGGTGATGGAAAAAGATTCCCCACATCCACAAGTTGAAGTTGCGTTCGGGTTGACAAAAACAAATCCTTTTCCCTGCAAACCATCCTGAAAATCCAGTTGCATGCCTTTTAGGTAGATCATGCTTTTGGCATCCATGAATACATTAAATCCATCATGCGAGATAATGGTGTCGCCATTTTCCTGTGGAGTGAATTGAAGGTCGTAAGACAAACCCGAGCATCCGCCACCCTTAACTCCAAGGCGAAGCCCTATTTCGGGGTTATTTTCCGCTGTAACAAGCTTTATGACTTCTTCACTGGCTTTAGGGGTGATTTTAACAAAATCTATATCGACTGCCATGAAAACGCTCCTTCATATGTATTTCTTAAATGATTCTTTTTACTTCTATTAGATACTGCTTGATCCTATAAAGATTCTTTAATTATACTGGATTTATGTGTTTTTCGTCAAATCTGCTGTTAACTCAGAGGTTTATATAAGGCAAAATGAATACAATATTTAAAATCAATGATGTATGCTATTTCTAACGCAAAGGTTTAATATCCAAAGCATAGAAAAAAGCTTGAAAAGCATAAATCTTTTTGGCAAAAATAGAATCAAATAATACACAGGTCGTTTCAACCCCATAATGGAGATAGAGATAAGAATGATCAGTATTCCAGATTTGATTGGTTTGGTACAAACAGCAGTTCCTGATGCAGAAGTGAATGCTTTGGATAAAACGGGGATGAAAGATCATTTCATCATTCATGTAACATCAAAAGCTTTTGAAGAAGTGGGAATAATGGATCGGCACCGTATGGTTATGGCGGCTCTCGATCCAGCTATGAAGGACGGACGGATCCATGCGGCGGAAGTCAAAACTGCTACACCCTAGAACTGACCAGAATTTTCCCCTCTCAATTTTTATAAATAGTGTTGATATTTTTTTAAAGGAGTGAGTAATGTCTGGTATTGAAGATCAAATTAAAGAAGAAATTGCGGCGAACAAAATCCTGATTTATGGAAAGGGTACTAAAGCGGCACCGCAATGTGGATTCACGGTAGAGACCATCCAGTTTTTCAATAAATATGGTTATCCCTTTGAAGTTGTAAATTGCCTCGAAGATATGACCAAACGTGAAGCCTTAAACAAGATGACAAACTGGCCCACTCTGCCTAAAGTTTTCATTGATGGAAAGTTTTATGGTGATACGGACATTTTGGATGAGATGGAAGCCAAGGGTGAGGTAGAACCTTTGATTAAAGCCGCATTTGGCGAGTAACGCCCTGCGATGGGCTTGTGGGAATCATCCCTCAAGCCCTGTTTTTTTTTGGCCCCGATTTCAGGGCATTTTGTTAATCATCGTCTAAAAAGGAAACTTCCATGCCTGATGAATTAGAGGTTGGGGACCGCGCGCCGAATTTTGAATTGCCCGCCGTCTATGGTTATAAAGCAGGTGCTTCAAGTCCATCGGCAGAAGAAAAGGTGACCGTCAGCCTGAAGGATTTTCAGGACAAAAAATGGGTGGTTCTAGCTTTTTACCGGCAGGACAGCAGTCCTGAAGACACACGGCTCATGGTAGGCTTCAATGAGTGGAACCGGAAGTTTAAAACCCGTGAGGTGGAGGTGCTTGGGTGTAGCTGGAATGGAGTGAACTCTCACCAACAATTCATTGAAGTGTTCCAGTTCGGGTTCACCTTTTTGGCCGATGAGCACAAGAAAGTAACGGATCTTTATGGTGTGATAAAAGAAGAAGAAGACCTGGGAGATATGGTCAAATTTACCGAACGCTCCACTTTTGTGATTGATAAAACTGGAATGATCCGTGCCATCTGGAGAAATATTGAAGACCTGCGGGGGCATTCCGCCACTGTTTGGGAATTTATCCAGAAAGAAAAACGGTAGCGTGCCGCTACAGGCAATAGGTTGGTACCCGTCAAGCTTGAAATAGTTGAGTGCTTATTCGGCCAATAATTCCTCAAGGCGTAGCCTTGTTGCTAGTTGGCTCCACGCCTGGTGGATTGCTGGTGGATATCCACAATGGTCTCCCGAATAGATTCCAATACTTCCTCATTCCCTTTTTTATCAGAACGAGGTTCTACGAGAGGTGAGATGACGACCTGGACGGAGCCCGGATTAATAACGGCACTACCTTTTTTAATGATCTGACCACTTCCTATAATAGTTACTGGTAACATGGGGCATCTGGACCGGCTGGCTATTAAATTACTGCCTTTTTTAAACGGTCCTATATTTCCATCTTCCGAGCGCGTGCCTTCGGGGAAAATTATTATTGAGGACCCCTCCTTAAGTTTTTCCAGAGTTTTGTTAAAAGCTTCAAAAGCTTTTTTACGGTCCCCCCTCTCCACCGGGATGTAACCCGATGCTTTCATCGCCCAACCCATAAAGGGAATCTTGAACAGACTGGATTTGGCGACCCATCTGATTTGTACGGGAAGGTATCCTGATAACGCAAAAATGTCGAAATATCCTTGATGGTTGGAAACAAAAATTTGTGGTTTGTCGTAAAGAATATTTTCTAAACCATCTATTTCAACCTCAACCCCATTTAGTTTGCAAAGCAGTCGGCACCAGAGACTGGATACGCGGTGCGACAGGTTACCGCTATTGTCAAAAAACCCCGCAACAATTGCCAGAAGTCCGAGAAATATAGATAGAAAAGTAATGAGTATCCAAAACCTTCCTGTATGATAAATTGAAATTAATTGGTTCAATTTGAAATCCGTCTAAAACTCGATTGAAAAACAGGGTGAGAGAACTTAAAACTATGCGTGTTTGGATTCAACTCTGGGCGGTTTCAATATTAATGGTTACAAATGCTCCAGATTCTTCTGCCTGGGGGCCTCAGGGACATCGTGTGATCGGTTTTATTGCTGATAGTCACCTGAAACCCGAGGTGAAAAAATTAATTGCCAAAAAGTTTAACATAAACAGCTTGGCAGATGTGGCAACCTGGGCAGACCGGACCCGGAAAAAAAGAAAAGAAGAAGGCCCCTGGCATTACACCAATATTGCTGAAGGGCAGTGGACTTATGATAGAAAAAGGGATTGCCCGGACAAAACCTGTGTCACCGAGAAAATTCTGGAGTTCTCGAAAATTTTGTCTAACCGTTCACTTTCTTCACGGGAAAGAAAGGATGCCCTGAAATATCTGGTGCATTTTGTGGGGGATGTGCATCAACCCCTCCATCTGGGAAACAAAAAAGACCGGGGCGGAGGAACCCTCCACTTTCTTTATAAGGGGAAAACAGTCAGCTTGCATTATTTATGGGATGGTGGCTTGATAAATTGGAATGAAGAAAGCCTTGCAAAGTATGCGGTTCACTTGAGTGGCAGGGCGTCACAGGAAGAAATTTTGACCTGGAACCAGTCAACGGTTTCTGATTGGGCCAACGAGTCCAGAAGCCTGGCTTTAAAAGTGGCTTATAAAGTTGATGATTTGTCTAAAAACTATATAAAAAGAAGTCGGGAGGTTATTGATCTTAGATTAACGCAGGCTGGTGTCCGTCTTGCGTACCAGCTGAATCAACTATTAATGATTGTTTAATGGGATAGGAGGAAACCTTGCCAGAAAAAAGTCCGATTTATTTCAAACAGTTATTGTCAGGGATCGATTTAGGAACCCGGGACCCTTCGGCACGTTCGATGGCCAATTTTTTATATTTAATTGGTGATCAGGAAACCCGTGAATGTGTGGTGGTCGACCCGGCATGGGATATTGATGGAATATTAAAAGTTGTTGAAGAAGATGACATGAAGCTTACTGGTGCTTTGGTGACCCATTACCATCCCGACCATGTTGGGGGAGAAATTTTTGGCATAGAAATTACAGGTTTGGCGGAATTGATGGAAAAGCATCCTGTGCCGGTCTTTGTTAACAAGCATGAGGCGGAAGGGCTGAAGAAGGTTACGGGAATATCCATGTCCGACATGAAACAGGTAGATGGGGAGGATAAGCTTAAACTGGGTTCTGTGGAGATCAGTTTTTTGCATACTCCGGGGCATACACCTGGCTCCCAATGTTTCCGGGTGGCGGATAGTCTTATTGCCGGTGATACTCTTTTTTTGCAAGGATGCGGGCGAGTCGATTTGCCCGGAGGAAATAGTGAAGACTTATTTCATACTCTTACCCGGCGGTTGTCCAAGATTGAGGACCACGTCACTTTGTATCCGGGACATAATTATGGGGGGAGCCCTTCAGGAGAGATGGGAGATGTCCGTCAGTCAAATTCCTCTCTTCAGGTAAAACACTTGGAAGACTGGTATACGATGATGGGCAGGTAATCAGCTATAAGTTTGAGCCTATTTTCAGCAGGTTGTCTGTTTGAGTGAGGCCCGGTAATCAGGCTTTTCCTGCCGGACATTAAACAGTGCATTTTAGGGGGTTGAAACTTGCGGGTAAATAGAATAAGTTTAGCGTGCCTAACCTATATGACCAAGGAGGTCAAATGAGATCCATCCTGTCAATGTTTTCGAAATCGCCGTTCAAGCCTCTTGCGAGCCATATGGACAAGGTTCGTGCTTGCGTAGAGCAAGTCAAACCCCTGTTTGACGCTCTGGGAAACAAGGACTACGATTCAGTTAAAAATATTTCCGAACTGATCGTAAAGCTGGAGCACGAAGCCGATATCATTAAGGACGATATCCGCTCCCATATGCGGCAAAGCATGTTCCTGCCAGTGGATAAAAAAGATTTCATGCATCTCCTTTCGGCTCAAGATGATATTGCTGACGCAGTAGAGGATTTAGCGGTTTTGTTGCGTATTAAAAACCTGGTCGCACCAGATGAAATCAAAACCTCTTTGAAGGAATTGGTAGATCATGTTGTTAATACAGCGCATATGGGTTGTGACCTGATTTCCGAGTTGGAAGCTTTGCTGGAGGCTTCTTTTGGTGGGGCGGAAGCGGATAAAGTCGAAAAAGCTACCCAGGAGCTTGGTACCGCAGAATGGGAAGCCGATCGCAAGCAGTTTCATTTGGCCCAACAGCTGTTTGCCGTTGGCGATGCTTTAGGTCCTGCAGATTTATTGCTTTGGAACGAAGTGATAAAAAAACTAGGAGCTGTTGCAGACAAGACAGAACAGATTGGTAAAACTCTCAGGATATTCCTTTCTCAATAATCCAATTTCCCTTTAATAATTTTTCAACCTTGGCAAGGAGCCTGGTTTGGATTTAGACACCTTTCTGCTTTCGTTCGCTGTGATTGCATGCATCTATATGGCGTGTAATATTGGGGCCAATGATGTCGCCAATGCCATGGGGACAAGCGTAGGCTCCAAAGCGTTGACATTCAAGCAGGCTATCATGATCGCGGCCGTGGCGGAATTTGTCGGTGCTTTTTTTGTCGGGGGGCATGTTTCTGACACGATTCGTAAGGGAATGCTTGATCCAACCGTGTTCGAGGCGGTTCCTTACCATTTGGTATACGGCATGATATCCGCCTTAATAGCGGCGGCACTCTGGTTGCATATTTCCAGTTACCTGGGGTGGCCGGTTTCCACAACTCATTCTATTGTCGGAGGGGTTGTAGGCTTTGGTGTCATCGCCGGAGGCATGGATGTAATCAACTGGGGAAAAGTGGGCCAGGTAGTTTTGAGCTGGGTGGTTTCACCCGTTATGGGGGGAGTCGTAGCTTTTGTGGTATTTACTTTTATCAGTAAAACCGTTTTTAGTAAGCGAACTCCTTTGATATATGCAAAAAACTTGCTTCCTTATATGGTGTTTTTTGTTTTTGTGATTCTTACCAATGCCATGGTTTATAAGGGACTGAAAAACCTTCGCTTGGATCTTTCTTTTGTCCACGCCCTGATTATTTCTCTAATTGTTGGAATTCTGGCATTTATCGTTACAAAATATTTAGCGAAAAAAATTCCTTACAACTCTTCCTGGGATCTGCAAAAACAGTTTGCTGAAACAGAAAATGTATTTAAATACCTGCAGATATTAACCGCATTTTATGTGGCTTTTGCTCACGGCTCCAATGATGTAGCTAATGCGGTGGGACCTTTGGCGGCTGTTGTGGCAATTCTCCATGATGGACAGGTGCATATGAAAGTAGTTATGCCTGCCTGGATATTGGGTTTGGGAGGGGGATTCATCGTATTGGGGTTATTAGTTTGGGGTGCCAAGGTTATGGCAACGATTGGAGAAAAAATTACCGAGCTCACTCCCTCGAGAGGATTTGCGGCAACGTTTGGAGCCGCTACAGTAGTATTAATCTGTTCCAAGATGGGCCTGCCTATTTCCACAACGCATACTTTGGTAGGATCGGTGATCGGCGTGGGACTGGCCAGAGGCTTGCCAACTTTAAATTTGGATATTATCAAAATGATTGGAATATCCTGGATTTCGACTATTCCCTTTACAGCTGTCATCGCCATGTTGTGTTACAAAATATTTTTGATATTTTTACCCTAGCAATTAAATATTTAGTAAAAACAAAAAACCCCCTGGCCCATAAGGCCAGGGGGTTTTTTATGGGATATGGAAAGAATCCCTATTTAGTTATAATTTTGTTTTTGTAAATATTCTGGCAAGGTCCACTCCAGCTTGTCCAGATCGGAATTGTAATGGGCTAAAGCTCCGCAGAAAGAGCAATACTCAACGCCGAGTTCGTAGTCCAGGGTGACAGTGTTGGCCCTGTGCTCACAGAACTTCTTTTTTATCACCGAGGGTTTGTCATCCTTATCCTGAAACCAACCTTTAGAAATTGTTAAGTCTTCCATCAAGATTCTCCTTGTGTGTTCAAAGATCACTGTCACTCTTAACTTTTATAGTTTCCCTTATGTTTAGAAACAATTCAAGCTTTAAAATTAATCTTTTGTTAGTTTTTTATGGAAAAATTTTATGGAGTGATTATTTTTATTGACAGCGGGTAATCGGGAAGGGGTAATTTGCATTTAACAAATCACGGTATCTGCTTATGCGGTTTGAAGAAAAATTTCGCTGACTTCTTCAAATTGAGAAATTGTCTGTTCTAGAATTTGTGGAAGGTGGAAATCCTCAGATAGCTGAACGGCATCCCATGCTTCTTTTTCAGAAGAGAAATTTTGCGAATCATGATCTGAATCTAAAACAATATGGTGACTGATTCTATCAGCCAGATTAACAATGGCGGCTTCTTGAGGGTAATTTTTAGCCGATGCAGGGAAGTGGTGGTGGGCAACAGCTTCCTGTAATTTTTTCGGGAGATTCCAAGTGCGTAGAAGAGCTCCGCCGACACCACCATGATCGAACCCAAAGTATTTGGCTTCGGCTTTATACCAGCGGTCTCCACTTTTTTTGGCAAAGTCTAATACAATTTTGAGTTGGTCAGGTACTTTGAGGCACATCACCAAACGGCCAACATCATGCAGGAGACCCGCAACAAAAATACTTTCCCCTTCGTTTGCTTCGCGTACCTCATTAATGGCACGGGCCGCCAATCCGCAAGCAACACTATGCTTCCAGAAATATTCCATGTTTACCATGTCTTTGGGAATATTTTTGAATTGTCCTACCACGGTTGTCGCTAAAACCAACTGCATCAACTGTTCTGTACCCACAATTCCCATTGCGTGGGGAATCGTTTCGACTTCGCCGCGGAATCCATAAAACGCACTATTTACAATTTTTAAGAGGCGTAGGGTGAGGGAGGGATCCAGGCTGATGATTTCAGCGATATCATCAAAATCACAGTTAGGGTTAGAAACCACTTCCCGCAATTTATAAAAAGTATTGGGGAGAGAAGCGAGTGGTTCGTTTGCGCTTATTAAATCTTGAATATCTATCAAACTCATATCAGAACAAATAAAATAAAGCTTATTAAATGAAGCTTTTCAAATTATCCCTAAACGGATGTAGTTATTTGCTCTCCCCATCTAGAGTCTAGCCTATAATGTTAACCTATTCCAGTATTTCTAATGTCCCAATTGTGTTACTTTTGAAGGGGTTTCCAGCAATATTTGTGAACTATCTTGAAAACCATTGATTTTTAGTCATTTGTGTTATTTCTATGTAAACCTGGGGAGTTAGGATAATTTTGTTCCTGACTAAAATTTTAGGGGAGAAGAGGGGGTGTCCCTTAGTTGTGGGGGAGTCCTGATTTTTGCAGTGCAGGGGTGAGTGCCTTATAATCTCGCCATGTTTGAAATGGGTCGACATAAAGTGATTCGGGTTTTTCTTTATTTTCTTCTATTTTTAGTGAGCTTCCTGGTTTTTGATTCGGTTACCGTAGTGGCAACAGTTTTATTTGCTGTGGGTGTTCTGGATCATTTCTTATCCCGATCGGATCAGAAAAAAGATCATTAATTCATGGAGTCTTAGATGAAACTTTTGGGTCAGCTTCGAAAAATGAATGTGGAAGCTCATCAACCGATTGCGTATTTTTTAAATCTTGATAAAAAATTATATCCCATGAATTCGCATATCGGGAAGCTAATCGATTTGCATTGGTCGGGCACCATTACCTGTATTGAATGCGGACGGAAGACTCGCAAATCCTATGACCAGGGGTATTGTTTTGTCTGTTCCCGGGATTTACCGGAAAATGCCATGTGTTCAGTTCGTCCTGAACTATGCGTGCATGAAAAGGGGAGTGAAGCCGACCGTGAGTTCTGGCGGACCCATTGCAATATCGACCACTTTATTTATCTTTCTTTAACCAGTGGAGTGAAGGTCGGCATAACTCGGCACACTAACATTCCTGATCGCTGGATCGATCAGGGGGCTGTTAAAGGATTGATTATTGCCAAAGTCCCGGAGAGAATTCTCTCGGGTCAAATTGAAGTGATTCTAGCGGAACATTTTGCCGACAAAACGAATTGGCGCAAAATGCTGAAAGGAGGCGTGGAGGAGGTTGATTTGCTTTCTCTTCGCGATAAAGCACATGATCTCCTTCCGGAGTCTTTAAAAAAGTATGTGGTAAAGGACGCAACCGTGCAGGAACTGGTTTATCCGGTCCACTCTGTTCCCGAAAAAATAACCAGTCATAATCTCGATAAAATTCCTGATTTCACCGATCGCTTGACCGGCATAAAGGGGCAGTACCTGATTTTTGAGACCCGAGTGATTAACATGCGCAAGTACACGGGTTACCATGTAGAGTTCAACTTCCACTAGGCGTGTACCAATTATCACACCTTATAGAGTCTTTATTGCATTCCCGTAAGTAAAAAAAATGCCGCATCCCAAAAAGGGCGCGGCATTTTACTAATATTTAAAAGGATTGTGAATCAGGCAGTCTGGGTGATAATTTTTCCGATAAATGCCGGAGCTTCACTTTCGTGGCTATCCGGGTTTGGGATCAACTTGGCCACTTTAATATCTTTAGCGAGGCCGAGTTTTTCCAAAAAGCAAATGGCCCACCAGGTCATGTCAATCTCCCAAGCCCGCAAACCATGTCGGGCAGACTTCGGAAATGCGTGGTGGTTATTGTGCCAGCCTTCTCCCCAAGCCAAAAGTCCTACCCACCAACAATTGGTAGAAAGATCATTTTTAAGGGGAAAGGTCACATAGCCGTACCAGTGCGCCGCGCTGTTTACCAGCCAGGTGGAGTGATAAGTCACCACCAGGCGGACAAAGATTCCCCAAACAACCCAGGGAAGCCCACCAATGGCAAGCAGGGTGAATCCGAACGCAAATTGAACTAAAACAAAATATTTATCGAGAAACTTGTAAAATGGATCTTCACAAAAGTCCTTGGTGTAATCGTGCAACACCTGCTCGTCATCAAATTTGGAATGGGTAAAAAACATCCAATTAAGATGTGCCCACCAGAAACCTTTTTTGGCACTATGCGGGTCTTCGGGGGTGTCCGAGCCAGCGTGATGCATACGATGTTGTCCAACCCATTTGATGGGGCCATTTTGACAGGCCAGAGTTCCAAAAAAGACTACTGTATAAGCCAGCCACTTTGGCAGGGAAAAACCTCGATGTGTGAGATAGCGATGGAAGCCCAGGCAAATGCCTAGTGATGCTGTGACCCAGTACAGAAAAAACATTACGGCTACAGCACTCCAGGAAAATGCAAAGGGGAAAAAAGCCAACAACGACATAGCATGTACCGTGACGAGAACGGAGGTGGCAATTGGGTTAAATTTTAGTTGGTAATTATCGGTGGTATCACTAGTCATGAAAAGCTCCCCAAATGAAAGTTGTTTTCTGCTCTAATGGTATCGTGACTCGCTAAAAGCGTATGTAAAACTTTTGTAATATCCCATCAGGCACGGGCGGTGACGCTATGCAATTAAACTTTCAATTTAGGCTCGGGGATTGGTAAAGTAGTAGAAATCAGAAGGTTGTGAGTAAGTGGTGATTATCGGAAGTGTAAGATGAGTTAGAGGGGTCAATGGGTAGATTGCGAAATTTGTTCCATCCCATCATGGTGTTTATCGGGGTTCAGGTAGCCTGGATCGTGCTCATGGCGGTTTGGATAAACTGGTACCTGGAAAACAACCTTGCGATCAAGGAGTTTGCCCAAAGAATTCGGCCAGATTTGTTCACCGCTGAAATTCAGTGGCTGATATTGTTTGAAGGCTGTTTCCTGATGCTATTGATTCTCGCAGGGGTATACGTGATCTTTGTATATTGGAACAAGCAAAACCGCTTGAACCAGATGCAAAGTAATTTTGTGGCCAGTGTTTCGCACGAATTGAAATCCCCGCTTGCCTCAATTCAGCTCTATCTGGAAACTCTAAAATATCAGGATGT
>Ga0233439_10003741_pt1 | contig 15447 bp, 13 predicted proteins | sample SI_123_September_6_FD_182713 | JGI IMG/M metagenome (GOLD analysis project Ga0233439, IMG submission 182713) | Seawater microbial communities from Saanich Inlet, British Columbia, Canada - SI_123_September2016_100_MG | ecosystem: Environmental > Aquatic > Marine > Inlet | place: Canada: British... | reverse complement strand
ATATCATGCAAGAACTTGTAAGAGGCCATCTGAATACTCCAATTCTGGTATCGAATAAAAGGGATGAGATGTCTGAAATGGGTCAAGCACTTCAAGTTTTTAAAGAAAACGCTATCAACAAAAATAAGGCTGAACTGGAACTTGCAAAAGTCAACAAGTCCAGAAGCCTTATTCTGGAATCCGTTGGGGAGGGAATTTTTGGACTGGATCTGGGTGGCAAGGTGACTTTTCTCAATCCCATGGCGGAAGAACTATTGGGATATTCATTTGAAGAATTGAAAGACCAACCCATCCATTTAATGATTCACCATTCCAAGGCAGACGGAACGCCCTACCCTATTGAAGATTGCCCTATTTATCATTCATTTCGTGATGGTGAAGTTTATAGTGGCGCGGATGAAGTGTACTGGCGGAAAGATGAATCAAGCCTTCCTGTTGATTTTACTAGCACACCTATCTATGAAGAAGGAATGCTTACCGGTGCAGTCGTGGTTTTCAAGGATATTTCCGAATATAAGCGTGCAGATGAAGTGCTAAAGCAGATTGTTGTGGGTACCTCTGCGGCTACTGGTGATGAGTTTTTAAAGTCACTGGTCAAGAACCTGGCAACATCTCTCAGGGTTAAATACGCCTTCATTGGAGAATTTAAAGATGGTCAACTGGAAAAAGCTTCAACCCTTGCTGTATGGGCGAATGGAGAACTGGCTGAGAACTTTGACTATAGTTTAAGGGATACCCCCTGCAGAATTGTGGCAGAGGGTAAAGTTTGTCACTACCCGAATAACGTTCAGAAGCTTTTTCCTAAGGATCAGCTATTGTTTGATATGGGAGTCGAAAGCTATCTGGGTGTGCCGGTGTATGATAAAGAAAAAAAATGCAACGGACTTTTAGTGGTTATGCATGACATGGAAATATCAAAAAGCATCAACCCCGAGGCTATTGTGCAAGTATTTGCTAACCGAATCGAAGCCGAACTGGAACGTCACAAAGCAGAGATGGAACTGGAAAATCACCTTGAAGACCTTGAAAAACTGGTCGGGGTACGTACAGCCGCCTTGGAAAAGAGCAACCAGAATCTCAGTGATTTTGCTTTCATAGCCTCGCATGATTTACAGGAACCTCTTCGTAAAGTGAGTATATTGGGGGACAGGTTGAAGGATTTAAATACGAGTTTAGACGAGGAAAGCTGTGATTATATCAATCGTATGCAGATCGCAACATTACGGATGCATGATTTAATTAATGACTTGCTTATTTACTCCAGACTAACCATCGAGGACTCTCCATTTGTAAAGTTTGAATTAAATCAAATCATTGAAGACACTTTGTCAGACCTTGAGACCCGGATTTCCGAAACCCGAGGAACCATAAATGTAGCCAAATTGCCAGACATAGAGGCGGACCCAGTCCAAATGCGTCAGTTGTTTCAAAACCTGATCAGCAATGCATTGAAATACCGTAAAGAGGGTATTGATCCTGTTATCAATATTTCTTCCCCAAGTGGTGATAATGGAGATGTAACTATAAATATTGAAGATAACGGTATTGGATTTGATGAAAAATTTAAGGATAAAATTTTTCAACTCTTTCAACGATTGCATGGAAAAAATGAGTACGAAGGAACCGGGATGGGCCTTGCGATCTGTAAAAGAATCATTGAACACCATAATGGAACCTTAACCGTTCATAGCACCCCCGGTACGGGGACAACCTTTACCATAAACCTGCCTAAGAAGCAGAGCATGATAACCCCTGACTCCGAAGCATGAGCTACTAAATATTTAGAGAGCCTGGTTAACTAGTCCAGCAACTAGCAGTAAAAATCTTCGCGACGGTCTTTGAAAATGTGGTTTTTTGAGGTAAGAAATTTTTCGCGGGCTTTTTCCAGATCGATTTCAACAACGTGAACCTCTACTTCTGTTTTGGATGCACGGATCAGGACATTGCCATCAGGATCTACCACCTGACTTTGTCCTATAAATTTTAGTGGCTCCACCCGGTCTTCTATCCCGACCCGGTCAGCGGTGACCGCAAAGACCCGATTCTCCAGACAACGAGTAATCATTGCTTGCGGACAATGGGACAAGACTAAATTAGAGGGATGGGCTATCAGGTCGGCTCCCATAAGTGCCAGAGTTCTCGCGGTTTCAGGAAAGCGCCAGTCAAAACAAATCATAACCCCTACTTTTGCGTCAGCGATGTCAAATACCTGGAGTGGCAGGTTTCCCTGATGGAAGCAGGCTTTTTCTGTATCAAAGAGATGGATCTTGCGATATTTCCCGATATACCCATTGGGTCCAGTGATCACTGCTGAGTTGTATACTTTATCCTGGTCTATTTCTGCAAGGCCGGCAATGATATAGGCATCGATTTTCTTTGCGAGAGCAGTCAGGGCGCTGGTGGTCACTCCTCCAGGGACCAACTCTGCCAGGTTTCGGGACTCTTCCAAATCTTTGAACTGATAGCCGGTGGCAAAAAGCTCGGGAAGAACAAACAAGTCAGCACTATGACCTTCGAGAAGGGCTTCAACCTCATCGAGGTTTTCCAATACACTTCCAAAAACGGGATTGTTTTGAACGAATCCAACTCTCATAGCAGGCTCAGTCCATTGAGAGGGTTAAGTCAATCGGGAAGTTTTGTTTCTCAAGAGATGGTCTACGAGGGTCAGAGCGACCATAGCTTCAGCAATAGGAACAGCTCTAGGGGCAACACAGGGGTCGTGTCGGCCTTCAACGCGAATTTCAGATTTCTTTCCCTTTTGGTTGATGGTTTCCTGCGCTTTATTGATGGATGAGGTAGGCTTTACAACCAGTTTGACCACGATATCCATGCCATTGGAAATGCCACCTAGAATTCCCCCCGCATTATTAGTTTGGGTTGTCATTTTTTTGTTTTTCATGACGAATACATCATTGCATTCCGAACCGCTCATGGTGGCGGTTTCGAATCCCGCCCCAATTTCCACTCCCTTTACAGCGGGAATACTCATGACCCCTTTGGCCAGATCGGCATCCAGTTTATCGAAGACGGGTTCCCCTAATCCTGCGGGCACACCCTTGGCAACCACTTCGACGACACCTCCTAGTGAGTCCCCATTTTTACGAGCCTGCATGATGGCCTCCACCATTTTTTCGGCGGTTTTCGAGTCCGGGCAACGCACGATATTTTTTTCTATTTCCTTGAAATTTATAGCTTCTGCTGTGTGGGGCCCGACTTGTCGGGTGAATCCGGTGACGGTAATTTTATCCCGGGCCAAAAGTTTTTTGGCGATAGCTCCAGCGGCGACTCTGCCAACCGTTTCTCGGGCACTGGCCCGTCCCCCTCCCCGATAATCCCGAAATCCGTATTTCATATCATAGGTATAGTCTGCGTGGCCAGGACGATACAGGTGTTTAATCAATTCGTATTTTGAAGAATCAGCATCTTTGTTGATAACCAACATTGAAATGGGGGTGCCTGTCGTCTTACCTTTAAAGACACCAGACATAATTTGGATCTGGTCACCTTCTTTACGAGTAGTAGTGACTTTGCTTTGACCGGTTTTCCTGCGATCTAAATCTTTTTGAATGTCAGACTCTTTAAGCGACAAACCTGCGGGGCAACCTTCTACCACAACGCCGATTCCACTACCATGAGATTCGCCCCAGGTCGTGATTTTAAAAAGTTGTCCGTAAGAACTGCCAGCCATAAATTTAAAAGTCCAATACTATGGTTTCTGCAGGAGCCTCTTCCAGATTGCAGAACGATTATTCGGGTAACTACAGATAAGGTATTGATACTAAAGGTTGTTTTTCGGAGAGGGCACTGTCAACCATATCAAAAGGCCCTGGTCAAGCGGTCCAAATATTGATGTAAATGGAATGATGGTTCTGTCTAAAAAATCTCGGATCAGGATTCCTGCTCTTGAGCTTTTTCATGCTCGTCCACCAGTTGCCTCAACTCTTTCCCCGCTTTAAAAAAAGGCACCTTCTTAGATGGAACATCTACTTTTTGTCCTGATTTTGGATTGCGTCCGACCCGGGCATTTCTTTGCCGAATCCGGAAACTTCCAAACCCTCTCAACTCGACTTTTTTACCTTCTGCCAACGAATCGGTAATACTTGAAAAAACAGTATTCACCACAACCTCAGTCTGTTTTTTTGTCAAGTTGATCTGGTTGGCTACTCTTTCAACAAGTTCTGCTTTAGTCATTAAAAAGTCTCCCCCCACCGGTAAACATTTTAACCGCTACTTTGAAAACGAATTCGGGGAAGTATATCATTAGCTGAAATTAAGTCAAGCCCAATATTTTAATGGGTTTACCCGTTTTTGAGGTCTGAATTTGGTACCCAAATAAATCAATTTAAGAGTCCAATGCCAGAAGATTCTATGACTTGAGTAAAGAGGGAGGGGTTACTTTTTTTTATAGAAAAAGTTCAACAACTATCTGTTTTTATAGGGGGTTCCAGATATATTGGAGAAATGGGCCCGGAGAAGGGATTAAGCTTGCGGCTAGCCTGCCGGGAAATGAGCCTTGGAGAAGCCAGGCAAAAAAAGGAGTTTTTTCTTTTTCTTCAATGACTTTAGGCCTTCCTTGAACCCCAATTTTTTTTGCCAGGAGTTCTTTGGCTTTTTCAAGACCTCCCAATTCATCTACCAGTTTCAGCTCAAGAGCCTGCTTACCCGTCATGATTCTGCCATCAGCAATCATACTGACCTCCGAAACGGGTAGTCCTCTACCCTTAGCAACGGCCTGAACAAATTGCTGATGCACATCGTCTACGACATTTTGTAATAGTTCCCGTTCTTCCGGTTTCATGGCTCGTAATGGCGAACCTACATCCTTGTATTTGCCACTCTTGATGATATCTGGCTTAATCCCAAATTTTTTAGTAAGTTCTTCGATATTGTTAAAAGCCATTACAGCGGAGATGCTTCCCGTTAAAGTACCGGGATTAGCAAGAACGTAATCTGCCGCACTAGCGATATAGTATCCACCCGATGCCGCCACCGTTCCCATAGAAGCATAAACCGTTTTTTGTTCGGCCCGCAGTTTCATAATTTCATTATAAATTTCTTGTGCCGGAGCAACGGCTCCTCCTGGAGAATCAATACGTAGCAGAATGCCTCGCACTTCTTTGTTATGGCGATAATCAGAGAGCTGGCGAACAATATCCTGAGAATCCATGAGCATTCCCTGAATATGGATCAAGGCAATATCGCCTGAGGGAGTTTTCCAGCGATCCGGAATCAGAACAGAACCCATAGCTATCAAAACCACCAATATTAAGAGACCTGCGCAGAACCTAAATACAGATCTCAAAAAGGATCTTTGAGGCTGGTTTGGAATCGTGTTTTCCATAATCAAATCTCTGGACCCTTGCGGGTCCAGAGCTCATCAAAGTTTACTCTTCATCTTTAAAGTCTTCCAGATCTACCTGTTCCTTTTCGATTTGCGAAATGTCGAGGTTTTCCTGAAAGGCTTTAATGCTTAAAGCAATCTTTTTGTTAGTAGTATCCACTTTGATTACCTTTGCTTTGATATCATCGTCTACTTTCACAGCAGATTCGGGATCAGTAATTTTTTCCGAACTGAGTTGTGAAACATGGATCAAACCTTCCAATCCATCGCCAAACTCTGCAAAAGCACCGAACCCGGTTACCTTGATGATCTTGCCTTCGACTTCGGTACCAATAGGATAATTGGCCGCGATATCATTCCATGGATCAGGTTGTAACTGTTTAACACCAAGGGAAATCCGAAAATTCTCTTTATCGATGCTGAGGACTGCTGAAGTAATTTTATCCTTTTTCTTCAAGACTTCCGAAGGATGCTTGATTTTTTTCCAACTCAAATCGGAAATATGAATCAGGCCATCCACACCGTCCTCCAACTCAACAAAAGCTCCAAAGTCGGTCAGGTTTCGAACCGTGCCCTCAACTTCAGTACCAATGGGATACTTATCTTCAATCTTTTCCCATGGGTTAGGTTCAATTTGTTTCATTCCGAGGGAAATCCGTTTTTTATCTTTATCGAGAGTCAGCACGATGGCTTCCACTTCGTCCTCAATCGAAACAATTTTGCTCGGGTGTTTGACATGGCGGCTCCAGCTCATTTCAGAAATGTGGACCAATCCCTCGATACCTTTTTCTAGTTCCACGAACACTCCATAATCTGTGATGCTGACCACTCTTCCTTTGATTTGGGTATTGACCGGATATTTGTTATCAACATCCACCCAAGGATCGGCACTGGTTTGTTTGAGTCCCAGTGAGACGCGCTCCTTGTCTTTGTCATATTTGAGAACCATAACGGTAACTTTGTCCCCAATGGAAAACATTTCGGAAGGATGATTGACCCGGCCCCAGGACATGTCCGTAATATGAAGCAGGCCGTCAATTCCGCCCAGATCAATGAACACTCCGTATTCAGTGATATTTTTAACAATACCCTCAATGAGGTTACCCTCACCCATTTTCTCCAGAGTCCCTTCGCGAAGTTGCTTGCGCTGCTCTTCAAGAAGAATTCTCCGCGACAGAACAATATTTCCGCGTTTTTTATTCATCTTGATGATTTTCATGTCAAACTTTTCGCTAATCAGTTTTTCCAGATTTCGAATCGGGCGCAAGTCGATTTGTGAACCCGGCAAGAATGCTTTAAGTCCGATATCAACGGTCAGTCCGCCTTTGGCTTTGGCAACCACCACACCTTGAATGATTTCATCGGCTTCATAAGTCTTGACCAGATCGTCCCAGATTTTAATTTTATTAGCCTTCTCTTTGGACAAGACGACATTGCCATGGTTGTCTTCGACCTTTTCAAGAAAGACCTCAACCTCTTCATCAACTTGCAGGTTCTTGCCGTTTTCAGGGAATTCGGAAAGCGAGACCAGTCCTTCCGACTTAAAACCTACGTCGATGGTGGCTAGCCCATTGGAGATGGCAATTACCTTTCCCATAATAATCTGCGAAGCCTTGAAGCGGCCCAGGCTGTCGTTAAAATATTCTTCCATCTCTTCATAGGCCGTGACCTGGCTGGGAGTTAAATCCTCCAGTTCCGCCTTGTCATCATTTTCCATTTGCTCTAGTAATTCTTTGGATATTTTCATGACCACCAGATTCTCACTTTCTTTCAGGTTGGGTTGTTTATATTTTTCAAAACTTGATCTGTAACTTCGTCAATGCTTAATTGAGTGGTGTCGACTTCCAGAGCATCTTCTGCTCTGACCAGAGGAGAAATCTTTCGATTACAGTCCTCATAGTCACGTTGTCGAATTTCCTCGATAATAATTTTCAAATCCAATTCCGGATTTTTAGATTTCAGTTCCTCATATCGCCGCCGCCCACGCTCTTCCGCATCGGCAACAAAAAAGAATTTCTTATCAGACTGGGGAAATACCACGGTCCCAATGTCTCGGCCATCCATTACCACATTGCCCATCTCTCCGATCTGACGTTGTCGGGCTACCAGCACCTCACGAACCGTCTCCTGCGCGGCAACTGTTGCGGCCCCTTTGCCCACTACTTCATTTTTTAAATAGCTTGTCGCGTTTTCGCCATCCACCAGAACAGATTGCCCCTTCGCACTTGGAACAAATTCTATCTTCAAGTTTTCGGCAATCTTTGCCATCGCTGTTTCATCAGCGAGGTCCATGCCGTTTTTCTGGGCCACCCAGGCCACAGACCGATACATGGCACCGGTATCGATGTAGCGGTAGTTCAGCTTTTTGGCGACTAATTTTGCGACAGTACTTTTTCCACTACCTGCTGGTCCATCGATGGCAATAATCATTCCCTCAAATCACCTTGAGCCGGTAATTGTTTGCGGCTATAAATTCATTTTTTAAAGTTTGTCCGTCTCCCTTTTCGATAATGCTACGGATTTCATCCAATTTAATTTGAAACTGGTCGATCAGGTCCAGCGAATGGCTACGATTGGAAAGGCATATGTCTCGCCACATAACCGGGTCACTGGAAGCGATCCTGGTGATGTCTTTCAGCCCCGCTCCCGAAAATGCAGTGACTTCAAGGTTGTCCTTGGTTCTCAAAGCCCCGAGCGTGTTCATCAGTGCATAAGCTACGATGTGGGGCAAATGGCTCACCGCACCAAAAATAAAATCATGTTCCTCTGCAGACAACTTAATGACATTCATGCCCACTGCCTGCCAGAGAGCACAGATTTTTTCCAGAGCTTTTTTATTGGTTTTTTCGGTCGGGGTCACAATGCATTTAGCGTCCTGATACAAATCCGCATAGGAAGCTTCCAAACCAGAGTTTTCACCTCCAGCGATGGGGTGCGACCCGATAAAAACACCTTCAGGAATCAGTTTGTCCGCTTCTGAGACGACAGGGTCTTTCACCGAGCCGACGTCGGTAATCAGAGTCCCAGGTCGGATTTCTGAAATCATATTTCTAATCAGCGGAACAATGGTGGCAACTGGCGTACACAAAACAATCAGGTCCGCATCAGCCACCGCATCAGATAGATCGGTGCAACAATGATCGATGATTTTTAAGGACCTGGCTTTTTCCAGGTTTTCCCAGCTTCGGCCAAATCCCGTAATCTCTTCAACAAGACCTCGTTCCTTACAGGCCTTGGCCAAAGAGGCACCCAACAAGCCAACGCCGATCACCGTCATTTTTCTGAATAGCTTCATGCTTGCCCTTTTTCAGGATAAGAACCCAGCACCCGCAAAAACAGAGCTTGCTTGCCCAAGGTTTTTAAAACGCGCTCAACCGACTTATCTTCAATGTGCCCCATAAAATCGACGTAGAACAAATATTCCCAAGGCCGGTTGCGTAGAGGACGAGACTGTATTTTCGATAAATTTATTTTATTCCTGGCAAATAACTGTAATGTTTTGAGCAAAGATCCGGCTTCATCGGCAATTGAAAACATGACCGATGTTTTGTTCCGTTTGGCTTTTTTAGCCCGGTCTTTTGAAATGATAAGAAATCGGGTATGGTTTTCAGCCCGGTCCTGAATATTTTTTTCGACTATTTTTAAGCCATACACCTCCGCCGCAAGTTCTCCGGCGATAGCGGCGGCATTCTTATTTTGCTTTGCTAACTCCGCCGCCTGGGCCGTGCTTGAAGCGGGAACTTGTTCAACACCTGGCAGGTTGCGGTTCAACCAGTTTCTGCATTGTGCCAAAGGCTGGGGATGCGAATAGATTTTCTGAATCTTTTTCCGGTCCGATGCGTTGGATAAAAGGAATAGACCAATAGGAAGCCGTGTCTCATTGCAAATATGAAGAGGGGAGTCGACAAAGCAATCCAGAGTTAGATTGATAACCCCTTCAATGGAATTTTCTACCGGCACGACTCCATAGTCGGAGTTGCCCAGTTCGACTTCTGAAAAAACGGCTTCAATATTTCCACAAGGATTGAACGTGCAGGAATGTCCAAAATGCCGCACCGCCGCCTGGTGGCTGAACGTGGTCTTCGGCCCGAGAAAAGCAATCTTCAAAGGCTTTTCCAAAGCTAAAGTGGCCGAAAACAGCTCACGAAAAATGAATTCAATAGAAGGATCGGGAAAAGGGCCATTGTTTTGGTCCTTCAGCCTCTCAAGGATAGCCCGCTCACGATGAGGGACATGAAAGTGCTTTATCTTCCCCTGACGGGACTTTTCATCGCCGATTTTCTGAGCCAATAGGCCACGACGACTGATCAGCTTTAACAGCTGATCATCAATTTTGTCAATCTGCTGGCGCAGATCATCTAACTGGGACAAAAAACAGATACCGCCTTTACTAGGATTTCCCGCAATCTCTTGATGGGATGGTTGATCATTCCATAATTCCCCCCTAAAATGCAAGCAATAATTATTAGCGCATCGCTAATATTTCAATATTTTACGTTTGAGGTTATGAATCATGATATTGCTTGAGTTCAGCATGAGCCCCATGGATAAAGGGGAAAGCGTCAGTGAACAAGTCAGCCGTTCTCTTAAAATTATTGACGAAAGCGGTTTGCCCTACCGGCTCAATCCGATGGGAACTGTGCTGGAAGGTGAATTTGATGAAGTGATGGGAGTGGTCAAACAATGTTACGAAACCATGAGGACGGATTGCAAGCGCATCACCTGCGGCATTAAGATTGATTACCGCGAAGGCAAATCAGGCCGACTGGACTCCAAAATGGCCTCGATTGAAAACAAACTGGGAAAAGAAATGAAGAAGTAGAAACCTTTTTTTACCACCGATGTACCCGTGCCGGGCATGAATCAAAGGGTGAATATCACAAACACAGATAAACAGAGATAAAAATTCCCCCCTGAGAAGGGGGGCTAGGGGGGTTGCTTTTGCCCGTCATTGCTGTTTATCGGTCGTTACAATTGCATTAGTTTTTGCCGGATGTAAATCACGACCGCCTGGATTTCTTCCTGCGTGAGGTTCGATTCCCAAGGCATCATGGCGGTGCCTTTCCTGCCTTTTGTGACAGAGTGGATCATCCGCTTTTCTGTCAGTTCCTTTTTTGATTTTTCTGCGGTGAAGTTTTTTGGGGGAGGATTTAGCACGTTGGCGGCGAAGGTTTTGCCATCGCCTTTATCACCGTGGCAGGCTTTGCAATGTTTGTAGAAAATATCGCGTCCGGTTTCGAGGTCGACCGAGAGAGCCATAACTTGTGATACGCAAAACAGGATCAATAAGAGACATGAAAAGAAAATGAAGTTCCAATTTAAGCGCAAAGAAATTTTCAACCTATCTAACCTTTTCAATCAGTGCAGTTCCTTTTGATATCTCTTCATCAGCCGTTAACTCCGGCAGAACAATATGCCGGGTAAATTGTTCTCAGCGGTTTAGCACTCACGCCTGGAAAGATAATTTATTTTTCCCCCGTATTCAATTTTTCAACGATTTCACATATTCTATCCATATCATATAAGCTCAGCAACTTTCCCATTTCAACCGCAAGTCGATTGCAACCTTCATCCATGCCTTCGAGTTGATTTATCAGCCTCTCTATTTCTGTAATATTATAGAGTTCTGCCGCAACTTTTATTTGATCTGACAAGTCCTGCGGCAAGGAAATATTAGAATAGTCAAGCTCTTCTGAGCTTGAGGGTAACACCTCTTGTTCATCTTCATATTCGAATTTGACATCCAAAAGCTCGTCAAGGCAATTTAAGATTTGTTCAGTGCGAAAAGGTTTTGAAATAAAATCGTGTGCCCCCATTTCAATATAGCTTTCCCTGCTCTGGTCAAGTGCCGAAGCCGTGATTACCACAATTTTGAATCGGTCACCCCCAAATTCTTCGCAGATTTTTTGTATCGCTTCTTTTCCATCCATAACTGGCATTCGAATATCCATGAAAATGATATCTGGAAGATACTCGCGAACCTTTTCCAAACCATCCTGGCCATTCACCGCCCCAATGACTTCAACTTTCAAACTCGATAAGAATTTCGACAGCACCTCACGATTTTCCTGAATATCGTCTATAACCAGTGCTTTTACATGGCTTCCTTCAGACAGATGAAGGATATTCTTCACGCGCGCAATGCGCGTTGGAATATCACCGGTTGCCTGAGGTAGAGTCAGAGTGAAATAAAAACGGGAACCTTTACCTAATTCGGAGTCGATACTCAACTCCGTTCCCATTAATTCCAGCTGTTTGCTGGAAATTGCCAGCCCCAAACCGGTTCCGCCCATCTTCGCACCAGACTCTTCCTGGTGAAATGGCTCCAGGATATGTTGCTGATCCTTGGTTGCAATACCTCTTCCTGAATCTATAACTTCGAACAAAATTTGACCCCCTTCCATGGGAGTTGTATAAAACAGGACCTCGCCTTCCTCGGTGAATTTTACCGCGTTGCCGATCAGGTTGATTAATATTGCCCTCAACTTGAGTTCATCTCCAAAAACATTTCGGGGTCCGCTCAACCCTTTAACTTTCCAATTCAATCCCTTTTGTTGGCAACGGAGTTGGAACATTTGGGAAATTCCTGTCGTGAGTTCCTTGAGGTCAAAGTTGACCGGGTGCAATTCCATTTTTCCCGCTTCAATTTTTGAAATATCCAGAATTTCATTGATCATCTCAAGGAGGTTTTTTCCACTTGTATCAATAGTCTGAATTGCCTGACGTTGATCTGAGTCCAGATCTTTACCTCGTAACAAGATTTGAGCATAACCGAGGATAGCATTCATGGGGGTTCGAATTTCATGACTCATATTAGCCAGAAAGGTAGACTTGGCCCGATTGGCGGTCTCTGCTTGTTCCCTGGCAATGTCAGCTAATTGTTTTGCTTCCAGAAGACTTTTCTCCGATGCTTTTCGCTCACTGATATCACGGATGCTTCCCACATAAAATTTGTGTTCCCCTAATATCATTTCGTTGACCCCCAGTTCCATCGGGAATGTAGTCCCATCTTTGTGACGTGCCTCCAGTTCTCGTACCATTTCGATAATATTTTTTTTACCGGTACGAAAGTATTGCAGGAGATATCCATCATGCTCTGAATGATAGGGTTCCGGCATCAGCATTTTTACATTTCGGCCTATCACTTCCTCTGAAGAATAACCAAACAGTTTTTCAGAATACCGATTAAAAACGCTCACTGTCCCTTCCTGATCAATAACAACAATTCCTTCCTGGGCGCTTTCAATGATGGTGCGGGTCTGTTTCTCCGAGATCTGCCGATTTTTATAGGTATCAATATATTCCAAAGTCAATCCGATGAATGGGATCAAATAGGCAATGATTTTAAGGAAATGGGCAATATTAAAATGGTTGTCAAATAAAGAAGAGGAACCAAAAGCCATATGGACCTGAGTGGCAATATGAGGAATCATACTGATCAAGATAGAGTAAGAAATATAATTTCTGCTCTTGTTGTAAAATTTTGGAATTAGAAAAATCCCTGCAAACAAATAAAGTCCTAAAGGCCCCACATCCCAGGGGCGTGTCAGTATTGCCTCGGGAAACATGGTTTGCGGAAGCTGAGAACTGGTCGCGCAAATATGGATGATTGCGTAAGCCAACAAGCCAAAGACCATACTTACCGAAATTACAAACAGGAAATTCCCCCGGCGTTCCTTATAGTTTCCAAAGAGCAAAAGGCTGATGCCGCCAATTAGAATCAACGCATTGAATAATCGACAAATCGCCCAGGTGAAGGGGACAAGATTGCGGGTGTCGGCAACGGATTGAATCAATCGATCTGCGGCCAAAGTATGAAACGCATCCATACAACCGGCGCAGAATAATGCCACACCCAGAATAGGGGTTCCCACATCGCGCTTGATGGCAAAGTGGGCGAAGGAAAGAATGACCGTAAAGAAAGCGGCGCTGAAAGCGCTCCATTCCAGAATAGTATGGATAAAGGCGCCTGACAGGGTTCGAAACATACCATCAATAAGCTCAGAGGGACTCATCCCAGCTGAGGCCTCGCCTAGAAACGGAATCTTGGTGGTGGCGAAATCATATCCCATCAAATTGAGAACAAATGGCCCGATAGATATTGCCACCGTAACGAACAGAAGGGATAATGGTTGCTGAAATGCGGATTCCTTTTTTTGAGCTATTTCCATATTTTTTTGTTTATTCTAAATTAAATCCAAAAGTTCCCCATTAATCAACACTTCGGTCACTCCAGTTCAAACTCCCAATTCAGTGAATTCTGTAATTCAAATTCCCACTGGGACAATAATCTTTCCAAATATACCGCTTTTTGAAACACATGCGAGGGGAACTTCCGGTCGGGAAAGGGTATTTTTCGAAAAGCCTCTTCATAATTTCCTGAATAAAAATTTTTCTCCAAGTGTTTAATTTCTGACAACAATAAAGAAACCAGGTCATAAACGTCGCCAGGTGAAACGGGAAGCTGTTCATCCTCATAATAGAATTCTAATACTGCAATTCCTCTAAAACGAGAAATTTGTTGCAGGATCGTCAGGTTTTTTTGAATTTGAAAATAGACATCTCGCGGCTGTTTCTCCTGGACGAATTCGGGTAATTCCGGCAGATCCACATCGGGGTAGTTCCTAAGCAAAAGAGTCTCCAAATGTTTAATGGTCTCCTGCACCCTCCTGTAAACGGTAGTGGGAGAATAGGGGATATCCAGCAGAAAATTCAGGTCCCGGTTGATCTCCAAAATTTTCCTAAACACATCCCCTGAAACGGTAAAAGGATTGACAATGGGTTGCCTTAACGATTTAGGAATTTCCCAATGGCGGCTCAAACAATTAACCCGGGTCATCGCTTGCTTTAAAACCTCCAGAACATCACCCGGTATGATATTTTCCCGGTTTACTTTTGGAGGAATGGGGCCGGTATCACGCGTATGGTCAAAGCATAGCCTATCTGCCTTTTGGTAGAGCGTTATCGCCTGAAAAAAAACCTCGCGGGGTTCAGCCTTTGTGACAAAGATATCAAGGAATGGGGGTTTCGCCTTGCCCATTTCATTGCGAATCTGGGCAATTTCATTTTGTATGCGCTGGGCCTGAACAAACACATGCTTTGGCTCAACCTGCTCTCTTGAAAGGTCTGCCCAAGCGGAGGAGGTTAAAGTCTCAAAAAGCAGGACCCAACCCAAAAATAACTGCAACTTTTTTCTTTTTCCCATAACTTTCAGTCTCAGGCAATCGCCTCAAACAGTCAATATTTTTTGGTAAAAACTAATGCGCTCGAGAGCTATAACTTAAGAGAGGGCGAGTTCAATCTGGCATCGGTTGTTAACCCGAATATGCTTTTACCCTTGGCCGCACACTTAGCGGCGGGTGGACCATTCACCATTTTCGAGCTGGATTTTTTCACCGGGTTTGGCGTTGTCGCGGTTGAGGCTGGCAGAGATTTTCTGCACTATCGGGAAGTCTTTTTCGGTGAAGTTTTCATTGGTCGCCACGATTCGTTGTAAAATAGTGATCCGGTCTTCATTCTCTTCTGCCATTATGGCATTCGAAAATGCTTTGAATTCGGCATCGGTTTTAGTCCGTTCATTTTCAAAGAATTTTAGAAACCCGTCATTACCCTCTCCGGCGCAAAGCGTTTTCTTAAATTCCTGAATATCATCCCGGTTAAATTCCTGTCGTTGCAAAGCCCTGAGAGCCTTTAGTTTTCCTTGCGGAATTTCTACGGCAGGCTTGAGCTTTCCTTCTTCATCCACCGATCTCACTGAAGCCAGCAGGAGAACTTCGTTGCCCAACTCTTCATAACTCCCCAGGATCTGATTTTCCAACGCGGTCTTCTGGTCAACAATGGTGACAGTCACATCCACCAGTTTTTCAGCGCAACCTGATATTAAAAAAACAACCAGTGTGGTTGTCATTAATTTATTTAATGGGGAAAAGTTCATGGCTCTACTCATATTTTTGCAAGACGATTGCAGAGTTTTTTGACCCGAACGAAATACAATTGCTGACAGCAACTTTTATTTTGCTTTCCCTACCTACATTTGAAATATAATCCATATCGCAATCCGGGTCCGGGTTTTCCATATTTATGGTCGGGGTCATGAACCCGTTTTT
>Ga0233439_10003727_pt1 | contig 15474 bp, 21 predicted proteins | sample SI_123_September_6_FD_182713 | JGI IMG/M metagenome (GOLD analysis project Ga0233439, IMG submission 182713) | Seawater microbial communities from Saanich Inlet, British Columbia, Canada - SI_123_September2016_100_MG | ecosystem: Environmental > Aquatic > Marine > Inlet | place: Canada: British... | reverse complement strand
AGATTGTTTGGCGCAATACTTCGACCGATGATTGGGTCAGCTTCAAGGTTTTTGGCATCATGCCACTAACCATTTTGTTTTCGCTTATACAGCTGCCAACAATGAATCGTCATAAATTGCCCGATGATGGGAACGACGCCTGATGTTCCAAGGCCGGGATATCGCTTGCGAGCGAGGGGAACGGCGGATATTTACCGGCCTGAATTTTACCGTCGCACCGGGTCAAGCGCTGGTCCTGCAGGGACCCAACGGTTGCGGCAAGACGAGTTTGATACGAATTGCTGCAACCTTGCTGAAAGCTGCGGATGGTGCCTTGACCTGGAACGGCATTGACGTCGCCGAAAATCCAGAGGGGCACCGCGCAAACCTTCACTATATAGGCCACCAGGATGCCGTGAAGGGTGCCCTGAGTGTTCGTGAGAATATCGCGATGTGGGCCAGGATACGGGCCACTACAGATGATCAGACAGAGGCTGCGATGGCGGCGTTCGATATCGCGCACCTGGCTGATACGCCAACGCAATATCTGTCAGCCGGCCAGCATAGGCGCACCGCATTGGCGCGCCTGGTTGCCAGCCCGGCGAAGCTTTGGCTACTCGACGAGCCAACGGTTTCGTTGGACCAGGCCGGCACAGCCTGTTTGCAACAAGCCATCGCAGCCCACCGCGCTAAAAACGGCATGGTAATGGCCGCAACCCATATAGAGCTGGGCCTGGATGACGCTCAAATCTTACAGTTGCAGCCGCAATTGATGACGCTATGAACATATTCTTGGCAATTATCACGCGCGATTTGCTTCTTGCCGTACGCCAAGGCGGGGCAACATTCCTCGCGCTGGTTTTCTTTCTTCTGACCGTTACCTTGTTCCCGTTGGGTATCGGCCCGGAACCTGCCATTCTGGCTCGCGTCGCACCCGGCGTACTATGGGTTGCGGCTTTGCTAGCGGCCATGTTGTCCCTTGATCGTCTGTTCCAGGCGGACTTCGAAGATGGCAGTTTGGAACAATTAACACTTTCCGGCTTGCCAATTAGCTTGATCGTTCTGGCAAAAATCATCACCCATTGGCTGACTACCGGATTACCACTGTTGCTAGCGGCACCTGTCTTGGCCATATTGTTGAACATGGATAATGAAGGCTTTGCCGCATTGCTGTTGACTATGTTGATCGGCACACCGGCGTTGAGCCTGATCGGTGCCATTGGCGCGGCCTTGACCCTGACGGTGCGCAGAGGCGGCGTCTTGTTGTCATTGCTGGTTCTACCGCTTTATATCCCTGTGTTGATTTTTGGTGTCTCAGGCATTGATGCTGCCGTTCATGGCTTGAATGCCAAGCCTCATTTGCTGTTATTGGCCGCCCTGACCGTGGCTGCTATTCCGCTTTGTCCCTGGGCTGCCGCTGCAGCTGTTAAACTGTCGTTGGAATAGTGTATTTAAGCCTCACCAAACCGCGACAATTTGTTACCTCTCTGGCGCTTGCGCCCAGGCGTGGAGGGGGCTAAACCTCAATCTATGTCGATACACTATTTCGCAAATCCAGCTCGATTTACCCGGCTGGCCGGACGCATCCAACCTTGGGCTGGTGGGCTGACGGCTGTCTTGCTTTTGATTGGTCTGTATATGGCATTGGTCGAAGCGCCGGCAGACTATCAACAGGGCGATACGGTTCGGATCATGTTCGTGCATGTGCCCGCCGCGTGGATGGCAATGTTCTGCTATACGTTCCTGGCAGTGGCCAGCGCCGTCGCATTGATCTGGCGGCATCCCTTGGCTGACCTAGCTGCAAAGGCTTCCGCCCCGATTGGTGCCAGCTTTACATTCCTGGCCCTGGTTACCGGATCCATTTGGGGCAAGCCCATGTGGGGGACATGGTGGGTATGGGATGCCCGGCTGACATCAGTGCTAATCTTGTTCTTTCTTTACCTGGGCTATATGGCCTTATGGGAAGCTATTGAGGACGGGCAAAAGGCGGGCAAAGCGGCGGCGGTATTGGCGCTGGTCGGTGCGGTGAATGTGCCAATCATCAAGTTTTCAGTTGATTGGTGGAATACCTTACATCAACCCGCCAGTGTTCTGCGCATGGATGGACCGGCGATCCACTCTTCCATGTTATGGCCGCTGTTGATCATGGCTCTGGCTTTCAAAGCCTACTTCGTCACCTTATTGCTGGCCCGAATGCGTATGGAATTGAATCTGCGACGCATACGCGCAATGCGTCTGGCCGAACGGACGAGCTAGGACGCCAGAATGGGGAATATGGAACAGTTTTTGTCGATGGGGGGGTATGCCGGTTTCATCTGGCCAGCATTTGGCATTGTTCTCATCGTGATGGCGTTTCTATGGATCGCATCCATGCGCAGCTGGCGCAAATCTGAACAGGCGCTCGCATCGCTACGCCAACATCGCCGGCAACGAGGAGACATTGAAGAATGACGCGCAAACGGCGGCGGCTTTATATCGTTGGTGGTTTCATGCTGATATTCGCAACAGCGGCTGCCTTGGTGTTGGCCGCGTTTGAAGAGAATATCGTTTTCTTCTATTCGCCGACCGAACTCGCCCGCATGATGGAGCAGCAGCCGATCCCGCCCGAGCGGCGATTACGCATTGGCGGTTTGGTGGTAGAAGACTCTGTTGGTCGTGATATGGATGGTGTCACAATAACCTTTCGCGTAACCGACACTGTGGAAGTTGTGCCGGTAAAATTTCGCGGCCTGTTGCCCGATCTGTTTCGGGAAGGTCAGGGCATTGTCGCTGAGGGGAGCATGGCCGGGGATGGCACGTTCATTGCCACGGAAGTCCTTGCCAAGCATGATGAAAATTATATGCCGAAAGAAGTTGCCGAAGCTTTGAAAGAGGCCGGCCAATGGCAAGGGGACCACGAATGAACGAAATGTCGAATGGGGGGAAACCATGCGTCCTGTTGATCGAACCGATCCCTTCCTGGATTGTCGATCGGGCGCGAGATGAATTTAATTTGATCGTATTGTCCCATGAAAGCGAACGGCCTCAGGAATTTCTGGACAATGTGGCACACATTCGTGGCATCGCCATGCCGGGCTTTGCCAAGGTTGATGCGCCCTTAATGGCCTTGTTGCCGAACTTGGAAATTCTAGCTTGTTTTGGTGTCGGTTATGATGGGGCGGATGTAACTTACGCCCAGGAAAATAATATCGCGGTGACCAATACGCCCGGCGTGTTGACGGACTGTGTCGCTGATCTGGGGATGGCGCTGGTATTGGCGTGTCTGCGCAAGATTGTCGTGGGCGACCGTTACGTACGGGCAGGGCGATGGAAAAACGAAGGCATCATGGCATTGAATGACGCCCCGCGCGGTCGCTGTCTGGGCATCGTCGGAATGGGACGCATCGGATTAGAACTTGCCAAACGGGCCGAAGTCTTCGGCATGACCATTGCCTATTATAACCGCACCGAAAGGGACGACGTTCCTTATCCCTACTACGCCTCCGCCGAGACACTGGCAGAGGCTTGTGATGTACTTGCCCTCACCTGCCCAGGCGGAGACGCGACGCAGAATATGATCGACGAAGACGTATTAAAGGCGTTGGGGCCCAAAGGTTATCTGATCAACATTGCCCGGGGCAGCGTCGTGGATGAAGCAGCCCTGGTGCAAGCCTTATCGGAAAAAACTATCGCAGGGGCCGGCATTGACGTTTTTGCCGATGAACCCAATGTGCCAGAAGCACTGTTTGAGTTGGAAAATATTGTCCTGCAACCGCATCAGGCCAGTGCGACCGTTGAAACCAGGACGGCCATGGGGAATTTGACGATTGATAATCTGCTGGCCCACTTTCAAGGCCAGCCACTACCAAATCAGGTGGCATAATCTGATGGGCGGATTACGCCGCATTCAGGCAGAGACCTTGCGCCGGCAATTTGGCAGCGCATTCGTTACATTGCTGGATCGGAATAGTGATGAAGGATAAGCAAAGGATGCACACATGATCGCCGAATTGGGACATTACGCGTTAGTGCTGGCGTTGTCAGTGGCGATTGTACAAGCGACAGTGCCTCTATATGGGGCCTGGCGCGGCGATCCTGGCTGGATAGGCTTGGCCAGACCATCAGCCATAGTCCAATGCTTGTTGGTTGTGATCGCCTTTGCTGCCTTGATGCATGCCTATATCACGTCAGATTTCTCGGTTCTGAATGTTGCAACCAATTCCCATTCCGCAAAACCATTGCTTTATAAGATCTCCGGTGTTTGGGGCAATCACGAAGGTTCATTGCTGTTATGGCTGCTGATCTTGGTGCTTTTTGGCGCGGCAGTTGCAGTATTCGGCGGCAATCTACCCGCACCATTCCGGGCAAGGGTGCTGTCGGTACAGGCGATGATCGGGGTTGGATTTCTGTGCTTTGTATTGTTCACGTCGAACCCATTTGAGCGGCTGTTGCCTGCGCCAATCGATGGCCGCGGCCTTAATCCATTGTTGCAGGACCCTGGGTTGGCATTCCACCCGCCATTCCTGTATCTCGGCTATGTTGGTTTCTCCATGGCTTTTTCCTTCGCCGTTGCTGCCCTGATAGAGGGCCGTGTCGATGCCGCCTGGGCTCGTTGGGTTCGCCCCTGGACGCTTGCCGCATGGTGTTTCTTGACGACGGGCATCGCACTGGGGTCCTGGTGGGCCTACTACGAGTTGGGCTGGGGTGGTTGGTGGTTTTGGGATCCGGTCGAGAACGCATCCTTCATGCCGTGGCTGGCCGGCACCGCCTTATTGCACTCATCCATCGTTGTCGAAAAACGGGACAGCCTGAAAAACTGGACGGTGCTATTGGCCATTCTGACGTTTTCCCTAAGCTTGTTGGGAACGTTTTTGGTCCGCTCTGGTGTACTGACATCGGTTCATGCTTTCGCCACTGACCCGGCCCGCGGCATCTTCATCCTGGCTTTCCTCATCGCAGTTATAGCCGGTTCATTGACCCTGTATGCCTTCCGCGCACCTGCCATGAAAGGGGGCGGCCTGTTCGCGCCGATCAGTCGTGAAGGTGGATTGGTATTGAATAATCTGCTTCTGTCGACGGCATGCGCTACGGTCCTGCTTGGTACGCTGTATCCATTGTTTTTGGATGCCGTGACGGGCGAGAAAATTACCGTCGGGCCGCCCTATTTTAATGCAACGTTTGGCCCGCTTATGGTGCCGGTTTTTCTGGCCATGGCCGTAGGACCCATGTTGCATTGGAAACGGGGCGACGTGCTGGGTGCCGTGCAAAGATTGAAATTTGCCGTTGCTGCATCGGTCATAGCTCTCTTCGCCACATTGGTATTTGCATTCGACGGCCCCTGGCTTGCTATCCCTGGTATCGCCCTGGGTGTGTGGATGATTGCCGCGGCGCTGGAGGAAGCAGCTTATCGCATCCGATTGTTCCGCGTGCCGGTGGCTGATAGTCTGCGCAGGCTTTGGCGCTCGCCACGGGCCGCCTGGGGCACCACTTTTGCCCATGCCGGTGCCGGTATGGTGATTATCGGAATCGTAGCGTCTTCAGCCTGGCAGGTTGAAAAATTGCAGATCATGCAACCGGGAGAAAGCGTTTCCGTTGGCAGCTATGAGTTCAAGTTCGAAGGCGCGGCACCTATACCGGGCCCAAATTATGAAGCCGTTCGTGGTATCTTCCAGGTTAGCCGCGATGGCAAAGACATTGCGGTGATGCAGCCAGAATCCCGCAAATATCAGGATCCACCAATGGACACCACGGAGGCGGCGATCCGCACCGGTTGGGGCGGCGATTTATACGCTGTGATCGGCGATCCGACGGGCGATGGGTCCTGGTCGACACGGTTCTACAACAAGCCCATGATCCATTGGATCTGGATTGGATGTTTGACTATGGTATTTGGCGGTTTGGTTTCCTTAAGTGACCGTCGACATCGTGTCGGCGCGCCGGTGCGAGGCAAGGCGGGCGCAAAGACTGCGACAAAGATGTCAGCGGGGGCGAAACCGCCAACGCCGGTGGTCACAAAATAATGTCCATCGAAGCAAACGATCCGAATTCGGAAGAGACACCGCGCCGCATTTGGCTACGCATGGTGCCTCTCGCCGTTGCATTGCTTATTGGTGGTTTTTTATTCGTTGGCTTGAACTTGCGCCCAAAAGAAATTCCATCCGTCTTGATTGGCAAGGACGTGCCGACATTCGACCTCCCCGCCCTGCCCGGACGGCCAAAAGGTCTCAAATCAGCCGATTTGAAAGGCCAAGTATCCCTGGTCAATGTTTTTGCTTCATGGTGCGTTTCATGCCGGGCGGAACATCCCTTGTTCATGAAGTTGAAGGCGCAAAATATCGTGCCGGTGCATGGCCTCAACTACAAGGATGAAGGCCCCGCCGCAATCGGTTGGCTGCAGCGTTATGGGGATCCCTATGATCGCGTCGGAGCCGATTTAAATGGCAGAGTGGGCATAGACTGGGGCGTTTATGGCGTGCCGGAGACTTTTTTGATCAGTGCCGAAGGTCGTATCGTTTGCAAGCATATTGGTCCGGTCATGGAACGTGATTTGCAGGAAAAGCTATTGCCCGCGATAACAGCATTGCAAAAGGGCGGCACTGCGAAATGTTGATGCCGTTCATGCGTAACCTGATCACGATGGTTTTTGTTCTTGGTTTAGCCGGCTCGGCCTGGGCTGTGGCTGTGGATAAACCAATGGACGATCCGGTTCTGGAAGCCCGCGCCCGCGTTATCCACAAACAATTGCGCTGTCTGGTCTGTCAGAACCAGTCCATCGAAGATTCCAATGCCTCACTCGCCCGGGATTTGCGCATTTTGGTACGAGACCGAATTGAGGCCGGCGACAGCGACGACGAGACAATCCGCTATATCGTTGATCGTTACGGCGATTGGGTGCTTCTAAAGCCACCGGTGAAAAGCGGAACCATCTTTCTTTGGCTTGGCCCAGTTCTATTTCTGGCACTTGCAGTGATATTTATATTTCTTTGGTATCGGCGTCGACAGACGCCCGTTGCGGCTGTTAACGCACCCCTTAGCCATGACGAGCAGGCTCGTCTGAAATCTATACTGGATAATGGAGACCGGGGATGAGTGTTTGGTTAGGGATTGCCGGCCTGACCCTGTTGGCTGTGCTGCCTATTTTGTGGCCGTTGTTGAGGCCCGCACAGAGGGTCAACGATCGCCTGGATCATGATTTGGAAGTTTATCGGGATCAACTACGGGAAGTAGAGGCCGAACTTGCCGCCAATGCATTGACGGAACAGGAAGCGGATGAAACGAAGCGGGAAATAGAACGTCGCATATTGCGTGCTGCAGAACATGGTCAAAGCCATAGCGTATCTTTAGCGCCTTCCGCAATGACCGCTGTTGTGATCGCTCTTATGCTGCCGGCACTTACTCTTTTGCTCTACACCCAGCTTGGTCTGCCGGAAGAAAAGGACCAACCCCTGGCGGAGCGGGAAATTTCAGTACCGGCACCAGCACCGGCACAGCAGAATTTGACTGAGGACCAAAACCAACAAATCATTGAAATGGTCTCTCGCTTGGCGAAACGATTGGAAAACCAGCCAGATGACCGGGATGGCTGGATTCTACTGGGCCGGTCATATGCTGCGTTAAATCGATTTGACGATGCCGCCAAGGTTTTGCGCCGGGCGTTGGATCTTTCGAATGACGATGCGGAATTGCAGGTCGCCTTCGGCGATATTCTTACCAAAGCCGCAGGGGGTACGGTTACCCCGGAGGCATTGCGCGCCTTTAAGACCGCGCAGGCACTAGCGCCAAAACAATTGGCCGCACGTTACTTCCTTGCCTTGGCAGACTTGCAGGCCGGGCAACCGCAAAGTGCTTACGATGCGTGGTTGGCGCTGTACAACGAGTTGCCTGCTGACAGTGACAACAGAGCGGCACTTGCCGAACAGATCCGCCGGGTGGCACAACAAATTGGCGTCGACCCCACAAACGACCTGGCGGAAGCCGCAACGCCCAGCGAGCGCAAGACAGCCCCCCCACTCAAATCTGATGCGGCGCCAGGGCCAGATCGTGCCGCGATGGCCGCTGCGGCGGATTTATCGCCCTCTGAACGCCAGGAATTCATACAATCCATGGTGCAGCGCCTGGCGGATCGACTGAAAGACGAACCTGGTGATTTTTCCGGCTGGATGCGCCTGGGCAAAGCCTATGGCGTTCTAGGTAAAAAAGCCGAATCTGCTGGTGCCTACGGCCATGCAGCGGCGCTACGGCCTAAAGACCCGGAACCTTTAAATGCGCAGGTCATAGTTTTGATAAAAGACGCCCCACCAGAGCAGGTATTACCCGAAACGACTTTGGAGATATTGCGGAAACTCGAAACACTACAGCCCAACAACCCACGGGCCCTGTGGTTTCTTGGCATGGCGGATGCCGGTGCGGGCCGCGCGAAGACGGCCATGGAACGCTGGCAGCGTCTGCGCGATCAACTGCCCAAAGGTAGCAAAGAACGTGAAAGCCTAAATGCCGCAATTAAACGGCTGGAAACTGCAAAATAGTCACCCAGTACAGCCATTTACAATTCCTTAAATAAATCGATGCTAACGTCGATGCCAAGAACGGTGAAAAGCCAAAAAAGGGCACATCACCGGTAGGGCTACGCAAAAGGCAAACCGTCGGCGACGGCGGGACGCAAAGTCACCGGTCTGGATGATCCAGATAGCGGGACCGCCGGAAGGAATAGCTCTAATGTCGATTGATTTGTTTGTATCGCTGCGCGCGATGATTGTTGATGATCAACGCACCATGCGGTCAATCGTTCGTAAACTGTTGTCTCAAGTGGGCGTAACGGACGTAATCGAGGCTGCTGATGGCAAGGAAGCCTATGAAAGGCTCGAAACGCCAGGTGAAATACTCCCGGATTTTGTGATCTGCGATCTACACATGAAAGATGGTGACGGGATGACGTTTTGCAACAAACTGCGCCGCCACAAGAACGCTGATTTGGCCCAGATACCAGTGTTAATTCTAACCGGTGACAGCGACGGACTTTTGCATGAGGTTGCGATGCAAATTGGTGCTGCCAAAGTACTGACCAAGCCAATTTCCGCCCCTGATCTGGGACGGGAAATTAGCGAAGTAGTCGGGTTCGCGGCATAAAAAAAGGTCCATCTAGTAGACTGCCACATCCATCAGATCCCTGGCAGTGACTAATCGGTGAGCCTCAATCAACCCGAATTATTCGCCGCGAAAATTCGGCTTACGGCGTTCCAATCTGGCTTTGACACCCTCTAGGGCATCGGCGGACGCGGCGACTTTGGCGACATCTGCGTTCAGATCGTCATAGTCGGTCGCTTCGCGGAAGGCCATTTGCCGAACCATCATAGCCTTCATATTGCGAAGTGACATCGGCGCATTGGCGGCTAACCGGTCTATGATTTTCTGGGCCTCACCGTCCAAAGCATCCGGCTCTGCCACCCGCGCGATGAGACCAAGTTCATGCATGCGGGTTGCCGGCAGCGGATCACCTAGCAACAGGATTTCCCGCATGGCCACAGGCCCTGCGACTTCCATCAACTTTTTGGCCAGAAACCACGTCGGTGCCAGGCCGATCTGGGCCAGGGACATACCGAAAATGGCGGTGCTGGCAGCGACAACGAAATCGCAATGCAAGGCCAATTCGTTGCCCCCTGCGATGGCGGGGCCATGCACTACGGCGACCACGGGTAGGGGATAAACCTCAACCCGGCGTAACATGACCTCAATTGCGCCGGGCTTACCCAGGCCAGCGGCCTTCTGGCCTAAATCCATGCCGGAACAAAATGATGGCCCATTGGCGCGAACAACCGCTACCCGTTCGTCGACGCCCGGCGCATCGGGAAAAGCCGCGCTTAACCCATCCAGGGTCTCCGGGTCCAACGCATTGCGTTTTTCCGGTCGGTTCAAGGTTATGGTTCGTACCGGGCCATCTATTTCTACAAGGACCTTACTCATGGGGTCGCTCCTATTTATCGATTATTCCATCACGATTACCGCGACTATAGCAGGGCTGACAGCTGGAACACCCTATCGCTGGCATTTTGAACAAAAGAATGTGGACCGGCCGGCCTGAACAATCCGTTTGATTGGCTGGCCGCACTGAACGCATGCTTCACCTTCACGACCATAGACGGTGAATTCGTGCTGGAAATACCCCAACTCTCCCGATGCCTGGACATAGTCCCGCAAAGTGGATCCCCCCTTGGCAATGGCCTTGTTCAGGACGTCGCGAATAGCAGGCACCAAACGCTCCGCCCGGCGCCCAGCAACTGACGCGGCCAGACGGCGGGGCGAGATGCCTGTATGGAACAAAGCCTCACAAACGTAGATATTACCCAAACCGGCAACGATTTTTTGATCCAGCAGGGCGGACTTGATGGGTGTTCGCCGGCCACGCAGAGCGTTGGATAGGAGCACGTTATTAAATTCGTTGCCCAAAGGCTCTGGGCCGAGGTCCCGCAACAGGCGATGTTGGTTCAGGTCCTCTGCCCGAACCAAGTCCATCATGCCAAAACGGCGATGATCTTGATAGACTACCGTGTGTCCCCCATTGGTTTCCAACAAGACATGGTCATGTTTCGCCGGCTCTGGTGCTAGGCCATCGTGAATAAACATCCGACCCGACATGCCAAGATGGGTCATCCAAACCCAACCATCATCCAGATCAGCCAGAATGAATTTCGCCCGCCGGTACAGGCGCTGTACGGTGCGGCCCTCCAAACGAGCGGCAAAATCATCCGGAAACGGCCAGCGCAGGTTATCGCGACGTTGGGTGACCTTGCTCAAACGCCGTCCCACAAGGGGACTTTCAAGGCCACGGCAAACAGTTTCAACTTCAGGGAGTTCAGGCATAAGGAATTTGTAGCCGATCTTTCCTGCCACTGCCAAGGGTCTGATAAAGCGTGCTATGATATATAACCGATTAGTTGAACTGCGGAGCGACCCGGCAATGGCTTTTGGTGCCAATACAGATTTCGGCTTTGAATCGATTCCGTGGCAGGAAAAGGCCAACCGGGTGCGCGATGTTTTTGATTCAGTTGCCGGACGCTACGATGTGATGAATGATCTGATGTCAGGCGGTTTACACCGTTTGTGGAAGGCGGCGTTTATCACCTGGCTGCGCCCCAGGGCGAATATGCATCTATTGGACCTGGCAGGGGGAACAGGGGATATTGCCTTCAGATTTTTGAATGCTGGTGGCGGCAGGGTCACCGTGGCGGACATCAATCAGGAAATGCTGTTGGTTGGACAAAAACGCGCGGAAAGCCGGCGCGCCAACGGTGCCATTGAATGGCTTTGCGCCAATGGCGAGGATCTACCCATTCCCGATGCCTCGGTGGATGTAGTCACTTGCGCCTTCGGCATCCGGAATATGACTGATAAGCCAAAAGCGTTGGCGGAAATGCGCCGTGTCCTAAAACCAGGTGGGCGCTTCCTGTGCCTGGAATTTTCACGGCTTGCCCTGCCCGGATTGGAGGGGCTGTATGACAAATATTCGTTTGAGATCGTCCCTCGCCTGGGCCACTTTGTGGCAGATGACGAGGCCTCCTATCGCTATCTTGCCGAAAGCATTCGAACATTCCCTGATCAAGACGCGTTTGCTTCGATGATCAAAGAAGCCGGCCTGGGCAATGTGAACTATCGCAATCTCTCAGGTGGTGTCGCCGCCATGCACTCCGCATGGCGAATTTAGGCGGGCGATCTCAGTTCAACCATAATGCTTGTTCTGCTTTACGCCGGCGCACCAAACCGGCCAAAATTCTGCCGCCCGCCCTGCGCCATTTTGGAAATTCATCCGCCGCGCCAATTTTATCGCCGCGATTGGCCTTCATACGCAGCGTGGAGCGCTGCAGATTGCCAGCTCCAAGGTTATAGGTGAAAGATACCAGCGCGGAGAATTCACTGCTTGTCAGCGGCGTCTTGATTAATCGGGCTACAGCGCGCTCCGCATGCTGTAGCATTCTGGTCAGCATGATCTCGCCCTCATCCTGGGTAATCTCGCGATGGGCCATAGTAAGCCGCTTTCGGTCCAGACCCCAGATGGAACCATAACCGATTGTCGGGATGCCGATAGGGTCTCGATAAGGCCGCCGGGACCAGCCCTCAAATTCCTTAATTATCGACAGTCCTTCGCTGCATATCCTCATGCGCCTTGAAAACTTTTTAAGGCCCGGTGTCCGAACCAAAAACTCAGGATGGCGGCAAACAACGCCCTGGTCTCGTCATCCCATACCATGTTCAGCGTCGCCAGATTGACGCCGTCAGCGCCGAATATCAGATACATGGCGGCAGATTTAACAAAGACGAATTCCAACACCATGATGTAAGTCACTACAGGCCGCACGGAACCGCGCAAGGCGTCCACCCAACCGATGCCAACCTTGCGATCATGGCGATGCAGGCTTTCGGCCTCGCGAATATCCGCATCGATATTGATTTCTTCGAGGCGTTGTAGATGGCTGTCTCGCTGTGCCGCGATCTGCAGATCCAACAATGCCAGCTCGTGGGCCTTGTCACGGCGGTCCTGAAAGTAGTCGATGACCTTTGGCAGAAACGAGCTTGTGAAACCCAGTAATGAGCCTAAAAGAGAGAGCATTTTCCATACCTCATTGATGCGCAGTCTTGCCATCCGGCAATGCACCGTAAACCTTGCATTTCGCTGCGAAATTGCATAATAATCGGGGTGAGGGCCGCGAAAGAGTCGGCCAGAGTGTGTTTTTACATCACGGCATTCTGGTCGGCCCCTCGCGCAAAACGCCAGTTTTTGGCGCTTTAAATGGTACGACAGCACACTTTTCCGATCTTTTTTGTGTGACGATGACGCTTCGGGCGATGCTTATTCTGCGCCCGTACTGGTGCCTTTATTACGAAGCTCCCGGCGATTAATGCGATAGCGTTGCAATAGGACCAAGATCGTTAGAATGCCTATGATCGCTGCCAGCAGTGTATTCAGATGACCTGAAGCGAAAAAATTCCAGATAGCGGCCCCCGTACCCGCACCACTGACAGCAACATCAATGCGGGTCATGCCCCCGGGCCCTTGGCAGCTCTATCGCCGGGGCCATGTGGCCGTGGCAGGTCCTGCCAACCCTGACCGGCTCCCATAAGGCAGGATCGCCCCTGGGGATGGGTGACAATGATACTCCAACTACCCGATGGTGATGTAAGCACCTCAACTACCTGGCCAGATGCGGCCAGACCAAGGGCAACGGGCACCTCGTGAAACTTCTCACCCAGGCGCGTGAGCAAACCAGATCGATCACCACATACCGGCTGTGCGATCGATGACATAGGCATAAAAAAAGCCGCCAAGGCGGCGGCGTGAAGGATAGGCTGCGCTAGCCTTATACGAATGAGTTTCATTGTAGTGCCACCGGCAGATAGGCATCAATCGCATCCGTCGTCACCATTGCGTTGAGGGCGATTTCTGCCAAAGGTGGCAAATCCCGTAGGACTTGTCGTTCAGCCTCAATTGCCGACACAGTTCGCATACCAGGACGCCCCGAGAGGGCATGGTTGGCTTCACGATCCAGTACAAGGAGCTTGTTTTTCCGAAGACCACGAAAATAAGATAAACGTTCGGCTCTTGCTTTTGGTAAACGCCAGGGATGGGTCTTTAAGTTTACTTTGTTTATTTCAACCGCCAGATCAGCAGCATCAGGGATAACCAAAGGGGTTACTTCCACACCCTGGCCAATACAGGTCGCCATCAAGCCCTGGGCGCGCGGGATCTGGCCCTGGCCAGCCCCTTCGCCTCCGCCCCCATCGTGGCGTCTCACATCGGTAAGCCAGAGATGCGCCCGGCCCTGAAGCAACTGCTCCAGGCGGAGGCGAAAGGCAAGGCCACCCTGGAACAGGGCCTCTCAAAAGAGGACCTGGAACTGCTGCGAAACACCTTCGACGCCAACATGACGGACGTCATGGCCGTGGCCAAAGAAACAAGCCCAGACGCGGAGGCCCTGGCCGAACAAACAAAGGACGCCGCCTACCTCTACGCAGTCAGCTTGACCGCCGCAGGCCGCAGCCCCCACAACGCCGCCAAGTTAGCCGTCAACAAGTTCATCAAAGACCACACCACCTATACGGACACCTTTGCCATCCCCAACGACTACGATGCAGGGGCTGTCGAGGCCTACACAAAGGCCGAACTGGCCAAGCACGAAGGAGACTTGGACGCCTTCGCCTGGCGCAACACCGACGACGGCACCGGCCTGAAGCTGGTCACACCAGATGGCGAACCCATACTGGACAGCGACGGCAAACCCATCCGCAAGACCTTCGAGGAAATGCAACGGGAAGGCCAAGCACTGCCCGAAGATCGGCAGGGCCCGTCGGGTCTTGATGAAGAGATTACGGACAATGCCGTACGTGCTACATCAGTGGATGTCGATGGTCTCAGCGATTACGGCGAAGACGAACCCAACCCCAGTGCGCCAGAGCCATCGGGAGACTCGGACGATGCGAGTGAGTATGGAGGAGCTTCTACTAAGGGTCAGCAAGATCCTTCCGATATTGACGAAGATGTATCCAATCCTGGCGCTGCCGGGGAAGGTAATGTCGACGAAAATACGTTCCTTATGGCAACAGACATCGCTTTCGTTGATCCCATCGAATTGCCTGAAGGAATGGCAATCTCGGAAGCAGGATTAGGAATAGTCGTCAAAAGTTTATGGCGGCTGGGTAAACAATATTTACCCCTAATTTTTGGTAAGGCAGACCGAATACAACGCATGGATCTCGCCAAGTCGCGCGTCATGACACTGTCGGCTGATCGGAACATCGATAAGCTCGAATTGTCGCCCGAGGATTTTGGGAGTGATGCGACCGCTGGCGATGCGGCATCGATGTATGCAGAAATGTCTGCGAACGGAGACCTCACACCGACAAACCGCAGACACCCGACGCTCAATCTTGGCCCGTTACCACAAAAGGCGATTAATCGAATTCGAGATGAGAAGGGTATAGATTTAGATGGCTACCGACACATCATTACTACCAGTAAAATTAACCATGCTTACGAACGGCACGGTCCCTTAGAGGCCGATGACTCGCAAACGCCAATTACGTTCTCAGACTTTGGGGTTGTACCAGCGATCGTCGCGGATTTCGATAATATCGAGGTCCAGCCCCGAAGTGGGTCGAAACCATTGCGTATACTTTTCATCAAAAAGATGCCTAGCGGCGTATTGCATGTCGTTGAGGCCGTCGGCGGTAAGAAGGGACAGCTAATATTTTGGAACATGTGGAAAAGGGAAAAATAGGGTGGGACCAGAGAGACCGATACTCGCTTTCGCGAACCCCGACCTGTACGTCCGAAACATGTCTCTAGTCCCACTGAATTCTAGGCATTAACGGGAGAAAAATCAAACGGGATATCTTTCGGCGTGCAGGCGGAAATTCTTTTTCCGTAGGCTCTGTAAGACATGACTGTTCCTTAAATCTGAACCCCGCGCCTGTTCTCCCGGGTGGAGGCTGCACAGGTGGCCGATGCCTATGCCGGGGCGGATGTGG
>Ga0233439_10003726_pt1 | contig 15474 bp, 15 predicted proteins | sample SI_123_September_6_FD_182713 | JGI IMG/M metagenome (GOLD analysis project Ga0233439, IMG submission 182713) | Seawater microbial communities from Saanich Inlet, British Columbia, Canada - SI_123_September2016_100_MG | ecosystem: Environmental > Aquatic > Marine > Inlet | place: Canada: British... | reverse complement strand
GATATCTCCTCCACCGGCACAAAAATAGGTGATTCTGGATGGTAAAAGGCACAACTTCTATGGGTGGTTTTACAAAGAAGAAAGTTCACATTAGATGTAGACGATGTGGTAAAAATTCTCTTCACAAGCGTCATCACCAATGTGCAAGTTGTGGATTCCCAGAGGCTAAACGCAGAAAGTATTCCTGGATTAAATGGTATACTTAGATGCAAGAGATTGTAATTATTCTAAGTTCATTAGTTGGCGTAGCTACAGCTGCTGCCGTACGTAAAATGCCTAGAGACAAAAATCAATTACTTAGTCTTGGTGCAAGTTCTCACATTAAAAGTCAGATTAGTACTCTAAGAATTGAAAAAGATATTCTAACTAAAACAATATCAAGATTATATCAAACAGATTCTGAATTCTCTAAAATTCAAAAGGACAAATTATTATTAAAATATCAACATCAATTAGGAATTATTTTAGCAAGACTAGAAAAACTAGAACAAGCAAGTAAGCATCCAGATTTGGGCCCAGTAGGTGATGGTTTGATTACATTGATGGATCAAAAATTATCAAAGCTAGATGATAGATTATACGAATTATCATCAAAGATGACTAATGCCAAAATTCAAACACCAGAAATTAAAAAACCTGAAATAAAGAAAGAACAAGTAAAACAAAAGATTTCAGAATCAATCAAAGATACTTTTAATTTTGAAACATCAAAAGATGTAAAAATTAAACCAATTGAAATTCCTGCAACAAGATCAAGACAATCATTTGAATTAACTACATTAACAAATGTTCCAAGAAAAGAAGTAAAATTCCCATTATTTGAAAATGAAGAGATAAAACAAGTTGTAAAACCAATGCCACAACCAAAAATTATTCAAACAGAATTAATCAAACCAAAAGAAAAGATAATTCAAGAAACAATCACACCAAGAGAAGAAATAGTTCAAGAAATCATTACTCCAAAGCAAAAAGTAGAAGATAAAATTGAGATAATTCAATCAGTTGCATCAAAATTAGAAATAAAACCAGATATCAAAAAGGAAGTTGCAAAAATTAACGAACACAAAGCACTACCTGAGCCAAAAATAACTGCATTTGATGATGACTTTGATGAGGATAGTGATGATTTAGATAAAATAAAAGGAGACATCATGAAGGTTCTCTCAAAGCTTGATCAAGCAGAGGTAGAATAATTGTCCTACGATGATGCCATAAAGGCATTATCAAATAATGCACTAAAATTTGTCAAAGATGATTCCGTAATTGGATTAGGTAGCGGTAGAGCAGCAACTGCATTTGTAAAATCCCTTGCAAAGTTAATCAAAATAAAAAATTACAATATCAAAGGAGTACCAACATCATTACAAATTAAATTAATTGCAGAAAAGGCAGGAATACCTCTTGTAGAATCAGACCAAGTAGAGTTTATTGATGTTGTATTTGATGGAGCAGATCAAATAGATTCTCAAAAATATGTAATCAAAGGTGGGGGGGGAGCTTTACTGCGAGAAAATATTTTGTTTAGTCTTGCAAAAAAAGTTGTAATCATGGCAGATAAAACAAAATTTGTAAAAAATTTCACACGAACTGTTCCAGTTGAAGTTCATCCACTTGCAAGAACATCGGTAATTCAATCAATGAAAAAATTAGGTGGAACAGCACATTTACGCTCACTAGATAAAGGATATCCATTTTTTACAGAAAACGGTAACATTGTCTTAGATTGTGACTTTGGAGTCATAAAAAATCCTAAAGTACTATCACAAAAAATCAAAGGAACCACAGGGGTTCTAGAGTCTGGAATATTTCTCAGAAAGCCTGATGTGATTTACAGGGCCAAAATAGGCGGCAAATTTGATATTTTGTAGAATTATTGAAGTTAGCCTAATCTAAAATTTAATTATCTGAAATTTTTGGCAATGTAATGGTAAAAACAGTAGGCGGGGATGAAACTGAAATTATTCCACCATGAGCTTCTACAATAGATTTGACACTTGCAAGACCAAGTCCTGTTCCTTGTTGTTTGGTAGTAAATAATGGCTCAAAGAGTGAGTCAATATTTTCTTTGGGTATTCCTTCACCTGAATCCATAATCTGAATAATTATTCCATCATTATTTTCTTCAACTGTAATTTCTATTGTTCCTGTATGAACGATAGCTTGAACTCCATTTAAAATCAAATTATTGAAAACTATAGCAAATTGTTTTTCATCACAGTATACTTCAACATTATTTTTTGGAAGAATTAATTTTATGTTATCTGGAATAGGTAATGAATCTAAAGATTCTGAAATTATTTCAGACATTGTATGATTGTTTAATGTAATTGGTCGCTCACGTACAAAATCCAATACATCATCTACTTGATGAGTAATTCTATCAATTGAACGTTCAACTTTATCCATGGATTTTTGTTGTGATTCATTTGTTCCATACAATAGTCTTAGATTTTCCAATGAAACCTGAATGATAGAAAGAGGATTTCTTAAATCATGTGCAAGACGTGCAGAAAATCTCCCCACCGTAATCATTTTTTCATTTTTCAGATTATCTTCATAGAATTTTTTTTGTTTTGTAATATTTCTACGAATTGCAATATGTTCATGAACATCCCCGTATTTATCCAAAAAAGGTACAATAATTAGATCACACCAAAAAATTTTGCCAGTTTTTGATATATTTTTAACTTCACCATGCCATACTTTTCCTGAATTAATGATGTTCCATAAATTATCATAAAATTCAATCGAATGATATCCAGAACGAATTAAATCATGATTTTTTCCAATTAATTCATCTGAAGAATATTCAGTAGTTTCACAAAATTGTTTATTGACATATTTGATTAATCCATTCTTATCAGTAATTGCCACCATGGAGGATTCATCTAAAGCACGCCTGAGATTCTTTTGAATTATCATCTGAGATTCTATATCAGTGGAATCTATGAGATTTTCAGTATCATTTCGAAGTTTTGAATTTAGCTTAAAATTTAGAAATGCAATGATGCTTGAAAAAATAATGATTGCAGAAATCAGAAGAAATGAAAAAGTTTGCAGAAATAAATCAGAACCATCAGAAAAATAAAAAGTGATACTAACCATTGGAATAATTATTGAAATATTAACAATTGTAAGAATGACAATTATTCCAATATGATTCGATTTTCCAATATCATAATAATTAAAAACATGTGAGAGATCAGAAGTATAATTTTTTTGTTGTCTGATATTATAAATTAGATAAACTATTGCAAAAGTCCAAATCAAATAACTAGATAGCCATAAAACATCAACGGGATGACCATCAACATAACTATCATCAATTATTAAAAATAAAAAGATTGTATCTGCAGCAACAAAACCTATTATCCCTGCCAACAACATCATCCAAAAGAAATTTTTTTGTTGTTTTGCTAAAAATGAAATAATAAGAATTGTTGGAACAAGTAATATTGAATCACCAATTGGGTATATCAATGCAACAAAAATTTCAAACTGATTATCATTCATGCTTACTTGATAAGTAATAATTAATGAAGGAATCAAAATTACTAAAGGAATAATCATTGAAAAAATTAATTTATTTCTTGAGATTTTATAATTTTGTGATTTTAAAAATAAAGTTAAAGCTATGAACATGGATACTAAAGCTGAAATATAAAAAAAGTCAGCAGGTGAAGGATAGGGGTCAATATCTAAAATGTGTAAATAGATATTCCAAGTTAGTTCAGCTGCAAACCACAAAACAAATGAACATGTTAAAAAGAAAAGTGGTTTTTTAGAAATAGTTTTAATTTTGTTTGATTGAATTATTGCATAAAGGGATACAATAACAAGAATGCTCGTAATTATTGTATAAGCAGGTAAAGAAATCAGAGTTGAAAAATTTTCAATACCTGAAAAAATATTTATCAAATATAGAGAGGCTACAACAGATAAAACAATAATTAATGAATAAGCCCAAATTGATTGAAACTTAGGTCGTTTTTCAGGATCTAAATGCACAATTGTAAATATGATTTGTTAAATTTAGGTGAATCTATGATAATATGAAAATAAGGTTGAAAAAAGGATTGTTTTAAAAATCTAAATTTTTCGCTCAACTAACTTACCATGACCAAGCTTACCAATTACTTCAAAATTATCAGCAATAACTTCTCCTCTAACAATTGTTTTTACAGGCCAGCCTTTTAGATTTCGTCCTTCATATACAATATAATCAGAAAAGCCTCCAAACAACTCAGATGTTACCTTTTTTTCTTTTTTCAAGTCAATTATTGTAATATCGGCATCAGAATTTTTCTCAAGTGTTCCTTTTTGTGGATGCATTCCAAATATTTTTGCAGCATTTGTACTAGTAAATGAAACAAATTGTTCCAAAGTAATTTTATTCTGATTTACTCCATCATTTAGTAATATTGGAAGAACGGTTCCAATTCCTGGAAATCCTGCAAGTGCACCCCAAACATCCTCGCCATCTAGTTTGAGTTTTAGTTGATTTGCCACATGATCTGTTCCTATTGTATCAATTTGATTTCCAGATAGAGCATTCCATATTGCTTGTCTATCATTTTCAGTTCTAATTGGTGGCATAACTTTAGCAAGATATCCTTGCTGTTTTTCATAGGATAGTGTTAGATAATGAGGACAAGTCTCTACAAATATTCTAGTTCCAAGTTTTCTTTCTTCTTCTATTTGTAATAGTGCACGTTCAGAACCAATATGAACAAAATAGATTACACAATCATAGTCACGCCCAAATTTTGACACAGTTTTAATTGCTTTAGCCTCAAATTCAGGTGATCTACTTTCAGACCAAGCAGATAACCCATCTTGATTTTTTTCTTTAGCAGTTTTAATTCCACATCCACATGATTCATAATCTTCTGCATGAACTAGAACTGGACATCCAAGTGATGCTGCAGTCTTTACTGTTTGTTCTACTATTTCATCTGTAACTTCAACTTTAGCTGCAACAAGTTCTGTAGAATTTGGTGGCATATCCATGTATACATGTCCAACTTCACCACCAAGATTCATGTAAATTTTAAATGATGTAATTCCTTTTTCAACACAAAGATTCATTTCATTGATTTGTTGTGAATTAAAAACAGATGCATGAATTGCATAATCAACATAATGATTGTGAGCAGAAGTCTCAAGTTGAGTTTGAAGAGAATTTGAAAAAGAATCCTCTAGTCTAAGCATTCTCATCATAGTAGTGATGCCACCAATTGCTGCAGCATGCGATTCAGTTTTTGCAGCTTCATTAATTGGAGAATATACACCATAATGAACATGAGTATCAATTGGACCTGGAACACAGATCAAACCATTGCCATTAATTTTATTGTCACATGATGGAATATCAGATGTTAATCCAACAATTTTCCCTTCATCAATTATGAGGTTTTTATCAATCATTCCCTGTGGAAGAATTATGTGAGAATCAACAATTACAGTATCATACGTCATCTAAAAATTTTATTCCTTGCAGTTTATTATGCTTTGAGATAATATGTAAAATCGAATTTTAACAGATTCTAGAAAAAACATTATACTAATTTTTCATCAATAATTAAACGAAATAGGAAACGAGGGTAAATGGAAAACCACTAACGAATTCTAGATGCTTCCACCTTTTTTCGTGTTTTCCTTTTTTCTATCTATCTACGTCCACAAAGACACCTCTTTGAATTTCAATAGGTCTGATAGTTTCCTCGCTACCATATATTCACATTAAAGGAATTTAAGTAGATCCTAAGAAAATCTAAATATTTGTTTAAATTTATAGATAAATTTCATACATATGTAAATGATTAATGAAAACTATTCCAATTGTTGAATGAGCACAATCTCTTCAAATATATTGATTCAGAGAATAATACAGAGTCATAAAAATGACAGATGATGTATGTGATTTTTGCAAAGGGGCTAGTTCTAATTCAGGAAATGTATGTGTATATTGTAATGGGACAGGGGAATGGAATCAAGCAGCTCAATCATATGTGAAAAACCATATTTGTCAATGTATAGTTCTTGATAGAAAATTTTGTCCTGTATGTAACAAAGCATGTCATCATGATACATCATTGAATCCAAAACAAAAAATTGATCCAGGATTTGGAGGAGTATCATCTCCAGAAATCACAGTTGTAATGTAAATTATTTTAGAAATTCATTAAATTATCATTAAACATCAATTTGCTCAACAAAATGTTTCCCATCTACAGTTCTACATTGTCTTGGATGGGATTCCATAGCAGGGTTTCCTGCAGCAATACATTGTTCAAAGGAATCAATTTGTGGGTTTTGTAGAGATTCAAAAATTGTGATTTTAGGCATTATGCATGGTGTTGTAATGCAGTTAAAGGTTTCAAACTCATCAATTATTGGAATGAAAAATACTACTAGAACAAAAATAGAAATTAATGATATGGGAATAATCACAAAAAATGGATTCAATAAAATATTTTTTCAGACATCATAAATATTGATTTCGATTAAAAAGTCCAATACAAATAAAAAATTATAGTTTTAAATTAATCAACAGGTTTTTTGGGGAAAGATGTTACAAATATAGTTGGATTATTTTTAACTGTTAATTTTCCACCCATACGTTCCAACAAATTTTTACAACTAGCTAATCCAAGCCCAGTTCCAGTTTGTTTAGTAGTAAAAAGAGGCTCAAAAATTTCAGTTAATGTATTATGTGGAATTCCAGGTCCTGAATCTTCAAATTCTACTATAATTTCTTCATCATTCTCAATTAATCTAATGTTTATTTTACCAGGTTTATCATCAATTGCTTGAAACGCATTTTGAATTAAATTGTAAAAGATTATCTCAGTTTGATGTTCATCACAATAAAGTGCTTTATCTTCACTTGGTAAGTTTACTTGAATATTATCAGGAATTTTTAACATAGTCATCGTAGATGTTAAAATTTTAATTGCTGAAATATTGAATTTGCTTGGAGGGGTAATTCTAACATAATCAAGTACACCTTCAATCTGGTGAGACATTCTATCAATGGCATTATCAATTCTTGTAAAACTAGGTTTTGCTTTTTCTTGTTCACCATACATTAGTTTAATATTTTCAAGACTCATTCTTACAAGACTGAGTGGATTTCTCATATCATGAGCAAGTCTTGATGCCAGTTCACCTATTGTACTTAGTTTTTCTGTTTTGAGTTTTTGTTTTTCTAATGACAATTCTTTTTCTAGTTGAATAGTTCTTTTGATAGATTCAATCATTTTTTTGAAATTTTCAGATAAATTATCTATTTCACTTGTTCCTGAATGTTTCAATTCCACTTCATAATTTCCCTGATTAACTTTAGAAATAGAATTTTCAAGTCGTCTTATTGGTTTAGTAATTCTATCAGAAACTAAAATAACTAAAAATATTGCAATAAATGAAATAATCACAGTAATTAAGACAATTGAGATTTGAGTTCCTCCAATAGCAGTAACATGTTCTGATAAAATCAGTTCTTCGCTTTCTTCATAAATTATAATCCATCCAAATGTAGGTAATTCTTTGTAGACTAAATGTTGAATTTTATCATCGTTATCTGTGTATTGTAGATAATTTTCATCTTCACCTATTACTTTGGAAATAATTTCATCAAATACTTCTGGTGGAAACTGATCTTTTACAGATGGAAAATAATCTTCAAAATTAGAAACAATTTCAAATTCTTCAAAGTCATGAACTGAACTAGCAATGATGTATCCTTGTGGATCAATAACCATCATTCTACCATGATCTTCATGAACTAAATCTTGGAAAACGGTCATAGGCATTTCAAAATGATAAAATGCTGGTTTTTCTGAATCACCTAAAACTACTGGTGAGGTATATGCAAAAACCCATCTATTTGTATCAGGAGAAAGATAAGGGAATTGGATATGAACTTCATTTTTTTCTTTAGCAAATGATGGTGTAAAAAATGGTGAAGATGTTTCTTCAGATGATAAAAATTTATCAACTTCAATTTTTGTTAAAACAAGTCTAGCATGTTCTTGACCAGATAAATCAATAATACATGTTTCATCAACTTGGAATTTATTTTGGAAATGAAAAATCCATTGTTCTAATTCAGATTTTATTTCACGTTGATTGTCAGTAAATTGGATAACATCATTTTCAAAAATATTGCCTGCCCTAGTTTCTGGAAGTTCAAAATATTCAACAAATTTTGGATTTTTTAAGGTGTATACTAAATCTTCAGAAGCTCCTTCATGTAAATTCTTCATATGGTGTTCACGTTCAGAAATTTCTGATTTCATTTCCTCAATATCTTCATTAATTGCAGAATCTACAACTATTCCCATGACAAACAAAGAAAGTGAAATACTAGTAATTAGAATAATTACAGAAAATATACCAATTAACTGATAAGAGATCTTCATATGTTCTAATTATTTTTGGGATATATACAGATCAGCTTATCTTTCAAAGAAGGATAATTTTGGAATTCTTAATTTGTATAAAAAAAATTGAATGTAATTGAATGAGAAAATGAATAAAAATACAATACAAAACAAGTAACTTGAGGGCCGGTGGTTTAGGGGTATAATGCCTCGTTCGCAACGAGGATGTCGAGGGTTCGATTCCCTCCCGGTCCACTATATCATTAGTTTGTAGGATTAAACAAACACAGTTCTAAGTAGATCCGACATAAAGAAATAATATGAAAATATTCATACCTATTCGACCATCAGTAAAGAGCAGTTCTGATGACGATATAGATGATGAAATTGAAGAATGGTAGTATTCTTCAAAATACTAGAGAAATTATTCTAAGCAGATATTGAAATGACCGGTCTGTAAAAGATTCTATAAAATAAGAAAATTCCCAACATCTCAACTTGTTCTACAAGTAAAATAAAGTATAAATGCTCTAGCCATCCACCTGAAAACTCATTCATTATAGAATAAGTAATTGAAAATGCGTAATCAAAAGTAGAATATAGTAAATTATCAGATTCATAAACAATGTGAATATTTTTTAGATTATTTGGATTAATTTGATCCAAGTTTTTGTTTTGAATAATTGCATCGTAAAACAACTCTTGATCCTCAGAATAAACAGTAACGCCTCTTTCAATAAACATCATAGAACTTCCAAAGTATACTAAAGATAACATTGAAAAAATAATTACAAATTTACCAGTCTTTCCAAAAATTGTCTTTTTCATTTGTTTGTCAAATATACTTCCAATTTTTCCAAGTTTTCCTTTTTTAATTAAAATTAACAAAACAAGACCCAATACAGAAATTAATCCAAAATTACCTAACCAGTGATCAGAAACATATTCAACAAAAACTAATCGTATAGGTAAAAAGATCCCTATAAGGAATCCAGCTATGATCAACTTTTCTTTAAAGTCACTTTTTCCCATGTAAATTATGCCCAAATAGAGTTAGAGATAATGTGGTTAAAACATTTCGAATGATTACGATCTAGAAACCATTATACATTAACGCCAAATACTTTAGCTATGGAAGTTTTTGATGGCAAAAAAGCTGCTGAAGATTACATGTCAAAGCACACTTTAGCATTTTCAACTCCAGAACTAACTCTAATGAGATTTGCATTTTGGTTAGGGGATTCAGTACCTGACCCTAAAAATAAAGATGGGGAAGGTATTCCAAGGATGATGACATTTTTAACAGAACAAGACTTTCAGCCAGTTCTAATTGATGATGATAAGTACGAACCATCAGGGGCTGTCAAAACTTCAGCATTTGTTGGAAATGCATACAGTGAAAAAACACCAGATGGAAAGTTTTGTTCTGAATGTGGTTCAAGTCTATCAGCTACTGCAAAATTTTGTCCTGAATGCGGTACAACACAATAAAAATAATTTCTAATTTTAGGCTCTAGTTCCACACTTTGTGCAAAACTTTGCATTTGCTCTCAAATCTGCCCCACATGAAGTACATCCACTTCCATTACCTTGTTGAACTGTACTTTGCTGAATAAAACGTGGATCAGGTGATGGTAAAGTACCAGCCTCTCCAAATGCTTCTTGTGCAGATACAATTCCGGGTGGACCTCCAACTGGATTATCTGGAGTTCCAGATCTTGCAGGCATTCCTCCTGGCATTCCTCCTGGATTTCCCATCCCAGGCATTAAACCAGGAGATTGTGTATTTCCAGAATTAGTTCCAACTGATTTTTTTAATTCAAAAATTACTTTGATTGCTAAAAATTCTAATGCAGAATATGCCACAGTATAATCACCAAGTTTTTGGAAGAATTCTTTGTCACTTAACTGACCTTTTTTGTACATGTTATTGGTATCAAGAAATGATTCATAGTATCCTTGAGATTCATCAAACAGATTTTGTAGTTTATCAAATAGCATGTTTAGTGTATCTACTTCACCAAATGACATAGTCTGCCACTTTTTTTGGAATATTAATTACTTTAGGATCAAAACGTGAAGATATTTTCAAATTTAGAAAATGATGAGTTAGGTGATAGGCATGATTTGATAAAATAACGATTTAATCTCAAAATTTCCAGCCCAGGGAAAAAGTCAGTCTCCTTTGCACTGGAGACCATGTCATACTGTATTAACTAGTTTATGTGAGCATTTGGGCTCTTCCAGCTAACACCGCGAGATGTCTCTGACTTCAATAAAGTCCATAGAACTGCATCTATGTTAAAAAACCAAGGTCAAAAAGAATAACTTTTTGCTAAAGAATTTTTTGTTATTTTTTGCTCAGATATGGATATTTTATTAAAAACAAGTTGATCATACTCGGTTTAAATATGCCAGGGAAGATTACTTTACGTGATAGTAATCAGAGAGGAAAAAAGGTAGATCGTATGTCAACGTTAAATCGCGATACTAATTGTCCAAGATGTGGAAAAAACTCCATGTTATCTGATGACGTCACAGGAGAGCAATTTTGTTCAAAATGTGGATTTGTTATTTCTGAAAAATCAGAAGAATCAGGTCCAGAATGGAGATCATTTCAAAAAGATAGTGGTTCAAATCCGGCAAGAGCAGGTGCACCATCATCACTTACAATTCACGACATGGGATTATCGACAGTAATTAATCCATTAAACAAAGATGCATCAGGAAAACCACTTTCAACATCAATGAAAAGTACTATTGAGAGACTTAGAACTTGGGACAGTAGAAGTCAAGCTCATGAACCAGTGGATAGGAATTTGAGACAAGCACTCGGTGAATTAAATAAATTAAAAGACAAAGTTTCAGTTTCTGCAAACGTTTTAGAAAAAGCAGCATACATTTACAGAAAATCATTAGAAAAAAAATTAGTTAGAGGACGTTCTATTTCTGCAATGATTGCAGCATCACTTTATGCTGCATGTAGAGATACAGAAACACCTAGAACTCTAAAAGATATTGCAGATGCTGCCAATGTTAAACGAAAAGATATTGCAAGATGTTACAGATTGTTACATCATGAATTAGAATTAAAAATGCCTGTTGTTGATTCAGTACAGTGTATTGCAAGAATTTCAAGTAAATTAAAAATTACAGAAAAAACCAAACGATATGCAATTAAAGTTCTCAAAGAAGCACAGGAACGAAAAGAATCAGCTGGAAAAGACCCTATGGGACTTGCAGCATCAGCACTATACCTATCCTGTGTAAAAAATGGTGTTTCAGTAACTCAAAGAGATATTGCAGAAGCTGCTGGAGTTACAGAAGTAACTATAAGAAATAGATACAAGGGCCTAAAAGCAGAACATATTTCTGAAGACTAGTAGATTTTTAATAAATTTCTAAATAATAAGATCAAATTAGATTCAAAATAGTAAGATAGAAATTTCAATTATGAAAAATGATCTAATTTAAAATTAAAAAGAAGAAAATATTGTTTGAGATTTATGCTAGTGCTCTATCAATCATACTTTTGTATGATTCTTTAGAGGCAGCGCCTACTTGTTGGCTAACAATTTCACCTTTGTTAAGGAGAATTAAAGTTGGAATACTAAAGACGTTGTATTTAGATGCCAGTTCATTTGCTTCATCAACATTTACTTTGACAAATTTTACTTTACCATCATAATCAGTTGCTAATTCTTCAACTACTGGACTTACCATTCGACATGGACCACACCATTCAGCCCAAAAGTCCACAAATACTGGAACATCAGAGTTTATCACATCTACTTCCCAAGTCTTTGCATCAGAAATTTCAGTTATTCCCATTGTGATGTTATTCAATTAAACACACCTAAAAATGTTAACCAGAATTAACACCATATTTTTTGTTGTATGAAAATTTCTGATATATATTTAAATGACGTTTTGATAAATTTCAAACATGAGTTCAGAGCTTCGAATAAAAAAATTAAGAGGTTCTGGAGGCTATGTAATGGCCAGAGTGTCTGATGAACAACAGACAAAAGGAAATTTAGGCGGTCCTGATCTATTTTTAGCACCAATTGGACGCCTAAGTGCCGAATTTATCACTAAACATTTTTGCAATACTTGTGAAAAAGAATTTGAAGGTTCTCCAAAAATAGAATTTGAGAATCCAAATGAAGAAGTTGCAGAGAATCTAATACTTGCAGAAAAAGGACAATACATTTGTAATTCATGTAATTCTTCAATTGCAGAATATAGAGAATTCAAAAAACAAGATGAAGCAGGAGATGTTGGAAGTGCAAAACCAATTGAACAAATTTCCACACCGCAGGTTGAAAATACTCCGCAAGTTGAAAGTGTATCACAAGTAGCAAATACACCGCAAGTGGATACTGCACCACAAGAATCTGTAACAACTGCAAGTCCTGCTACTTCAGTTACTGCAATTGAAGGAAGAGCAGTATATGATGAAAATGCAAATAAAATCGGTATTGCAAAACAGGTAGGAATTGATTCGACACAATCAATGGTTTTAGTTATTACTCAAAATGATGGTTCTGAGGGAAGTATTCCTTGGAAAAGTATCAAAAAGGTTGGAGAAGTAATATTACTTGGAAATCCTGAAGAGGCAGCCCAACCAGGAAAATGTTCTTGTGGTTTTCTAAATAAGGATGGTGCAAAATTCTGTGAAGAGTGTGGAACACCAGTTCAATAGATAATAATTTTAATCAAATGGATTATAGGCAAGAAAACAATTGGCAAACAAAATAATCCCAAAAAAAATCGTCAAAGATATTCTCATAGTAGTAATAGGTGTTTTAGCAATTTGGATAGGTCTTCAAGTAGTATTTGGTACAGAAAATCCGTTTTACGTAGTTGCAAGTGGAAGTATGATTCCAGTTTTAGAAGTATATGATGTCCTAATAGTTCAAGGCCATGATCCTTTCGAAGAAGTTGAAATTGGCGACATTATTGTATTTAATCGACCTTCAGATCATAATAGAGTAATTGTTCATAGAGTTGTCTCAATAATTGATGAGAATCCCAAAACAATTAGAACACAAGGTGATGCAAATCCTGCATCAATTCCTGGAACAGACTTTCCAATTTCAGAAGAAGAGTATATTGGTAAAGTAGTATACACTCTTCCACAAGTAGGATATATCACACAATTACTAAAACCACCTACAAATTACATCATAATTGCAATTGTAATTGGTGTTATGATAATAAAACAAATGATGGGTAAAAAGAAAAATGAAAAAATTACTGATTTGAATTTTCAAGATTCACCCGATTCAGAAAATACAGACATCAAAGAAGAGTTGTCAGATATTAATGAAATTGAAAAAGATTCAGAATATGTAAAATCAGATACATTTGATGTTTCATCAAATGAAGAACCAGTTAGTGATGAATCAGTTGATACAAAAACTGATGATTCAAAAAAAGAAGAATAATTTCGATAATTCAGGCAAACAGGTTCACATATTGCCAAAAAACAATAGATCGTCCTGTTTGCTTGGTAAGATAGTATAGTCTAATTTACTAAAAAATGATCCTAAGAAATCATAAGTTTGAAGAGTAGAATCATTTAAAAATTAATGAAGATTGTATAATAAAATTTCAGTGTGAGTTATCTATAATACAGAATCTTTAGTTTTGAATACTCGCTTAAAGTAATCAGATAGTTCTTTTGGTTCTTCAATATCGTTTGTGATTCCAGCAAGATGCTTTGCCAAGTTCTTTTTGTAACCAACTTGCATTTGTCGTTGGATTTGGATTCTTTGAGCTTGTGGGGAACCAGCACCATGCATAGATTCTGTTAGATATCCAACTGCATTTCTACCAAGAGTCATGTTTTCAATTAATCTTAAAATTCTCATTCTATTTTCTACATCAGCACCTTTTCTTCCAGCAAGATATTTTTTTAGTAGCGGTCCTGCTTCTGGATGTCTAAAGTCTTTCTCAGAAGGCAATGTAACTACTAAACCGCCAGCAATGTCTTGAGCAAGTCGAGCAATCTCATATGGTAATCGAGTTACATTATGTTTACAAACTTGTGCTAGCATATCTTCATTTAGATATACACCAGACTTCATTTTGTGTCCTTGATGAGATGATGCAATTCCTGCAGCAAATATAGTTTCATTTAGATGAGTCATCTCAATGAGTTTGTCTTTAATATGAGAAACTTTTGGAACTCCGTTGTAATCAGCAATAGTTGCAGCAGCACCAATTAACACATCACCAAGACCTGTTTTGCATACATAACTACGTCTATGATAACATGTAAAACGTTCAACAAGCATTGATGCAAATTCATATTCCCCATTCATGAAAATTTTATCCCATGGAATAAACACTCTATCTAAAATCATCAAGGCTTCTTGACCACCATACTTGGCATTACCGTCATCAATATCACCTTCCTCCATACTTCTTGTGTCACAAGATTGTCTACCGTAAATGTAAGTAATGCCCTTTACATCTGCTGGAACAGCACCAACTATTGCCCAATCTTTGTCAGTTTCAGTTAATCTGATTGTTGGCATCAGAATTATCCAATGTGAATTAATACATCCAGTTTGATGGGCTTTAGCACCAGAAACATAGATTCCTTTTTCATCTCTATCAACTACTCGTGTAAACAAATCTGGATCATCTTGTTCTGCTGGCCCTTTGCTTCTATCACCTTTAGGATCAGTCATAGCACCGCCAATAACAAAATTATTTTTTTGAACCATTTTTACAAATTCTAAAAATCTTTTATGGTAATCTGTTCCATGTTTTTCATCGATTTCAAATGTAGTAGAATGTAAAGAATTCATGGCATCCATTCCAACACATCTTTGGAAACACGTTCCAGTGTTTTGTCCTAATGTTCTTTGCATTTTATTTTGTAAAACTAAATCTTCTGCACTTTCTGCAATGTGTAAAAATCTGTTAACCTTTAATCCAGAAAGTGATGAATCAGCTGTAGCCAATGCTTCTTCACGAACAGCAAGATCATAAGTTTCTGCAACTGCATTAATTGATGGTCTAATCATTGGATGATCGACTGGTTCTTTAACTAATTCTCCAAAAAGGTAAATTTTTA
>Ga0233439_10003725_pt1 | contig 15476 bp, 14 predicted proteins | sample SI_123_September_6_FD_182713 | JGI IMG/M metagenome (GOLD analysis project Ga0233439, IMG submission 182713) | Seawater microbial communities from Saanich Inlet, British Columbia, Canada - SI_123_September2016_100_MG | ecosystem: Environmental > Aquatic > Marine > Inlet | place: Canada: British... | reverse complement strand
AGGAATTCCACTTCTAAGATCTCATTTCAATAATCATATGTTTATTAAAATAGATCCAAATTTTAAAGAACTACAAGCAAAAGAAAACATTATAAATTTGTCATTAAACAGTTTTATAAATTAATTCAAATTTCTTAAATAAAATATTTATCACTCAAATAAATTAATATATAGATAGAAATATAAAATTAATTTAATGAACTAAAATAAAACTATAATACAAAACAATTATAAATGGGATATGAATATTACAACATAATGATTAATGTAAAACAAAAAGAAGAAATAAAAGAAGTTATACAAGCATCTCACGATAAATATAAAGATTTTGTACAAGATAAAAGAGGATATTTCTTAATTAGAGTAAACCAGGAAGAAAAAAGAATCGAAGTAGGGTTAGTTAACAATAAACATATTATCAAAAAAGCAATCTTTGGCAAAAACGCCATGGAGTTATATCACACAATAATAAGAAACAAACTAATAACAAAACTAACTCACGCATCCTACTTAGGAAAAGAACTATATAAAGCAGAACTATGCTTAGAATACAATAAAAAATACACACAAGAAGAACCACTTAGCTTTGGAAAAAGAAAAGTTAGATTAAAAGTTCGAAGTTGATTTATTCACTAGTCTCCTCACTACTAATTATGGCAATAGCCGCTTCATAGAGTTTTTTAATAGTATAAACACAAATCAATAAATTCTCATGAGTATTTTTAAATCTATCATTTGAATATAATTTATATTCTCTATCTCTATCATCCCTAATTTGCATAAAATCATCATCAACTTTAGCATCAATTCCCATTTCTCTACAAAGAGCTGTTTTATATATAGGACTTTTTTCCTTATATTGTGCTAAAAGTTGATTAAGTGCATAATTTCTAATTAAATCTTTAGATAGTCTAAGGTTTCTTTTTGGTAATTTAAATGGTGTTTTATCTAATTTTATTTGATAATCTTTAGCAATTGAATGTAATGAAACAATTATAGAATTTAGAGTATGAACAATTTCTCTCTTAGTATCTCCATTTTCATATAATTCTTTAATCTCTTCTTCATTAACATTAGGTTTGTAATGAAAATTTTGTAAATATCTGCCATCTTTTGAATTTTTTTGATTTCTATAATCAAAATAATCATCTAATTTTTTAATTTTTTGAGCTAAATCATTACTCACTTTTTCAACAACCACATTTGCTAGATCATAATTAATTTTTTTCTTCCTCTCAGTTGCATTTTCTCTATCAATTTGATTAAAAATATTTTGAGGATTCATAAATGTAGAACCATTTAATCTATCAACTACATCTGGTTGTTTATTTAATATTTTTAAAATTAACAAAGATCTAAAAGTATTATATCCACTACCCCAAAAAACAACATCTGGCTTTAATTTATTTTTTTGTTCAAATTCTTCTTTATTTGATGTATTGTTATAAGCATCTACCAATATATCTAATTCATCAGATACACCAACTAATTTACTTAAAACAAAACCTTTTTCATCTAAAGATTTAATTGAATCATAAGCAATACTAGCAGAACATCCATAATAATCATCTCTTAAAAAAAATTGACTATGTACTTCTTCATTACTCTCAAAAACATAAGATTCGTCTTTTCTAAAAAAAGGTTCATAATCAATTGTCATCACTTGTTTTACAAAAATGAAGTTTTCTCTAAAATTCTGATCATTAAAGTTTCTTTGATATTTAATTCTTTTACCTTTTTCAACCAAAGCTACAGCACAATCTAATATCTGTTCTAATTTCTCTTGAGTATTTGTAGTCATTTTTTTATTAAAATAGGATATTATTTTTATTCCCTAGATTCCTCTTCATTTTCTTCTCTTAAAACATCAATGGCATCAAAATATAATTTGTTTAAAACATGCACTACTGTAAGTAATTCAGTGGACGTATTAAATTTTTTATTACCTCTAAAAAAATTGCTAGTTCTCATTCCATGTTTAATATATAATCTTTCGTCATCACCTACGTATGACTTAAAACCTAACAATCTACTTAGGTATGTTGAAATTGCAACATTTTTATCCTCAAAAACAGTTAAGATTTGATTTTTAGCATATCTCTCTAAATAATCTCTTGATGTATTAAAAAAACCCATAGATATTCTTAGATTTTTTGACAGTTTTTTAATATTGCTTTTATAATTATTTAATTTACCAAATACACTTAAACTATCATATAATGTCTTAATAATATCTCTTTTAACGCTTATAGTATCATATAATCTTGATATTTCTTCATCGGTACATTCATCATTTCTTTTAAACATTGATGCATACTTAGACTCTCGAAAATTTTCCCAATTATCTCCTCTAACACTTTTATTAACTAAATTATTATACTTTGTAATTCTATCAACCATATCACTTGAAAATATTTCCAAAATAGAACTTGCAAGTTCAATTTCCTGCTGTTTTTTTTTATCTTTAGCTAATTTATGACTTACAAATAATCGTTGTGGAAAAAAAATGGAATTTTCTTGAACTTCATTAGCTTTATCAGGGTGTTTTTCTAATATTTTTAATAACAATAAGGATCTAAAAAAATCATAACCCATTTTATTAGATTCTTCTCTACCTTCATTTAATTTGGAAACAAAATCATCTTCATTACTAGTATATTGATAAGCATAAATTATTTTATCTAATTCTTCAGATGATTTTGGAACTAAATCAACAATAATATCATTACTAATATTTTCTAATGCTTGATAAGCAACCCTAGCACCATTTAAATAAAAATCATCTCTATTGAAAAATAGTCTTGGACTTTCATTATTTATCTCAAAAACAAACTTATTTTTATTATAAAATCCTATATCATTGTGTTTTTTATATCTAACATTCTTCCCACTTTCAACTAATCCAATAGAATATTCTAAAATCTGTTCTAATTTCTCTTGTGTATTTGAAGTCATTTAGAGTAAAATAAGCCTATTCTTTAAAAACCTTTGCAATGTAGCTACTAAAAAGTAAAAACAAACTAATCACGCCTTCTAAACCAAATTCTCTTAAAATAGGGGATAGAGAAAGTAGATAGAGCAAAACCTACAGTAGGAACAATTGAATTTACAAAAGGCTTACTCAAACCAGCCGTAAAAAAGAACAACACAATCACAACATAAGTCAATACAGCAATGACAACCTTTCGAGTCAAACTAGTCTCCCAAGCCTTATCTAACTCAACCCTTTGATTCCTTTTCTCAATATTTTCAATCCTTTTGATAATTTGCTCTTGCATTTAAACTCAAAATAACTTATGATATATAAGAATAACTAAATAAAATACAACTAATAACTATTATTAATAAGGAGAGGTTTGGTTGAATATTTCAATTTGGTATTTATAGTAAAATATAAGTGTAATTAAGATGCAAGTTAACTTGATAAGTGATTTGGAATTAAGCATTAGTTTAATGAATCTATCGATTTTAGTGGTTTTAGCACTAGACATGATTTTAGAAACCTTCGTTAAGATGCTGTATATTCAATTGTATTTAAGTTATAGAAAAAAATAAAAAATTAGGATTTGTCTGCTTTTCCTTTGATAGTATATAGAATATAATCTTCATCATACCCATATCTTTCACTTTTAGTCCATCCTTTGACGTCGTCAGCTAAATCTCTTCCCAATCCTCTTGGAAAGTTTCCTGCAAAACCTAGCATTATTTTTCTATTCTGATAACAATCAGCATGGTCTCTTCGCATTCCTAAATTTGGTCTGCTTGAGAATGCACGATAACTTGCAGTAAGTTCATTATCGTTTGGTTGTTCTGCAAGAAAAGCTTCTTGATCTGGATTTTGTTCTAAAAATGCTTCAATTATTTTGCTAAGAGCAAATATATTTCCTTCTCTACTCATTTTCTTATACCTCCTTCAATATTTTCTAGTTTTTCTGTCATTTTTGTTTCCTCCATTTAGCGTTATTCATTAATAAGTAACAACTCCGGCATTTATTAATCTTGTCATACCACTACAGGTATGCTCATCAGGAAGATTTATATAAAATAAAGAATAATTAAGTAAAATGGACACTTCAGCATTAAAAGAAGCAGGATTAACAGATGGAGAAACAAGAGTATATCTCGCTTTGTTAGAGTTAGGTTCATCAACAATTGGCCCTATTCTTGAAAAATCAGGAATCACTAGGTCAATAATTTATAGAATTCTTGAAAAACTAATCAAGAAAGGACTTGTTTCTTACATCACAAAAGAGAAAACAAAGCATTATCAAGCATCTCCACCAAATAAACTCTTGGATTATGTTGAATCAAGAGAAAAAGAAATCCAACAAAACAAAAGTAAAATCCAAGAAATGATTCCTCAGTTAATCCTAAAGCAAAAATTAGCTAAAAAAAGTGAAGCAAATATGTATGAGGGCTTTAAAGGATTAATGACTGCATATGACAAACGATATGAGGTGTTAAAGAGCGGAGATGAAGTTGTTCTTTATGGTCTTCCACCATCACAACCAGAATTCCATCACGCTTATTGGAAAAAAGCAAATGCAAAACTTGACAAATTAGGAATTAAATCAAGATTACTTTACCATCCTGATGTAACTGATGAAAATCTAAAGAACAGAAACAGTTACAAACTATGCAAAGCACGAAGAATGCCACTAAAGATGGAATCTCCTTCTTGGGTAATGATCTATAAAGATGTAGTATTAATCGCTATTCCACAGGGGGATATGCCCTTTGCTTTCGAAATAACAAGTCAACAAGTTGCAAATTCTTTCAAAAATTATTTTGAATGGTTTTGGAAACAAAGTAAACCATTTAAGTAACGAAATAGTCTTCTGTATTTTATGAATCAAAACAACATAAAACATATCCTACAAAACCATAAAGTTTATATATCAATTAATAATCATTATTAATAATGCAAAGGCGTGACACAAAACAACGAAGGGAAGTATTAGCTTATTTAAGAGGTGTTTATACACATCCAAGAGCAGAAGATATTCATGAACATGTTCAAAAAATGATTCCAAATATCACTCTAGCAACAGTTTATCGAAATTTGCACATTCTACAAGAAGAAGGAAAAGTAAATATTTTAGAAATTGAAAATCAATTTAGATTTGATGGACACACAGATAAACATTATCATTTAATTTGCAACGATTGTAAAAAAATCTTTGATGTAGACAAATCAATTGTAAAAAAACCAAACATGCCAAACTTTCACATTTACGACGTAATGTTAAAAGGACTTTGTAAAAGATGTCAAAAACATTACAACTAGTTTAATTCTAGAAATATGGGGTAATAAAATGGAAACAAATAAATTAGAAATAAATCAAGCAGCACCAGCTTTCGAAGCTAAAGCATTTCACAACGAACAAATAGTAGATGTGAAATTAGACAACTATAAAGGGAAATGGGTAGTACTATTCTTTTATCCAGCAGATTTCACATTCATCTGTCCAACAGAATTAGGTGATCTTGCAGACCACTACGAAGAATTCAAGCAACTAAACTGCGAAGTACTAAGTGTATCTACAGACACAGCATTCGTTCACAAAGCATGGCATGATAATAGTGAAACAATTAAAAAAATAACCTTCCCTATGGTAGCAGATCCTAATGCGCAAATCTGTACAAACTATGGAACAATTATTCCAATGGAAGGACTATCACTTAGAGCAACATTTCTAATTGATCCAGACGGAATACTAAAAGCATTTGAAATGCACGACAATAGTATCGGAAGATCAACAACTGAATTAATTAGAAAATTAAAAGCTGCCCAATTCGTAAGAGAAAATGGCGGCGAGGTTTGCCCAGTTAATTGGCAACCAGGAAGTAAAACACTAAAACCAGGTTTAGATCTGGTTGGAAAAATATAATTATTGAAATTATTGTCTTTATCAAGTATAATGGCGCCCTGGCAAAGCCGAGGCTGGTTCTCGAAGAGAACGGGGTCAGCCGTGCACCATTATACATTATTTGACAATAATTTCAAAATACCGGAGGAAAATAAAATGAACGCTACATTACCAAATTTAGAATATGAGTATGACGCACTAGAGCCATACTACGACAAACAAACACTAGAAATCCATCACACTAAGCATCACGCTGGATACGTAAAAGGATTTAACAATGCACTATCAAAGCTACAAGAAGCAAGAGAAACAGGTGAATTCGCCCTAGTAAAACATTGGCAAAGAGAACTAGCCTTTCATGGAGCTGGACATCTAATGCACTCCTTATTTTGGAAAAACATGAGAGCGGGAAAGGAAGATAATAAACCAACAGATTCTTTTTTAGAAGAAATCAACAAAAGCTTTGGCTCATTTGAAAAATTCCAAGCACACTTCAAAAAAGCAACAGCAAGTGTTGAAGGCTCAGGTTGGGGAATGCTTGCAAAATGCCCACATGGCTCACTAAAAATCTTTGCAGTAGAGAATCATCAAAAACAACTAGCGCCAGGATTTAAGCCACTTCTAGTTTGCGATGTATGGGAACATGCCTATTATCTTAAATACCAAAATAGAAGAGTAGAATGGATTGATAACTTCTTTAAGATAATTAATTGGGAAGCTGTTGAGAAGAGGTTTTCTTCTTAATTTTTTTTTATATTTAATTTATATTTAATTATTTATTTCTAATCAATCCAACCCATCAACATACTCAACAATCCCAGGAACATGCCCACGCCGCGCCCCTTCTTCACTAATCGAAACTTGATACAAAAAATTCATCAAATAATTAACACCGCCAGCTTTAGTACCAACACCGCTCATTCTAAACCCACCAAAAGGTTGACGCTCAACTACAGCTCCTGTACAAGGCCGATTAATATACATATTTCCTGCAACAACTTCATCCTTAAATCTCTCGATATTACTTGGAGTTCTAGAATAAATCCCAGCAGTTAAAGCAAATTTAGTATCATTCATCATCTCAACAGCTTCATCAAAATTCTTAACTCTCATAACACCTAAAATAGGACCAAACACTTCTTGATGCGCTAAAACATTTGAATAATCAAATTCTAAAATCCCCGGAGTGATATAAAATCCATCATTAATATCAAACTTAGGTTCAAGTAATTTTTTAGCTCCCTCACGCAAACCCTGTTTATAAAGTTCTTTAATTTTATTATATGAATCTAAACTAGCAACAGGACCCATATCAACATGAGGCAAACTAGGATCGCCAACATTAAGTGATCTTGTACTCTCAATTAACCTTGGAACAAAATCAGAATCATCTCCAACAACTATTACTCTTGAAGAAGCTGAACATTTCTGACTACTAAAACCAAATGCACTATGCCTAACACCTAAAACAGCTTCATCTAAATCAGCTGAACTATCAATAATAATTCCATTCTTACCGCCTGTTTCAATTACAGCGTTTTTAAAATGATGTTGATCAGAACCAAATTGTGAAATAGCTGCAAATATGCTAGAACCAACACTACTTGACCCAGTAAAAGCAATTGTATTAACCTTGGATGAATCAACAATTACCTCAACATCATCATTATCACATAAAACATAATTTAAAACTCCCTTAGGTAACAAAGAATCCGCAAGAACACTAAACTCATGAGCAATAATTGGAGCATTAGGAGATGGTTTAACAACAACACTATTTCCAGTAACAAGAGCAGCAGCGGTCATCCCAACAAGTATCGCCAAAGGAAAATTAAAAGGTGAAATTACACCAACGACCCCACGAGCAATATATTTAGAACGATTTTCTTCACCTAAAACAAATTGATTTAAACTATTTTCAGAACTACCAAGTCTTCGCATTTGATTTGCATAATAATGACAAAAATCAATTGCCTCTTCAACATCCGAGATAGCCTCACGCCAATTTTTTCCAACTTCCCTAATCATTAAGCCAGCATAGTAGTCCCTTCTATCATTAATCTTATCTCCAATCTTATCAACCAGATCGCATCTCTTATCAATTGATGTGCTAGCCCAACCCTTCTTAGCATCAAAGGCGCAATCAATTGCATCCTCCAATTCACCTCGATTAGCAAGTGTAGCTGATCCAACAACCTCTTTAGTTGCAGGATTAATAGAATGAATAAAATGCTTACCTTCTTTATACAACTCTCCTCTTTTAGATCTATTAGACCCGCCAATCATTAAAAAAGCATCATACTTGCCATCAACAACCAACTTATCAACAGCCCTAATACCTTGAGCCATAGCAAGTCTCTCATTCAAATTAGAAAAATTAGCAACTCTAGTATTAGTAAATCCAGATTTAGAAGGAACATAAATTCTTGATGAACTAACAGCAACATCTCTAGCCTTTCTACGTAACACAAAATCAACTAAGCTTCTATACATTCTAGCTAATCTTCCTCTCTCATCAGCAACAACCAAAGCTTGACTTACACTGCTATCAACTAAAGCAGGATTACTTAGTAAAGCACTAGGATCATAATTACTCTCAAACATTCTAACCCATGAAGAAGTTGCACTATTTTCTAATTTTCTTCTAACTAAATAAGCACTTCCTACAACTTCATTTCCAACAGGACAATATAATCTTACATTATCGCCATTATCAACTAAAGCTTTTTGAAAATTTTTACCCATTCCAGCAAGCATTTGAATTTCAATATCGCTTTTAGACAAATCAGCATCTTGAGCAAGTTGTAATCCATGTAGAATAGATCTCATATTATGTGAGCCAATAGCTAACTTAGCATACTTATTATTATCAACGAGCAATTTAGTGCATCTCTCATAATTAACATCAGTTTCATGCTTTTTCAAAAATACCGGAATATCCCAACCATTTCGTTGAGCTACACTAACCTCATGATCCCAATAAGCGCCCTTTACAAGCCGAATAGTTGGCCTTTTGTTATTATCTCGACACCAACCAAGTAAATCTTCTAAATGTTCATAAGAGTCTTTTAAATTAGCCTGAACCACAATACCAGCATCATTAAAATCTCTAAATTCATCTTCTAGCAAAATTTTTTTAAAGATTTCAAAAGTCAAATCACGATAAGAATATTGCTCAACATCAATATTAACAAAAGCACCAATCTCTTTAGCTTTTCTAAAAATAGGCCTTAGCCTTGAAAGAACCATAGAACTAGTATGATCGGGAGCAATTGGATCAAATCCACTAAACTTAGAAGTAAGTTTTGTTGACAAATTAATTTTGGGATTACCAAACCTATCTAATCTTTGATCTGTTGGAATTTTTTTAGCTAAATGGTCTAGCATCTCTAAATCATGTTGTAAAAAAATGTCAGCTTCGCTTTCACTAACAACTGCTTCACCTAAAATATCAACAGTAAATAACAATCCTTGCGATTCAAGTTTCTTATATACTTCAAAAAAACTCGAACTATGCTGCGCGCTAATAAAAGATTTAGTCATATCCCTAGAAATTGCTCTTATAGCTTTAGCAGGTATTCCTGGAACTAACATAGCTCCTCTTGCAATTGGTCCTAAAAAACTTAAATCTAAATTATTATCAATAATATATTCTTGGGCATGTTGAATTAACTCCTTATCAGATAAAGTAGGCATAACATCAACAAACCTTAAAACGTTTTTTAACAATTCATCATCGCAACTCAAAGCATCAAACATCCTAGACTTCAAACCCGCAGGAGAATTTCGTGAAGGTAAATTTCTTTGCGCCTCTTCTAAAATAGGAGTTCCCAATGCAATAATTCTTTGATCTAAAGTAATAATGTCAGGCATATAAAAAGAAACTCAAATTAATTTAATAACAATTTAGATACTAGAACAGACACATTAAAAAACCAACAACTATCTATTAATAACCATTATCAATAAGGGGCAGTTAGGTTTAATATAACAATTTGCAGCAGTTTGTAAAAAAATAAGAAAAAAAAAACAAAAAATTAAGCAGCTTTGATCTTATCGTAGCTAAGCAAAACTTCCCCAGCCATAGTTTCAAGTTTCATTCGAGTCGAATCGGCAACATCTTGGCCAAATAAAGTTAAACCATAGGCCAAATCATATGCACTAATCTCATCATCAACACCAGACAATACTTTCTCAAAAACTTTTTTCGCACTTACATTATAAGTTCCTAAATAGTTCTCAACTTCATCTCTACTCAAACTTACATTGGAACTCTCGCTCCAAGCATCATTTACCTGCTGCGCGAACAAAAACAATTTATCAACCCTATCATCAATTCCAACATTAGTTGTATGAATAAGACGTTTATGGGCCATTTCAGGAGCAAATCTAGTCCAATTCAAACAATAGCCATCCTTAATAGCAACACCTGTTTTAAGAGCGCTCTGACCATTTCCACCATAAAGACCAAAATCTCCGCTATCAACAAATAAAAACATCTCAACATTACCTTGATCCGGACGAGGAATGTCACCAATTTTATAATTAACAATAGCTCTACTTTTGCCAGGAACAAATCTAACTTTCCTCTCATCAAACATTTTTGACAACTTATTATCAACTTCATACATAGGCATATTCCCAAATACGCCAGTAACTAAACCAAACCAATCAGCTTCTTGACCTTGCGTTCTACCTCTTAAAAAAAGCGGTTTTTCATCTAATCTTTTCTCAATAGAACCATACTTCTCGCATCTTTTAGCTAAAGTTCCATGTAAAGTTTTAGGAACGTCAACTCCACCAATTCTAACACTATCTGCTAATCTAACTCCTCTTTTGTACTTAATATCTCCATTTAACTCAACATCACCAAATAATTGATGGTGGATTGGGTTTAATTGTGGTATGTAATTTATTTCTTGCATTTTATATTTCCTCCGAAAATGTGCCACCAAAAGTCCAATCTGCCGTCGGGGGGAAATCAAACCCTTGATGTTTGCACTAAATACTCAAAACCAGAATCTGTATATTAAAACAAGTGGGCATAAACTTCACCACACAAACAAGAACTACTTCAGGGTAATAAAAAAACCGAAAACTTTATAACTAAGATTAATTTTAAATAAAATAATAAAAAGATGAAAATAAAAATGTCAAATCAAACAGATCAAATTAATAGAGTACTAAATGAAATAGATTTAAGTAATGAAGATTTAAGCAAAATCAATTTAAATAGACTATGTACTGATAGAAATTTAAAAGAAAAATTTTTCATAAATGCTAAAATAAGAGAATTATGGAGCTCGGATTTATCTGGTTCAGATTTAAGTCAAGCAGATTTAGAAGAAGCTCAATGTTACAATGGATTTTTTAACAAAACTAATTTTACTCAAGTAAATGCTGCTAATGCTAATTTTAGTGATGCAACAATAAATTTTGCTATTTTTTATCAAGCAGATTTAGATAGTGCAGATTTTAAATATGTAAAAGGAAAACAAGTGGTAATTAGTAGTGCTTATGCCCCAAAAGCTGATTTTTCAAATTCAAAATTTATAAAATCAAGATTTGAAAAATCAGATTTATCACAAACTAAATTTATTAAAGCTAATCTAACAGACTCATTATTTAATGGTGCAAATTTAGAATCTGCAGATCTATCACAAGCTATCTTAGAAGATGCCAATTTATCTCAAGCTAATTTGAAAAGAGCTAAGTTGAAAAGAGCTAATTTAATTGGAGCTAAATTATATAGTGCTGATTTAACTGAAGCTAATTTATATTTTGCTGATTTTAGAGGAGCTGATTTAACTCAAGCTTGTTTAAAAAATGCTAATTTAGTTGGAACTCTTTTAACATGTTCGTTAGTTGGAGCTAATTTAGAAGGAGCTGATTTAACAGAAGCTGATTTGTTTAATGCTGATTTAACAAATGCAGATTTAACAAATGCAGATTTAACAAATGCAGATTTAACAGATGCTGATTTCAATGGTGCCAATTTGATAGGGGCTAATTTAACAGGAGCTAAATTAGAAGGAACATGGCTAAATTCAGCTAAATTAATAAATGTAAATTTCACAAAAGCTGATTTATATGATGCTAAATTACAAAGAGCTAATTTAACAGGTGCAAACCTATCAAATGCAGATTTAACAAGAACAGGTTTAAATGGTGCCAATTTGATGGGGGCTAATTTAACAGGCGCAAAATTAGATGGAACTTATCTAACAGGAGCAATTATTGATGATGGACAAGGAAATGAATATGAAATAGTTCATTTTGAAAGGTTCAAAGAAGGGGCTGATTTAACTGGTGCTGATTTAAGAGAAGAATTTATGGCAGGTATTAATTTAAAAAAAGCTAATTTAACAGGAGCTGATTTAACTGGGGTTAATTTAACAGAAGCTTATTTAGAGAAAATTAATTTAACTCAAGCTAATTTATCAGAAACTGATTTAAGTGGGGCATCAATGTTTGGAGCTAACCTAACTGAAGTAAATTTAAAAGATGCTAATTTAACAGAAGCTCAATTAAAAAAATCCAATTTAGAAAATGCATGTTTAAGAGGAGCTAATTTAAGTGGAGCAGATTTATCGGATGCTAATTTAAGTTATTCTGATTTATCAAGAGTTAATTTAACTCAAGCAATGTTATATGATGCAAATTTAACAGGAGCTAATTTAGGTGGAGCTAACTTAAAAGGAGCTAAATTAAACGGTGTTATTATTGATGATGGTAATGGAAATCAATATGTTCTAGGTCCTTTTGACAATTAACTTTTTTTCTTTTTTATAGTGGGAACACATCTCACCACACAACCATAAAATATATAAACTCAAACAAATTTACATGAAAAATAACATGTATGAAAAACTACTCCACATCGGACTTACTAAAACAGAAGCAAAAATCTACTTGATGCTAGTTGATATAACTAAAGCGCAAGCAGGTGTTCTTTCTAGAAAAACAGGAATTCATAGACGATCAATCTACGACGCATTAGATAGACTAATAGAGAAAGGTTTAGTATCATACATAGTAGAGAACGATAAAAGATTCTATATGGCATCAAACCCAAAAAGAATTCAAGAAATGATAGATACGCAAAGAAACGAGATACATAGTATCATGCCCACACTTCTAGCAAAATTTGCTGAACACAAAGGAAAACAAGAAACATTGTTCTTTAGAGGAAAAGAAGGAATAAAAGAAGTTTTCGAAGATCAAATTAGAGTAGGTAAAGATGTATACATAATTGGAGCAACACCAACAGCAAGAGAACAACTAAAATACTATTTACCACATTATACAAATAAAAGAATTGAAAATAAAATCAAGCTTCACGCAATCTACGCAGGTGAGAAACATAAATCACCAGTACCCTTATCATCAGTTAGATACCTACCAAAAAGCTTTCAAACCCTAGTATCAACTAATATCTATGGAGACACAGCAGCAATCATTCTATGGCTCCCACACGACCCTGTAGCTATTTTAATCAAACAACCAGATATAGCTAAGACCTTTAAGAACTATTTCGACATGCTCTGGAAAATAGCAAAATAAAGTATATTCTTAATTACCTACATTATAAAAATAAATAGAATGAAGCAATATCTTTTTAAAGAGATTGTCATGCGAGAGTAGTATGTTCACAAGTAAATTTGAAGAAGACCCAACATATGGATATATTAAAATAGGAAGAATCAAACCCAGAATGCCTGTAGATGATTTTAGTGAGTTAAATACTATTCATGTAAAATCACAAGAGATATTTTATGTGTCAGCAGGATGTGACGAAGGAAGTTTATATTATTTAGGACCACAAGAAATTATCAGAGATCCAGATAAATACTCTAAACCTTTTATTGAAATTAGATTAAATAATAATAAAGAAAATGTATTAAAATTATATATCATTAAAAAAAATCTTTCTACAATAACAGATGCAGGAAGAATATTAAGAGATGAAGAAAAACCATCAGATTTAGTATATAAAATGTATACGCCTGCACTTCATTTGAATAATATTGCTCGTATTTTTGATGGAATAAAGAAAAGGCATATGCCAAAAGTAAAACTTCTAGAAGCCAAAGTATTATACAATTCCTATATGGAACGCCTGTAAATGTGATACCTTACTAATCACTCCAACTTAGCAATCATATCCCCAATAACATCAAATCCTTTCTGCCAGAACTTTTCGCTCTCAATATCTGCGCCAACAACCTTAGCAATCTCTACTGGAGCTTTAGATCCACCCAATGAAAGCATCTCAACCATCTTAGGTGTAAACTTATCTCCTTGCTCTTTATACATTTCATATAAGGCAAGAGTTAACAAATTACCAAAAGCATAGGCGTAACAATAAAACGGCGAATGAAAGATATGAGGAATATATGCCCATTCATACTTAAAGACTTCATCGACATCAACCTTAGGTCCTAACTGATCCTTAAGCATCTCAAGATACTTATCACTCATCTCATCAATAGTTTTCCCTTGACGCATCATCTCGTGCGCTTCAATTTCAAATTCAATAAAACCAGCTTGTCTAATAATAGAAGCATATATATCATCCAATTTTGCAAATATCATTGATTTAGCAGCCTTAGGATTCTCTTTAAGCATTTTCTCAGAAAGTAACATTTCACTAAATATAGAAGCAGTCTCAGCTAAAGGTAAACAAGAGTGATGCGTAAACTGAGTTTGCTTTTGCGCTAATACACTATGTATACCATGTCCTAATTCATGAGCCAGTGTAGAAACATCCCTATACTTCTTAGTATAATTCAAAAACACATAGGGTAAAATATCATTTGATACAGTACAACAAAATGCCCCACTTCTTTTACCCTTTTGAATAGTTGAGTGAACATGATCATTATTAATAATAGCACTAGCCCCATCACCAAATTCTTTAGAAAATCCATAAAACGTATCTAGAACAATTTTAACAGCCTGATCATATTCAATTTTTTCATTCTCTTTTTTCAAAGGAGCATAAACATCAAATCTTCTAAGTTTCTTAAGACCTAACTTTTTTCTTTTAACTTCAAAAAATTTATGAAAAAGATTGTGATTCTTACGAACAACTTTTAGTAAAGTCTCAACAGACTTATCACTCACATCATTAGCAACATTTCTAACGCTTATAGGTGTTTTAAAGCCTCTAAGGCCAACATTCTCTTCTCTCCAATCATTAATGATGTTTTTATAAAACTCCCCTAAAACTGCTTTATTTTGTTCATATGGTTTAAATAAAGTGGTATAGGTAAGTTTTCTAATTTTCGGGTCACTAGATCTAACATGTTGAGTTAATTCCTCGCGCGTAATTTTTTTCCCTTGAAAATCAAAAACAAAAGTAGATGTGAAAATATCATATAGATTACTTAAAGCATTAGCACCAGTATTATCTTTTATATTAATGATCTTCTCTTCATTTTCCTTAAGAGAATACTTTCTATTCTTCCTCATACTCTCAAAGAAATATTTATACTTTCCAGCAGCCTTAATTAATTCATTAGCCTTAGGAGTGGGTAATTTCTTAAACCATAAACCAAAAAACAACAATTTATTTCCAAGTTTAGTAAGAGCAGTACTAACCAT
>Ga0233439_10003715_pt1 | contig 15503 bp, 12 predicted proteins | sample SI_123_September_6_FD_182713 | JGI IMG/M metagenome (GOLD analysis project Ga0233439, IMG submission 182713) | Seawater microbial communities from Saanich Inlet, British Columbia, Canada - SI_123_September2016_100_MG | ecosystem: Environmental > Aquatic > Marine > Inlet | place: Canada: British... | reverse complement strand
CCTTGATGCCAAAGCTGAAGACGGCACCTGCTCCCTCAGGCAATAAATCCTTGGCCAGGGCATGGTCGGCATGTTCGGGCAGCTCCGGGTAGGTAACCCAGGCGACCGCCTCGTGTCCCGCCAGAAAGGTAACGATCTCCCTTGTATTGGCGACATGGCGCTGCATACGGACAGATAAAGTTTCCACCCCTTGCAGAATATAGAAGGCTGTTTGCGGGCTCATGGCAGCACCGAAATCCCGCAGGCCCTCAGAACGGGCCCGCATGATATAGGCACCGGGGCCGAATTCCTCGGCGAAATTCAGACCGTGGTAGCCATCATATGGCTCTGTCATTGTGGGGAATTTGCCCGATCCCTCCCAATCGAACTGACCGCTGTCGACCAGGATGCCGGCGACTGCGACGCCGTGCCCGCCCAGAAACTTTGTCGCTGAATGGATCACGATATCCGCGCCATGTTCGAAGGGGCGGAACAGATAGGGCGTGGCGAAGGTGTTATCGATCATCAGGGGAACGCCGTTGGCATGGGCCACATCGGCCACTGCCCGAACGTTCATTACCTCCAGTCCCGGATTGCCCAATGTTTCGCCGTACAACAGACGGGTGTTGGGTTGGATGGCGGCGGCAAAGGCCTCCGGATCCCGTGGGTCCACAAAGGTTGCCTCTATGCCAAACCGGGGCAGGGTATGGGCAAACATGTTGTGGCTGCCGCCATAGATGGAGGCGGAGGAAACGATGTGACTGCCCTGTCCCATCAAGGTCGCCACGCCCAGATGTAGCGCGGCCTGACCCGAGGCGGTTGCCACCGCACCGACGCCGCCTTCCAGGGCAGCGATCCGTTCCTCCAACACCGCGACTGTGGGGTTCGAGATACGGGAATAAATATGGCCTGCCCGTTCCAAATTAAACAGGGATGCGGCGTGATCAGTATCCTGAAAGACGAACGAGGTGGATTGGTAAATAGGTACCGCACGGGCACCATAGGTGGCATCGGGCTTTTGCCCCGCATGGAGGCTCAGGGTGTCGAAGTTGAGATATTTCGGATCCATTTGTGATCCTTCCATGCTGCAGAATTTGCCGGAAAATTCGCGGCATCCTAATCCCCTCTACAGATTGGGGCAATGCGTCTATTGGCCGGTCCATTGGCCGGTCCATTGGCCAGACCATTGGCCAGACCATTGGCCAACCCATTGGATTGTGGGTCAAAAGCCTCATATGATGTTGCCACGTTTGTGAACCGGATGTGGGAGATGCCAATGGCTTTGTTTGATATTGAACCGATCCACGATGATTTTGGTGCCAGGATCACTGGCATTGATCTGTCAGAGCCACTGTCGGCGGCCATGGTTGAGGGCATTCAGGCAGCCATCGATGATTATTCATTGCTGCATTTCCCCGACCAGCCATTCGATGATGACCGGCAGTTGGCCTTTACCAAGGCATTGGGAGAGGCGGAGGAAAGCCATGTCACCTTGGGGGAAACCGGCCAGGTCGTCTATTTCGGTACCATCGGCAATGTGCAAGCTGACGGCACGAAACTGGGAAACCAGGATAAAAAGACAATATTCTTGACCGGCAACAACCTGTGGCATTCCGACAGTTCATTTCGCGAGGTGCCGGCCCGCCTGTCCATCATGTGCGCCTACGAGGTGCCGGCGACGGGCGGGGCCACTGAATTCGTCAGCCTGCGCGCCGCCCACGGTCGCCTGAATGCTGAAACCCAAGCTCGTATTGATACCCTGGTGGCCATCCACGACTACACATATTCCCGGTCCAAAGTGGCACCTGATGCGGTCAGCCCCTCACTCTCCGCCTCTCTGCCCCCGGTGCCGCAAAAACTTGTGCGTTCAAACCCCAGAACAGGTGCCAAGAACTACTATCTCGGCTCCCACGCCAAGACCATAGACGGCTGGGAGGATGGTGAAGCCCGCGCCCTGCTGGATGACCTCCAGGACCGCGCGACGCAGCCTGCATACACCTACAGCCACCAATGGCAGCCCGGCGACCTGGTGATCTGGGACAACCGCTGCCTCCTGCACCGTGGTTCCGGCTATGACGCAGACAAATATCGCCGTTACATGCGCCAGACCCGGGTGCGCGGAGATGGCTCAACCTTGGCGGAATAGGTCGCGTATAGTCTAAGCCCTTACAATTTCCAAAAGTGGCTCGAATGCAAAGAGCGCAGGACGCCTACCGGCTGCAGGTTCCAAAGTGGTCAACAACTGATTTTCAACCAAGACTCGGGTAAACCTAGCAGCAGTCGGCTTCGGGATTTCGCTTTTCAATGTAAAACTGTTGTTCCTAAAAACGGGCCGACTAAAAATGAAGTCCAGCGCCGTTATGCTCCATTTTGACGATAGTATGGCCCTGAATTGATCTTTCATATTTTCATAGAGCGCGGCAATTTCTTCAGCGATTCGAAGATTATACTTCGCTTGTTCTTCCAGGGCATTTAAGAAAAATACGACCCACTCGGTCCAGGCTCCGGACCTGGATACATCGCGCATACGCTCAATATACTCGTCTCGCCGTTCTTCAAGGTAACCGCTGATATAAAGGTGAGGAGCTGATATTTTTCCCATATTCCAAAGCATAAGGGTTATCAACATGCGCCCTATTCGACCATTGCCATCTTTGAATGGATGCAAGGCTTCAAATTCAATATGTGTCAAGGCGGTTCGAATGAGTGCCTCATGGTTGTCGTTTTTCATGAAGGCGAATAACTTTTCCATGCCAAGGGGCAAATGTTCCGGGCTTATCGGCAAGAACAAGACCTTCCTTCGGGTTCGATCAACGAGGTAGTTCTGTTCGTCTTTATATTTTCCTGGTGCTTGAAGGGCACCACGTCCAAAACCTAGAAGCACCTTATGTATAGATCGAAGGAACCAATCTGAAATTGGAGTTCCATCTTGCATTGCGGCCTGTGCCCGCCTCATGGCATTGTGATACAAGAACACTTCCATCGCCTCTGTTCTGTAGTGCGCCAACGGCATGATGTCTCCATCGTCGCCTTGGTCAGCCTCATATCTTAGGACTTCGTCCAGAGTGCTTACAGTTCCTTCTATCCTTGATGAAACGACCGCCTCTTGGCGACGCAGGGGCGCTAACAAGATTTCACTGTTGTGCATTCCTGCAAGCATTTGATCATATCTGGCTAAAGCCTCAGAGGCGGAGGCTAGTGGCCGTATCAGTTTTTCAAATTCTAGATTTGTAGGGGGAAATTTATCGTAATGATAAGAAACAGCGTCGGTTAAATCGTAGTTTCCTGTTAATGTGTTCATTGCCCTTGATCCTGTTGTACGACGATTTCCAGTATTTTTGAGATACAAATAGATTTGTTGCTAAACTCTGTTCTTCAAGCGCTGTTGTTGTATGTAATTTGATGGATTTGATACACAAACGTATTTGTGACGCATAAACTAATGAGAAGCAATGTTGCATCGCAAATTACAGGCATTTTGCGATGCAAAATTGTTTATGGAAATTGTACTAAACTGCCAAACGGACGCATTACCAAGTAATAACAATGTCTGCGTCCGATAATCTCAAACCGACACAGATAAATCTCGGTTCAAATTGTCTCGATACTCAAGCTTAGGAAATGACGATAGATGGGGCCAACTGGAATGACCGACGAATTGCACTATCAGACCATTCTCAACCTTTCGGCACGGATCAAATCTGGCGATCTGTCGCCGGTGACGTTGACTGAGGCGATGCTGGCGCGGATCGAGACTTTGGATGGGCGTTTGAAGTCTTATGCAACGGTAATGGCGGAACAGGCGCTGGCGGAGGCAAAGGCGGCGGCGGCGGAAATCGCGGCTGGCAACTATCGGGGTCCGTTGCATGGCATTCCCATTGCCGTGAAGGACCTTTGTTATACCAAAGGGACGCGCACCATGGGTGGTCTGGCAGTGTTGGCGGATCATGTGCCGGATTTTGATGCCACCGTGGTGACGCGGTTGCGGGACGCGGGCGCAGTTTTGCTGGGCAAGTTGAACCTGACCGAGGGGGCTATGGCTGGTTATAACCCCGCCTTCGACGTACCGGAAAACCCATGGCGGGAAGGCCATTGGTCAGGTGCATCATCCTCTGGATCGGGCGCTGCGACAGCTGCCGGGTTGGCATTTGCGACATTGGGCAGTGATACCGGCGGCTCCATCCGGCACCCTGCGGCTGTCTGCGGCACCGTGGGGCTGAAACCAACCTGGGGCCGGGTCAGCCGTCATGGGGTGCTGGATCTGGCCCAATCCCTCGATCATGTGGGCCCTTTGACCCGTTCCAGCGCCGATGCGGGTATTGTGCTGCAGGCCATGGCAGGCCTTGACCCGGACGACCCAACGACCCTGGTGGCCCCGGTGCCCGATATGCTGGCGGGGGTTGAGGCGGGTGCCAAGGGTCTGCGCATTGGCTGGGATGAAACCTATGCCACAGCAGACATGGCACCAGATTATGCCGCCGCGATCGTCGCGGCAGTGGAAGTAATGGCAGAATTGGGGGCGAAAATCGTTGACGTTTCGATGCCGGAACGGCTTCGCGAGTATCTGCCCGCCTGGACGGTGTTATGCACGGCTGAGGCGGCGGATGCCCACCGGGCGACCTATCCTTCCCGGGCCGATGAATACGGCCCTTGGTTTCGCGGCTGGCTGGAACAGGGTCATAGCCATTCCGCCGCCGACTACGCCCGGGCCAACAACCTGCGCGCCGCCTGTGTGGGGGCGCTGCGCCAGACCATGGCAGATATAGATGTGCTGGCCTGTCCCTCCACCGCGCGGGTTGCTTATCCCGTCACGCCCGAGTTGGCTTATGGCCCCATTCCCAAGGACCGGGACCCATGGCAAACCCGTTTTACCGTGCCTATGGATTACGCAGGCCTGCCGACAATTTCCCTGCCTTGTGGTTTGTCGGAAAATGGTTTGCCTCTGTCCTTACAATTTGTCGGCCATGCTTTGTCTGAACCTTTGTTGGTGCAGGCGGGGGCGGCCTATGAAAGTGCCAGCAACTGGCATGAAATGCATCCACCGGGTTGGTGATGGGCGTAATGGCTGTGCGCTGTTTACAAATTTTGCCGCCCGAATAAGGCTTTTTTAATGAATCCGCCCTTAACCTATTCGTAGAGAGAGAAGAAGTAGGGCACGAGGGTAGGTACGCGGCATGTCTATGCTGAAGCGTATGGTTGTGGTGATGCCAATCACCGCCATAGTGGCAGCCGTCATGGTTGTCAGCCGGCCAGGCGTAAGTTTGGCTGACCGGCCATCGGGCGCGGCGGAACCGGCGATTGAGGTTTTGGCCTCGTTGGAGAGCCAAGGCAAGGCTGATTTTGACCGCCTGGCGCTTTTACGAATTCGCGCAGAGCAAGGTTCATCCGGCGCGCAACATCAACTTGCGGCTCTATTGGCGACCGGTAGAGGTCTGCGACAAAATTCGGTTGAGGCCGCCAGTTGGTTTGAACGGGCGGCCGGCCAAGGCCACAACATAGCGCAATTCTGGCTTGGCAATTTGTATATGCGCGGCGTGGGTGTGGATCAGAACACCGACGATATGATGAAATGGTGGCGCAAGGCGGCGGTGCAGGGCAATATTGATGCGCAGTTCGCCCTGGGTGCGGCCTACCGGGATGGCCGTATGATACCGCGTGATTTACGCCGCTCCCGCGCCTGGTTCTTTATGGCCAGCGGCAAAACCGGCCGTGCATTTGCGCCCAAACCGCAAAAATCCATGCTCAAACGGATCGACGCGCCCGAGGTGCCGAAGTTAACCCGGGCGGAAATCGCCAAAGCGCGGCGCTTTGCGCGGGATTATCAAAGCAGCGCACAAGGTGGTAGATAGAGCAGCAGCAATGGTTGCCTAATCCTGCATGGTTTTGCCGCCCTGCACGACGACTTCCAAAAGTACCGGCCCATCCCGGTCATCGGCGGCCTGAAACGCGTTTTCGAATGCGGCGGCAGTCTCAATACGCTCCGCCTTCATGCCCAGGGACCGGGCCAGATCGGCGAACGCGATGCTCGGCTCCTTAAAGTCCATGGCAATAAATTCATCGTTGCCGTGGAAGGCCAACAGCCGCTCCTTAATGATCCGATAGCCGCCGTTGTTGGCGATAACGAATGTAATCGGCAGCTTCAAATGCGCCGCTGTCCATAGTGCCTGAATGGAATACATGGAACTGCCATCCCCCAGGACGGCAACGACCCGGCGATCAGGGTGGGCAATCTGTATGCCCAGGGCGGCAGCGATACCCCACCCGATGCCACCCGATGCGTTGCCGAAATAGCCATAGCGGTCGCGAATAGGCAGAAATTTCAACAGACTGCGGGTGGAGATAATGCCTTCATCCACAATGATCGCATCGTCGGGCAACAGATCCACCAAAGACAGCATCAGCCAATCCGGCTCAATCGGGCTGGCATCCGCCAATTTAGCGAAATCGACCCGCAATTGTTCCCGCTGTGCGGTCCAGTTCCGTGTCGATAGATCATCCAGGGAGGCCTGGGCACGATCTTTCAGGTCCTGGCCGCCGCGGGCTGCCAGGACGGGCAGCAGGGCCGCCACGGTCTCTTTAACATCGGCGCGCAGGGCAATCTCCACGGCGTGGTTCTTGCCCATCTCCCAATCCCGCTGGCCAATTTGGATAACCGCCAGATCGCTGGGTAGTGGATCGACCGGGCTGTAAACCGACATGCGCAACAGATCAGCACCAAGGCAGATAACCAGATCGTGGGGGGCCAGTTTACCGCGCACATATTCCTGATCCCTGTTCAAACTGCCCATAAAGGCCGGATGTTCAGACGGGAAATGAGCGCCATCGTTGACTGTCTGCTGATAAACCGCCGCCCCAAGCATTTCAGCCAATTGAGCTGCTTCATCGAACGCGTCCGAGGCGATAATTTCGTGCCCTGCAATGATCACAGGGTTTTTTGCCTGCAACAGCCGGGCGGCCAATTGCGCCAACCCGGCATCCGATGGCCGCACGGCGGTATCGACCCGGGTGCTTTCACCCATATCAATGGCGGCTTCCATGTTCAGAATATCGCCGGGCAGGGAAATGAACACCGGCCCCGTCGGTGGTGTCAGGGCGACTTTGGCGGCCCGGCGCAGAATGCGGGGCATATCCTCTATACGATTGACCTCAACCGCCCACTTCACCATAGGTGCGGCGATGGGCACCAAAGGGGCATACAACAACGGTTCAGTCAGACCGTGCCCCTGTTCCTGCTGGCCGGCCGTGATGATCAGGGGGGAGCCGGAGAAGTTTGCCGTGTACAGGGCGCCCATGGCATTGCCCAGGCCAGGAGCCACATGCACATTCACGGCGGCGATCTTACCAGAGGCCCGGGCGTATCCATCGGCCATGGCGACGACGATGGATTCCTGCAGGCCAAGGACATAGCTGATATCCGTTTGCTCTGTCATGGCGTGCATAATGGGCAATTCCGTTGTGCCCGGATTGCCGAACAGCCGGGTAACGCCTTCGTCCTTCAACAGGGCCAGAAAGGCGCTGCGACCGGTGATCAAATTGCTTTTGGCTTCATTACTCATGATTGGTTCTCTTTCGTTGGGGACACTTGAACGGCCGCCAATTCCTCCAGCACCGTGACAACGGCGCTATGATCCGCCTTAGCCTGACCGCGTGCGTTGAGGGCATTGTAAAGGCTCTCCGCCGTTGCCGCCAAGGGCAGAACGACGCCCAGGTCCCGGGCCGCCGACAGCGCGACGTTAAGATCCTTTTGCTGCAATTCAGCGCGGAAGCCCGGTTCGAAGTTGCCCTCCAACATGCGGGCCCCGTGGTTTTCCAGGATCATCGACGACGCCGCACCCCCCATTAATGCCTGCCGCACCTTGGCCGGATCCGCCCCTGCTTTGGCTGCCAGCACCAAAGCTTCGGCCACGGCCTGAACAGTGACGCCGACAATGATTTGATTGGCGGCCTTGCAAACCTGGCCGTCGCCATTACGGGTGCCGATCAGGGTCACCGTGCCGCCCATAAGCTCAAACAACGGCAGGGCGCGGTCAAATGCCGCTTGGGGCCCGCCAACCATAATGGTCAGTTTAGCGTCGATGGCCCCAACACTGCCGCCAGATACCGGGGCATCAAGGTACAGGCAGCCGAGGTCATTGATTCGGGCGGCAAAATTCGTTGTGGCGGTTGGCGAGATGGAACTCATATCGATGACCAATTGTCCGGCCCGCAGACCATCCGCAACACCGTTGGTGCCGAATAGGGCAGCCTCCACGTCCGGGGTGTCGGGCACCATCAGGATCACGACGTCGGCGGCTTCGGCGACGGCTTTGTTGCTATCGCAGGCAATGGCACCGCCAGCAAGCAGATCGGTGGGTAGATCAGGTGCGAGGTCATGGAGGTAAAGATCATGGCCACCCTTTTGCAGGTGTCCCGCCATGGGCGCGCCCATAATGCCCAGTCCAACAAAGCCTACCTTCATGATGTCCTCCGCTCTCAAGTGGATTTGGATCGCAATAGATGTGTTCAGAGCGCCCGGATTGCCCCGTTCATCCTGATCATCCCGATTGCCCGGATCGTCAACCGGACCGTCAAAAGGAAACCAATTGATCGATAATTAATCCGGAGCAAAAAAAGGGGGACCGCCGTATCGACGATCCCCCGGATGTTTTTTTATTTTTTGCCTCAACCTGTCAGACTCGCGTCTGTAGGACGCGGACTTTATGTTCCATGACTGACCCAGGTCAAGTGGGAAATCATAATATTATGAGAAATCAGTCAGTCAGGAAAATCGCCCTCTAGATTGAATTGTGCCCGTCACCGAGAATAGACGTGTCTTAATTGCTCAATTTTCTGTTCCATCACCGGCGAATTCGGAGCAAAAAAAAGAGCCGCCCGAATTTGGGGCGGCTCCGAGTCAACAGGGAGGCGTCAACAGACTGGAATAATCCAATCCGATGGATGACAGGGTGTGTGTGTCATCACCGATCAAATTAGCCATAATGTGTTAACAAATGAATAATGCCGATCAGTTATGGATAATTTTTTTGTTCCCCACATCGCGAGGCATTTGATTGGAGAATTTCGATAGATGAGAGATAATGCCCGGATGCTAATTCGCTCACAAATATTTTCTCATACCTATGGAACAGCGGCCATAACCATTGGGGCGTGTCAGACCCGATGAGCGCCCGCCCGCGCTCCATGCACCACAAGTGCCTCCCCGCGACAAATCTGCTGACATTTCTGGCGGTACTAATGGTAACGGCGATGTTGGCGGGCTGTGGCTGGGTCGATAACAAACTTCCAACGTCTATGAAATTGCCAAGTGTGGCGAAGCTGACAGGATTGGGCGAGAAGAAACCGGTTTGGCAATCACCCTTGTTACAGAAGCATCATCTTGTGGGGCGCATCTGGCATCCGTCTTCGGGTCGGTTTATTGAACAGAAAGTCCTGGCTGAAGTTCTGGTCCGATCGGCCTTTGTTCTACTGGGGGAAAAACACGACAATCGGGATCATCATATTTTGCAGGCCCGTCTGATTAAGGTTCTGACATCCCTGGGCCGTCGGCCATCTGTCGTGTGGGAAATGATCCCGGAAAGCAAGCAGCCGGTTTTGAATAAATTTTGGGAGCAATATTCAAAAAATGCAGACGCTTTGGGCGTGGCCCTGGCATGGGATATCAGCGGCTGGCCAGCCTGGAACATGTACAAACCAATTGCCGGGGCGGCGATGGCCGCGCATTTGCCCATGTATGCCGCTGGTCTGCCAAAGGCGGCTGTCCGCTCGTTAGCCCGCGGCAAGCCGTCGTTCGAGTTTGCCCGGCGTCGGCGTCGTCTTGGTCTTTTGACACCGTTTCCAAAAGAGCTTCGCCAGCGTAGTATTGACCAATTGTACATTGGCCATTGCGAATTGATGCCGCGTGCGGCCCTGGGCCCCTTGTTCAATGTCCAGCGTGCCAGGGACGCGGTCTTTGCCGAGCATATGCTGACCAGCGGCCTTGATGACGGGGCGCTATTGATCGCGGGCGATGGCCATGTGCGCAAAGACATTGGCGTGCCCTTGTTTCTGAAACGGCACCAACCGAATGTAAAAGTCACGACGGTGGCTTTTGTGGAAGTACAGGATGGGGTTTTGGATCCGGGCGATTATGCGGAAAATTTCTCCGCGCCGGTTATGCCCTTTGATTATGTCTGGTTCACCCCCCGCGCTGATGCCAAGGATTATTGTGCCGCGTTGCGCAAAAAATGGCAGAAACCGGCAACAGGGAAGGTAGAGACTGTTAAGCCGTCCAGAAAGGCGTTGGACGATGCGGCGCCGGCCCCAGAGCCAAAAGCAATGCCAAAAGCAGAACCGAAACCCGAACCAGAACCTAACGCTGAACCGGCCCCGTCGCCGGAAGCTGTATCTGAACCGGACCCTAATTCACAGCCCGAATTGGATGGGGATGAGACCGAGGCAGGGTCGCCACCGGCGCAACCAGCACAACCAACAAAAACGGAGATGCCCGCTTCAGATGAAGATCAGCCGGATATGGCGGATCCCGAAGAACGTCCGTCCATAGATGTAACGCCGGTGGATGACCAGCCTGACATGCCGCCGGTGCCACGGTCGAAGCCGCCGCGCCCGGTCAAGAAGCCGTAACGTGCAGTTATTCCGAATGTGCTCAGTCTCTTGAAAATTGCGCCAAAATAAGCAATTCATGCTCAAATTTTGAAGACGGCGTCGGCGGCGCCACGGGCGCTTTGCTTGCCTGCAATGGCGCTGCGGATGCGGGCGATCTCTGCCTCCAACTCAACAATGCAATCTTCCAGTTGCGCAATAGACAGCAATTCCAGATCGGGCTTACCAACAGGAATTTTAGGCGGTTCCAGTTCATCCGTATCCATCGCAGCCTCGTACCATTGCCAAGTGTCCTGTATGATATTAGACCAATAGTTTGATCTGTCTGCAACCAAATGAGAATGCATATGACCTCCCTGCCCGACACCATGACAGCGATTGAGATTGCGACCTTTGGCCCGCCCGAGGGGTTGCGGCCCGGGACGCGGCCGATGCCCAGCCCTGGTCACGGGGCGGTTTTGATTAAGGTCGCGGCAGCTGGGATCAATCGCCCCGATGTGATGCAGCGCACGGGCAATTATCCACCCCCCCCCGGCGCATCGGATATTCCCGGGCTGGAAGTCGCCGGTGAAGTGGTCAGTATGGGCCCCGGTGTTGATAGCATCGCCGTCGGCGATAAAGTCTGCGCCCTGGTGGCGGGTGGCGGTTATGCGGAATATTGTGTTGCCCCCAGCGTCCTGTGTCTGCCCGTGCCTGGCAATCTTTCCATGGCCGAGGCGGCGGCCCTGCCTGAAACATTCTTTACGGTCTGGACCAATGTATTCCAGCGGGGTGGATTGCGGGGGGGCGAAAGTATTCTGATCCACGGTGGGTCTTCCGGCATTGGCACAACCGCGATCCAGTTGGCAGCTGCTTTTGGCGCCCGGGTTTTCGCAACGGCGGGCAGCGCCGCGAAATGCCGCGCCTGTGAGGATTTGGGCGCAGAACGTGGGATCAACTATAAAGAAGAGGCATTCGCCGACGTCATTGCGGAAGTTACGGGCGGCGATGGCGGCGATGGGGGCGTTGATCTGATCCTAGATATGGTGGGCGGGGATTATTTCAATCCAAATATCGCAGCGTTGGCCGTGGAGGGGCGGTTGGTGCAGATCGCCACATTGCATGGCCCAAAGGTCCCTGACTTTAATATCCTGCCGATCATGATGAAGCGCCTGACCGTCACCGGTTCCACCCTGCGTCCGCGCACAGTGGCGCAAAAGGCGGTGATTGCCGATGAGTTGCGGGCCCAGGTCTGGCCTTTACTTGAACAGGGCACAGTGCGCCCGGTTATGGATCAGTCCTTTGCCTTGACGGACGCTGCCGGCGCACATACCCGCATGGAAGGCAGTGAACATATCGGCAAGATTGTCTTGACGGTTTAGGCCCTGTTGCCGTATTGGCCTAAGCCAGGATTGTTCCGCCCTTTTTTGACGTTCTTGAAGCAGCCCAAATTATGCCAGTATTCCGCACTGGTTATTTGCGTTGGGCTGCAAGCGCGTTATATAGAGGTTAATTGAATTATTGCGAAAAGCGCGACCTATCCGTTTGAAGTCCCAATAGGGCGCGGCGGATTTCAGGGTTGCTGCATTCAGGAGTCATAAGCATGACCGAAGTATTGATGCCGAAAGCGACGGCCGTCTGGTTGGTTGACAACACGATGTTGACCTTTGATCAGATCGCGACATTTTGCAATTTGCATGCCCTCGAAGTACAGGGCATAGCCGATGGTGAAGTCGCCACAGGGATCAAGGCGGTGGACCCCATTGCCACCGGCCAGCTGACCCAGGATGAGATCGATCGTTGCGCCAATGATGCGGCCCAGCGCCTGCGCCGTTCGGACGCGCGCCTGCGGGAAACCCAGCGGCGCAGCAAAGGGCCCCGTTATACCCCCCTGTCACGCCGACAGGACCGCCCCAACGCCATTGCCTGGCTGGTGCGTTATCACCCGGAATTGACCGATGCCCAGGTCTCCAAGCTGGTGGGCACCACCAAGCAGACCATTGCCGCCGTGCGGGACCGGACCCACTGGAATATTTCCAACATCACACCCCAGGACCCGGTGACCCTGGGCTTAAGCTCCCAGGTTGATCTTGATGGTGCCGTGCAAAAGGCCCAGGATAAACTGGAAAAACAACAGGCCAAGGCCGAAAAGGAACTGGCCAAAAAACGCGCCGCGAACCTGAGCGCGGCGGAAGCCTCCGGCCAACCATCGGCCCAAGCTGACGGTGTGGATGAGGACCTGGCAGCCACCGCTGCCGAAATGGCACTAGTGGTTGAGCCCGCACCAGAATCCGAAGTGGCGGCGGAACCTTCCGCCGACAATATTTTTGGCGAGACGCCGGAGCCGGATGCGGAGCCGGAGGAAGCAAGCCCCAGCGCCGAGGATGTTTTCGGCAACTAGATCTTTGCGCAACTCTAAAACCGCATGTGTTCCCTGTGTTCTGGGCGGCTAATGCAGGTTTTGCTTGCAATTTAAGTTTGTATAGTGTAGTATTTCTAAACTGAGATTTTGCCGTCTAACATCGGTACCGTTTCACGATCAAGCGCCCTTAATTCTTGGGCGCTTTTTTTGTGCCAAAAACCCGCAAACAAATACTAATTTTAGAATGAGGCCCAGGCGGGCAACCGCCGCGGGCCTTTTTTCGTTCCAGTTTTGCGCGAATGCGCCGGGGATTATTGGCGCGCCCATTCAAACAAACTTAGCTAAGGACAAACAACAAATGATCGACATATTTGCCAACGGCAAGCCGAACCAGGATGTGGTGTGGGAAGATGATCCCTTTGCCACCGACTACCTGATGCAATCGGACAACGACTTTGAAATGGTCGGCAGGGATGATGTCTATGATCCCTTTGCCGGGCCCGAGGCCCGACGCCGGAAGAAGACCCGCGCACAGAGGCTTTTCGCGCACATGGATGCCAGCGATAGTCCCATAGAGCATGAAGCAGATCGCATGTCCCTTGGCATCAACTACGGCACCTCCCGCCGGGTCACGAACACATACAACGTGGCTGATCGGCTGGAACGCAAACGCATCGCCGGTGAAGTGAACAACGCCCTGGCCTGGTCCGAGACGGCAACGCCTGAACAACTGAAGGCGCAAATGGCGGCGGTGGCCAAGGCCCAGAAATACAACGTCGCCCACAACGAAAAGGTCTTCATGAAGGCCTACCCACGTTTTGAAGGCGATCCCGAAACCGCCCTGGCAAACCACGTCGGCGAAGGCCTGACACCGTGGGAAGACACCGTGTTCTTCAAGGGCACACCGGAGGAACGACAGGCGGTCATCGATGATCTGGGTGCCAGGATACAACCCTGGCAGAGCTATCAGCTGACGGAGGAAGATTATGCGACGGCTGAAAATGCTAATGTCTGGGACATGCCGGAGTTGATGCCCGAAACATCGGAGGCAACGGCCAACGCTTTAAGGCAAAATTGGAAGGTTCCATTCGGCAATACACCTTCCGATATGGTGAGCGACCAGTCTGATACGGATTTAGATACCGCTTTGCAGGCACCGAACCCCGATGGCAAACCCGAAGATGATGCAGATCAAAATAATGTGGCAATTACAGAACAAGACGCGAATGACGAAGACGATGGTCAAGAGCCATCGAAAAAGACGCGATCGGCCAGAGAAATTCGGTTAAAGAAGCTGTTGAACACGCCAACACCGGGAAACATGTTTGGGCCGGACCTGCCAGCGGGCCAATCGCCCCAGGCAATTGCAGCCGAGACCCTCACAGAGCAAGATCAAACACCACAGGCAAAGCAAATTTTGCCCATTGGCAATTCCCGATTACTTACGTTAGGTGAGATAGCTATGGCCAAATCGGTGTATGGTGATGAGATTGATTTCAGCAAGGCGCGAATTTTCAATCGAGTACACGGTCCGTGGCAGGATTCAGGGACAGCAATGGCACCAGATGGGAAAGTCTATTTCCATCCTGATGATTACACCGACGATTTTTCTGAATCCGGAATGCGGGACAAGGCATGGCTAATCCATGAACTGATGCATGTGGTGCAACATCAGAACAATTCGTTGTTCGGGATGAAACGGCTTTTTGACGATTCGTATACAGCAACATGTAGCGCTGTCGTACAGTCAGCGGTTGGCCATCCCCAGTCAGGTCGCGCTTTGTCGTGGAACCGTTCTGTACGGACTTGAAACCTTCTAAAACTTTCACGGCGGCAAGCATATTCTTGACATCCAAACCGGCCTGATGGCGCAAAGTGCCTGTTTTCACCCGGTCGCGCAGATACGCGTACCAAGGCGTTTCGTCCTCGTATTTCTCCTGTGCCTTGCCCAATGCGTCTTTGTTCGGCTTCTCGATGCGCCATGTGAGATCCGAGCCAGTGATCCCGGCTTCGGCCCAGACTTTGTTCTGCTCCGCAACAGACATCGTGCGCAACCATACCTTGGTTCTGTTCCACTCTTCCTTGGAAAGGGTCGTGAAGCCTTTCAGCATCTGGACCTGTTCGTTTCGTGATAATTCCGAAAGAGAGTTAGCGGTTTTCGTCTCGCCATCGTCCCTGGCTTTGTCTACCTGTAGTTTCGAGATGTCGGAATTGGGGGTTTTCTCCCCTAAATCCGACGGGTCCAGCTGTTCTGCAAGTTCGTGCTCACCATAGTCGCTGCCATCATCTGAATCTTCCGACGGTGCCGGCGCACTGGGATTGGGCTCGTCTTCGCCGTAATCGCCGGGGTCATCCTCATCGACGCCTGACGGCTCTTGGCTATCTTCGGCCAGTGCCTGGCCTTCGCGTTGCATGTCCTCGAACGTCTTGCGGATGGGCTTGCCGTCATGGTCCAGTATGGGTTCGCCATCCTGGGTGACGAGCTTCAGGCCGGTGCCGTCGTCGGTGTTGCGCCAGGCGAAGGCGTCCAAGTCTCCGTCGTACTTGGCCAGTTCGGCCTTTGTATAGGCCTGCAGCGCCCCGG
>Ga0233439_10003713_pt1 | contig 15509 bp, 13 predicted proteins | sample SI_123_September_6_FD_182713 | JGI IMG/M metagenome (GOLD analysis project Ga0233439, IMG submission 182713) | Seawater microbial communities from Saanich Inlet, British Columbia, Canada - SI_123_September2016_100_MG | ecosystem: Environmental > Aquatic > Marine > Inlet | place: Canada: British... | reverse complement strand
ATATAGGCAGTAATTTTTGCCTGAATATTGGATAATTGTTTCACAATTAAACGAGTTATAATATAAATCTTTGAAATTGAAAAAAATTGTACTTGAAACAATGATAATTATTTCAAAGATGGAGTTAGACATAAGTGTTGATATGGGCAATCGTTATGCTCTTGGTGTCTGAGGATCAGCATCTTTGTTGGACACTAAAAAATGTATTGTGGAAAAATGGTGCGGAAGTTGCGATGTAGTGTGAGGCTGCCTCTCTGTTATTCATTCCATAATGAATGGTTTATTGAAAGGTGAGAGATTATTTATAGCTTGGACTCGTAATTAACTGACTTCGCAATTTGGAGAGACCAGTACATTCTTAATAATAAATTCTTATTTCAAGAAAAGTGTATGGAAAGGAGAGAAGCTATATGAAGGTTTTTTTAACTATGTTAGTAACTGTCACATTTTTAGTCATTGGTTTCTTGTTTTTGTTCTCTGGTGTTAATAATACGGGCAGCAATGTCAGCAAATCCTCTGTAGGAAGGATGCAGAGTGGTCAATACCATTCTCAGTTTAAACGTCGGGATTTCATCAGGGAAAAACGTGAAAATGAGCGCAAGGAGATCAGCAAAGAGGAAAGTGTCAGGCAAGTTGCAGCTGGGAAATATCATGACGATTTCATAGCATACAACAAGCAGGACAGTGACAGAAACCGCTATGACGGTTTCAGGTAGTACGGAAATGGTTGTGGGTGTAGCCTAGCCTCGAAGTGTGTACATGGCAACAATAACTCAATTATCAAATAATCAAATTTCCGTCTGACATATACAGCACAACCAGTTTTATTAGAACTGATTGTGCTGACATCATACCTGCTAATGTTGATTAATCTCTATCCATTTGTCCATAGACATAACCGGTGTGACTTTACCTGTCTGTGTTGGTACGAGCGGAAGAAAAAACTCGACCATTCCGGGATAGTCGTTGGTCTGCACAGTAATATAATATTCATGTGAAGTTACTCCCACATATGCATTGAGGATATTTATCCCCTTTTTTTCAAATTCTTCACGTCTTGCCCAGAAATCCACGAGCATCTTCGCCCCTTCCTTAGTTCTGCCCGGGCAGTTTTCAGGGGTATGTGTCCAATGTACTACATAGACTGAGCCTTCGTCGTTAGCCATTTAAATAGCTCCTTATTTATTTTTTAGATTAGCGAATATAAAAATGTAAAAACAAAAACAGAAAATCACATCAATTGCATATCAATCACCGGAATATACACGTACCGGGCGAACTTTTTTTCTTTCGATCATTATGTCCATTCTGCTTACTAAACTGTAGTTGAAGTTTACGCTCCAAGCTCTATCTAAAGAGAGACTGGAGTTAGAGATATTACTGTCACACGTCCACACACTCGACTGTGTTTTATCAAATGCGGGGTCTATAAATTGATTACCATTTTTCGCGCTGGGCTCCAACAGAGAAACCGCTTCTTCCAGAGTGGGTAGTCTCCAGTCTGTAAATCCTGCGTAACCATTTTCATTCAACTTTATCACCCATCTCTTTGCACTCTTCCAACTTATATTCTTAAATGATCCGGATTGATGCCACATCAATCCGGTAGCATGGTCTATAACGATGTTATCGTCATCTATAATGTTCTCTTCGTAATCGTGGTTTATAATACTGTGTCCAAAAAAACCCTGATTGAATTTCTTCTCATGTATTACGATGTCAGCGATTTCTTCTGCCTCAGAAAGAGTCACAATTTTACAATATGGGCGTAGGTTTATTTTTGGTTCCATATTTTCAGCAGAATGTATGGGAGCTGATGAAAGAGATACAATTGATATGATTAAGATATATAGTAATAATGAATGCTTCATAGTACCTCCGGTAATTGTTACCTCTATAGTTATATCGTATTATATTTGATATTGATAAATTTTCTATGGCGATACAGAATGTTCTCTGGAATCTAGATATTCTGAAATTCCATTGGACAGGTTGATCAATGCATCTATGTCTAATTCTTCTCCTCTACTCTTAGGCTTTATGTTAACTTGTTCTAAAATTGCTACTAAATCTTTACGTATTTCCTTGGACTCATTTTTCATGCCCAGCCCTGAGCAAAGCGATGACAGACTGTTCAATAGTGTCTTTCTTCTTGAAACGTATATTGCATGTATAACATTCTGAAAGTTTTGAAAATCACGAATTTTGACAGCATACTTGTGTTGATTAACTGTCATCTTGACGATTGCAGAATCCACGAGCGGAACAGGCCAGAATACGTCGGGTGGGAGTTTCTTCAATACCTTTGCATCAGCAAAAAGGTTTGTCATAATAGACAGTACGCCATAATTCCTGGTTCCAGGCTGCGCCTTCATCCTGTCAGTCGTATCTCGCTGAAGCATCAGGATCATAGTTTTGATGGGCAATACTTCCTGTAACAAATCTATAATTACAGGAGTGCTGATATAATATGGCAAATTGGATACTACTTTGACGGTTAAGTTTTCTGAAGAAGGAGCCGCTTGAATGTAATCAGATACTGCCTCAACGATTATTGGATGGATACGATGCTTTGACCTCAGGATGTCCCTGTTGAAAGTAGTAACATTATTGTAATCCTTTAATGTCTCCTCCATGATATCAAACAGTTTGCGATCCAGTTCTACAGCAAATACATGCCTGGCGTTTTGGGCAAGCAACCGTGTTAGAGAACCTGTGCCAGTACCTATTTCGAGAACTACATCATTATGGCTCAGTTCAGCAGCCTTAACTATAAACTGCAACAAATTCTGATCTATAAGAAAATTTTGTCCCCACTGCTTCTTGACGAGAACATCTCGTTCCTCGAAAAGCGCTTTCAACATTGATTTTGTGTGAGGGGCGTCTAATGTAATTATATCGTCAAAGAACATGATTTAAGTACCACGGATTGATGAAGTTGCCGCAACCTTCCTTGTTTGTCGAAGGGTTTGGTGAATTAAAGACTTTTAAATTTACAACAAAATACAAAGGTCAATCAATTTTTGTAAACATAGACGAGGGGGCGCCACAGACATGACATTTGTCAGGCGCAGCATTCTCAACCGTATTACCGCACACCTGACATACATAATAATCCACTGATTCGCTGTTGTCCATATCTTCCAGCGCATTACGGTAAAGGTTCGCATGGATGCTCTCTACCTTGTTTGCAAGATCAAAGCTCTTCAAAGCCTGTTCGTTGCCTCCTTCTTTTTCTGCTTCTAAAATCATCTGTGGATACATCTTCGTATACTCATGAGTTTCTCCCTCTATGGCTTCTTCAAGGTTTTCTTTCGTACTCTTGATACCACCCATTGCTTTGAGATGTTTGTGAGCGTGTACTGTTTCTGCCGCAGCCGCAGCTCGAAAGAGTTTTGCCACTCGATTAAAACCCTCATCATCAGCCTTTTTGGCAAATGCCAGATATTTCCTGTTTGCCTGTGATTCACCGGCAAAGGCCTCCTGTAAATTATCTTGCGTTGACATATTTCTTACCATTTCCTTTTAAATAATTTATAAAAACTTGATTCGTAACCGTTGTGACATTCTTATGATCACAGTTTTTCGCTGATGCTCTTTCCGTAATCCTGACAAGCTCTCATGCCCTCTGTACCTTCCACTAAATTCTCCAGTAGATTGAAAGATCCTAATGATGTCATATCCATCTTAAACACATTTTCCATTGTATCAAAGATATACTTTGGCGCATCACCGCTGTGGGTGTATGAGCCAAAAGCGCCTCCTACCTTTCCGTTCAGTTTGGCTTTCTCTACCAAAAATAAAAAGGTCTTCATGTTTGCTGTCATATCTCTATGGTAGGTAGGGCAACCTAGTACATAACCGTCATATCCTTCTAACTCTTTCTCGCTTTTTATTTCAGCGAGTTTTCTGATATCGGCACTATTGCCACTAAAACGGACACCTTCTGCAATATACTCAGCCATTTTCTCTGTTTTGCCTGTTCTGCTATAATATGTAATTAACACCTTTCCCATATTTTCACTCCTTTTTAGTTTTGTCTGTTACACAAATAAATGTTTTCGTGCTTCCTTCATCATAACTGCCGTTTTTATTGCTTCAATCATTGAACCTGGATCTGCAATGCCTTTGCCTGCTATATCAAAGGCAGTGCCGTGTGTGGGTGAAGTCCTGATAACAGGTATGCCAAGCGTAATATTTACTCCTGAATCGAACGCGTGCATTTTTATCGGGATAGCCCCCTGATCGTGAAATTGAACTACTACAATATCAAACTCTCCATTGAGCGCTTTATTAAAAACTGTGTCAGCAGATAGAGGTCCGTGGCAATTAATGCCCATTTTCTGTGCACGCTCTATTGCAGGTATGATAACATCCCTCTCTTCCGTACCGAAACAGTCACCGTCGCCACAATGCGGATTTAAACCGCAGACTGCAATCTTCGGTTGATCTATACCAAAAAATGTTTTAAGCCCTGTTGCTGTTATTTGTATAGTGGAAAACACATTTTCCTGGTTTATAGCTCCGGATATTTCATTTACTGCAAGGTGAGTAGTGACAAACGAGACCCTGAGTCCTTTTCCAACCATGAACATTACTACATTTTCTACAGACGTCTTCTCCTTAAGTAACTCTGTGTGTCCCGCATAATTATAACCAGCCAGTTTGATTGCTTCTTTACTTATGGGTGCTGTTACAAGCGCGTCTATTTTCCCGTTAATTGCCAGATCGAGTCCCTTTAGAATATATTCTACAGATGCCTTGCCGCTATCTGGCAGAGGTTTGTGCGACAGGGCATTATTAACTGTAAAGTTATCCAAATCTAATACGCTTATGTTATCTGACAGGACTCTGTCTGAAATATTACTCAAAACTTTTTCAGAACCAATCACTACATAATTTGCTGCAGCCCTTATCTCTGGCGATGTCAATGCTTTCAGGATAACTTCCGGGCCTATGCCACCAGGATCTCCCATTGTTATTCCGATTAAGCTTTTTTCTTTAGCGTCAAGTTTCATAGTTTTTTTGGTTGGCATTACACAACTACGCAAATCGCTCAATTCAGGTAGTAAACTATCGGTTTCACATGAACCCTTTTTCCTTTAACATCTCTTCCGTTACTCCTGATGTGGCTTCGTCATTAGTTGTTAATATCCTTTTTACCCATTTACCTAACATATCTGTCTCTATGTTGACCTTCTGACCTGCTTTTTTGAATCCTAATGTAGTGGCTTCAAGCGTAAATGGAATAAGAGCTACAGAAAACAACTTCTCCTTGAGATCTACAATCGTTAAACTAATCCCGTCAATGGCCACAGACCCTTTTTTTATCATCATGTTTGAGATCTCGCTACTTACAGAAAACCAAACGGTACACTGGCCGGGTTCGTTTTCTATTTTATTAATTGTGCCAACACAATCAACATGCCCAGTTACAAAATGCCCACCGAGTTTGTCTCCTATTTTCAGTGATCTCTCTATGTTTACATGATCAGTAATGCTTAAATCGCCAATGGCAGTTTTGCTTAATGTCTCTCTCGAAACATCAAAATGTACTGCAGTACCATTTATCTGTGTTACTGTCAGGCAGGCTCCGTTTATGGCGATGCTATCACCTGGAATAACACCATCTTTTAATGGCCCTATGTCAACGGCAATAACTGCCGAATTTGCCTGTTGGCTTATCTGTTTTACTTTACCTAAGTGCTCAATTATACCCGTAAACATTTTTAATTTAAAAAAATATATTATAGTGTATTGTGGCCAGTAATTTTACCCTTTTTAGTTTCTATTTACAAATCCGTTGACAATGCATCATATTTTCAGTGTGCCCAGTATAGTAGACCCTGCGGATACCATTTGTCCCTCTTGGATCGCTATTTCAAAATCTGCTTCTTCAGGAATGTAGACCTCCAGCCTTGAGCCAAACTTAATCATACCGAATCTTTTGCCTCGTTCAACATCCTGTCCAACTGTACAGTCACATACAATTCTTCTGGCTACCTTACCGGCAACCTGTTTTATCATTATTTTTGTTTTACCATCGCCTGTCAGAATCCCCATGAGATTATGCTCATTCATTTCCGAACAATCAGGAGAGCGTGCATCCAGAAACTTCCCGGGCACGTGTTTTATAAACTCTATCCTTCCTCCATAGGAAATTCTATTGACGTGAACACTGAATACCGACATGAATATTGCAATCTTTAACGCCTTGCATTTTAAATAATTATCCTCCTGTACGTGCGAAATTGCAATTATGTTACCGTCAGCAGGTGAGACTAAATTGGTATCTCCATCAGGGATATTTCTGTCAGGATCCCTGAAGAAATATAAAACGAAAGATAGGAATATGAAAAACGGTATACTTGCCAACGGGTAAAAAAAGAGACTTAAAACTATCATTACAAACAAGAACATTCCAAAAAACGAGAGCTCTTTGGAGCCATATTCAGCAAAGGGGAATCTCATAAAAATAACACTCCTGACGCTTTATGTAATCTAAAATTATTACTTAATTGTAATAAAAGGTAAAATAGAACAGATTGTGGATCGTAGATTACCGGTTGAGAGTTACACGGTATATACACTGATTCCTGCCAGTAAAATAAGGGTATTTTCTAGCATATAACCATTTACATGTCAACTTAATGTCGAGCTAACCGAGTTATTTCTTTACAGCCTTTATTAATAGTAGTAATATGATTTTCTATACTAAATCAATCTATTAACAAATACTTTATGGAGAATCTAAAAAGATGGAAGTCACGCTGAGATTATTATATAAGCCTTTTCTAGCAGTATTCCTGCTGTTTGCCGTTTATGGATGTCAAACCACTAATAGTACAGTCACTTCAGAAACACCTGTTACGTCTCATACCAGTTCGGTAGATCAAGAGGCATCAGCAGCTTCAGTTACAGCGACAGGTGAAGCCGATACAAAGGACAAGAGTGAGAAAGAAACAATGGAAAAGTTTGGAACCTTTTTCATTAGCAGGTTGAGTGGGCATGGAGGGGGGGCTATGCCATCAGATGCTGCTGCTGAAAAAGAAGCTGTAGTCCAGGATAAACAGGTAACCGATTTGGCCGTTAAGCCTGCCGGTACAGAGAAAAGACCTTATATCGAAATGGAGAAACAATTGTATGGTAAGTGGACCAATAAATTAAAGACTGAATCCTATGATTTTCATGATGACGGCACGGTGACAATTATCATTGAAGGTCCGAGAGAGAGGACGATGAAGTTAAATGGCAACTTTCTGATAGTTGAAGCAGATCGTATTAAGATAGATTTTAGAAACGACACTTTCGCGAGCCGAAGGCCTCCAAGCTACTTTAAGATTTCCATATCTGAAAATGAGTTTTCATTAACAGACGAGCCGAAAAAGAAAGGTGAACCGGATGGGCCAACTACAAAATATAAAAGAGTGGAGTAATTAGCAGACATTATTAAACTCTCTATTTAGCCTCTGGCATACACAGGTATGAAATATAATCGCTTGATTCGACTGTTTTAATGCGTAGCCGCCAAAATAGCGAAAGACGCCATCCTGACATGCATTTTGGCGGTGAGGATCAGGTTAGCCGACACTACTTGCCATTCTTACGAGCATCCTCGTATTTTCTTTAAACAACATATCTTATCCCAAATCTGTACAAAACAGAGAGGCAAATATAAGAATACATTTTTAGAATGTGATGATTGTCGCTTTAAAATCGATGGATAAATATCATCATAATTATCATCATATTTTATGCGTTCCGGGAAGTAGTTTTTCATCATTGTCTCCTCCATAATTACGTTATAGGTAAATTTAGCGGTTTTTGTAGTTGTTATGCGCAAAAGCTGTACCGCCACAGAGAAGTTATGGTAAAGAGACGATTTACCTTTCTGTAAGTTCTTGATGTGCTTTGATAAGTGTCAATTATTCAATGGATTGTGCCATGAAAATATATATTTGATAGACGATCCTGTTTAAGAATAGTTGCATTGTGTTACCTGAAAAAGGAAATTGTTTCCGAAATGTTTTAGATTGAGTGGGACAAAAATTCGCATATACATCGCGCGGTGTAGCCGCAACCAAGTTTGAAGTGTCTGCTTGCCCGGATGGATGTTTAGCAGTATATCAACTATCGTTAAGAAGTATTCGCGGTTTGAACGGTTTAAGCTGCTTTTCCCAAATCTTTACCGGTACGATGTGAATGTCACTTTTACATGCTCGTCATTCATTGATTCAATAGCTTTTCGGATCCTGGCTAGTGGGTTAATTATAGTATATCTGGAAAACGATTTTCTTTTTCGTTTGGGGCTCATTTTGATCCTCCTTAATAGATCTTTTGTCTCCCTGGGATTTCTTTCCAGGATTTCTCCTTTGACGTTTGCTTCAATATTAGCTGATGAACTTATACCTGTTATCCTTAAAATCTGCTTAGAGGAATTGTCAGCGTGCAGGTATGTCATTCCCTCATCAGTCAGGTGATATTCCGTAATGCCATAATGCGAACATACTTTAAAGGTGATATTTCCATCAGAGTTTCTCTCAAAGAATTCCGTTGAGTTACCTATCATATTTAAGAGGTCTGATCTTGAAGGGTATGCACTTTTGATTAATAACCTTACTCTTTCTCTCTCAATTTCCCTGTCATTCATGGGCAAGCCATCTTCTTCTCGTTTTCTGATTTTTTCTTCTAAAGAAAGAGAGTGAGATGGGTGGAAATGGTATAAGATCATATTGCTGTTTTCACTCATTAATTCGTCCAGAAGCTGAATATCAAGCCTTGCTTTCATTATATAGCGTTTGTCTACCTTCTTTTCTACTTCTTCATTGTAACCGATCTCAATCCATTTCTCCTGGTTAGGTAAATATACCCAGGATTCCTCTATTTGTGAGATCGCTATGAGTCTCCTCATGTCTGCTATTCCTTCTGCTTCGCTTTCGTAAATTATGGTTTTGAATTTGTTCCTGTTGTTAACAACAAGTTTATCAATAATGTTGTATTCTTCCTGGATTATGTCCTCAGTTGCTAAAGAAATATGATTGAGAGTGAATGAAATGGTACATAAGTATGCAAATAGCAGTATAATTCTAAATCTGTTTCCCGGAATCTGCCCGAATTTCAATTTAAAGAATAGGAATTGCAAAGTTACCTCAAAATTATCAGCGGGTAAGAAACCCGCCCTACAAAAAAACTTTTCACGTAGGTCGGGTTTCTTACCCGCCATTTCTCAATTCAGGTTTGATTGAGCGTCCATATTATATCGTAAGATAAATAATTGCATAGTCATTTTGCCACAATTTGTTCCTTTCTGGTTTTTAGATATACGACAATCAGATTTCGCAATACAATAAATCATTTATTATATCAGATTAACAATGTTAAAATAAAAATATGGAGTTTCTATTTAAAGAATATATTAATTAAGATACACTCTTGTCATTCTGAGTGAAGCGAAGAATCTTTTGTTAGTAAGCCAATAATATTTTATGAGTTTAATGAGATATTCGTAAAAAATATTCTTCAGTCGCTCCTCCTTCAGAATGACATTTTCGTATGGTTAAGTCCGTTCGATGGGTGCTAATTAACAGTCAAGGGAGATTGAATATGTCTTTTCCTGAAAAGGCGAAAGAGAATTATATAAAGGGTTTTGCCTGTGCCGAAAGTATTCTTCATGCGATGAAAGAGGAGGGTCTTATCGATGATTTCCCTGAAGAAGTTATCAAATGTACTACCGGTTTTGGGACCGGCATGGGAGGTTCGGGAAACGTATGTGGTGCGATAACAGGTTCGGTAATAGCAATAGGACTAAAACACGGCCGGGTAGATATAACGGATGATAACGATAAGGTATTTCGAAAGGTCAATGAATTTCTGGCAAAGTTTAACGACAGATACAAAAAGCAGGATTGTACCGGACTGACATGTACATGGAGGGAGAAAGGTACATTTAAAACCCCTGAAAGAAGAAAATACTGCTCCGCGATAGTAAAGTTTGCAGCATCAGAACTGGAGAAGATTTTAGAATAAACTGTAATTTATGCTCACGCAAAGCCGCTAAGCTCACTAGGAAAAAAATAATTCTGATTAAATACAGGAGGGGGCATAGTTTCTCGCAGATTAGGTTCTCCGTTTAAAAGACGAGAAAGCAATCCCAAATGATCTAATTTTCACATAGAGTTACAAAGAACACCAAGTCAGTGTTTTTCCTCTCTTTTGAGAGGAATCCAAAAACTGGAATCCTCTCGAAAGAGAGGTTTGTCACAAGGTTTCAGTGTGAAAGCGTTCATCTAATTTTCACGAAGAAGACAGAAGATAATAGTTTTACCCTTTGTGATCTCCGTGGCTTTGTGTGAGTCATAATCATCGGATTTGTCTGTTATTTAAGATTTGCTGTTTGTGATTCCTAATTTGTTTCGAATTTCGAATTTGTTCGGTTTTTATATTTCAGTTTTTCTTCTTGTCCTCGGCGCTTTTTGTCCGGGGAGCGCTCTTGCCCGCCTGTACCTATTCGGGCAGGTAGATTGAATCTAACGTTTTTGCCTACTGACTACTGTCCACTGCATTCTGTTTACGTTTCTCTCTTCTCTTTCTTCTCAGGTACACTCCTCCCAATCCTGCCAATCCAATTCCCAGTAGAGCTACAGTTGCAGGTTCTGGGACGGCTGTTGCTCCCACACTTAATTCTCCGGTTGTGTAGAGAGATGAAGTGTCCCAGAAAAGGTCACCCAAAAGAGTCGGCATGACAAGGAAGTCAAACATCCCCGTCAGGCTCCCCCAATTCAGGATATCGAATGTATCTCCGGCATCCGGATTAAATCCACCGTAAAGGAGTACTTCGAGCGTACCGCCAAGGCTCATCATGCCGGTAACGTCAAGGACATCGTACTCGGTTTCCGGTATCAGTCCACCAATCTCCATCTGAAGCGTACTATTTATATCCTGTGAGTAATCACCAAAGATAGAGGTCAGGCCGGGAGAGTTTCCGGGGGCAAGTGTTCCGCCTGTCAGTGCAAGATCACCCATAAATGTGTCTACCGCAAGCGTACCGCCTGTCATGTTAAATGTTCCGCCGTTTGTATTATCAATAGAGGTTGCATCAAGCGTACCGCCGCTCAGGTTGACAACTCCCGCGTCCCATAGTTTAAGAGCGACGCTGATCATGGCGTCTCCGGCGCCTGATATGTTCAGTGTACCGCTTCCACCGGAAGCAGTACTTGATCCGCCTATATAACTGTTATTAGCCGAAAAACTTCCGCCACTTACATTATATGTTCCGCTGCCGCCGGAGCTGGCTCCGACAAGAAGGTTGTTTGATACGGTGTTTGTGCCGCCGGTCTGGGTAAATGTGCCGGTACCACTTCTGCCAATGGTTTCATCAGTAGCTGACAGGTTCCCTGTTTCACTCAAATTGTAAGTTGCGTTTCCACCGGAGTAATACCCTAGCCACAACTCATTGGTAGTGGCAGTTGACATCCCGGACTGGTTGAACTCCCCGGTACCTTCATTGCCAAAGTATAATATGTTGGTAGATACATTTCCTGTTCCGCTTAAATCATAGGTACCGCTGGCGCCTGAATAGGTGCCGAGGTAGAGGCGGTTAGAGACAGTATTAATCCCACTGGTCTGAGCAAAAGAGCCTGTACCCCATCTTCCAACGTACACGTCAGCAGCTGAAACAGTGCCTGTACCACTTAAACTGTATGTTCCACTGCTGCCCGCATTGTGGCCGATATAGAGACCGTTTGAAACGGCATTCGCACCGCCCGTATGGGTAAATGTGCCTGTACCGGAATTGCCGATTGTTTCATTATTGGCAGAAAGAGCACTTGTACCGCTCAGATTATACGTTCCGCTACCACCCGCATCCATACCAAGCCTTAAGTCTACCATGCCCAGAGTTGAGCCATCGGAATGGGTAAAGATCCCTGTCCCGGACCCGCCCACGTTCAGACTATCAAAGGTAAGGTTGGAGAGAAAACCAACTGCACCGTTATAAGTATGGTTGACATTGGAACCGGACGATCCACCAATACCGTATGTGTCTACGTCTATGGTACCAGCAACATTGAGCGTACCACCATCGTTATAGAGTGTACTGTTACCGGCGCCGTCAGTAATGTTTCCGTTCACATTAAGCGTACCGCCGGAAATAGTATAGGTCCCGCTGCTGCCTGAGAAAAGACCAATAGTAAGGTCGTTGGTGACGTTATTAGTCCCGCCGCTCAGATTATAGGTCCCACTGCTGCCTGAGTTTATTCCGATGGTAAATTCGTTCGTTATGGTATTTGTCCCACCTGTCTGAGTAAAGACACCAGTCCCTGAATTACCAATAACTTCATAACTAGTTGACAGGCTCCCCGTACCGCTCAGATTTACCGATCCGCTACTACCGCCAATACTACCAGCAGCGATTATAAACGTATTTACCGTACCTCCGTCTATGTTAAGTGTGCCGGTACCCGCGCTGCCGACTGAAATGTTGTTGTTTACACCTAGGGTACCGCCAGAAATTGTATAGGCACCGCTGGCACCTGAAGAGGTGCCGAGGTAGAGGTTGTGAGAGACAGTATTAGTCCCACTGGTCTGAGCAAAAGAGCCTGTACCCCATCTTCCTACGTACTCATCAGCAGCTGAAACAGTGCCTGTACCACTTAAACTGTATGTTCCACTGCTGCCTGCGATGTGGCCGATATAGAGACCGTTCGAAACGGCATTCATACCGCCCGTATGGGTAAATGTGCCGGTACCGAAATTGCCGATGTTTTCAGTACCGGCGGTAATACTTTCACCACTACTCAAAGTGTGGCTTGAGTTAGACCCTGCACCATTTCCAACATTGAAATTATCTACACCAATGGAACCACCTCCTACAATAAGTGTACTCCCGTCAATGTTCAAAGTGCTGGTTCCCGCACCGTTTACAATGTTTCCACCCACATCAAGCGTTCCACCTGCAAGTGTATAGGTACCACTGCTACCGGTATTAACTCCCATATTTAGATTATTCGTTACTGTGTTTGTACCACCGGTTTGAGTAAATGAGCCTGTACCTGAATTACCGATTGTTTCACTGCCGGCGCTGATTGACTCTCCGCTTCCCAGAGTATGGCTTCCATTCGTCCCTGCCGAGTTGCCGATATTAAGAGTATCCACACCTATTGTCCCTGCGGTTACCGTACCACCATCTATATTGAGTGTACCTGTCCCTGCACCGTTTATAATACTGCCACCTACACCAAGGGTTCCACCGGAAATGGTATAGGTACCAGCGCTGCCAGTTGCCCATCCAATTCTGAGGCCGTTGGCTACCGTATTCGTCCCGCCGGTCTGATTAAAAGAGCCGGTGCCTTGTTCTCCAATATATTCATCTGCTGCTATGAGACTCCCGGTATTGCTTAAATTATACACACCTTGAGAACCGGAAAAAACGCCAACGCCAAAGTAACTTGACACACTGTTTGTCCCACCTGTCTGATTAAAGGTAGCTTCTCCGCTGCTGCCTAAGTATTCGCTGTCAGCCAGTATGCTGCCACCACTTAAATTATAAGTTCCGCTGCTGCCCGACTCTCCTCCGAGTCTAAGAATATTTGTGACACTGTTCGTGCCTCCGGTCTGCGTAAAGACGCCTGTGCCGGAATGACCGATGGTCTGACCGCCGGCTGATAAGCTGCCCGTACCACTTAAATTATAGGTACCACTGGCACCGGAAACGTTACCCAGAGTGAGAAAATTCGATATATTATTTGTTCCATCTGTCTGAGAATAAGTACCGGTGCTGCCCGACGTCCATCCAATTCTGAGGTCGTTGGTTACCGTGTTCGTCCCGCCGGTCTGATTAAAAGAGCCGGTGCCTTGTTCTCCAATATATTCATCTGATGCTATAAGACTCCCGGTATTGCTTAAATTATACACACCTTGAGAACCGGCAAAAACACCTACCCCAAAGTATGTTGATGCACTGTTTGTCCCACCGGTCTGATTAAAGGTAGCTTCATCCGCTGCCGCCTAAGTATTCGCTGTCAGCCGATATACTGCCACCACTTAAATGATAGGTTCCGCTGCTGCCCGACTCTCTTCCGAGTCTAAGAATATTTGAAACGGTTTTTGTCCCTCCGGTCTGTGTAAAAGTACCGGTCCCAGAATTACCGATGTTTTCATTACCAGCGCTGATTGACTCTCCGCTACCCAGAGTATGGCTTGCATTCGTCCCTCCCGAGTTGCCAATATTAAGCGTATCGACACCGATTGTACCGGCATTTACCGTACCACCGTCTATGTTAAGAGTTCCTGTCCCCGCACCATTAACTACATCTCCGCTCACATTGAGAGTCCCATTGGAAATAGTATAGGTACCGCTGCCGCCTGAATCCATACCAAGGCTTAAGTCGGTCAGGCCCAGAGTTGAGCCGTCGGAATGAGTAAAGGTTCCGGTTCCTGCTCCACCCACATTCAGGTTGTCAAAGGTAAGATTTGGAGTAGTAGCCGTAGTATGACTGACATTAGAACCGGACGTTATTCCCAGACCGTAAGTGTCCACGTCTATGGTCCCACCAACATTGAGCGTACCTCCGTCATTGTTGAGCGTGCTGGTACCGGCACCATCAACAATGCTGCCAGACACATTAAGAGTTCCGTTGGAAATGGTATAGGTACCGCTGCCACCTGAATCCATTCCAAGTCTCAAGTCTGTCAGGCCCAGGGTTGATCCGTCTGAATGGGTAAAAGTACCGGTTCCCTCTCCACCCACATTCAGGTTGTCAAAGGTAAGATTTGGAGTAGTAGTCGTAGTATGATTGACATTAGAACCGGACGTTATTCCCAGACCGTATGTGTCCACGTCTATGGTCCCACCGACATTGAGCGTACCTCCGTCATTGTTGAACGTACTGTCACCAAGGCCATTAACGATACTGCCGGTTACATCAAGCGTTCCACCTGAAATAGTATAGGTCCCGCTGCTGCCTGAATTAAGACCCATATTAAGATCATTTGTTATTGTATTTGTACCACCGGTCTGCATAAATACACCGGTACCACTACTGCCAACATATTGTCCTCCAGACGATAAGAGAGCTGTGCCGCTTAAACTATATGTCCCGCTGCTACCGATGTCAGTGGCGATACCCATTGCGCCATTAGTATGTGTTCCACCTGTCTGAACAAACAGACCGGTCCCGTTAAAACCTAAATCCAGTGTATAGCTCGTCAGGCTGCCTGTGCCGCTTAAGTTATAGGTCCCGCTACCGCCGGAGTTTTTTCCAATGAACAGCTCACTTGAGACGGTATGCGTCCCGCCGATCTGGGTAAAAATTCCGGTCCCGGAATTACCGATGAACGCGTCGTTGGAGATCGAGAGGCTACCGCCGCTCAGATTTACCGTTCCGCTGCTGCCTGTATTATTACCGATGGTAAGATCATTCGTTATGGTATGCGTCCCGCCGGCCTGGGTAAAAATTCCGGTACCGGAATTACCGATAGTTTCAGCTCCTGCAGTGATCGATTCACCGGCC
>Ga0233439_10003710_pt1 | contig 15527 bp, 14 predicted proteins | sample SI_123_September_6_FD_182713 | JGI IMG/M metagenome (GOLD analysis project Ga0233439, IMG submission 182713) | Seawater microbial communities from Saanich Inlet, British Columbia, Canada - SI_123_September2016_100_MG | ecosystem: Environmental > Aquatic > Marine > Inlet | place: Canada: British... | reverse complement strand
GATTACATCTCGTAGGTTATTAAAGAAACCGATGATAAAAATAATAGATGGTGTTTTAAATAGAGAATTTGAAAAAGGAGGTATTATAAATTACATAGAAGACACCTCCGAAAAGCATATTCAAACCAGTAATTGTGAAAATTTGAAAGTAGATTTTATTGAAAAAATATATCGTAATTATTTAAGTGGACATAAAGTATTACATTTTAGTTGTAATCACAATATAACATTCGTAAATAATTATAATGAAAATATAAATGCGTTGAGTGTAAATAAGACGACTATACATAAACGATTTAATGAATTATTAAAAACATTTATAAATAATAATGAAAACGATAAATATATTATAAATGTTTCAGATAGATTATTTAATCCTGCGATACATGTATTTAAAAAAATAGTAGTAGAAGCAATAAACGAAGTATATAAAAATAATAGTTATTTATTAAATATCAAGGAAATATTTATTTTGCATAAAAATAAAAGTGAATTTAAAACATGCGATAATAATAAGAATATAAATTTTATAATATACACAAGCATAAATATTGATATAGAAGATGACTTATTTGGTGAAATAACATTATATACGAATTATGTAAATTATGAATTTGGAAATAAAACATTAAACTTTATAATAGAAACAATAGATACAAAAGAAGATATAATAAGCATAGAAGAACAAGAACAATTGATAGAATTTGCTAATAGAAATATAGAAATAATAGAAAAAATTCAAGAATGTGATTATAGGGATAAAAGCAAAACAGAAAAGATAACCCCATTTATTTATGGAGAAAAGAATATATCTTGGGATTTGTATAGTAATAGATGGGATAATATAGATGAAAATATAAAGAATATTTTAAATAATACGAGGGAAAGAATAATTGAGAAAGAGAAATTTAATTTTAAAGATGAAGAACCATCAGATTTACCAAGTTTTTTTCAAATATTAAAAACTGGTTCAGCAACACATTATCATATAGATACAAATGATAATGATATGTATCACATACGTTTTAATGTAATTATTCAAAATGCGGAATGTGGTGGTGAGTCAATATACAAAGGTATTGTACAAAAAGGTATTGAAAGACAATATATAATGTGTCGTTCAGGTATAGATAAACATAGTAGCACCTGTATAAAAGGTAATAAGCCTAGAATTGCAATATCATATGGTTTTAATATACCCAAGGTGGAAATATCGAATTATCCTAATATATTTGGTGATTTAATAAAAGATAAAAGTATATAGGTAAAAGTTAATATTTAACATTAATTTAAATATTAATTATAATAATAAGCATAATAATGATAAAGAATATTTACGGAGATTATATTTGGATTTCAAGATTAGATAATGAATTTGTTGAAGAATATAAAGAAAAGTTTTTATCAAAAATAAAAAGTAGTAAAGGAGTAATATCAACTAGCTCTTGGAGGGATTGTAATGTAAAATCTTCATTTTTTGACGAACCTTTTGTAAACAATTGTTCGTCGATAGATTTTAATATGATATTTTCAAAAAAGGTGTCAGAAGAGATGGAAAGTTTTTTTATAAAATTAAATGAGGATCAAGGTGAATTAATTAATATACCAGTTCACATTTCGAAGATATGGTATAATGAATATAATTATAATGATTTTCAAGAAACACATTGTCATAGTGGAAGAGATTCTTTTTATTCTTTTGTTTATATATTGAAATCTAAAGACATAAATGTTGATTCTAAATTAGCATTTGAAAATCCCCGTAGTAGTCATTTAAAAAGTATAATAATAGGTATGCGAATGAATAGTATAGATAATTATAAAGAGGAATATGTACCAAATTTATCAGAAGGTGATTTGGTAATATTTCCTTCACATATGAAACATAATGTAAAATTTCATAAAAATAAAAATGATAGTAGAATAAGCATTTCAGGAAATATAGGTATATGACTATAATATTTTAATTTCTTCTCCTAGTAAAATTTTAATATGATTAAATAGTGTATTTCTTAACCAAAAAGCATACCGTTTTGGTAAGAAATTATTTTCAATAATATCATAAAATTGAGTTTCACCCATATAATTATCAAATAAAGAAATATGTGCTCGTGCACTATCACATAAAATAATCATTTTTGGTGTTTTACCTAATGATTTAATTTTATTAATAAATATTAAAAATTGATCAATTTTTGTACGAATCGAAAGTAATTCTTTATCCATATTTGTACCGTGTATGCGTGGGTCACTCAAAACACATGGTTCCATATTAATATCATATATATTTGCTGTACTAATATCATGCTGCTTATCAGTCCCTTCTTCTGTAAAAAAATTATCAAGTGATGAACGGCCATGAACATCACCGTTAGATATAAAATAATCTAGATCGATATTTAATATATAATCATCGGTTATGCTTTCAAAAAAAGAAAAATAGTCAATATTTGTTAATGTATAATTTATAGGTGGTATAGATGTATTTATTTTATTTGTTTCATCATAATTATCAGGGGAAAATTGGAGATGATGCAAAATTTTGCCGTTGTATTCATTTTTTTTAATGTATTCTGTATTATCATCAAATGGGACAATATTATTATCATGATTTATAGTCATAAGTTTTCTCACATATGAATATGGAAGATTATCTGGTACTATCCAATGAACACCATTATTTTTTTGGTAATTTAATAAAATTGGTATATTAACAACACCGATGTTATGGTAATCTTCATTATTAATATTAGTATAATCAATATCAGTATTTCCTCCTGGATTTAAATCGGCATGTGAATCAAAGAAAATCATAGTAGGTAACGTATCAGTTTTAAAATGTTTTAAAATATAATGAACACAATAACTATGTTTATTAATATTGATAATATTAATATTATTATTTTTAAAAATGATTTTTTCATTCATAAGTCTATAATAAAAAAGAATTCTGTCATGTAATTCATATAATAAAACAAAAGTTTTTGTTATTTTTTTTCCATTAATATTATTCTTAATATCTTTAAAACTCCATGTTGATAAAATAGTATAACATCTATTAATGATCTCAAATTGTTCTTTTATATCTAATGTTTTATTGATGTATTGAATAGTTTTAGTTTTTGAATTTGAATTTTCTTCATAATAATTTAAAAAGGAATATTCTGTTTGTCTAAGTTCTTGCAGTAGGTTCATACAAGTTTTAGTAGTATTGCCTTCTTCAACAGAATAATGATGTGATATGTTGTTGTACATAAAATATGATTCGTGTATTTGATCGTAAAATTCAAATTTTTTTTCTTCAATATTTTTAATGAAATTTTTAATGAAATTCATAATATAATAATTAAAAATTGTTTAAATTATAATTATTATATAAAGCAATAAATAGTAATATGTGTATATGTATTTGGTCGAATATGTTTGGCTGGATGGGTTTGGTAAACTAAGAAGTAAAATGAGAGTGTTAGAAACGCTGGAAAGTATACCAAAATGGAACTATGACGGAAGTTCAACTGGTCAAGCAGAAGGAAATAATTCAGAGATAACATTAAATCCTTGTAGAGTATTTGTGTCAGATAAAGAATCAAACAACATGGTATATGTAATATGTGATACATATAATGAAAAGGGAGAACCAACAAAAAGTAATAATAGATATGAAGCAAATATAAAGTTTAATAAAAATCTAGATAGCAAGCCATGGTTTGGATTGGAACAGGAATACTTTATGATGGATCCACGTTCAAAAACATTTTTTAATAATGCGGAAAGACAAGGACAATATTACTGTGGTGTAGGAAGTGAGAATGCTAGAGGTAGAGAGATAGCATTAGAACATGCGAAAATGTGTTTGGAATATGGAGTAAAGTTATCAGGTATTAATGCAGAAGTTGCACCTTGTCAATGGGAATTTCAAGTAGGACCTTGTGTTGGTATAGAAGCGGGTGATCATTTATGGATGGCTAGATATTTTCTGTATTTGTTATCTGAAAAGTATAATGTAATAATAAATATTGAACCAAAACCAGTAAAGGGTGATTGGAATGGTTCTGGATGTCATACAAATTTTAGTACAGAAGAAATGAGAGAAGGTGTAGTAGATAGTACAGGTTTGGATTGTATATATGACGCAATTGAAAAATTATCTAATAAACATGAAGAACACATGAAAGTTTATGGTGAAAATAATGAACAAAGAATGACAGGAGAACATGAGACAGCAAGTTATGATTTATTTACAAATGGTGTGGCGAATCGTGGTGCTTCAGTACGCATAGGACATGAAACATTGAAAAAAGAAATGGGATATTTCGAAGATAGACGTCCAAGTTCAAATTGTGATCCTTATTTGGTAACAAGTAAAATATTTGAAACAACAGTTTTGTAGAGATTTAATTAAAAATAAATTGGTTATTTAATTAAATTACATGATAAATTGAAAACTATTTCTGGCTATGCGCGGGGTCGTTGATGTCCATGTATGGTAGATTAGAGGTAGCCTTGTATTGAAATTTGCAGGGAATGAATGTAGGGATGGTATAGGTGGAGGTAGTGGGGATTTTAAATTTAAATGGGATGTTAAATTTAATTGGCATGTGAAGTTTGGTCTGATGAAAAGCGTTCATAACTGTATTCTTCTGTATTCTGTATTTTGAAACTATAAATTATGAGGAAATAAAATCATTTTTTTTTGGATAAGTATGTTTGCAATTGATGTATGTAGTATTATCATCAAGAATATATATGGTTTGATTACAAATAGAGCAAATATTTCCTAGAGAATTAAAAACAAGCGGATGGGGTCGATAAGATATATATTCCCTAAAAAATGGTTGGTGTATCATTTTATAAAACTTAGAATTGATAAATGTCAGATTAATAATTTCTTCATTCATTAAGAATGTAAATGTATTATACAATAGTTCTGAAGGAAAATTGATTAGTTGCATTAATATTAACAATATAATATGTTGATAATATTAATGAATATATAAATAATTAAGGTGCTGTTATTACTTGTACATATCTGGTTGCGGTATAAATATTACCGTTACCATCATTTATAGTATAAGTAACGGTATAATTACCTAATGTAGTAATATCAAGTGCGGAAACAACATCACTTGCTATTTGTGCGGAAACATCATCGCCTGGGGTTGCAGCACCTAGAATACCAACCGCAGCGGTTGCTGTAACTTCATAACCACTTCCTGCTGTAGGCTCAACCCAAGTATCATCCTTTACATGTTGTAAAGGAGTTGATTGTGTTCCACTAAGACCGGTGATAGTAAGAATAATAGAAACGACATTAACAGTTCTGGAGATAGTAGCCGTATTATATCCGTCCCACGCACTTACGGTGTAAGTTTGTGTTCCAACCGTAGTAATATCAACGGCTCCATTATTTGTAAATAGAGGAGTGATATTGGTACCGAGGTCGTCAGCAGTAACATCATCACTATTAGGGGCGGTATACAAATTTGTTGGGTGTGTATAAACAGTATGTGGGTCGATGAAGGAATTAACAGTAAAAACGGGTGCGACTGTATCAACAACATTAACAGTTCTGGTTTTTGTTCCAGTATTACCTACTGCATCAGTAGTGGTGTAAGTGATTGTATATGTACCAACAGTAAAGTTGTTTGTTCCATCATTAATAGCGGTGGCACTATCGTTGGTGACCGCTTGTCCTTCGCTGCTAGTAGCTCCCAGGTCAGTATAAGTGGCACCACGTTCTAATGTTACGATAGATGAACCTGTTAATGTAATAACAGGAGCTGTACTATCAGTAACAGTAACAGTTCTGCTAATAGTACCACTCGCCCCCCGTGGATTAGTGGCTGTATATGTAATAGTATATGATGTACCAGCAACATCAATATCAAGATTGTTGAATGTTACAACTGGAATTTCGCCAGTAACAGTAGTAGCTCCAGGGTCGTAGAAAGGTTGTGTTCTTTCGTGAGTAATGGCTTCACCGCCCGTGAGAAATGTGATTTTGTTAAAAAAATTTGCGTCAGGAGTACCCGAAGTAATCCCTGGTCCGTCGGGGAAATTTGTATTACCAGCGAACATAGAGGCGACACCATCAACAGGATCACCAGTATTAGGCGTAATATTCCAATAATTAATAGTTTGGACAGCAAAGGCAGCGTTGGCGAACATACCATTAAATTGACCTGCTGCTCGAACGTCCCAGTAAAGAATAGAATCGTTGTTGAATGCACACCCGCTTTGGAACATTTGAACAAATCTGGTACAATTAGAAACATCCCATTTACTTAGATCACCGTTAAATTGAGACCCCCTGAACATAGCCTCCATATTAGTCACGTTGGAAACATTCCAGTTAGAAATACCACCGATTTCATTTTCGGTAAGAGCTGCTTTGGCCACACTTCCCCCGTCACCATCTTTACAGAATAAACGAGTCATATCCGTAATTCTGGAGACATCCCAAGTACCAATATCACCATACCTTCTCCATGCCTTATCTTTGTTTGTAAAAAAATATTCATCGATAACATCAATTAGTTCTTGTCTAGTATAAAAAGGGTATGGACGAGCAGGTATATCCATTTTACTAAATCTGGATTGTGATTTTTTAGGTATAAGAGCTGGCATTCTTCTAAATACATTTTTTCTGATACCATGAGCCCCAGCAGTAGGAACTGCATCTTGTCCAATCGAACCTGGTCCGCTATTATCTGTAGATGCGACCAAAGATGAAATTTTATTAGCACGCGAACTTAATCCTTTGCGATACATTTATATATAATAATAAATATTTTATATATAATTTTCCTTACAAAATACATTTAGTGTTGTCACCTTTAAAGAATTTTTCACAAATATTAGGTAATAACTTGTTATCTTTCATAGAAGCGAGACTAATATTAATAAGTCTAAGTAAGTCCACGTTATCTTGACTAACAGCCATAGCGATTTCGTCATAACCCATATTAATATGTGAAATTTTAAGTTCAGGGTACTTATTTTCTACTTGTTTGAATGATTCTTCGGATACAAATATTCCGTCATATTTTTTGGAATTTTTCAAATAGTAATCAGCGATACCTCCACTAACAATATTTCCTTCTTCTGCAGTTTGTTTAATGTCTTCGGGTAAGTCATCATAATCAATTTCTGTGACATCAAGTTTAACTTTACTTTCATAATATTTCATAAAAGAGCTTTGTGAAGTACCTTTGATAGTGAGGATATTTTTATTGGCAAGATCACTAACATGAGTGAATGGGTCATTTTCAGATTCAATTCTAATAATATCAGTAGTGGTAGCACCCTGCAAGAACATAGTAAAGTAAAATGAAACAATAAGAATAAGAAATGAAATAAAGAATTCAACATAATTGCTTCTAGTTTTGGAACCTAAATTTTGATATTCACCTAATAATGAAATCATGGTGTTATAAAAAACATTAATGAAGGAACCATTTCTTCTATTCATCATTAAGAACCAGCCGAAAATGAGACCCATAAAAATAATCATAGCGAATGGTCCAGCACCACGTGATGCGAAAGAACCTAAATATCTCCAATAAATATCGCTATCTGAGTGTTTATAAATCATTCTATTTTGGTCTAAATATGATAATGATGTAAATAAAACATCGTTAGCTCTAGGATGAGTGATAGATATATTTCCTACTAAAACATCATATTTGCCATCAGCTAATTTTTGAATTTCTTCATCATAATTGGGTGTTTCAACATATTTATATTCACATTTTAAATCTTGTTCTTTCTCTATAACTTTCCATATTTCATAATCTAATCCATCGATCATTCCAGATGAATTTTTAAACATATATGGTTTATTGTCGCCGAGTAATCCAACAACGATAGTTTTGTCAGTCATAAATATATAATATAGATATAAAATAATATGTGTTTTCTCTAATATTCTCTCTTTCTCTCTTTCTCTCATGGTTGGGAATATAAGTGTATAAGTTCTATGGATGAGGTGGTGTATATTGATGGTGGCATGTTGTATATAATGTGGGTGTAAATAATTCTGAAGAGAGAAAGGATGACGAAATTTATTTAATTGATGAAAAAAAAAATAAAATGCTAGATTAAAATGAGTGAAATGATAATAGATGAAAGTAGTCTAGCACATATAGAACGAAAGAGTTTAACAGTATTAAAGAGGAAACAAGACGAGATATTTGTAGGGGATAGTGAATATGCAGATTTAGAAGATTTGGTAAATGATAGTGGAATGTTAAATGATACACATGATATAAGTGCAAAGGTAAGTTTGGGAAGAAATATATTTAATCTCCGTAAAAATTATTTAAAAATCCGATTAAGATCAACAAATAGTGAACGGTATATGAATAATACAGAGACAATAGATGATAGGGTAAATTCATTATTACAATCATTAGAATTTAGTATGAATATAGAGATATCGATAAATTATCCTGAGAATTATCCGTATGTATGTCCTCATTGGATGGTGGAGAGATATCATGGATATAATATAAATTCAGAATTAGTGAAAGGAAAAATAGAAGATTTAATATTACAAAAAAATAGAAAAAATATAGCAGATTGGAGTCCGGTGAATAAGCCAAGTGATGATATAAAAAGTTTTTTAAATGATATGAATGGATTATGGTGTTTAATGGGTAGAACGATGTAATAGTATATATTATAATGTAAATATAATATATGCAAAGTGGTAAAATATATATAGGAAGCAGTCATATATACAATAAAGAAAGTTGTGATGGAAAAAAGTTAAGATTAAGTGAAGCATTAAAAAAATTGGAAAATGAAATAAGAAAAACAGGAATAGAAGTAATAAAACCATTAGTGAAAGAAAAGAATGATATGTGCATGTCGTTATGGGTGAGGGATAGTTCATTAACAATAGACAATAAAGTATATTTAATGCCCCAAATGATAAATAATAAGATAAGGTCAAAACAAATAAAAAGTGAAGTGGATGTAATACCATATAAAAATGAAGGTAAAAGAATACCGAGTGATGTAAATTTAGATGGAGGGGATATAATAATAGATGGAGAAACAATATATGTAGGTAAAGGAGGAAGAACGGACGATAGTGGAGTGAAATATTTAAAGGGTGAATTCCCAAACAAGGAGATAATAGTGATATCACATCATGGATTACACTTAGACTGTTGTTTTGGAGTATTACCAGGGAATAACATATTATATTCAAGTACTTACATAAAAAGATTTCCAAGTAAATTGAGGGAAAAATATAATATATACAGGGTAGAAGATTATATAAATGATAGACATGATACAAATTTGTCAACAAATTTTTTATTAATAGGAGAGACAGTAATAACAGCATACAAAAAGAAGTTCGAGAAGATATATAAATTAATAGAAGAGCTCGGGTTAGTAGTGAGAACGATACCATTTGAAAATATATTTATGGGTGGTGGAGGCGTAAGATGCATGACACAATGGTATAAGATGCCGAAAAATCAAAAAATATTTTAAAATTCAATTAAACATTAGAATTGTTTGGTAAACAGAAGAGGCATTTTGTAAATATTTTACAACAGCTCCAATGATTAGTATATTTAATAGGTATATTATTATGATCTTTATAAATTTTAGAATTACAATTAGCACAACGATTATTATATTGAAAACAATTATAACATGTTGAGTTGTTACATTTATAACAAGTATAATAATTGTTATCATCATATATAGAAGAATAACAGTCGATACATAGAGCAATAGATTTTCTTTTTTGAATAGGTGTTGCTACGATACCGCTTCTTCTTTCTGTTAATCTAGTAGCTGGTCTAATATTATCATCGTCAAATGGTTTAATACTCATATAATATAATAAGTAAATATTATTATATTATTTTATAAAAATATTACAGCCCACATATGTTCAAAAATATAACCCTTCTTACTAACAGAATAATCTTCCGAATTATTTGAGTATTCGTGTAGTTTTGTATAATAATCAATATTTTTATTTGTAATAGAATTTTTAGAACAAACAAAATGAGCGCATACATAAGTAATATATTGGTCAGGAAGATTAATATTAAGTTTTGGTGCACATATTTTTACAGCATCTTTGGGTATATCGATGCTAGCAAAATGACAACCATTATTAAATGTCCTTTTTTGTGGACGTGTCGAACCTTTCCTATACTTAGCTGGATATCCAGTAAATGAATGGTTATTTTTCTGGCAATTATGTACAAATTCAACAAAGTTAAAATAGTCTTGTGGTTGTATATGGTTATGAGTATCATCTTGTATAAAGGCGGTATAATCAGTAAGTATATCATAAAAATTAATAATATGACGTAAGTAAGTATCGGTTTCTCTTCCAATATTAGGAACATCAAATATAGTGATGTTATGATTGTTAATGTTGTTTAATTTATTTTTTGATTTATTATAAATATAAACGAACCATGTATCAGGGATAAAATCTAACAATTTTAAGAACTCTTTTGAATTATAATAGCTTATTACTAATGAAAATGACATATATATATAAAAGAAAAAAAGTAATACTTTTTAATATTTTAAATATAAAATCTATCTTATTTTTTGGAATATCTCTCTAATATATTCGTTGTGGTCACAAATATCGGTGGGCTTGCTCATTAATTGACAGAAGCATCTAAGGCAAACGAGTAAATCAATAAATGCATCGTGTAAATCCTTTGGAACATATCCGAAGAAATGATGATGTAATTCGGATAATCTTGGCGATTTAATGTATTTTTCGCCCTTGTAATTAGTAGCAATAATGTTGGTAATCTTTGTAGAATTTTTCATGGTACAGAATGATATTTCTTCTAAGAGAAAGCATTCCATGCCGATTCGCTCGCATTCAAACATAACCATTCTATTATCGAAAACGATATTATGTGCAACGATGAGGTCGGCTTTAGCATATGCATTTTTGAATTGTGTAATAGCATCTTTGATGTCGATGCCTTTTTCTTGGCAGTCTTTTTTGTAAATTCTGTGAACATTTGATGCTCCTTCAGGAATAGTAACCTGGTCGGGGATTTTGATGATTTCATTAAAGTTGATAATGATTTCATTAGAGTTGGTATCGTATAGCATAAATCCGAGCTGTACAATATATGGCATTTTGTGAATGGGTAAATATGATTTAGGGATAATCCCTGTGGTTTCAGTATCAAAGACGAGAACCTTCATGGTATATGTGTCATTAAGTTTATAAGTAGTTTAAAATTAATTTTAAATCAATTTTAATTGAATAAATATCAAGCAGGTCTGACGCGATCAGACCCACCGAATATTGCGTTAGCCATTGCCCCAACAATAACGACAAAGAAAATTATAATTGCTTCCATACTATTTTTTAAATGCGTAATAGGTAATATAACAATCAATTTTAATTAAATAGATAGTAAATCAAGTTAAAGAGATTACAGTATATTATACTGTGAAGGGGTGTATGTGTGATAATATAATATTTTTTATTATATTATAAAATTGTGTATTTGTGTAAATAGTTATATATTTGTGTAAATAGTTGTAACCGACGAAATAAAGAAAAAATTCTATAAAACAGTATTTATAAAGGGAGAAAATCCTATACTATTGGCAGGTTGGGTAAACAACACCTGCCAACATGATCCTATAGCTCAGTTGGTTAGAGCATCGGTCTTATGAGCCGAAGGTCTGCGGTTCGAGCCCGCATTTGATCAGTTGTGGTGGGACACATAAAAATCCCTTAGCATCGTTGTCCGAGTGGTCTAAGGAGCCAGACTTAAGATCTGGTAGCGTAAGCTGCGTGGGTTCGAACCCCACACGATGCAAATTCCCATATAGTGTAACGGTTAGCATACGGCCCTTTCAAGGCTGAGACCCGGGTTCGATTCCCGGTGTGGGAACACTAGCCCTATTGGCGCAATTGGATAGCGCGTACGACTTCTAATCGTAAGGTTGCAGGTTCAAGTCCTGCATAGGGTGAATGCTCTTATAGTGTAGTGGTTATCACTCTAGACTTTGAATCTAGAGACCCGAGTTCGAATCTCGGTAGGAGCTATAGCGGGATGGCGCAGAGGCAGCGTGTCTGGCTCATAACCAGAAGGTCGAAGGATCGAAACCTTCTCCCGCTAGTTTCCAGTTAGTCGTTCTGGGTGAGAAATCGACTAATTTAACCCGGTTAGCTCAGTTGGTAGAGCGCACGCCTTTTAAGCGTGTGGCCGAGGGTTCGAGCCCCTCATCGGGTGTGTGAGACATAGAAAAGTTCGCCTCCTCGTGGTGTGTCTTGGGTAATTCTAAATGAACTTTATTGGGTGTGGGCTGTATTGTGGGTAGGATTAGTGTGGAAATGGAGAAACATATACTAAAGGTGGTGTAGATTATTTAACAAAATGAACCTCTGAGCGTGATGACAAGTTTTGAGTTAAATAACAGAAGTATAGTGGTGTTTCACAGTATTAAGCGAGGCGAGGGGCTTAATACAACAGAGGAAATGGAGGGACGATACCCCAACAACGGCGTCTCACAGTCTTAAGCGTGATTAGGGGAGAAGGGGGGCTTAAGACCGTCCGCGATGACGTAAAACTATGTGCTCTGTTAGCTCAGATGGTTAGAGCGTCCGACTGTTAATCGGGATGTCATAGGTTCGATCCCTATACGGAGCGATATTTTTATATTGCCTTAATTTCAAATACTTTTGTAATGACAACTTGTCCGAGTGGTTAAGGAGACGGACTTGAAATCCGTTGGGCTATGCCCGCGCAGGTTCAAATCCTGCAGTTGTCGATAAAAATAATATAATCATGGAATTATATTATTTTTTATTTTTATATGAATCATTTATCTATACCAATAAGGTCTATCTCTTTTTTTCCAAGTACCAATTCTTCTTTTTTTTTCATCCTTTTGGTAATATTGTCTATATGCAATAATGGGGTCATCGTGTTTAAATTCGTTAGGCATGGCTTGTGCGAATGGAGTAAGACCTTTTTTTTCAAATTTATCGGACGAGGGTTGATTTTTTTTCAAATACATCGCCATTTCATATGATTTATGTAGTTTGGAGGGTGGATGGTCATTTCTATATTTCCATTCGTTATGCATGGCTTCTACCAAGTCAATAGTCCACAAGAAATTTTCGAGTGATGTTCTAACCCATATAGAAACAGGGTGATTAATGTGACAAGTTTTATAAGTAGTAAGATTGTGTTCAGGTTCAATTATATTAACAGCCGTAGATAACATTTGTGCTGCTTCAAGAATAATTTTGGAAACATGTTTATCAAACATGAATTGTGCACATTCAGTAACTGAAAGAGAAAGTATGAATAAGTTCATGATTTACATTAAGTATTTGATATATGTAAAATACAAAATAATAAATCAATTTTACACCTTTGGTCATTTAAAACGCCCAAATTATTATAAAAAATGTAATAATATAGTTAATATAAGTTTTTATTTATTGAAGTAGGTAAACCATGACCAAATACAATCATATATATTAATATCACTGCCGCCAATAAGATACTTCGGTTTTCGGCAACATTTTCATTTTGACCAAGTATAAAAATCATAAATAAGTATAACAAAATACCAATTATAGCAGAATGTAGAAGCATCATTCGTCCTTTTTCCATTTGTCTATATATATCATCATTATAAAAAAATAAGCGTTTTAATTGTCTAAAGGTTTAAATAAATAATTTTGTAAATAACAATTAAAAAATGGTCATATAATATCATATGACAGGAAAATCAATATTACCCACATTATCACTTTACGGAAGACGAAAGCCAATATATTATAAAAAAAATGATGAAATAATAAAGAAAATAAGAATAAAAGAATGTGAAACAAGAGGAACACAAATAGAAAATTACTTAACAGAATTAAAAATAATAAATAATGAATTAAACAGTATAACAGATGAATTAAAAAGAGTAAAAAGTTTAAACAGAATAGCCACCATAAAAGAAGAAATATTACGGGCATCGTGTAATTTTGACCAAGATCCGCACGCCGTCCAACTTATCTAAAAAAAATTGATTTGCTTTGAATACTTATTGGAGTAGTAAAATAAAATGAGCAATATGAGTACTAAACACATCATGAATACTGAAATGAACTACGATGAAAGCACGTATTGGCGTGAGATGAAGAATGCTTTGAAGAAACATGCATCGCATTATGTTCGCATGGATTTCTATCCTCACAACATGTCTGCTTGGGAGAATGAGCATCGTGAAATTGAGGATGGTTATCGTACAAAGCTTACTGAGATGGTGCGTGTGCGTCTCAAGTTTGAGAAGGAGGAGGAGCAACGTGAAAATGAGAAGTTGGCGGCTGAGGCTCTTGTAATGATGAAGGCACGTGCTGAGAAGGAGATTGAACAAGAGGCGAATAGGAAGAGAAGAGCAAGCGAAAGACTTGCTGTGAAGCATCTTAATGATTTGAATTCAGGTAAGATTCGTCGTTCAACTAGAATCGCAAATAAAAAGTAATAAATTTAAAAATAAATAAAAAAAAGTGATTGTGATGAAACCACATTAAAAGTTTCAAAACTCGATTAGCTCAGTTGGTAGAGCGCACGCCTTTTAAGCGTGTGGTCGTGGGTTCAAGCCCCACATCGGGTGTTTGGGACATAAAATAGTTCGCCTCCTCGTGGTGTGTCCTGGTTAATACTAAATGAACTATTCCCTTTTAGCACAGCAAGATGCTAATTGTCGTCGGTTTAAACTTTAATTTTGACCTGGATAAGTCTTTAAACTGTCCTGAATCCTGCTTAAAAAACCAAGCAGGGGGTGTGTAATACCCTTAACCGGGAGTGCGTACTTATGTAGCTTTCCCATACCATCCTAACGGATGGGGCCGGAAAGTTCATGGCCCTGAACCTCACACAGGGTGAGAGAGTGAGGACTACTAGTTGTGTGGTAGAATTGATGACCTTGTTGCGGTTGTCAAAAGTAACACAAAACAGCACCCTTTGAAATATATTAATTAATGAATTTTGATTGCAATCGAAGTTTATTAATTTTAGCAATACTATGATATTGTAGGGGTGTTGGGGGGCATATAACTAAGATGTCTTGCGTTTATTCTGTTATAGGGTTTGGCCACCCTATTTCAGAGTAGATGTAATATATTTTAAAGATGCTTGATGCTATGTTGTATTTTCGAAACAGGTTTTCGCTTCGAATCAAAATTATTAATAAATGAAAAACCTGTAGGCTCCTGATCAGAGCCTTTTTTTTTATTAAAAAGTACCATAAAAAAGGTCAACTTTATATAAAAAAAATTGATTTAATCTACTACTTTTATTCATGTAGTATTCAAGTAAGTAAAAACATGTCTGCTACCAAGAGTTCTGGAAAAAAGTCATGCGAGTTTTGCAACAGCAACGCTCACAATTCGTATTACTGTCGCAGTAATATGCCTGTGATAATTGGGTTGGTTCAGGGGGAGATGCCCAACCTGAAAAACATAGACAAAGGTACGTTAAAGAGAATGGTTATGT
>Ga0233439_10003704_pt1 | contig 15542 bp, 14 predicted proteins | sample SI_123_September_6_FD_182713 | JGI IMG/M metagenome (GOLD analysis project Ga0233439, IMG submission 182713) | Seawater microbial communities from Saanich Inlet, British Columbia, Canada - SI_123_September2016_100_MG | ecosystem: Environmental > Aquatic > Marine > Inlet | place: Canada: British... | reverse complement strand
AGAACATTTGTCCCGCCGAAACTTCTTTCATGGTATCGGAACAAGTGAAGTTGCGCGGATTAGGTTTGAGTGCCTTGCCCAGTTTGCCCATGCCATCGCCCTTTTCTCCGTGACACATTTTACAGGCCAAAGGTTTTGCTTTTTTGGCATAGATCTTTTTCCCGTTTTCCGCATTCGCCTTGGCAGTCTTATCCAGTGAGGCGATGTTGGAGGGGGCCGACTTGGTCTTCCTCGGTTGTGGACAATTGCTGGCCGCCCAGGTGGAGGTGCTGAAGAACAGGATACTTATTGCGGTTATTAGTAAAGTCTTTTTCATTTTGGTTTCTCCTCTTTCGTGTTAAGAAATGGTTTTTAAACCAACCCTCTCTATCCCCCTTGCCGAGGGGAGGCTAATGACCCATGACAAGGAGGATAGGAAGGTTGAAATCACTTCGCCGCCAATTCAAAGTTGGCGTTGGTTTTTGTTCCTTCTGCCACCGTGACTTCCTGAGTCATTTCCCCAACATATGGGTGCCATGCGGTGACTTTGTAAGTACCGGCAGGAACATTATCCAGGGTGAAGGTATCTGTGCTTACCGTGTAATAAGGATTCCAAACGATTCGTGCATCGGCCTCCATATAGTTATGCTGGTCGCATTGCAGGAAAAAATGAGAATCCTTTTTAGCTTTTAATCGTTTGAGAGATTTGGTGACATCGGCAACAGATCCTTTAGAGGGAAGAGGTTTGTTGAACAACGTCTTCCGGTTAGCCCCTTTGATGGAATAGCCGTGTGGATTGTGTAGAGTGTTCTCGTCCTGATTGGTCACTTGCACTAAACCTTCTTTCATACCTTTAGGTGCTTTGCGGATGACCGTTACTTTGGGGAAAATATCGCATTGCCGGAAATCGAAATTCACCGTCTTTTCTGACCAGGCTTTGCCCTTGCTGATATTTTCGATCAGGATTACTGTGTCATGAAGTTTTCCATCTTTAACCAGGACCTTCTGCCTGGGGCGGATTCCTCCCTCCTGAGTATCTGGATGAGTGGCGCAGAACTCGGCATTCTTGCCTTTGCTCAAATCTTCCAGGATTGGTGCGGGGACATTGCCTTTGAACATCACGCTTCCTGAAATGGACCCTCCCTTAGAAACCTTTGCCTCTTCATAGTTGGCTTTTTTTGCCTGAACATTACCCGCCAGAGCCAGTGTGATTACGGTAGTGATTGCCATTAAGTTTAATTTTTTCATGATAATTCTCCTTCCACTTGTTGTTGTTCCTGCTTGTTTAATTTAATTTGGGGGTGGGGCCGGGAAAAGGAGGTCCATCCCGGCCCCAATTGCAGACAACGGGGAAGGCTCCGTTGCCCGCACTTGCATTCAGCTTTTCTTGAATGCAAGTCACTCCCTCCGGGCATAGTCTGGCACCGCTAGGTTGTGCCAGGGTTCCCTTTGAGATTGAGTTTTTCATGGCTAGCCTTCCTTTCAAGTATTTCTATTCTCTTAAAGAGCAAGGCCTATGCCGAAACAGGTGGGGGAAAAGATAAAGTCCTTAAACGTTTATTTAACAAGAGGTTTAAGAGAGATGATTGGGAGAGGGAGTGGGGAGTTGAATGGGATAATGCCATTTCGGGATGAAGCCGTCCCATTATGGGATTGCGCCAGAACGAAATTAGCTCAACTGGTATTTTTTTAGCATGCGATAAAACGTGCTACGGCTGATTCCTAATGCTTTCGCCGCGCCGGGAATATTTCCGCCGGTTTGCATCAGGGCCTGCTTGAGGGTTTGTTTGATTACATCATGGTAGGGAGTGAGATCGTTGGAAGTTTTTTCGTTTATCTTTTCATCAGCAGGAGTTGAAGAGTCGAAGATACCTTCGGGTAAACAGTCGGTGTCTATGGTGTCGTAGGATGTGACGATCATTGCCTGATAAATTGTGTTTTCCAGTTGGCGGATGTTACCGGGCCAGGAATATTCCTGCAAAACCTGCATGGCCTCATCACTGATTGACAGAACTTCCTTGCCAATATCTTTTTGATATTTTTTGAGAAAATGACTGCATAGGAGAGGGATATCTTCTGTACGATCTCGCAGGGCGGCGACTTCTATGGGAAACACGGCCAGTCGATAATAAAGGTCTTCGCGAAAGGTTTCATTTTCGATCAATGATTTAAGATCTTTGTTCGTCGCACAGATCACCCGGGTATCGACCTGTATTTTTTGGGTATCTCCCACACGCTCCAAATATTTTTCCTGTAAAAAGCGCAGTAATTTGGCCTGGGTGGAGAGGCTCATTTCCGCCACCTCATCAAGAAACAGGGTGCCTCCATCTGCGAGTTCGAGTTTGCCGGGCCGGGATTCGATGGCACCGGTGAAAGCACCTTTTTTATGACCGAACAATTCGCTTTCCTGTAATGATTCGGGAATGGCTCCACAATTGATATCCACAAAAGGCCCCTTGGCGTAGGTGCTATTGCGGTGAACAGCACGGGCAATGAGTTCTTTGCCGGTTCCGGTTTCTCCGAGAATGAGTACGCTGGCTTTGGTGGGTGCGACCTGATGAACTTTCTTGAGGGTTTCGTTCAGGGCATTACTATTGCCGATGATTCCATCTTTCCCGGATAGACGATCTACCTCGCTTTGCAGAAGGCGTACCTTGCGGACCAGGTTTCTTTGCTCGAAGGCCTTATCCAGGCAGGTAAAAAGCCGGGTTTCATCAACGGGTTTTAAAAGATAGTCATACGCTCCGAGTTTGATCACTTCGACTGCGGTTTCGACTTTGTCAACGCTGGTCAGCATGACCACTGGTATATCCGAGTGGGTGGTTTTGATTTGTTTTAAAGTTTCTTGTCCGCTCAGGCCGGGCATCATCACATCGAGGAGGATCAGAGAAGGATTGTCCTCCAGTGCATCCAGCAAGTCATTTCCGCTTTCGAATTCCTTCACGGTGTAGCCCTGATCTTCCAAAAGTGCCTTCATCAGGCCTCTTAACGGGGCGTCATCATCGACTACGAATATCAGCTCATTAGCCATTTTAACTTAGATTATAGATTAGGTTTATCATTAATTGATTGTAGCCCACTCCGCAAAATTTAAGAAAAAAATGATAAACTGATTGTGTTTACAATTTTAAGGAAAGGTAAATATTTTCAAATGGGATCGTTGGCAAGTCAGACTAAGGGCGTGTTGTTAGCGGGATTGATTTTGGCTGTCGTTGGCTGGGGCATTGTTCGCGACCGTGCTCAGAAATCATGGTTCAATGAATTGGAGCAGGAGGTTCTGGAAGACACTCTTATTTTGACGGGTGAACTGGAAGTGGTGAAAAGGGAATTGGGAGGCATCGTGTCCCTTTATAATTCCTCAGAATTTGTGAGTCGGGAAGAGTTTGGGGTTTATGTTCAACCCCTATTAAAAAATCATCCCTTCATTCAGGCCTTCGAGTGGATTCCACGTATCGACCACTCTGAAAGGGAAGGATTTGAGGGCATCACCCGTTCTATGGGTTATGCGGAGTTTCATATTTTTTCATCATCGGGTCCTTCCCAGGCAAAGCAGGAATATTTTCCAGTGCATTATACAGAACCCCTTCCCGGCAATGAACATGCGCTTGGCTTTGATCTGGCTTCTGATCCTAAATTGTTAGAACTCACCAATACGGCGAGAGATACGGGTAGGGAGGTTGCGGCCTCACGGTTTGGGCCGATACCCAATGCTCGTTCGCAATTGGACATGATAATTCTGGCTCCTTATTATAATGAAGGAAGAAACCCGGAGCGCACTGAAGAAAGGCGGGAGCATTTAAAAGGTTTTGTGCTTGGCGTTTATCGGGTGGGGGACATGATCGATCAAATGCTCAGTCCTTATATTCCCATTGGAATGAATTTAACGGTTTACGAGGAAGGTGAACTGGTTGCGGAAAATTTGCTTTATGGCGATTCTATAAAGAACCCAGCCATGAAGATTACCAACGTTGTTACTGTTTCCAACCGTCGCTGGTTTTTGGTTTGGCAGGTTACTGATGCGTTTCGCGGCGGACCTCAAACATTAAATGCGTTCTGGGTGGGGCTTGCTATATTTTCGGGAGCCTTGTTTCTTTCTATTATCATCGAGATAATGGCATCGCGGACTCGTGTTGTAGAGAGCGAAGTTCGGGTGCGTACGGAAGAATTAACTCAGGCTAATCAGAAGCTGGTTGAGTTGAACGATTTAAAAAATAAATTTCTGGGGATTGCATCGCACGATCTCAGGAATCCTCTTGCTTCCATTCGTGGTTACTCGAAATTTCTTTTGGATAAAGGGATGCAAGTCAAGGAAGATACCCGGCAGGAATTTCTAACAAGCATCAAAAATGTTAGTGGAAATATGCTGGAGTTGATCAGCAATCTTCTGGATATCTCGGTGATTGAGAGTGGACAGTTGAAACTGAATCCTGATAAATCATCCATAAAGAAACTAGCCGAAGAGAAAATCCACATGCAACAGATTCTGGCTGATAAGAAAAATATTACCCTTCATGCCGATTTGGAGGAGGTCCCTGAGTTTTATTTTGATGCAAACCGAATGGGGCAGGTGATGGATAATCTCCTCAGCAATGCGGTTAAATATTCTCCACCGGATAAAGAGGTTTATGTGAAGCTGGAGTCGAATGGAGAAACTATGACTGTCAGCGTTAAGGATGAAGGGCCGGGGATTTCGCCGGATGAGCAGGGACAGCTATTCCAGCATTTTCAAAAATTAAGTGCCCGGCCTACAGGGGGTGAAAGCAGTTCTGGGTTGGGGTTGGCGATTGCCCAAAGAATTGTGGAGGAACATCAGGGTAGCATTGGGGTGGATAGCCAACTCGGTCAGGGGGCAACATTTTACTTTACCCTGCCAATTGAAAACCTGGAACCAGGAATCAAATAAAAAGGTGTCAGAGACCCTGCACGGTTTTTCCTTATGAGTTTTATAGTCAAAATACCACACATAACTGTCATCAATATTGTCCCCCAATTAATTAATGAAGCGCTCCCCTCGAATCATCCAAAACCCATATTGTAGGAAAATTCCTATCAAAATATCAGTAAAAGGCCGTCTTTCCTGGGGGCGCATCGCTGATACTTAAGCGCCCTCTCAGTCTTTATACTGGTCAGGTTAAATATTGACTTAATGCAGAGGTCAAAATATGCGTATTGTACAGTTTGCTTTATGTTTGATTTTTTCATTCGGTATTTTTGTAGGTCTGGTGAAAGCAGAACCTCGAGTGGTTTCCTTGAATATGCTGGGACATAGTCCCTTAAAAGTTTATCAAAACGTTCCTATTCAATTGAGCAATACCTTTCAGACAAAATTGTACAATTTGACCGTGACAAAATCTCCTCTGGCCAAAGAGATTCTTTCCATTTCAGAGTTCAATTCCGGGCAATCCTTTGATCTTTCTTTTTCCAAAGTGGGGGGCTATGAAATTTGTTTTTCCAAGGAAACAGATGAAACCCGAACCTGCCTGAGCCTGAATGTTCTGAAAAGAACGGTTGCCTAACCGGCGGTACTCTTCCCTGACTTTGTTGTAAGTTTGGTTTTTAAAGTTCGATGCTCCCTTTGTAAGCAGGGTGATTAGGGAGCAACCTTCCAGATTGAGTTTACAAAATATTTTCGAGAATCAAATAAATGCTCCTCCACTTGAAACCCATTTTCAGTGGCTAGTTTTTCTATTTCTTCAAGCGTAAATTTAAAAGATTGTTCCGTCTGCATCGTTTCCCAGGCTTTAAAATGATAGTCTTTGTTTAAAGTCCTGATATGCACGGTTTGGTTACATGTGCTGTATAGATAGCTTTCCACTGCACGGGTAATTGGATTATATTGGCCTTGTTGCACAAAGTTATCTTTATTGAAGTTTGCTCCGAGTACTTGGTTGATGCGGTCCAAAAGATGCAGATTGAATTTTTCAAATAGCGGGTTATTGTAGGCAGAATAAAGCAGTTTGGGATTCTTCATGAGATCAAACCCAATCAGTAGATAATCTTTTGGCCCCAGAGTCTTGCATAAGTTTTTGAGAAAAGACCGGGCTGAATCAGGATTCATATTGTTCAGGGTTACTCCTAAAAATAGGACCAGATTTTGCTTCGGGCCTTCCTGTATTATAGCGTTGAGACCATCGAAATAATCTCCGATCAAACCTGTAACCTGTAGACGAGTATCCTGTTGTTCAGCTTCCAGGGATCGGATCAGGTTTGTAACCGCTCCGCTGGAAATATCTATGGGATAATAATGAAAGCCAAATTTTTCATTGAGTAAATGTTCAATAAGAATCCGGGTCTTGCAACCATCGCCTGAGCCTAACTCAATAAGGTTAAATGTGTCGCCGGTAATAAGTTTTGCGATCTTGTTTTTCTGGTTGCGAATAATTTCAAACTCACATGCGGCGGGAAGATACTCTGCGAGTTCTGTTATTGCTTTGAAAATTATACTTCCGGCACTATCAAAAATCAGCCAGGAGGGTAAGCACTTATTATCAAGAGAGAGACCCTTCTCGACGGCACTCGCAAATTGCTTTTCCTGAGATAATGATGTGGGTCCAGCTTTCAGGACTTTAGTTTCAAACAAAAGTGTAGCTCCTTTCTCCACGGGGTCAATTTGACCCTGTTAATTTCATTTGTTATAGTACTTATCTAAGCCTCTTTTTACACCTTATTTTATTAGCTCAATCAAAAGCTGTGGGATAGTTCTTCCTGCATTCATGGTTTCTTAGGTTTAATGAATTTTAGTAAAAATAGCAGACTTGAATTCTAATTTTTCATCCCCAATTTTATGCGTTTTAATTCACTGACAGACTCTACAACCCTAGAAATTTCTTACCAGGAATTGGAGGAAGAGTTTTTAGGTTTGATGGATTTGGATGATCTGGATCGGGTCATTGCGAGAAACCCTGACAAGGTTGAAAGTTTTGAGTCGGAACTGGACTCATCGTTGTCTGATGCATTTGAAAGTGAGGCGGGTTGCCCTCAAGCCCACTTGTTTTTGCAGAGAGTTCTTTACCGCATAAACCGTTTGAAACTTTTTTGGTATGACCCATTAGACAATTATGCAAATGAAGATTCCAGCTTTCTATTTTCATTGCGTATGAAAATAGAAAATGCATGGCAGGGTTGGGAAGACGGTAATAACATTATGCATCCATCCGGTGATCTACGTATGGCTCTTCGTGATCGAGTGGAGGAAGATTTGCAACCCGAGCCGTCAACGGAAGGCCTAGTCATTCGTAATGAGATTTCTAAGGCTGGATACCAGCGACTGCTCGCCATTACTTCACTGGATGGCCTGGTGGAAGCGAGTCAGCTTTCCCGCATGCTTGGAGGTGTCGGGAACGAAGTGCAGACGATGTTGACGCGGATTTTATGGGAAGAGTATGGCAGTGGAAAATTTTCACGAAAGCACTCGACACATTTTGCCCTCATGTTGGAAGAATGTAATTTAGATTCAAGGCCGGAAGCATACTTTGATCTGGTACCGTGGGAGGTGTTGGCAAATATTAATCATAGTTTTTTCCTTTCCGAACGTAAGGCAAACTTTTTACGTTATATCGGTGGTTTGCTCTACACTGAAGTTTCCGTTCCTTCCGCATTTCAGAATATCAAGATGGCTGGTGAGCGCTTAAGGGTGGGCGATGTGGGGGTCAGTTATTGGGATCTGCATATCCGGGAGGATATCCGTCATGGACAATGGATGCTGGATGATGTGGCCTTCCCCCTGATTGAAAAATATCCCGATCGAGCCTGGGACATGGTTAAGGGATATGACCAGCAAAAATTTATCAGCTCCCGTTCTACATCAGCCATTGTAGAGTCTATCGAACAACTGGAACTCTCCTGAGAATTATTTATCAAGGTTTGAAAGTTACCCTTTCGAGTTAACCTTTTCGAAACAACAGTGGAACAGAATTTTAAATCAGGCCAAAGTCTTGTTAATTGAATTTAAGAATTTAGGCAAATCAATTGGCTTGGTAATATAGTCCGCGAATCCCATATTCATTGCCTTTTTAATGTCCCCATCCATCGCATCTGCAGTCAGAGCAATAACAGGAATGTTTTTAGTCTCAGTTATGGTATGTGTCCTGAATTGGGTGGCTTAATATCGTTTAATCCTACTCAAAATCTCAATCCCAAAAGAAACTGCACAGCATTTTCATCTGTGTCAGCATCTCCAAGTTTATTTATCCAATATTGCCATTCCAATCCAATAAAAGCCCGACTAGGATAGTTAAATAGCTCACTGACATAATATCTGAATTGAGGTTGCGCCAAAAACCATTCGCTAACAGTTGCCCCCGTTTCGTCTGTTCTCTCACCAATATATTCCATATGTCCTTCAATGGAGAAACTATGAGAATTTATTTTAAACGGATAAGCCCAGCTCACATCAAAATAAACCGAGTTGTTTTCTTTAGGCACCCCTCCTGAGGCAAGTCCATTGCTATCATCTATATAAAAAGTTAAATCTGTATTTAAAAAAGCAAAACCGGGTACATCCCAGGAAGCTCTGATTCCGGGTAAGTATTTAACCACTTGAGAATCTAAACCCATATTCAGTCCGGCCAGAATACCAATATCTTTTAAAGCTCCAATACTTATTTTAGAACCCAAAATTTTGCTCAAACTAAAATTAAAATACACTTCTCCATATATATCATCGTCATTAAAGCCATCATCATCGGCGTCATGGAGAAAGTCTATAAAAATGAAATTATCACCATATTCCCAGCCGCTGGCATGTTGGAAGGTTAGAATATGAGTTTCAGAATCACGGCCGCCTCTAAATGGAGCATCAAGATTTCCAAGTTGATAATGTAATTCCGTGGTGCTCCAATCAAACGCTTTTAGCCTCGTTGGATTGAAAAATAATAGAGTGGTAAAAATAGCTCCCCCAATTAAAATCTGCGAAATAAAATTTGCAAATAATAGTTTGGGCGAAGATATATATTTCACTTATTGAACTTTGATAAAAAGAGTTCTCATATCATAGGTTAACTTCGGGTTTTAAACCGAAACCTCTCAGACAAGCGAGCTAACGTTTAACCTTTGAATTGGCTGACGATTCCTTGCATTTCGATTGCCAGTTTTGACAATTCGGCGGCGGCTTGTCGAGTATCATTTGCCCCTTCGGTGGTGCTGTGAGCGGCCTTGGCTACCCCGGCTATGTTTTCAGCAATCTCCTGAGATCCGCGGGAAGCGTCTGAGACATTTCGTGTGATCTCGTTCGTGGTGGCCGACTGCTCTTCTACCGCACTGGCAATGGTATTCGAGATGTCACTGATCTGGCCAATAACACCACTGATCTCACCAATAGCAGTTACAGCGCTTTGAGTATCCGTTTGTATGGCGGAGATCTTCGTGCTGATTTCTTCCGTAGCCCTGGCAGTCTGATTAGCAAGTTCCTTGACCTCATTAGCGACTACAGCGAAACCTTTACCTGCCTCACCAGCCCGTGCGGCTTCAATGGTTGCGTTGAGTGCGAGAAGATTGGTCTGCTCCGCAATGGAAGTGATGACCTTGATGACCTGACCGATTTCAGCCGAACTGACACCCAGTTGGGTCACGGTTTTGTTGGTGGTATCAGCCAGCTGAACAGCATCGCTGGTGACTTTGGTTGCCTGGTTGGCGTTATGGGCGATCTCTTTAATACTTGCGCTCATTTCTTCCGAACCGGCGGCCACTGTCTGGATGTTTTGATTCACCTGGTCGGAAGCGGCAGAAACCACATTGGATTGGTTCGAAGTTTCTTCGGCATTAACCGCCATCTGATCGCTTGCGGCGGTCAACTCTTCCGAGGCTCCGGCAAGAGTCTGGGATTTTTCCGCAACATTAGTTAGAACTTCCTGCATGTTTACGTGCATTTCCTTTTCGCGTTTTTCAGCCGCAAGTTTTTGGGTAATCACTTCCCAGGTAACCATGGGTCCTAGATAATTTTTATCCTTGTCATAGATAGCACTGACCAGAAGATCGAGGATCTCAGGACCAACTTGTATTTCTGCACGATGTGGCAGGTTTTTGGGGTCAGAAAGAATTTTCCGCTGATGTGCAGGATTTTTGTGGAAAATATCTATGCATGAACCCATTAACTGGTCTACTCGAATGGGAAGATATTGCTCAATAGTTTTTAGTGTTTTTACCGAAGCAGGGTTGACGTAGGTGATTTGAAAGTTTTCTACATCAGCAAAAATTACATTCACCGGAGCATTTTCCATCATGGAGTTAACTCGGGCTACTTCGTTCTCGGTCTTTAATTTTTGGGTTATAACATCCCAGGTAACCATCGGTCCCAGGTAGTTTTTATTTTCATCATAGATAGGGCTGACCAAAAGGTCGAGAATCTCCGGGCCTACCTGAATGGATGCCTGGTGCGGCAAGTTCGCAGGATCAGAAAGCAGTTTCCTCTGATGCGCGGGGTTCTTGTGAAAAATATCTATGCATTGTCCCATCAATTTATCTACAGGAATGGGTAGGTATTGTTCAATAGTTTTTAGAGTCTTTATCGAAGCAGGGTTGACATAGGTGATTTCAAAACTATCTTTATCGGCATAAATGACATTAACCGGGGCGTTCTCCATCATCGAGTTGACCCGATCCATGGCCCGCTTGGTGATGTTGATTTTTGTGACATCCTCCCAGTTGACGACATAACCGGAAATCATACCCTTGGAGTCTTTGATTGCATTTATGGTTGCCGCAAGGGTCACATTACCAAAAGAAAATTCTGCCGTATGCGGCAATGCGGACGGGTTGCGCAATATTCTTTCAATTTTTTGCGGATCTTTATGGAATCGATGAATGGAACCCCCTAATAGATCGTTCATGGAAACCCCGAATGCCTCATGAATCTGATCTTTGATGCCCTCCAATGTATTCGAGGCACTGGAATTGGCATAAATGAGGGTGAAGTTGGTATCCGCTACCAATATATTTGCCTGTACATTATCCAGGCAGGACAGCAAACCTCCTGCAGATTTCATTAAACCGTTACCACCACTGCTCCCACCGAACAAGCCGAGAAATCCTGATTTCCCCGCAGATGATTGAGTTGCAAATGCATTCATTTTTTTTCTTCCTCCAAAGTATTTTTGTTTTTCAACTTTTTATTTTCTTATTAAATAAAATATTTACGTTTCAGTCCCAGAGCTTTAAGGCGATTATAAAGTGTTTGCCGGGAGAGGCCTAAATTGGTATAGGTCCTTTTAATATCCCCTTTATTGCGGGTCAACTCTTGGGAGATCAGACTTTTTTCTATTGCGGCCAATTGATTATTTAATCCGGTTGGAGGATTCTTAAGTGTTTGTTGAATAGAAATCTGGATATCATTTCCTACGCTTGGGGTGCTGGTGTCTGGAAGACCCAGGACAAATTTGTCGGCTTCATTTTTAAGATCACGAACATTTCCCTCCCACTTGCGAGACTGGAGATCCACAATAAGCTCTGGAGAAGGGACTGGCGGTGTTTTTTGGTTGTAACGTGAACAAGCATCCTTAATCAGGTGATGAAACAATAGCGGGATATCTTCGACTCTCTCACGCAAGGGGGTGAGAGCGATTTGAACCACATTGAGACGATAATACAAGTCTTCCCGGAACAGGTTTTGTTCACTGGCTGCTTTTAGATCGGTTTTCGTTGCGGCAATGATACGAATATCCAGAGGTATGAGTTCGTTGGAACCAACACGTTCAATAGCTTTTTCCTGGATCACGCGGAGAAGTTTTACCTGAAGGTGCAGAGGCATGCTTTCAATTTCATCCAGGAAAACGGTGCCTTTGTTGGAGTGTTCAAACTTCCCGATTCTTCTACGGTCTGCGCCGGTGAAGGCCCCTGCTTCATGACCGAACAACTCGCTTTCAATAATGTTTTCAGGCATAGCCCCACAATTGATGGCCGTAAATTTATAATTACTTCTTTTGCTGGCCTGATGAATGTTTTGCGCGACGAGGTCTTTTCCTGTTCCTGTTTCGCCAAAAATAAGAATGTCGGCATCGGCATCGGCGATATTGGCAATAACCTGGCGAAGACGTTCGATGGAAGGAGACTCCCCTACAATCATGTTATCCGTGTCTTTTTGATGGTTGATTTTGGAGCGGAGGCTCCGCACTTCCATAACAAGGCGGCGTTTTTCTGTGGCTCGTTTAATGGCATCTATGAAGGTTTCGGTAGCAAAAGGTTTTTCTAAAAATTCATAAGCCCCATTTTGGATAGCCTGGACAGCCATGGAAATGTTTCCCTGGCCTGTAATGAGAATGACGGGAATTTCCGGGTCCACTTCTTTGACTTTTTCCATCAAGGTCAGGCCATTCATTTTTGGCATTATGACATCGCTCACCAATACACCTGGCCAGTCTGCTGATATGGAAGCCAGAGCATCTAGTGCAGATTCAAAATCTTCTACTTCAAAGTTTTTATTTTGAAGTTCTCTCTTAAGGGATAATCGGACAACTTTTTCATCATCAACTAAAAAAACTTTTTCACTAGTACTCATATTTATTCTTCCCAAAAAATAGTGTTCCTAAAAATTAGATCTTTAAATTGGATCTTCGCCATTTGAATTAATGGGAAGGGTAATTGTGAATTGAGTCCCTCGCCCCTCGGTACTCCTGACTTTTAAATCTCCCCCATGCCTTTTAATGATTCCATAGCTGACAGAAAGGCCAAGGCCTGTGCCTTTAACTTCCCCCTTGGTAGTAAAGAAAGGATCAAAAATTTTTTCCATGTGTTTTTGTTTAATACCGTGTCCGGTATCCTCAATCTCTACCACAACCGTAGAATTAAAAACTTTGGTGCGAATAGTCAGTGTTCCACCCTTTTTGCAGGCTTCATTTGAATTTTGCAGGAGATTTAGAATGACCTGCTTGAATTGGTCTTCCACAACCCTGACATCGGGTAAACACTCAACGTATTCCTTGGTTAACTGGATATGTTCTTTACTAAAATCATTCTTCTTGAGCATGAGCATGTCATCAATAGCTTCATGAAGGTTTAAAGGTTGAGGTGTTCCTGAAGTAGGGCGGTAAAAGTCTTTAAGTTGATGGGCAAGGTTCATGACGCGATTGCTTTCATTTATTGAAAGCTCCACAAGCTCTTTCAGCGAGTTTTCCATAATAGTTCCCTGCCGAACTTGTTCAAGGGTATTTCGAATACCCATAAGAGGATTGTTGAATTCATGAGCGATACTTGCGGCCAACTGACCGAGAGCCGAAAGTTTTTCAGCGTGCAATAGTTGCTGGTTAACATTTTGCAGCTCTTTTTCTGACCGTTCCCGTTCGGCTATTTCTTTTTTAAGTTGTTGGTTGGCCAGCTTCAGATCGGCGGTTCTTTCAAGAACTCTCTGCTCAACAAAATCTTTTTGAGCTCCAAGATTTTTATTCAGCAATCGCACTTCAAGAATATTGTGAATTCTGCAAAGCACTTCCGATAGATCCAGTGGTTTAGATAAAAAATCTCGTGCGCCTAATTGCAGGGCCTTGAGACGAACCGCTGGGTCAGATTCTGCTGTTAATACAAGAATGGGTGCGTAAGAATCATCATCTTCAATTTGTTTGATTTGCTCAATGACCTGAAAGCCATCCAAATGAGGCATTCTCAAATCTAGTAGAACAAGGTCTGGTTTCAGTTCCTGATATAGAGAAATTGCTTTTCTGGAGTCCGTTGTGCTGTTAATACAGGAATATTGCGCCTGTTTTAGTGCCGATTCCAGAACTACGATGTTTGAACTCTCATCATCCACCATCAGGATTTTGGCTTTTAATATTTCAGCTTTGTCTATCATGTGAAGATCCGCAAAATTTAAGTTTGCTCAATAGATTATTTTAAGCATTAAACTGGCGGTAAGCCACCTAATGATGAGTTGTCTTTAAGAAGCAATCTGCCTATTTAAAGAGCAAGATAAATGCCACAAATAGCCATCGGCAAATGATTTGACATTACTGCAACCATAAACCAATTTAAGTAATTGTTATTAAAATGATTATTTATTTTTATCCTTCTAATAAAATTAAGTGGCAATGGGTAGGAGGGAGCTAACAATACCAATGCCTCGGCCATATGTATTGAAACTTTTACAAAATGGCCTGGCATATGTAAAAAAATATTTCAATAATATTTGGGAGAGAACAGTAAATTTACTGAGAACACTTACAGTCAAAACTTTATTGCCGGTGGGTTTTCAGATCGATGGCTTATGGCTATTTCTTGGACTTATTGATAATGAAGGTTATTTTTTAGAGGGGTCCAAAAATTTTGCGTGATAGATGGGGACAGCTCTTAAACAGGCGAACTTTTAGTTAAATCTGGTAAAACAAGTTTAATGAAGCTTAGAATTGCAGGAGAAAATCATCGTCCATTTCTTCTTCCAAATAATCGGGCAACTGGGTTGCCTTGTCTGTAACAGCTTGATTTATTTGGGTGGTGCTCAGCCCGGTGGCGAGCAAGAGGTTTGCTCCTTTAAGGTTGGCTTGATTGAGCAGAGTGTCTTCATTAAACTGGACTCCTTCAAGGTTGGCATTTTCAAGGTTGGTGTATTGAAGGTTGGATTCAAGCATCCCTGCGCCTGACAAATTACAACTTTGCATATTAGCACTTTGTAGGCAGGCTTCTTGTAATTTGCTTTTAGTCAGGTTCGCTTCCTTCAGTTGAGCTCCCGTTAAATTAGAAAATTGAAGTTTGCTCTCTTTAAGATTGGTATTGGTAAAATTGATTTTTTGCAATTTTACACCTCTTAAGTCAGTCTGAGACAAGTCTGGATGAATTTCAGGGCATTTTTCCCTCCATGCATTCCAAATATCGACTCCTTGTTCGATGAGTTTTAAGTGCTCTGGGTTAGCCATAATTTATCTTTTTGTTTGAATGTTTTCTGCAAAAGTATAAAATATTAGTAGTCTATTTTAGGATTGGATTTACCAAGAACTCAAATCCGAACAAAAACTGGATCGGATGTTAAAAATTTAAGATTTTCAATGCATGTTTTAAAGATATTTTTTGGATCAAACTTCTAAGAATTCAATGGTTTGATTCTGTTAAGGTTGGAGGCTACATAAAAAACTCCATATAGACCATCCAGCCTATCATAGAAAGGATAAGGACCGCATAGCCAGTGTGCACCCAGACTGTGAAAATGGGGTTTTCTCTTCGTTTTTCCAACTTCTCTTTTTCTTTCATGATTTTCCCAATTAAAGCCGAAATAATACTATGGATAGACAAATAATCCCAATAGGAATTTGAGAATATTCCCTCCTGAAATGCAAATGAAGAAATATTTTACAACTTTTTTATTCCTAATACTTGCACTGTTAGCGGTGCCGGTATTTGCAGATGATTTTCAAGATGGCATGAATGCCGCTAATCGGGGAGACTTTAAAGCGGCTTTCGATATTTGGGAACCATTGGGAAAAAGAGGAAATGCTCTGGCCCAATTTAACCTTGGGCTGATGTATGACAAAGGGGAGGGGGTTAAGCGCGATTACAAAATGGCCGCCAAGTGGTACAAACTTGCCGCCAGACAGGGAATTTCTTCTGCGCAGTTTAATCTAGGATGGCTTTATAGCAAGGGTAAAGGC
>Ga0233439_10003703_pt1 | contig 15546 bp, 18 predicted proteins | sample SI_123_September_6_FD_182713 | JGI IMG/M metagenome (GOLD analysis project Ga0233439, IMG submission 182713) | Seawater microbial communities from Saanich Inlet, British Columbia, Canada - SI_123_September2016_100_MG | ecosystem: Environmental > Aquatic > Marine > Inlet | place: Canada: British... | reverse complement strand
CGCGACAGGCTTATCGCTGGGGCCGAGCATCTGGTATCGCACCACTTTTCCGCCGTCGTTTTCCTGCGCGGCGATGATCTCTTGCGCGCCGGGGTGGTAATCGCGGGCGTCGGTGCGGGTCAGATAGTGCGCGTAGAGCGGTTCGTCGTGGACGCGGGTGTCCGCGCGTTGGGCGAAGGAGTACATCAGCGCCGTTGAGATATTGCGTGGGCCGCTCCATAGGTTTATGCGGATCATCGGCTTGGCCTTGCGGCGTCGACGGCCCGGTGCACAGCCTCGTCGTAGTGGGCTTGTAATTTTTTTGTCATGGGACCATAGGGGCCGATTGCACGGCCGTCGACGGCGGTGACCGGGGTCAGTCCGCCGAAGGTACCGGTGACAAAGGCCTCGTCGGCGCCGTAGACGTCGAAGAGCGAGAAATTTTTTTCCGCGCAGGGGATGCCGTGTTTGTGACAGGCGGCGATGATTTTTCCGCGGGTGATGCCGTTCATGCAGTACTGGCCGGTCGAGGTCCAGACTTCGTCGTTTTTGACCATGAAAAAATTTGTGGCGTTGCAAGTGGCGACAAAGCCGTGGATATCGAGCATTAGAGCCTCGTCGGCGCCGGCCTGCAGCGCTTGGATCAGGGCTTGAACCTCGTGCAGTTTGGAGTGGCAGTTGAGACGCGGGTCTAGATAATCGGGCGAGCCGCGGCGGATGCTGCTGGTAAAGAGCGTGATGCCGCGTTCCCGGCTTTTGGGGTCGGCCTGCTTGTACTCGGCAATGATCACGAGATTGGGGCCGCTAATGGTCAAGCGCGGGTCCTGCGAAGGAGTCTTCTTGATGCCGCGCGTTAGCATCAGGCGCACGTGCACGCCGTCGTGCATCTCGTTGGCGTCGAGCGTCTGGTGCAACTCGGCGGTTAGTCCTTGGCGGCTCATGCCGATATCCATGCCGATGGTCGCGGCGCCTTGGTAGAGGCGGTCGAGGTGTTCGTCGAGGAAGACCAGCACGTCGTCGTGCAGGCGGAGCCCCTCCCAGACGCCGTCGCCGACCAGGTAGCCGCTGTCGAAGACGGAGATCTTGGCGTCTTGGCGCGGCAGTAATTCGCCGTTGATATAGACGAGCACGTCTTCGTTGCGTGGGTCGTCGACCGCGTTGTGGGTACCGTGAATCATAGGCCCTCGGTTTGGTGGCGTGTCATCGATGACACGCGTATATCGTGGGCCATGTTATTCGATGGGATCGGGGTGGTTGGGGCCGATCCAGTGTACGGCTTCGGGTTTTTCGGCCGGGTCGATGTCGAGGTTGACGACCACCGGTTCTTGATCGGAGCGCACCAGCACGCAGGAGAGCGGTTCTTCGTCGCTGGCGTTGATTTCCTGGTGCGGCACGAAAGGCGGCACGAAGATAAAGTCACCGGGACCTGCTTCGGCGATAAATTCGAGCTGTTCGCCCCAGCGCATGCGCGCGTGGCCGCTGACGATGTAGATCACGCTTTCTAAAGCGCCGTGATGGTGGGTGCCGGTTTTGGCTTTTGGTTCGATGGCGACGGTGCCGGCCCAGATCTTTTGCGCACCGACCATGTCCTGGTTGATCGCGGCGGCGCGCAGCATGCCCGGTGTCTGCGGGGTGTTGGTATCGAGTTGGTCGCCGGGGACGACGCGGACGCCTTGCGTGCGCCAGTCGGGGGTATGGTCTTCACTCAAGTGGATAAACTCCTCAGTGGCAACGTTGGTAGATGATCTCTATAAGCGGTATCTGCGCGTCGATCTCGTCGATTTTGTCGCGCCCATATAGCGCAAGCAAGGTCTCTAATTCTATTATGCGGCGCAACTCGCCCCGACCTCGTCGTGCATTGGCAGAAAAGCTTCGGGTATGTCGGCGGTGAGATCGATGATATCGGGGCCGCCGCCTTCCCAGACGATGTCGTCGGCGATCATGACGCTGAGCGCGCAGGGGGCTGGCCGCCAATAGGGGCAGAGGTAGATGACAATGGGAGGTAGCGGATCGTCGAAAATCAGGTTGCTACCGCCGAAGTCACCGTGGATAAGTTGCTCTGGCGCAATCGACGGGTTTGGGCATGCGGAAGTGCTCGCAGGTGATATCGCGTTGGATCTCGGCGAGGTAGCGGTAACCGGGGTCGAGTGCCGCCGGTTTGAGCACGATATCGTCGACACGGTAGGTTTTGCCTTGGCCGCTGTCGAGTAGGGTGAGGGTGCCTGTGGCATTGAAAGCGGCGAAGAGTTCGGGTGGGAGAGTCTTCGATGGCATCGATTATCCTTCTTTTGTTTTGATCTATGTTTTCGTATGCTTCAGGCAACAAATAAGAAGGGAGGCTCGGTCAATGTCCAGTCCGATCCGAAAAGGCGAGCCCTACTCGCCCGAGCGTACCACCGAGATTGTCGATGAATTGAACCGCGAGGGTTTTGCCCACTTAGGCCCGACACTCAAACCCGATGAGGTCGAAGCGCTACGTGATGCGATGCAGCGCAAGTGGGCCGACCCGGCAATGCACGACGAGGCAGGAGGCCAGATTAAAGGCATCAGCATGATGCGGATGTTCGAATATTCCACGGCCTTCCGCGACCTGATCGTGCGCGAGCCCTTCGCCAGCTTGGCCGAGGCGGTGCTGGGTGAGGATTGCCATATGCTGGCGCAAAACGCGTTGCGCACCGAACCGGTCGAACCGGTCGAACCGGGTAAGAGCGGTGGTTGGCATTTAGATGACCTGGTGCATTTTCCGCTCAACGACGAGTTCGAGCGGCACGACCCGCGCATGACCATGCCCTGTATGGTGCTACAGGTCTTTACGCTCCTGACCGATGTCGACGAAGTTAAATACGGGCCGACCGAGGTGGTGCCGGGAAGCCACTATGCTGGGCGGCGGCCCAACGACTCTTATAACCCAACCTTTGCCGAGCGAGAGCCGGTGTCGATTTTGGCGAAGGCGGGTGACGCGTATCTATTTAATAACCAGGTTTGGCATCGGGGCGCGCCGAATGTTTCCGATCGGGTACGCTATTTGGGTGGGGTGACTTATAGCAAGCGCTTCGTCTCGCAGAAGCTGTATCCCTTTATCGACTATCGCATGCCCGAGCACGTGTGGGAGGGCGCGGATGAACGGTTACAGCGGTTGCTGGGACGGCACAAGCCGGGGGCTTACGGCTAATACAAGTTGACGATATTCTCAATGACTGTGGATGCGGCGGATGATTGTGTTATTGAGAGTGTGATTGCGGGAATGAAGTCAGCGCCGCGGATAGTGTGCAGATCGGCTACAAGGCGGCGATGGCGAAAGCGGCTGAAGTGCACGCCCCGGGACACCGGATCGGCGGTGCGGGCGTGCAGGTGGTGCCGGATATTTTCAACCTCGATCAGTCTTTCGCACCCTATTTTTTAGACCCCGCAGAACGCCGAAAAACCGCCGTCGATCGGCACAATCGCCCCCGTAACAAAACTCGCCTGCTCTGAGAACAGCCACAGCGCGCAACCGACGACTTCGGGTGGGTCGCCGAAACGGGCCATCGGGACTTGGCCAATAACGGTTTCGCCGCGCTCGGTCAGCTCGCCGCTTTTCTCGTCGGTTAGCAGGAAGCGATTTTGCGTGGTGATCATAAAACCTGGCGCGATGGCGTTGACGCGGATCTTGGGCGCATAGGTCGAGGCCATATGCACGGCGAGCCAGCGGGTGAAGCTGTCAGCGGCGGCTTTGCCATTGGAGTAGGCTAGCGCGCGCGACAACGGCAGACCGCCACCAATCGAGGTTATATTGACGACGGCGCCTTCGCCTTTTTCCGCAAAAACGCGGCCTACCGCCTGGGATGGGATCACGGCGCTGAGGTAATTGAGGTCCATGACCTTTTGTACGGCCTCCGGGGCGATATCGAAGAATTCGAGGTCGGGTGTGGTGGTGGTAGACGGGTGGCTGCCGCCGGCGCCGTTGAGTAGTAGGTCGACGGTGCTAAAGTGTTCGAGTGTCTCTGCGAGCGCTTTTTCGACGCTGGGCTTGTCGATGGCATTGCACTCGACGGGGATCGCCTTGTCGGGGTGGTCTTGGTTTATCTCATTGGCTTTGGCGCGGGCCGCGTCGAGCGAGATGTCCCAGATCGCAACCTGTGCGCCAGCGTTGGCCAAGCCGCGGGCGATCTCACCGCCGATGGCGCCGCCGGCGCCGGTGGCTACCGCTTTTTTACCCGTAAAATCGAAAGTTGTTGTCAATGTGTTGGTGCCTCCTGCCATGCAGTGTAAAAATCGTTCATTGAAGGATAGCGCTCGTCGGAATCTTCGCCGCAGGCGCGCAGCGTAACTTCGTAGAGCGCGTCATTGCCGCGAAAGGGTCGGGTGGATCGTCGGTGCGGTCGGTGTCGAGCAAGGGGTGGCTCATGGCGTCGGGGCATCCTGCGAGTAGAGTAAGGGCAGGTGCTCGTCGTCGTTGATGGCATCGCCGATTTGCAGGCGGTTAAAGACCTCGTCGGGCAAGACGCTTTGCTGCCCGTTGAATTTGACGTCTTCGGGCATAAAGAGCATGGCGAAGGCCCGACGCGGGTTTAGTGTCATATTGGGTCCGGCGGCATGCGCGACCATGCCGCTGATAAAGATGCCGGCGCCGGCTTTGACCTCGACGGGTTGCGGTTTGATGCATGCCCATTCGGGATAATCGGCGATCAGATCGCCGATGCCGGCCTGGCCGAGGTGGCTGGTGGTGTCGTAGCGGCTAGTTCTGTGCGATCCGGGGAGAAAATAGAGGCAGCCGTTTTGCAGGGTAGCGTTGTCGAGCGCGATCCACAGCATGGTGGCCTGTTGCGAATGATAAGGGTCCATGGGGTTGTCGACGTGGAAATTGGTGGGGTTGGCCCAAGGGGCTTTGATCAGCGCGTGGTCGTGGAAGAGCCGGATGCCGGATGCGCCGGAGATTTCTGCGGCCATCTGGCCGATGCGGGCGTCGAGGACCAACGCTTTGACGGTGGCGTGTGACTTCCACAAGTTGACGCATTGCATGAAGACCTGTTGGTAGTAGCCTTCGCCGGTCTGGTTGTGGCGGATGTCGTGGCTGGCGGAATCTTTGGCGATGGTATCGGCGACGGCCTGGTCGACAGCCTGGCGCCAGCTAGCTAACTCGGTTTCGTCGAGCAGGTTGTCGACGGCGAGGTAGCCGTTTTCGCGGTAAGAGGCGATTTGCTCGGAAGTGAGGGCGGTGTGCATTGGTTGGTTTCCGAATCTTAGTTTAATGAGGTGTAGCGTAAGAATTGCGTATTGATTCAGCAGTGTCAAGGGAAAGGCGTGCGTACGGGCCGTCGGAGGATTTCCCTTTGCTCATTATCGCCGACCATTCCTGGCCGGCGTCCGAGGGGCGAAGGCGCTGGGGGCTTATTAAAAATCCTTAACGCGGCCACCCCCACAGCCCTTACATCCATCGGCAAAAATCATATGAAGTACACTTGCAAAGAAAACTAAGCACCCTTCCCGATGGATGGTGCCAAAGCCTTATATCCCACCTCGCACGACTCGTCGAAATCCTGCGTAGTAAAGGTCTCTATCGAAATAGCTTCTGCAAATCCGATGTCTTGCAGCCCTTTTACGATACGCGGATAATCGATATCGCCCTGTCCCGGGATCGTGTGTTTGTAATCGGGATAGGTGCCGACGTGGTCCTTGAGGTGGGCGTGGAATATGCGCGATTGCCATTGTTGCGCGATGGCGACCGGGTCTAGGCCGAGCAGGGTGAGGTAACAGGGGTCGAAATTGATGCCGAAGTCGGGGCTGCCGACCTCGTCGTGCATTTGCAGAAAAGCTTCGGGTGTGTCGGTGAGCCAGCCGTGCCAAACGCCGTCGACGGCTAGTTTTACATTGCGCGGCGTGGCGTATTCGAGACTTTCTTTTAGGGTGTCGACCACCCTGCGCCAGGCTTCGGCGCGTTTTTCCGGGTCGTCTTCAGGGCCGCCCATGTGGAAGACGACGACCGGGGCGCCGGTGTCGACGGCGAGGTCCACCGATCCTTTGAGGTCGAGCGGGGTGTCGGTGAAGAGCGAGTCGGCGAGCGTGGCGTGGGTGATGATGGCTTCGATCGATAGGCCTAGGCGGTCGGCGGCCCCGCGCGTCAGTTCGCGCAACGCGGGCGTTATCGAATGCGGGTCGGCCGAGGGGCCGTGCGTGCCCGATATGTCGATGCCGTCGTAGCCGGTGGCGGCGATTTTTTCCAGGGCGGGTTCGATGGCCATATCGAGTTTGTCAGTATAGCTGTAGGTATAAAAGGCTAAGCGCATGGTATTCACTCCTGGTGGGATGCGGTGATTATCGACTTGCGGTGATCATCCAATCCCATGGATAGGGCTTTCCCAGTTTTTCGGGCGCGTTATCGAGTACTTCGGCCCACGGGAACTCCACTCGATCGACGGATTCGACCTGGAAGCCGACTTCTTCGAGCAATTGTGCGAACTCGTCGTGCAGGTAGTGCTTGGTCGCGACTGCGCCGACGTCGGCGATGCCTTCGACCAGCGAAAAGATTTCTTTTTGCGCGGTCGCGGCAATTTTGCGAACCGTCTTCTTTCTGTTTTTTCCTGCGCTGACCAGATACTCGGCGAGAACCTGGTAGGTGCGCAAATACGATTCTAAAGAAGGGGCAATAAAAACGGCTTTGCCGCCTTGGTTAAGGCTGCGGAAGACCGTCGCGGCGATGCGTTTTCTCTTTTTCGCGACAGGGTGAATCAACGCGTTGATGCAGAAGCCGACATCGACTTTAATGGCCGTTGATTTATTCTTCGTCAGATCCACTTCGACAAAGCGGATATTGTCGCCCTTCACCCGCTTGCGGGCCTGCTGTAATAGTTTGGCCGCGTAATCGACGGCGATGACTTGCTCGAAGTGCGCGGCCAGGGCTGCGGTGGTGCCGCCCGCACCGCAGGCGAAGTCTCCGGCGGTGCGGTATTGTTTGCCGAGTTTCTTTATCGTTGTCGCTAAGGCCTGATTTAGTTCATTGTCGGCGATTTCAAAAACCCGCTCGTTGAAATTTTCGGATAGATCGTCCCAATATTTTTGATTCATACGCTTATACGGCTTTCCAGAAGTCGGTGCGCTACGCGCTGTAGTCGAGGCGTTAAAAGAGACGTGCCTGCCTTCGTTGAAGTTCGATGAATTGAGGGCGACGGCGATTTAGTGGTACACCCAGTCCCTACCGTGCATAGCCTGTACGACGGGATTGAGCGATACGAGCGCGGAAGGGTCGGTTTTGCTGGCGGCGGCGATGTCAATTTTGATCGGCTTATGCATAAGGGACTCTTCGAGAACAATTCATCTAAAAGAAGAAAGTAATCGATTTTCTTCCAATTGGTTTTTTCTCCGAACAAATCGAAAAATAACGCCACGAGCACTTTCGTGCTCTGGGCCAAGATCGTCTCTGATATTTCGCACGCAATAGGCGATGCCCAGCCAGCGGTCCGCGCTGCCGCCGCGTCCCGAGTTGAGAAGAACTGAGATGCCCCGCTCGTCGACGAAGACATTACCGTTGGACGGGTCGCCGTGGGAAAACGCGGGCCCCTGTTCTGTCAGGCTTCGACCAGTTGCACACACCGGACTTCGGTCCGTATATCGGGTCTGAGCCCTGTGCCGACGTCACCGTGCGTATACATAATCGTCGGCACATCGACCGGGTGGTGGGGGCTCGATCGGGATATAGAGGGCAGCCAGTTGGCGGTCTCGGGGTCAGCGGGGCTCACCTCTGTGGCGTCGAATGTCTGTCCGCCGTCGTTTGAGCGCAAATAGAGCACTTCGGAAGAGGGATGTCCCCAATGGCTGTCCGTGCCGACGGCGGCGGTGTCGACGGTCGTTAGCACGATATGCAGCCGGTTGTGCGTATCGATGGTCATCATGCTCTCAACGGGGGTGCGACTTTCCGGCATATAGCGTTCCAGTTGTATCGTCTGCCAATCTTGGCCCACCCAGCGGCTGAGCCATACCGCGTTGTCTTCTAATCCGGGATTCAGCGTCAGCGCCCAAAGCGTATTCAATGTGTCGAGCGCGATGGTGTTGATGTAGATATTGCGGTCGAATGGTGGGATGGCGATGCGGTGATTGTAGGTAGTGGGCAGATCGACGGGGTCGCCGTGCAGGTCGCACCACGTTGCTCCGAGATCCGTGGACTTGAGCACGGCCGCACCGTAGGAGCGCATCTTCGAGCGGTCACCGGTGACCGGCTGGTTGTCGCTGCCGCCGATATTGTAGAAGTGGCACGCGGCGTAGAGCGTGCCGTCGGTGGCGCAGGCGATGTGTCCGTAGTTGTGCGTATACTGCGGCTCGACTTCCTGGCTAAACAACGCTTTTGCCGACGTCCAACCGCCGATCTCTCGCTGTCGGTGGAACATGGTCTGTGGTGGATGCTCGCCGCCGCGACAGACGACCGCGTCCAGCCCGCAGGGCGTGTGTACGATGGACGCCGCCGTTGCGTTGTAGCCGAAGTTACTCCAAGAAGATTTATAGCCTTCCCCAACCGGTTCCCACGCATCGAGGCTACCCGGTTGCAATGAGCGTTTCCATTTGACCCGCGCCTCGTTCCACTCGCCGTACCAACCGTGTGGGCCAAAAGTCAGGCGGATATGGCCTTCGGCGTCGGCGGTTATGCAGGGGCAGGCATGGTTGTCGCAGCCATCGTCGATACGCACTATCTCACCCCACGTTTTGCTTTGATGATCGTAGGTGCGGCCGCAGATGGTCGCGGGAGCGTCGAGCCAGACGACATGCGTCTTGCCGTTGAGCGTCAGGATCTTGTTGCCCCAGTTGTACGAAGTGGCGCGGGTCGATCCGGTTTGTGACAGGCGGAAAGCTTCGGTGAAGATGGTCAAATTGTGCTCCTATTATTTCATAATAATCTGGAGTTAGGCTGGCGCTCCTATGAAGGATTGAGCGACTCCTGCCATTTGGATCTCAGGATGGCGTACCCCAGGCGATCGACGCGTTGCCCGGAGCGGAGGCTACTTTTCCGCTACTCTGCCTCCTGGTGCATGCCCAGTTTCTACATGATACGTTCAGAGGCGATGTTACCTTTTATGCACTCGGCCGAGAACACTGCCTAGGGATATCGGTTATCGTCCATCACCGCCTGAATCATCGCCTGTATATAACCGAACTCGTAGGCCCAGGCCTGGCGCGAGGCCTGCGGGTCCTTGTGTCCGGGCGCGTGATCTGGCACGCACATGTGTTGGTAACCGACCTCTTTGAGCGCCTGCATATTGCGGTGCATACTCATCACGCCCTCGTCCGGCCAGACCTCTTGGAATTTATTGCGCTTGCCGACGATATTGCGGAAGTGGCAGAGGAAGATCTTGTCGCGCGAGCCGAGGTAGCGGATGATGTCGGGCACCTCGTTGAGCGGATCTTCGACGCTCTCGGCCATACAGCCCAAACACAAGTTGACGCCGTGGTAGGGGCTGGGGCAGATCTCGATAAGCTGTTTGAAACCCTCGAAGCCGCCCATCACCCGGTCGACGCCCTTGAAGCCGGGCGGCAGCCAGGGGTCGCAGGGGTGGCAGGCCATGCGCACCTTGCACTCGGTGGCCACCGGGATCACACGCTCTAGGAAATAGGTGATGCGGCGCCAGTTTTCGTCGGCTAAGAGCGGCTCGTCGTAGCGCTGCGTATCGGCGTCGGCCTTTTCGAGGTCGAAGGTACTGTAGACCGAATTGCCGCGGCCGAGCGGCACGCTTTCGGTGCGCTGATTTTCGAGGGCGCAGAGATAGTATTTGATCGCCGGGATCCCGGCCTCGGCGGCCTGGCGCACCATATTGATGACCAACTCGATCTCCTTGTCGCCCTCCTCGTAGTTACCCTGCATGAAATGGGGCACAGCCTCGCCGCCGATGTGCAATCCGGCCATCGGCAAGGCGACCATTTCCATCTCGATGCCGAAGCTGGCGCACTGCTCTTTTTTCTCAATCAGCTCTTTGACGTCCCAGCCGTATTCGCGGTTAAAGGTGATGAAGTTTTCGTTTTTGTGCGCGACGCCGTGGCGGGCTAGGTATTCGAGGTCTTCGTCCGAGGTGTTGAATTGTTGGGTGCCTACATGCATGGGGGTTCCTCGTTAGGGTGGGGCGATGGGTTGTTTCGTTGTCTCTTGCGCGGTGCATTCGACAAATCGCCTATGGTTATCAGGGTGCCGGCGAGGTTGATATGGGCTTCAATATCGTTGGCGTCTGAGGCGGGCAGGCGCCGATACCGAACAACGCATTGATGCGCCCGTGTTTTTGTTTTTCAATTCGCGCGCTCGTTTACTCGATCTGCTGGTGTAATTGACACAGTAAAAAGACTAAGCAGAAAACATCTGCTTGGGAAAATAAGGAATGCCTCACTAGTCGGGCGTGCAGGTCTCTATGGCCTCCGACTTATTCTCCTTCTATCCAGGCGTCGGGGATATCTTTCCGGCTAAGCAGCGTCTTGTTTAAGGGCATTTCGAGGGGCGAGGGTAGGGGCGCTTGTTGTAGTGATGGATTGCCGGGTAGGGCCAACCAGATTTTCCAGCCATCGCCTTGCGCATAAACGCGGACGGTTTCTTTGGGCTGCCAGGTCTGGTCGTCGCCGCCGATGCGCACATAGAGTCGGCCTTGCGTGCCTTCGACCATGGCGGCGTAGAGGCCTTTGGCGCGCGCACCTTGTTGCAGGTGCAGCGTAGAGCCGGAGTGCACGCCGGCGACTTTGCGGGCGTTGACCAGGGTGCGAATCTTGCCTTGCAACTCGTCGCCGGAGTCGAAGTAGTGCTTCCAGAATACGCTGGGTACGCCGGGGTGACTCAGGATATAGGCGTAGGCCCGTTCAATTTCGCCATCGTTTAGGAAACTGTCGTGCTGATGGTGCTCTTGCGCGGTGCCGTCTTCGTGCGTTCGATAGCCGGTATCGTGGTTTTCGAGGAAAGTCAGGGCGTGTTTTTTCCAGGGGTAGCCGTTGGTGATGTCGTTCGCCAGGCCGAACCCCGTGTTATACCAGTCTTTATATTGCTCTTTGCGGTCCTTGAGAAAGAAGAAGGTTGTAAAGTCGAAAACATGGCTGGCAGTGTCGAGGTCATTCGGAGTCGTTGCGCTGCGCGCTATCCATCCCCGTTGCGCTGCGCGCTTGTCCCAATCGTATTCGCCGACAGAAAAGGTGGGACGGGTGGCGCGGTTGTAGGTGGCGAGCCAACGGGCGTGGTAGCCGTGCACCATATCGTAGCGCCAACCGCGATAGCCTATCGATTGCAGCAGCTTCAGGTAGCGGATGACATCGCGGCGGACGGTGGGGTTAGTGTGGTCGATGTCGCGGAAAGCCGGGTACGCGTATGTGGTGCCATCGTGGCCGGCGTATTTGGCGAACTCTTCTTCTTGGCCGCGTTGCGCCTCGGGGGTGGCGAAGACTTCGGATCCTTCGTTCGTGAAGGCCTCGTCGCTGCGGCAGATCGCATCGGTGCCCCAGGCGGGTTCGGTGAAGTGGGCCCAGCCCAAGAGGCCGTCGCGGTGGTTGATCACGATATCGGCGATGGGTTCGACGCCGTGGGCGAGTAGGGTGCGCAATAAGGTTAGGTGCTCTTCTTCGCTGCCGTAGCTATTGTCGAGTCGGTACCAGACCTTTGGGTTATAACCGGCGCTGCTATCGCCGGCGTAGCTGGGCGGTGGTAGCCAAATGAGGTCGAAGCGGCCGTCGCGGATTACGGGCGCTTGTGCGGCGAGGAGGGTATACCAGGATGCTGGGCCATAATCGGGGAAGCGGTCGGGGTGGCCGTGGCGATACGACTCCCAGTAGAAACCCTGCAGGAGTACGCGCTTGTCGCCGATATCGCGTTCGATATTTTTTTGCAGAAAAAATGGGGCGCAACCGCAAAAGATGAGCGCTATTACCGCCAACAGCGTTTTCATCACTTTTGCAATAGCGCCACGGCCCCGAACTCGTAGCTGGCGTCGACATCGGGCAGCTCTTCGAGATAGACGGTAAAACGCACGGGCAGGCCATTGTCGGGCATTTTCTCCTTCCAGTAGTTGGCATAGGCTTGCGAGTAGTCCTGGCGGATGCGCTTTTTCTCGGCGGCGTATTTTTCCGGCTCGGTGATGGGGCTCGGGCCTTTGGGGGCTGCGCCGAAGGAATGGATTTCGAGAAAGTCCAATTCGGCGAGCGATTCGCAGATACCGGCTTCGCGCACGTACATTTCCCAGGTGTCGAAGATACGCGGAATCTCGCGTTCGGGGTCCATGCGCGCGACTTCGTCCAAGCTGAGCTCGTTGGTGGCGGCCAGTGCGCCGGTCATGCCGACGAAACGGATCTTGAGGTCGCCGTTGTCGAGCTCTTCGACGACCAGGTCGGAAAAAAGCTCGTTGCTTTTCTTGCGATAATAGGTGACGCGGCCGCGTTTTTTAATTTCCCAGTCCATATCTTTTTCAGCTTCTCCTTTTATAGATTCAGAATGCGCCGAGCGGTGCCGCCCATAACTTGCGCCAAGTCGTCAGAGCTGAGGAAGTCGCAATATTTCTCGATCCATTGTCGCGACTGGCGATAAGTGCAAAAGCGGTTTTGGAAGGGCATGTCGGTGCCCCAGAGCAGGCGGTCGGCGCCAATATTTTCGACCATTAATTTCAATGTTGGTTGGGCTTCCCGATAGGGGAAGTCAAAAAGGTCGCCGATGCGCACCGGGAAGCAGACTTCGAGGCTAAGCTTGGGGTTTTCGAAGGGTGTCCAGATATCGTTGGGCAATTCGATCCCGTCATCGGTTAGGAAAACCCGCCAAGGAAAGCCGTGTGTCAGGCTGCAGACGGTGTCGGGGTAGCGCTGCATCCAATTGATTAGGGTCTGTTGCTCGTCGAGACAGCCCTGGATATTTTCGCGGCCGGAGGTCGCGCCCGCCGCGCTGCCCGGGCCGGTGCCCAAGGTAAAAAAGATCGGCACGTGTAACGCGGTCGCCGCTTGCCAGAAGAGTCGGTAGGGGCCGTCGTCCCAGGCTTGCGGACTGCGCTGGTAGGCGGGGCGGGTGTTGAATTTTATGGCGTGCAGGCCGCGCTCGACTATGGCTTGTTGTAGTTCGGCGACGACCTGGTCGGTCTCGTCGATAATGCGCCACTCGTCGACCGGTGCCATCGAGTGCAGGCGATCGGGGTAGTGTTGTACGCATTCGGCCAGGAAGGTGGTATCGCGGCCGAGCATGGGGTTGGTGTGCAGCAGCGCATGGTCGACTCCGGCGTAGTCCATCTCGGCGATCAGGCTGTGCGGCGTGTATTCGAGATTGCGTAGGTTGGGCGGATAGAACTGTTTGCTGCGGTCCTCGCCATCGATGGTCCAGACGACGCGGCCGCGTTCGTCGTCGATACGGAAGTCGACGTCGGGCAGGTTTGACGAGTCGTTGGGGTGGCCCTCGCCTAGCCCTGCAGATGATGCGGGGGTGCGGTCGTTTACGCGCCAGGCGGGTTGGTGGTGCAGGCCTTGCGCGGTTTGTATCCAGGCGAGGTGTTCGGCGGGGGTGGAGAAGCCGGCGGAGTGGGTGCCGGGTTGGAAGCAGTAGGCGTGGGAGTCGATGATCATTGCGGGGCTTTCTAAAGCACTTGGGCTTGGGTGGAAAGGGTGTTTGAGGGAATACCCCTTGCTCATTCTCGTCTCATATCCTGTGAAATATGGGACTGCAAAGCCGCTCAGGGAATACCCTCAAACACTCCTCCGGTAGCTTGGTATCAAGGCTATAAGGTGTCGATCATCTGAAGCTTCATCTTGGGGAATAAGAATATAGATCTCAATCTACGTCTTATTGTATAAGGAAGTGGACCCCCTTTGGCAATTTTAATAGGTTGGGGCGCAGAGGAAGGAGCGTGTGATGGTTAGAGATGGCGGGGTTACGGTGTTGTTTAAAGGCGGGCGATTGGCGAGTTGGCATCGGTTAGCGCCGGCGCGGCGGCAGGCTTATGAGCAGGAGCATGTCGACTTGATGTTGGCGATTGCAAAAAAGCATGGGATGCGGCGGATGGAAGGGTTTCGCTTGATGGCGCCGCAGGGGGCGTATGAGCGGTTTTGGCTGATTGAATTTCCGGAGTTGGTGGGGGCCGAGGCATGGATCGAGGCGGAGATGGCGCCGTCTTATGGGCGGTACGGGTATTACGAGTATTATTTGGCGCGGGGTGGGTTGCCCGAATACTGTGCGGATTGGGCGAAGGGTGTCCTACCGGCGACCCCGTTGCCAGGCGATGCACATCAGGTACCGAGGTTGGATGTCGATCGGGGGAGTGTGGTGGCGGTGCTTTTTGAACGGGGGGAGGCGGGTCAAGTCGCGGGGGAGAAGTCGGTGACGGATGCGTATGTGGAGGCGATGAGGACTTTTTGCGCAGAGCATGGCTTGATGCGACTAGAGTGTTTTAAGCTGATCGCGCCGCGGGCGGATTGGCATCACGTGTGGTTGGCGGAGTTTGCGACATTTGATAGTGCTGAAGAGTGGGTCCAGGCCGAGAAGGGTCCGGCGCATGGGTGTTTGAGCGAGCGATCTTTTGTGCTGACGAGAAAGTGGGCACCGGAATATTTCGCGAGTTGGGTTCCGTAGAGGTAGGTCTGAAAATAAAGAAGAAAGCGGCATCTGGAATGCGTAGATGAGTCGGTCTCTTAGCAAGGAGGCCTGGTTTTCGCCATTGTAGAAGCGTTCGACGGTGTGGCCGTAGTAGAGCAAGAACATGCCATAGGCTTTGGCGGCGTCAAGCCAGAAGATGCGTTGGCGGTCGGGCGTGCTCATGGAAGGCTCCTTGCGTTGGTGCAATGCCTTCCTATGTAAACGAGTTATTGAACAGTGCCTTAACGAGTTGTGCGATTCTCGCTTAACGCCGTCAGCTGTTCGACCTGGGCCTCATCGAGGCTAACACCGAAACCCGGCGCGTCGGTGACTTCGATTGCTCCGTCCTTTGGTACGGGCGAATCTGTACACAGCGCTTTACCTATGGGGCTGTCGTCAAAACTGGTCGGATATTCGCAGACCAGGAAGTTGGGGGTGGCGGCGCCCAGGTGCAGGCCGGCGGCCAGGTGCAGCGGTGTCGAGATACTGACGTGCGGGGCCCAGAGTAAGCCGAAGGTGTCGGCGAGTTGTGCGATGCGCAGGGTCTCGCAGATGCCGCCGGCGCGGCAGACGTCGGGTAGGAGTATGTCGCATTGGCGGGTCAGCAGGCGATCGCGGGCGGTGTAGCGGTTGCACTCGGTCTCGCCCATCGCGATGCGCAGACCGGGCGTAGCCGGAAGCGTCTTCGGGGATCAGCGCGTCTTCGAACCACTCGACATTGCCCAGCTCTTGTAGGAAGTGGGCGAAGCGGATGGCGTCGTTGAGGTCGAAGGCGCCGTGCGCGTCGTAGAGCAGGGTGCCTCGGTCGCTCATGGCCTTGGAAAGCGGGCGTATGAGATCCATTTGCATTTGCAGGCTGCCGCTGCCGCACTTGGCGGTGGTGAAGCCGTGGGCGAGGATGCCTTCGAGCTGTTGCACCTGTTTTTCACTGGTGTCGCCGGGTATGCCTGAGGAATAGACGGGCAAGGTCTGTCGGTAGGCGCCGCCCAATAATCTCCAGACCGGCTCTTGGCGGTATTTTCCCAATAAATCCCACA
>Ga0233439_10003699_pt1 | contig 15553 bp, 13 predicted proteins | sample SI_123_September_6_FD_182713 | JGI IMG/M metagenome (GOLD analysis project Ga0233439, IMG submission 182713) | Seawater microbial communities from Saanich Inlet, British Columbia, Canada - SI_123_September2016_100_MG | ecosystem: Environmental > Aquatic > Marine > Inlet | place: Canada: British... | reverse complement strand
CACCATTGATGCCAATCAGTCCTACACCCCGAAAAATGCCATCCGGGCCATCAACCGCATGGCCGATTTCGGAATTGATCTGGCCGAACAGCCCGTCCCGGCCCGGGATCTGGAAGGCCTGAAAATGGTAACCCAATCGGTTTCGGTTCCAATCGAGGCGGATGAAGCAGCCGATTCTCTCGACCAAGTCATGGCTCTGGTGCGCATGCGCGCCGTTGATGCCATCAGCCTTAAAATCACCAAATTGGGTGGCTTGCGCAACACCATCGCTGCGGCGCGCATCTGTGAAGCGGGCAACGTGCGTTACCGCATCGGCGCCCATGTCGGATCACGGCTGATTGCCGCCCATGCCATGCACATGGCGGCCACCTTGCCCGGCATCTGGTATGCCTGTGAATTAACGGAATTTGATCGCCTGCTTGATGATCCATTTGAAGGCATCGAAGTCGATAACGGCACCCTGCACCTAACCGATGCACCGGGTTGTGGCGTCAGCCCACGCAGTGACAGCGCCATTGCCCTCGCCCATCAGGCGGGCTGATAAAAATGTCTAGGGGTAACAAGCGCCCCCGTGCCATGGATGCCCTGATGGCGCCCCGTTCGGTTGCCGTGGTCGGCGCATCAGACAAAGCCAATGTCGGCGGGCGCATTTATCGCAACATGTTGGGTCGGGGGTTTTCTGGCCCCCTTTATCCGGTGAACCCAAATTACAAACGCGTGGGCGGGCAGCCCTGCTGGGCCGATATTGATAGCTTGCCCGAAATCCCAGATTGCGTGGCCATCGCCGTGCCGGTTCATGGGGTGTTTGAGCCTTTGGAGGCTGCCGCCCGCAAAGGCGTGCGCGCCGCCGTGGTCATGGCAGAAGGGTTTAATGATGCAGGCACCCCTGAGGGGCGCGCCCGAACCGCGCGCCTGAAAAAGCTCGCCGTCAAATATGACATGGCCATATCGGGTCCTAATTCCATGGGCATCGTCAGCCTTAATCGAAACTTTGCCACGGCCTTTACCAATCTGCCCGATGGCTTGATCCCGGGGGCTGTTTCGGTGGTATCCCAATCGGGCGGATTGCTCAATGCCACAATCGAACTTGGCCATAACCGATCCATCGGGTTCAACCACCTGATATCGGCAGGCAATGAAGCCATCGTCAACAGTGCCGATTACATCACCTGGCTGGCCGATGATTCCAAAACCAAAGTCATCATCAACATCGTTGAAGGCGTGGTTGATGGCAGGCGTTACGCCGCCGCCCTTCGCTATGCCAACACCAAAAAACCGGTGGTGGTTTTAAAACTGGGGCGCACCGATGCGGGCCGCCGGGCCGCCATTGCTCATACCGGCAGCCTGTCTGGAGATCAGGCCGCCTGGGACGCGATGATGGAAACCACTGGGGCCATATCGGTGGAAAGCGTTGACCAGTTGATTGAAACGGCAAACCTGTTTTCAAAACTTAAGCCCCCCAAAGGGGACCGGGTATTTATCTTTTCAGTCTCGGGCGGGGCCACGGTATTGGCCGGTGATCTGGCCAGAAAAGCGGGGCTCCGATTGCCGCCGCTTTCGGAAAAAACCAGCCGGGCATTGGGCAAAATTCTTGGCGTTGACCGTAAATTTCAAAATCCCATGGATGTGGTTGGTGCGCCCCGGCTGGTGCGCGACGACAACCTCACGCGCTGTCTTGATGTTTTGGCAAAAGACACCGCTTTTGATGCCATCGCCCTGGTTATGGTGGTGCAACGCGACACCTCTGCCAGCCACAAGATTTTGCACGAACAATTTCACACCAAAACACCAACGATAAAAAAACCGGTGATTATGGTTTCCGAAATGGCATGGACCCCGGCATTAAGGCCCGCCCCCGGGGGGCCAGCAGTCGCCGCCACCCTGGATGACGGTTTGCTGGCCATTCGCCATTTGGTGGATTATGGCGCACACAAAAAGCCTAAAGCGCCCGCGCGCGCGCGCCGGACGATTGACCTGAATTTGGTACAATCTGGCCCCCTCACAGAACCCGAAAGCGCCGGGCTTTTGGCGGAAAAAGCGAACCTGCCCTTCGCCCGTTGGGAATATGTCAAAACACCCGCTGACGCCATCAAAGCAGCAAAAAAGATGGGCTTTCCGGTTGCCCTGAAAGGGGTTGCACGCGGATTGGTCCACAAAACTGAAGCCCATGGGGTTCATCTTGACCTTCAAACCGGGGCTGGCGTTAAACAAGCCGCCATTAATATCGCCCGCGCCGTCAAACGCCACGCACCCAAAGCCCAGTGGGAAGGCTTCATGGTCCAAAAAATGATTGAAGCCCCCGCTGGCAGTGTCGAGATGATTTTAGGCGCGCGATTTGATCCACAATTTGGCCCCCTGTTGGTGATCGGTGCGGGTGGAAAATTCGCAGAATTATTCGACGATAGCCAAACCATGCTGGCCCCTATCACGGCGTCTCAGGCACGCGCAGCACTTAGCCGCCTTAAAGTCGACCGGCTGCTGCGGGGGTTCCGGGGAAGCCCCGCACTGGATCGGGCGGCATTGATCAAAACAATGGTGAATTTTTCACGGTTTATTGCTGCCACCGAAGGCCAAATTCTCGAAATCGACCTCAACCCCGTGATCGTTTTGCCGAAAATGGGCAAAAAAAGCGGCGTGGTCATTGTCGATGCACTCGTCGTCCCCAAAAGTCGCTAGAATGACACCAAATCTGGGAGGAAAAAACCATGACGGATTTGCCAAAAGCACCTAAAAAATCAGACCCTATCCCTTGGGACGGGGATCACGATGCAAAACCCAGCTTTTTTAAAATGAAGGCGCAATTGCTTGATGGGGGCAACACGGAAACGCCGCTCGCCATCGGTGATCATCTTTGGCTCAAGATCAAGGTCTATGCCAAAGGCGGCGAAAACCAGCTTCATGCCCACCCCCACCAAGACCATTCATTTATCGTTCTTGATGGGCGCGCCTGTTTCCACGGGCCTCGGGATGAACAAAAGGAACTGGGGAAGGGTGAGGGGATTTTCCTGCCCAAGGGCAGTTTTTACTGGTTTGAAACCATCAGTGAAGAACCATTGGTTTTGCTTCGCGTCGGTGCTACCGAAGCCGATGTCGCGAGCCAAGACACCAAACACCCAGACACACGCATCATGCCCGATGGCAGCTGGCAGGTCCGTCGCGGACGGAGCGACACCTTTGTGTCAAAAGACATCGATTATCGTGATGGGGAATTTTACGAATAAAGAAAAAAATTGCGTGCGCGAAAGCGATTAATCGCCTGCGCGCACGCAAAATACTCAGTGTTCGGTGATGTCGAGCCAGGTGCCGTCGGGATCGCACATCTGGTATTCACCGGTTGCCCATTGGCGGAAAAAACCGGCGCGAACGTCGGCTTCTTTTGCACCGCCCAGGTTCACAGGGGCCAAATATTGGTTGGCACCGGTTGCGTCTTTCACGTCTTGTTTGAGCTGTTCAATGCTTTCAACCTTCAGGCCAATGTGATCGGGGCCGGGCCGTTTGATGACCATGCCTTCGAGCACGCCAATGGACCACGGCATCAAGGCCAAGGTCACACGACCATCGGTCAATTCGACCGAGCCGTTATCGGGTTGTTTGTTGGAAAGCTTCAATTCAAACACGTCTTGATAAAAATCAGCGACCCTTTGAACATTCGGAGTGCGGATCGCAAATTTGTTAAGATAGCGATCCTGATTCCAGCTTTCCTTTGCCGATTCGGCATACATGTTGGAACGCTTGTCGTCCTTTTTCTGGGCAAGATCGAAGATATTACAATCAGGATCATTACCGCTATAGGCCGCAAAAGGCCGGGTCGAAGGCCGCTTGACCAGATCGGAATCTGGCCATTTTTTCTGGATGCGCGCCAAAACTTCTTCGACATCATCGACGACAAACCCAAAATGATCGAGCCCGCCTGAACAGCCATCGCGTTTTGGGTTGATGTTGATGCCGGCATAACCGTCACTACAAACGACCCCGTGAAATGGACGGTGTGTCCCGGTTTTAAGGCCGAATACGGCTTCATAGAACCGGCCAACCATGGGGTAATTACTGCTGGCCATGGCCATATGATTGATAGATGCAAACATATTTTTATCTCCCTAAAATAAGGTCTCCGCCTCTTTGAAAAAAACTAGATGCCGTAGAGCGCTTTGGCATTGGCGTTGAGAATTTTCTCTGCCACCTCTGCCGACACTTTGCCGTCATCTTTCAATTTGCGCAGAGCTTCGATCTCAGCCGAGGTATCGGCATGGCCGTAATCCGTGCCGACCACCAATTGGCCATCGCCTGCGTATTTCAGCACATATTCCAGATCATCTGTCACCTGACAGGCGACAAACATGTTGTTATCGGCCATGGCGGTATCAGACAGTCTTTTGCCTTTGCGCTTGAACCGGATCGCAAGATCATTCAGCGCATAGGGAATCCACTGTGAACTAACCTCAACAAAGCCCCAGCGCAATTTCGGGAACATCCCAGGCACACCCTTCATCAACAAGGAATGGAAGGCGCTGACCACGGGCAATTTTGAACGTCCAAAGCCTGCTTCGGATGCGTAGATATCGCGCACACCGAATGAATTGTTTCCGGAATGGAAACAAATCGGCATATCCAGTTCTTGGGCCTTTTCGTACATCGGATAAAAATAAGGATCATCCAGACGGCGTTCGCATTCAAGACCACGGATAAAGATTCCGACGGCGCCATTTTCCTTGCCAAATTCCAGTTCTTCCATGGTTTTATCCATGGACATAAGCGGTGGCATCACGACCCATTTAAGGCGGTCCGGTGCCTTGCTCCAGATATCTGCCAACCACCGATTATATGATTTGCAAATGGCCGCCTCGGCCAACGCGTTCTGGGTCCAGGCCCGCAAAAAAACCGTGGGATAAAGAACCTGAACATCAATGTTGAGCTCGTCCATGTGATCGAGGCGAATTTTAACATCAACCATCTCGCGGGAATCTTTGGTCGTGTTATGGCCGACATTGCCTTCTTTTGGCTGGATGCGGCCATCAATGGCCCAAAATTCCTTTTGAATGTGTTTGCCTTCGTTATCCAGTTGGCCCGCATCTTCATTCTTGTGAAGGATCACCTGTGGCTTCAGGTGTTCATATTCTGGGTCCATATAATCAAAGGTTCTTTCACACTCGACAACATGAGCATCGGAATCGATCGCTCCCATAGGGTTCTCCTTGTACGCTTTGTTTGTACTTGATCAGATGGGGCCATTTTACTTCGCTTTCTAATGGATTGGAAGGGGTCTTGCGCACAAGACCCAAAAAATGAGCATTTTAGCCAGTATTGCCTGCCCGGTCTTTGGGCGATACATTGGAAACAATCCGCAACAATGCGGGGAATACATCACAAGAACGATTTTCACAGGAACCACCCCCCATGACTGCTGCCCTTGATGACATCACCATTTTAGAATTCGCCTCATACGTATCGGGGCCATATGCCGGTATGTTGCTGGGGGATCTTGGCGCAGAAATCATCAAGATCGAAGACAACAAATCCGGCGATTCCTTCCGCGGTTGGGGTGCCGCTGATTATTCCGCCACCTTTGGGTCCGTTAATCGCAACAAGAAAAGCATCATTTTAGACCTTAAATCCGAAGAAGGCCGGGCCGCCGCACTGGCTTTGGCCGAAACCGCCGATGTGGTGATTGAAAATTTCCGCCCCGGCGCCATGGATCGTTTGGGGCTTGGCTATGATGCCTTGGCTGCCATTAATCCACGGCTGATTTATTGTTCCATCACCGGCTTTGGCCGCACCGGGCCGTATGCTGATCGCCCGGGATACGACACCGTGGGTCAAGCCATGGGTGGGTTGCTGTCCGTGCTGACCGATCTTGAAAAACCTCAGCCCATGGGCATTTCCCTATCCGATCACCTGACCGGCATCATGGCCACCTATGGCATTTTGGGCGCGTTAATGGCGCGCACGAAAACCGGCAAGGGCCAGCGCGTTGAAACATCGCTTTTGTCTTCGACCCTTGCCTTTTTGGGTGAAAATGCCGCACGGTATTTCGAAGAAGGGAATGTTCCGGCCCGCAAGACCCGCACCGAAACAGCCCAAGTGTATGCCTTTGTCGACAGCGAGGAAAAACCCTTCGTCGTGCATCTATCATCGCCCCCTAAATTCTGGAAGGGCCTGTGCGATGTTGCCGGTCACCCGGAATGGGTTGAGGATGAACGGTTCAAGGACAAGGCTGCACGGCGTAAATCATACGATATCCTCCATGCCGGGTTTCAAGACATCTTCAAGGCCAAACCCCGCGACCATTGGCTGGATGCCTTGCGCAAAGCCGATGTGCCATCGGCCCCCATTTACACCCTGGACGAAGCCCTGGCGGATCCACAAGTGCAACACCTTGATATGGTGACCGAGCTGGATCATCCCAAAGTGGGGAAGGTCAAATTGCTGACGGGGGCTGTAAAGTTTTCGGACACACCGGTGGAAATCAAAACCCCGGCACCGATGCATGGCCAACACACTGCTGAAATTCTTGCCCGCCTGAAAAACAGGGAGACAAAATGAACACCCCCATCGCCAATCCTGCCTTGCGGGATAAATATGCCGTCGTCGGCACCGGGGTATCACAGCTCGGCAAGGTGCCAGAGCAAAGCGCCCTTGGCCTGACCGAAGACGCCTGTGCCAATGCCCTTATTGATGCCGGGCTGAGCGCCAAAGACATCGATGGTCTGTTGATCCGGGGACCCGATGACATTTACACCTTTCATCAAGTGGTCGGCGAACGGCTTGGCATTAATGCCAGCTTTTCCACCACCACGGCCAATGGCGGTGCCAGCCAGATCCTGTCCGTCATCATGGCGGTCATGGCCATTGATGCAGGCCTGGCCACCACGGTCTTGTGCGGGTATGGCCGCAATGCCTGGTCACGGTCGCATGCCAATGAAACCACCAAACTGCGGTCATCAACCCGGTCTGAAGAAATGGATTCGTCCGAATTTGGCCCCGAATACGGGCTTTACGGTGCCCCCGCCATGCATGCCTTCGGGGCCCAGCGCCACATGCATGAATTTGGCACCACCCGCGAACAGTTTGGCGCCATATCATTGGCCTTTCGCGAACACGCCATGCGCAACCCGGTGGCCCAGATGCGCGACAAACCGTTATCCATGGAAGATTATCTGGCCGCCCGCATGATCGTCGATCCGTTCTGTCTGCTTGATTGCAGCCTGCGATCCGATGCGGCAGGCGCAGTCATTGTCACGTCAGCTGAGCGGGCCAAAGATATGAAACAAACCCCTGTGTTGATCAAGGGCTTTGGCACCCACAATAATTTGCAAGGCTGGTTTGCGGGCGACAACATGATCCGCACCGCCGCCGGGCCATCGGGCAAAACGGCCTATGCCATGGCCGGCCTTTCCCCCAGCGATATATCCTGTGCCCAGATTTATGACTGCTTCACCTACATGGTTTTGGCCCAGCTAGAAGATTATGGCTTCTGTGAAAAGGGTGCCGGCGGGGCATTTGTTGAATCGGGCGCATTGGCCCTGAACGGTGCCTTGCCCACCAACACCTCTGGTGGCCAATTGTCCGAAGCCCATGCCGAAGGCATGTTGCAAATCGTTGAAGGCGTGCGCCAATTACAAGGTATTTATGGCCCCGATCGACAGGTCAAAAATGCCGAAACCTGCCTTGTATCGGGCCATGGTGGCAACACTGTGTGCCATTCAACCCTGATTTTGGGGGTCGCATCATGACCGAATACACCAAACCCCTGCCCCGCCCATCGACAGAAACGAAGCCGTTTTGGGATGGCGCAAAAGCGCATCAGTTTTTGATCCAGAAATGCAATGATTGTGGGAAATTCTGGTTCCCCCCCTCTACCCGCTGCATCCATTGCTTGTCGGAAAACCATGGCTGGGTCGAAGTATCGGGAAAGGGCCGCGTGTTTTCCTTCGTCACCTATCACCGCATGTATCACAAGGGCTGGAAAGATGACCTGCCCTACGTTGTTGCTGTGATTGAACTGGAAGAAGGGCCAAGGCTGTTGTCCAACATCACCAACTGCGCCCCCGAAGACGTCAAATGCGATATGGCCGTGAAGGTCGTGTTTGACGATGTCACCGAAGACACCACCTTGCCAAAATTCAGCCCGGTATAACGCGCCGTTTATTTGCCGTTGGAATCGGCGTTCATCTCGGCCAGATCGTCGCGATGGGACACCCAGCTTTGGGCTTCGATAAAGACCCGGGTCACCTGAGGATAGGTGGTTTTGATTTCCTTTTCCATGACACTGATGGCGCTTTCAACCCCATCGGATGTAATGCCGCCCAGAAAATCGAGGCTGATGTTCACCAAAACATCCTTGGGCCCCATATGCATGGTCAGGACTTCGTTGATGGAAAGGATGCCTTTTTGTTGGACCAGAATGGATCGAATGCCATTGACGACTTCCACGCTGGCCGCTTCGCCCACCAACAATCCCTTGCTTTCATAGGCGAGTAAAATTGCCGTCCCGGCCAAAATCACACCAATGACCACCGATGCCACCCCATCAAGGATCGGCAGATCAAAATATTGTGCCGCGCCAATCCCGACAAAGGCCGCAAACAGGCCCAACATGGCTGCGGAATCTTCGAATAAAACGGTAAAGATTGTTGGGTCTTTGGAATGGCGCACTTCTTCGAACCAACCACGCCTACCTTTGACCCGGCCAAATTCACGGACCGCGATCAACCAGGCTGCACCTTCAAACACCATGGCAAACCCAAGGACGATGTAGTTCACTTGTGCATTCACGATCGGTTGAGGATGCAAAATTTTGCCGACCCCTTCATAAATGGAAACCCCGGCGCCCAAGGCAAAGACCAGGATTGCCACCACGAAGGTCCAGAAATAAAGTTCCATGCCATAGCCAAAGGGGTGGCCTTCATCGGCCGGGCGGGCGGCGGCACGGATGCCATAGAGCAGCAGCACCTGATTGCCCGTATCCACAACAGAGTGAACTGCTTCGGACAGCATGGCCGAAGAGCCTGTATAAAAAGCGGCCACAAATTTGGTGACGGCAATGACCGAATTACCAAAAAGGGCCGCATAGATTACTTTTTTAGATGCTGGTGATGCCATAATTCGCTCAAAGCCTAGCAGGGCAGTCATTGGACATAAAGAAAATTTAAAATCTGTGAAAATTAAACCGGGTCAGGAATGCTCCGCTTCTAGGGCGGCCGTCATGGTGGATCGGCGTGAAAGGGTGCTGAACCACATAACAAGGCAGATGCCCCCCGCCACCGCAAAAGTGAGCCGAAGCCCAAGACATTCAGCAAGAAGCCCGGTGCCAAGGGCACCAAGGGCCGGGGTGCCGCGATAGATCAGGGTATAGAGCCCCATCACCCGCCCCCGTTTTGAATCGTCCACCGCATATTGCACCAATGCCTGGGTGCCCGTAGACATGGCATTGAGGGAAAACCCTGAAAATACGGCAAAAATAATGGCCACCCATAAGTAATTGGTGGCAACAAGGCCCAAGGTTGAAAGGCTGAGTCCTAAGAATCCAAAAAGCACCATTGATGTCAAACCACTGACGCGCCCGCGCAGGGCAATCCAGGTGGCGCTCATGGTAGCACCTACCCCCATGCCTGATGTCAACCATGCCAAGCCCACGGCACCACTATCAAACACGGCACCAGCGAAGCCCGGCAGCATGTCCTGAACCGGGCGGATAAAAACCGAAATCAATGTCATAAAAAACAAAATGGGGCCGATGCCTGCATGGTTTCGCACATAAGAAAAGCTTTCGCCGACATCGCGCAAAATATTGCGACCGGCCTTCTTTTCTCGCACCGGCGGCTCAAGATCCATAAAAAACATGGACCCCAGAAAAATCAAATTACCAACCACATTTGCAGCAAAGGTGCCGCCAACCCCCACCTGCAAGATAACGATCCCGGCGATTGCCGGCCCAATGAAACGCGATGCATTGAACAGGGCCGAATCTACGGCAACGGCGGTGGCAAATTCCGCTCTTGGCACGGTTGCAGGCACAATGGCATGACGCGCCGTGGATGCCAGGGTATGGGTCAACCCCAGAAACAGGGTCAGGCCAAACAGGATTCCAATGTTCATCCAGCCAGCAAACAGAAATACCGCCAGCGCCAAGGCGTGAAGGACGGATAAAACCTGGGTAATTTTTTGCAAGGTCAGCGGGATATAGCGATCTGTCATGGCACCGGCAATGGGTGCCAATAGCAGCATGGGCATCAGGTCAGCCGCCGCAATGACGCCAAGCCATGTTGGCGATTTGGTCATTTCCCATGCCAACCAGCCAACCCCCACCCGCTGCATCCAGATGGTGATCAGGTTCGGGGTCATGCCCCCCATATAGAGCGCATAATTTCGGTGGGCAAAAACCCGGGTGATCGGCGTGAACCAACTGGAAGCGGCCATACAGTCTTATGAAACCTGATTTTTAAATTGAGAGCCCTCTATTAGCACGGTTTGGGGCCTTTACAAGAATCACTCTCAATTCAAAGCTGTCCTCATGGGTGACACAGGGTCCCTGGTCGCGATAGAATGGCCGGAAAGCACCAAGTAACCGGGAGAACGCTATGGGCTGCGTAGATGCAGACGCACACGTTATTGAATCGCCATTGACCTGGGATTTCATAGCCGAAGAAGACAAAGCACACACCCCCTTGATGGTCGTCCAGACAGAAGGGCGTGAGGTCAAGAGCAACGAAGGCGGGACGTCCAAGGAATACTGGCTGATGGACAACCGTTTCCACGCCAAAGACAAGAACGTTGGCTCTGATACATCAATCGAATCCCGCGAACTCAGCGATATCGGCGCACGCATTGCGCATATGGATGAATTGGGCATTGATATTCAGGTCTTATATCCCACGCTATTTCTGCGTCCCGCTGTTCGCACGGCCGCCGCTGAATTGGCCGTGACCAAAGGCTATAACCGCTGGCTTGCCAGCATTTGGAAACATGCCCCAAAGCGTCTACCCTGGGTCGCCATGCCACCCTTGATGTCACCCGATAAAATTCGCGACGAATTGACGTGGGCCAAAGACAATGGGGCCTGCGGCGTTTTCATGCGCGGCCTTGAATGCGACCGCACCGTGGCGGATCCCTTTTTCTTTCCGCTGTATGAAGCGGCCAGTGAACTGGATTTAGCCATCTGTTTTCATTCGGGAAACAATTCCATTATCCACCATGATTTTTTCCTGGAAGACACCACCTTCACCAAATTCAAACTGGCCGTGGTGGGGGCATTTCATTCCCTTTTGGAAAAAGACATCCCCGGAAAATTCCCCGACCTGCGTTGGGGCTTTGTTGAAATCAGCGCCCAGTGGGTGCCCTATGTCTGTCATGATCTGCGCTATCGTTTCATGCGCCTTGGCCGTCGTATGCCCGAAAATCTTTTGGAAGCAAACAAAATTTTTGTCGCCTGCGAAGTGACCGATGACATTCCCTATATCCTGAAATATGCAGGCGATGATCAATTGATGGTCGGCACCGATTATGGACATCACGACCCATCGGCAGAAATCAACGCCTTCACCATTATGCGCAACCGCGAAGATGTGGCGCCCGATGTAATGACCAAAATTCTGGAAACCAATGCACGGACGCTTTACGGGCTTGACGGATAAAAACACAAATCAAAAATGAAACACCGGGGAGAAAACCATGACCGATATCAATTCGGGAAATCTTGACGCTGCCATCGAAGAAGGTGGCCAGACCATCAAACGGGATTTTCTAAAACCAAAAGACACCATGGTTGTCACCGGCTGTGCCCGTGGCTTTGGCCGCGCCATTGCGCTGCGGCTGGCGCGCGAAGGGGCCAATTTGGCGGTTTGGGATGTGATCGATGATGAAGGCGAAGAAATCGCCACGTTATGCCGGGATTTAGGCGTGGAAGCAGAATTCTTCCACTGCGATATGGGCGATATTGACGACATCCAAAAGGCCGCTGCCCAAACCCTTAAACGGTTTGGAACGGTTTATGGGGTGGTCAACAATGCCGGGATCAACCCCCGCGAATCGGTCATGGACCTGAAGCCTGAAACCTGGGACCGCACCCTGAATATCAATCTGCGCGGCACTGTTTTTTGTTCCCAAGCCTTTGCCCCCCAAATGATGACAGAAAACCGGGGTGCCATCATCAATCTGGCATCAGGGCGCGCCATCGAAGCAACGCCCAATGGCATCCATTATGCCGCATCCAAGGCAGGCATCGTTTCCGCCACCAAAACCATGGCCGCTGAATGGGGCCCGGTTATTCGCGTCAATGCCATCATCCCCGCTGCTTCAGAAACCCGCCAGCCGCTGGAGGCCGCAGGGGTTACCCTTGAAGCCCTGCGCGAACGGGGCCGATCCACGCCCATGGGCAGGGTTGGCCATCCCGATGATATCGCTGGCATGGTGGTGCTTTTGCTTTCCAAAGACGCGGGCTTTATCACCGGACAGGCCATCGCCTGCAACGGCGGAAGGATTATGTTGCCCTAAGGCCCTGACAGGGCACGGACAAACAAATCCTAACAGGAGACAGGAGACAGAAACATGCAATATCGTGACATTGGGGGCGCGGATAAACTGACGGTTTCCGCCATTGGCATGGGTGGACGACGGTTGTCAGATGCCTACACCGAAACCAAGGATGATGAAACCAAGGCCCAAGCCGTTGTCGATCGGGCCATTGATATGGGCCTGACCTTGATCGATACCGCCGATGTGTATGGGGCAACCGCCAACGAAACCCTTTTTGGCAAATTGTTAAAAGGCAAACGCGACAAGGTGGTTCTGTCATCCAAGTTTGGCTTCATCACCAAACCCGATGGCAATCGTGGCGTTTCTGGGCATCCCGATTATGCCATAGAGGCGTGCGAAAAAAGTCTGCAGCGTCTTCAGACCGATTGTCTGGATCTTTATTACCTCCATCGGGTTGATCCCGATGTCCCGATCGAAGACACCGTCGGGGCCATGACCAGATTAAAAGAACAGGGGAAAATTCTCCATATCGGCCTGTCCGAAGCGGGGCCTGAAACGCTCAAACGTGCATCCAAAATTCACCCCATCACGGCCCTGCAAAGTGAATATTCCTTGTGGGTTCGCGATTATGAAGCCGACACCCTTCCCGCCTGTCATGATTTGGGAATTGGGTTTGTTGCCTATTATCCATTGGGCATGGGCTTTTTCGCAGGGGCCATTCGCGAACTGGATTCTCTTGGCCCCAAAGATGGACGGCGCAGAAACCCCCGGTTTCAGGATGAAAACATCACCCAGAACCACACGTTATTGCTGCAGCTAAAGGACATTGCCGATGAATTGGGCTGCAAATTAGGCCAATTGGCGCTGGCATGGATTTTGGCACGCGGGGGTGATTACATCGCCATTCCCGGCACATCACAGATCGCCCATTTAGAAGATAACATCCGGGCTGCCGATATTTCTCTGAATGATGAAACCATGAACCGGATCGATGCAATCTTCCCCTGTGATGGTGTCGTATCTGGCGACCGAATTGCGGGCGACCGGCTGGCAGAATTAAACCGCTAAAAAAAAGAGGTCATGGTTAAGTTTCCTTAACCCTGCAAAGGGGCTGAATGCACCATTGTTTAACTGTTGTTTTGAACTGCATAAAATTTGAAATAAATTAGATTTGATACGTTTTGACTTAAATCCAATATTTCCAAATGATGCTTTCAGACAGTTCGAACAGGGCGGTCATCAACAAGGGTTGAGATTATAAAAACAACTGGGGCTAGCATAGATACGTTGGCACACCAGTGATTGAAAAACGGTCGTTTTGGGACATTCCCAGGTTTTGTACAGAAACCTGGCCCCGAAACGGCCGATTTTTTATATGTTTTTTTTATATTTTTTTCTTTTGCCTTTCTCTAATCGCTTGTGCAATTTAAAATAAATCTGAAATAAATAAAAATAATCCACCTAGGGGGAACAATGGCTGCACCAACATCCGAACAACGGATCGCCATTTTTGAGCGTATGATTCGTATGCGTCGATTTGAAGAAGAAGTCTTGCGCATTGCTCAAGATCACCCCTACGCCGGACGACAGCATCTTTATATTGGCCACGAAGCCACCGGGGCCGCCGTTGCACAAGTGCTCGCACCTGAAGATTTGCTCCATTCCACCCATCGCAACCACGGCTATCTGATTGCCCGGGGCGCCAACCTTGGTAAGGCCATGGCTGAAATCATGGGACGCAAAGACGGGCTTAATGGTGGCCGGGGCGGACCATGGCATTTGGTTGACCGCAAGGCCGGTTTTCAATCCACCTCTGCCATGGTTGGTGGCAGTGTCGGCCTTGCCATTGGGGCCGGGTTTGGGCTTAAGGGCCAAGGGTCCAAAGGCATCGGCGTTGCCCATTTTGGCGATGGCACCCTGGATGAAGGCATTTGTTACGAATCCTTCAACCTTGCATCTTTGTTGGAATTACCGGTTTTATTCATGTGCGAAAACAACGCCAAAGAAGGCCAGCGTCCTTCATCTATGCTGGCGGCCAAAATCCTTCGCGATGTTCCCGATGCGCTTCAAATTCGCTGCATCACAGTTGATGGCCGCGATGCCGATGCTGTGCTTGAGGCGACCACCGATGCGCTCGCCTTTATCCGTTCTGGCAAAGGCCCTGTGTTCCTTCAGGCCAACCTTGAACGTTGGCCCGGATCCCATCAGATCAAACCCGAATTTCCAACCGGTGTGACAGACCTATCCCTTGCATGGGAAGAAGATCGCATTGAAGGCAAACATGCCGACTGGACCCGGGACCATGATGGGATTCGGTTATATACAAAAAAACTTCTGGCCGATGGCGTTTTGAGCCGCGAAGAAATTCTAGCCATTGATGAAAAAGTGTTGGCCGCCATGAAAGAAGCAAGGGCATTCGCCGAAAATAGTCCATTCCCTGACGCGTCAAGCGCCACTGAATGCGTATTCGTATAAAGGGAATGATCAATGAGCGTTAAAACATATGCACAAGCCCTCGGTGAAGCTCTGATTGAGATCATGGAGGAAGACCCAAAGTTTGCCATTATCGGGCGCAACATTCTTGGCCATGGCGCCCATGCCGATGGCGAAAAGCCATTGATGGAACGTTTCGGAGACCGGGTCACCGACCCGCCAACGTCTGAAGGAGCGGCTGCATCCATGGGGATTGGTGCTGCCATGTCGGGATTGCGGATGTTTGTCCATTTTGGGACGGCGAGTTTTGCTCTGGAAGCCTGGAACCAATTGATCCATGAAGCCGGCACAGCCCATTCCATGTCGGGTGGCCAGATCCGCGTTCCCATCGTCTTTCACATGTATCACGGGCTCAGGGGTGGTGGTGGCGCACAGCATTCCATCAGTCCCCAATCCATGCTGGCCAATAATCCGGGCTTGCAGTTGATGATGCCAACGTGTCCGGGCGATGTAAAAGGCATGCTTCGGGCCGCCATCAAAAGTGACAACCCTGTCATGTTTATCGATCAGGCCGGGCTTCTTGGCACCGAAGGTGAGGCCGACGATGCCCGGTATGAAATCCCGTTGGGGAAGGCTTCTGTCCGCCTCG
>Ga0233439_10003698_pt1 | contig 15554 bp, 16 predicted proteins | sample SI_123_September_6_FD_182713 | JGI IMG/M metagenome (GOLD analysis project Ga0233439, IMG submission 182713) | Seawater microbial communities from Saanich Inlet, British Columbia, Canada - SI_123_September2016_100_MG | ecosystem: Environmental > Aquatic > Marine > Inlet | place: Canada: British... | reverse complement strand
TAGATGAAGACCAATCGTTTAAAAACCGGTTGAGCCATTACCAGTCGCTGGACAGTATGGAGGGCGTTGAAGCCACCCCTGAAGCGGGGCCAACGAATTGGTTTATGAAAACCCGCGTTGGTGGGCTTGTTTATTCCACCTACCCAGGTGTCCTTGCTGCGGGCACCATTGCCATTGCGGCCTCTTGGCTATCTACTAATTATAATGCCCCGGTCATGCTATTTGCGCTTTTGCTTGGCATTGCTCTTGCCTTTTTGTCTGAAAATGAACGCTGTCGTCCGGGGATTAATTTTTCCTCACGAACGGTATTGCGCATCGGCGTTGCTTTGCTGGGGTTGCGCATATCCGGGGCGCAAATTGTTGATCTTGGGTTTATGCCGGTTGCAACCGTGGTCATTGGCGTGATGACAACAATGGGTTTGGGCTTTCTGATTTCCAAAAAAATGAAGCTGGGGACTGAATTTGGCCTGTTAACCGGCGGTGCCGTGGCCATCTGCGGGGCCTCTGCTGCACTGGCGATTTCTTCTACCTTGCCCAAATACATCAAGAAAGAACGCGACACTGTTTTGACGGTGATTGGGGTGACATCGCTATCGACCATTGCCATGGTTCTCTACCCGTCTCTCGCGGCATGGCTGGAGCTCACCCATACAGAAGCCGGCGTGTTTATTGGTGGCACCATCCATGATGTGGCCCAGGTGGTAGGGGCAGGCTATATCATCTCGAATGAAACGGGAGAGGTATCGACCTACGTTAAATTGCTCAGGGTCGGGTTATTGGTCCCCGTTGTGGTGCTTTTGTCGTTTGTTTATATGAAACGCCGCCAAGGCGAAGAAACGAAACGGACCACCATTTTGCCGTTCTTTCTCATCGCCTTTTGTGTGCTGGTGGCCTTGAACAGCTTTGTGGTTATTCCGGAATCCATCAAACAGGCCGCCACGACAACCTCAAGCTGGTGTCTGGTGACCGCCATATCTGCGTTGGGGATGAAAACATCCTTCCGCGAACTGGCCAGTGTGGGGTGGAAACCTGTGGCGATGATGATCTCAGAAACGCTCTGGATTGCCGCCCTGGTGCTCGGCATCATCATCTTTATCAAGTAAACTTGGTCGGGGAGAGAGGATTCGAACCTCCGACCCCCTGCTCCCAAAGCAGGTGCGCTACCAGGCTGCGCTACTCCCCGAATGCGCGCAATCTAGGCATGAAGCACCGCCCCTGCAAGGCGGAAACGACCCTATTATAATTAAATTATATTTAATTCATAAATATCAATTGGATATGATGGGTTCTTAAGTTATTAAATACCCCAAAAAAGGGCGTTTTGTTAAACTATTTTTAAGCCCGATCCCCGAAAATATGTAGATACGGTGGCCTTTGCATGTTCATGAACAGGAAGTTCTGAAAGCAAGGCCGGGAGGTCGTATCATGTTGAACAGAATGAACACCAAAATTTTGATGGCCATTATCATCGGCGGGCTATTTTTGCTGCCCACGATGGAACCAAAAGCGGCCAATTCAGCATGTGACGCCCGAAACAAGGTTCTCAGCCAGTTATCCCATAAATTCAAAGAATCCCCCGTGGCCATGGGCCTTGCCAGCAATGGCGGGGTTATGGAACTGCTCCGTTCCCATGAGGGATCGACCTGGACGATGATCCTGACCATGCCCAACGGCACGGCGTGCTTGATTGCCGGCGGTGAAAACTGGGAACAGCTTATGCCCCGGTTGGCCAAAGGCCCAAGCATCTAGGATAAAGACCAAGAAAAAGGCAGGGATATCGCTATCCCTGCCCCATATTCTATGTGTTGGAACGCTATTTACACGCCACAGATTGCGCCTCAGTACCAGCCTTGAGATAGGTAAAGGTACACGTCATGCCGGGTTTGATAGCTTTGCGTTTGGCTTTTTTGCCATTGAGCGTGACCTTTGTACGGGACCCAGAAACCTTGGCCTTCACTTCTTTGCCCTTGTACATAATGTAAATCCGGCGGCCACCGCGTTTGGTCTTGGTCACCTTTCCGGTGTGCTTGGCAAGTTTGATGGTCACTTTGACCTTTTTGCCCTTGTAGCGAATGAACCCCTTAAGCTTGTTGATGATGTGTCTGGGGGCGGCGGCAACCGTTTTGATCATGTCCTGAATTTCTTCGCCCGTGACCACAACAATGTCGCGGTTTTGTTTTTTGGCACTGGCAAGGAATGACGTGTCCTTGACCATGGCATTAAACGCGGTACGCACGAGCTTAACCCGCTTTGCTGGTACGCCCGGGCCCATGACATAGGGCCTGCCCATGACCTTTTGGGTCAACATCAACCGCCAATAGGTTTTGGCTTCTTCGACCGTGACACCGGGCACCACATGTTTGGCATCAAGATAGTCAAAAATCATCGGAACATTGGGGATTTTTGGATGTTTTTTCAGGGATAATTGAACCAGGAAATTATACTTCTGCTTCCAGTCAGGATGGCCCTGAATGGCAGACGAAAACGAATGGGATTCGCCAGAAACCTCACCCCGTTCAATGGCCAAATCAATGGCTGTTGAAGATGGGTAGCCTGAAATGATTTTGAATTTGGTGCCAATGGTGTTGTTCATCAGGGCCGGATAAACCTCTGAATCATTGGGACCGGATGATCCCATGATTACCGACGTTTTAAAGGCATCTTCCATGGTTTTGACAGGGCTGGAGTGCCATGTTTTGACAATCCCCGCTTCATTATTAAGGCTGCCAATCCACTGGAACTTGATGGGATCAAATTTTGGTCCCTTGTTACCAAGAATTTGCTCAAACGGCGCGCCGCGTTGTGGGGCGCCTAGAACCGTGCCGTCTTGTGGGGCGACATTGTAAACATAATTGGCCGAAATGATGGAACCAGCCCCCGGCATATTGCGAACAATAAATTTGGGGTTTCCGGGCAAATGATCGCCCATGTGCTTTGCAACCAACCGGGCATAGGTATCAAACCCCCCACCCGGTGATGACCCCACAACCACGCTGATGCGTTTACCCTTATAAAAATCAGCAGCACTTGCGCCAGAAACTGGCACCGCGCTGATTGCCAGGCCGATTGCTAAACCAGATAAAAGTGTTGTTGTTTTTCCTATTGATGACATTGCCCTACCCCCTTTTTTTAATTTTTTTAAAAAGCGTTCCAGCAATTCAAGAACGTATCCATTAGGGTTAATTCTGGGTTTGTTTTATTTAAAATGCAACAAGATTGCATGTTTGGGTGGTTATGGACGGGTGTAAATTCAAACCAACACGTATAAGAACCCATCGCAGATATTATTTGGATTGATAAAGTGAACACAAAATCGAATACAGACTTTGATGCAATTATTATTGGCGCCGGGGCGGCCGGGCTATTTTGTGCCATGACGGCAGGTGCCAGGGGCTTGCGGGTTTTGGTTCTGGATCATGCAGACACACCGGGTAAAAAAATTCTAATATCGGGTGGCGGGCGATGTAATTTTACCAATCTTGAGAGTACCCCGGACCGGTTTCTTTCAAAAAACCCGCACTTTTGCAAATCTGCATTGGCCCAATACACCCAATATGATTTCATAGACTTGGTTCAAAAACACAAAATTGCATACCATGAGAAGACACTGGGCCAATTGTTTTGCGATGGATCTGCAAAATTGATCCTTCAAATGCTTTTGGGTGAATGCAAGGCGGCCTCCGTTGATCTTCGTTTGAACCATGTCATCACCGACATCACAAAGTCTGATCGCTTTCAAATTACCACCAATTACGGCACCTTTTCGGCCCGATCCTGCGTGCTGGCAACCGGTGGGTTATCCATTCCTAAAATGGGCGCGACCGGTTTCACCCATAAAATCGCAAAGCAGTTTAAACTATCCCAGACCCAGACCTATCCCGGACTGGTGCCACTGACATTCAGCGATCAAGACCTTCAACTGATGACGCCGCTTAGCGGGATCGCTTTGAATGTGATCGCACGCGTTGGGGAAACTGCATTTCAGGAAAACATGCTGTTCACCCATCGTGGGTTATCTGGCCCGGCAATCCTTCAGGCATCAAACTATTGGCGAATAGGTGACCCATTACACATCGATCTGTTGCCTGGAATTGATGCATCAACGTTTTTGCTGGCGCAGAAAAAATCAAACCCGAAATCAGAGCCAAAGACTGTTTTAACGGCCCATCTTCCAACCCGGCTCGCCCATGCCATATCCATGGCACACCTTCCTGAATATGAAACACCCAGAATGATTGGCGAGATTGCAGACCGGGACCTGAACCATCTTGGCCTAACCATCAACCAATGGCTTTTGGAACCCTCCGGGTCAGAAGGCTACGCCAAGGCAGAAGTCACGGTCGGCGGCATTGATACGGCTGCGCTCTCATCAAAAACCATGGAAGCCAATGCGGTGCCCGGGCTTTACATTATTGGTGAAGCGGTCGATGTGACAGGGTGGCTTGGGGGATATAATTTTCAATGGGCATGGTCTAGCGGCTGGGTGGCCGGTCAGGCATTGGCAAATTAACGTGCTACCCGCCATGCCCGCCAATGGTCGCACCCAGAACTGTGCCTAAGCTGATGATCAGCAAAACCCAATGCAGACGCTGGATCATGCGAAAGGTTTCAATGGGATGGCTTTGGGCACGGGCCATGAAGAACCGGTGCAAAAACAGCGGCTCGGCAATAAACAACATGAATGAGAAAACCAGCCATACAAACACCATGGCATGCATCCACCAATAATCGAGCGTCGAAAACCTTGATGCCAAATCCATGGTGTGGACCATGTAAAACCCGGTCAGGCCGACCAGCAAAGTCGTCCCCCGGGCTTGCCACGCGAACCGGCCCTCTATGATTTCAAATAAATCCACCGGGTTCCCGGTTTCGATGTTGCGCCGGATAGATGGCAATAAAACAGTGGTCACAAAACCGACCCCGCCAATCCACAACACAACACCAAGCACATGGAGTGCACGGGCGATAATGACATCATCGGGCATGAACTGATTCCTGCTTCATTTAATTGCGCAATTACTGTACAGGCTTGTTCAGTATCATACGAATTTTTTGGGCAAGTTTTACCTTGGGAAAGGGTTTTTGAAGAAATTCCACATCTTTATCAAAAAATTTCTGATCGATGTTTGCAAGATTGCTGTACCCCGAAGTGTAGAGCACCCTGATATTCGGGTTTAGCTTTTTAGCTTCAGCAACAATTTCCGGCCCGCTCATCCCACCTGACAGAACAACATCTGTGATCAAAAGACTTTCTGGGTCCATTTTCTTAAATACTTGAAGGGCAGTATTGCCATCTGATGCTTCCATCGTTTGATAGCCCAAACTGTGTAAAATATTGACCGTCATAGCCCGAACGTCTGGGTCATCTTCAACAACCAAGATGGTTTCTCCACGCCCTTTGGGCATTTTTTCCGGAGTGGGCAATCCGTTTAATGAAATTTGTTCTGTTTGTGGCAGGTATATTTTTATGGTCGTCCCTTCGGATTCCACAGAATGCAATACCACGTGCCCCCCTGATTGCTTGATAAAGCCATAAACCATGGAAAGGCCAAGACCACTCCCCTCGCCCACCTCTTTTGTTGTAAAAAAGGGATCAAACGCGTGCTCTGCCACATCAGCTGGCATTCCCTTGCCCGTGTCGGTCACCATAACCATGACATAGTCACCTGGGGTAACCTCAGCCTCCATTGATGCATCATCGGCAACCAGGGTTGCGTTGCTGGTATGTAAGCTCAATGTCCCCCCGCCCGGCATTGCATCCCGGGCATTGATGGCAAGGTTCAAGATAACATTTTCGAACAGGACAGGATCAACCAGACACTGACAAAGATTGCTATCGTTTGCGATCATAATTTCAATTGTTTCCCCAAGGGCACTACGCAACAAGCCCTGCATGTTATCAATCAATGCACCGGCATCGATCGCCTCTGTCTTCAATGTCTGTTTTCGTGAAAATGCCAACAGCTGATTGGTAAGAGATGCGCCCCGTTCACTGGCACGCATAATTGTTTTTAAATATGGGCGAACATCCCCCCCGGACTCTGCAATTTCATCGGCAAGTTCCAGATTGCCAATGCTGACGGCGAGTAAATTATTAAAATCATGGGCAATGCCCCCGGTTAACTGGCCAACGGCTTCCATTTTACTGGCTTGGCGAAGGTTTTCTTCTGTCTGTTTTTGTTCCGTAACATCCTCGAATGTATTCATGTACCCCCCATTGGGCATTGGGCGGCGATGATAGATAAAAGTCTTCCCGAAATGCGATTGGACTTCAATCCTTCGTTCAGCATTATTTTTAGACCGTAAAATTGCTTGCTTTGTGGCTTCCTGTACATCTGCATCCCCGTAATATCCAGATTCAGCACGGTACCGAATGATATCTTCATGTTTGATCCCAACTTTAAAAACTCCGGGTGGGAAGCCATAGAATTCATCCATTTTCTTGTTGAATGCAACCAGCCTGGTATCAGCATCATAAACAGCAATTCCCTGGTTCATATTTTCAAATGTTGCCTCCAGCAGTTCTGATTGTTCTTTCATTAATCGGGCATTTTTTCGCTGTGTATAAATCCAGATGCCAAACCCTAAAACGAGAAGAATCAACAACATCCCAATACTTATTGTGAACGCCTTCTGCAAACGATCCTGGGCATACTTGTTAGGATCATAAATTGCCGCATTGGCATCGAAAGAATTTTTCACCAAACCAGAATCTTTAAGGGCCTTGTGCATCCTGCTCCAGCGTGCAGGATTGGTGTGGCCAAGCGTAATGACATTTTGTTTGATAAGGTTTTCTACCGGTCCTACCTGAGCAAGATTAAATCCGACAGCATCTTTAAGGGGGATTTTACGGCGCAATTTTCCGGCAATTCGAACAGCAATTTCATCTGAATTCTGAAGTGCATATTTCCAACCTTGCAAGCTGGCACGGATAAACCCATCAACAACACCTGGACTTTCTTTGATCAAATCTTCGTGGGTAAAAATTGACCCGCCATAGAAATCAACACCATAGGTTGAGGGACGCAGCATTGTTAATTTTAGCCCCAACTCCTTGGCCAACCAGCCTGCTGAAATTGTAAATCCGGCTGCAATATCTGCATGCCCCAATGCGAGATCTCTAAGACCCAGTTTGTTACGGATTGGCTGCGTGTTGATGAATGTGGTGTTGATGTTTTCTGCCCGCAGCATCGCCATCAGTTCAGGATAGGCGCGGCCAGTTTTTCCCCGGGTTGCAATGCGGTATCGCAACAAATCTGAGACAGATGAACCCCGGTTTGGACACGGGAATAAAATGCGACGGGGCTATGCTGAAAAACAGACGATAGAATAACAAGTGGGCTTCCGGCATCCCGGGCTTTCAGAATATCAATCGCGCCAACCCCGAAATCTGCACGCCTGTTTGAAACTTCCTTGGCTGATTTGTGAAATTTGCCACCGGGCTCAAATGCTGAACGGATGGTTACATCCAACCCCTGTTTGGCATAATATCCTTTCCAAAGTGCGGCATAGTAACCTGCGAACTGGTACTGATGATCCCACTGCAATTGCAATGTGACTTTTTTATCCAGGGCTAAAGCTTTGAAGGGAAAAAAAGCAGCGAACAGTAAGGCGATCAGTCCTCTTGATAATTTCACAAAAACTCACCTCATCTATCGTACAAGATTCAACCTCATCATATATAAAGCCCATCGTTAAGCATAAAAATGAGTATGTGGTCAAAAGTGACCGCTATGACTGCGAATCAGGGGTGATTGGCATATCATCATAATCATTTTGAATAAGTTAAAAAAACTTGGGGCTAAGACGATACCGACGCCAATGATTTCAAATGATCGGCGGCATTGAAATAGGGCAAATTATCCTGAACTGAACAGCCAAGAATTGCCAACCGTTCAGCAATTTTGATGGCCTTTTGATATTTGCGTTCGCTTTCATCCAGGCTGTGGGTTTGAAAAACCGTGCCACAAAGTGATATGCCGTAATGGGCCTGCAAGGTTCGGATGATTCTACCGGCCAACATGCCATCGGCAATCAGGGAAAGATCAAAATCGGGTTGTTTAACAATCTGGATTTTGTTTTTGACTAAATAGCCACGAATGCGCGCTTCGGCCGCCAGGGCTTCATCCCAATAATCTGATTCAGATTGCGTCGGATCGCCAGAGACTTCTACAAATGCCATACAGAACGCAAGAAAGACCTGTTCTTTTGCATTGGCCGATTTCCATGCTGTGCCACCAAGACGTGTCCAAACCGACAGGTCCATTTCATCGAAAACCCTTGGCACCCGTTCAAAGAACAAACGATGCAGCCCGTTTTCATTTAACAGACTATCGAGCTTTTGTTCCTTGTAAATATCGATGGCGGCATAGGTACCGCAAACCGGACAGGTGTCATCTTCATAGGCATTCTTTTTATAAATATGTGAACACCGTGTACCAGATGGCAGTTTGTTGTTGCACAGCAGATAAATTTCTTTGGCGTCTTCATCATCTTGCTGTTGGCCAATCCAGTTGAAACGGTTCATGAATTGAAGATAAGACCCCCGGTGGCTCCAGAGACTCCATTCCAGCTTTTCTACCGGCCCAAATGTGCTCCAATTGGAGCTGACATCAATAACAACGCATTTGTCTTTTCCGGGTGCTGACCGCAACCCACGGCCCACCGATTGTCCCCACAAAACCTTTGATAAGGTCGGACGCAGGTGAACGATAATATTGCAATGGGGATTGTCCCAGCCTTCAGCAAGCACGCCAACAGACACCATGGCTTCGACCTCACCATCTTCGTGTTGCTTCAGTAATTTCATTCGCTGTTTGATCGGGGTCTGGGCCGTAACGATGGCCGCATTGATGCCCAGTTTTTGAATGCAGTTAAGCGTTGCCTCGGCAACACTGACATCTGCACAGAACCAGGCAGATACAGGCGGGATGCCGAGCTTCTCGCGCTCTTCCATGTAGCTCCAGGTGGCATAATCAATCATTGAAGATTTGATAATTGCCGGGGCCAGTTTTGCGACTGGAAAGTCACCTGAACTGATATCAATGCCCTTCAAATTAAGGTCGTGGACAAAATGCGGGCGGTAAACTGGCTGCACCAAAACGCCTTCTTCGATCAGGTTTTCAATATTGGCGCAATCAATAATGGCATCGAAGGCCAAATTGAGCTGGTCCCGCTGATCACCCGTGCGACGCTCCGGCGAAGCCGTTAACCCCATGAACTGGGCTTCTGGTTTACCGTTTTCTTTGAAATCATCGATAATGCGTTTGTAGCCCCTGCCATTTGGCGATACCCGGTGGGCTTCATCGACGATAATAAGATCGGCCTTTGGCACAGCATCCGACAAAACGTCTTTTGCCCGCATATTAGTTGAAAGCAAAATGTCATAATCTTTAAAGGCGGGGCCTTTATCTGAAACTGTCAGCTTTCTGACTTTATGCTTCTTGCGCAATGCGGCTTCCAGCTGTTCCAGTAGAACAAGCCGGTGGCAAAGCACGATAATCTTCTTGTTCTTGTAAAACCGCTCGATGATTTCACTAGCAAGCACGGTCTTCCCGGCACCGGTGGGCGCTTTTAGGATAAACCGACGGTTTTTTTGAACGATCGACGGAAAGGTGTCGATGATTTCTTGTTGCCAATTTCTGAGTTGCATCGAGGGGTTATATCAAAGAATGGAAGCCTGTACAGTACAAGGCTCTGGATATTCCAAAATAATTCGTTATTTCTCTTCAAGCGCGGCGTTTAGGGCCTGTTTCGATACCAACGCCAGGCATCTTCTATGATTGTGCCTATATCCTGTCGAGCGGGTTCCCAGCCCAGAACCTTGCGGGCAAGGCTGCAATCAGCAACCAACCGAGGAGGATCACCGGCGCGGCGCGGCGCATGGGTTAGGGGAATGTCACATCCCGTCACTTCACCTGTTTTGTCGATCACTTCACGCACGGAATAACCCTGCCCGGTACCTAGGTTAAAAACACCCCCTTCAAATCCTGAAAGAAGCTTTTTAAGGGCCAAAACATGGGCATCGGCCAAGTCAGTGACGTGAATATAATCGCGGATACAGGTGCCATCGGGGGTGTCGTAATCATCACCAAAGACTGAAATGCCATCAGACTTTTGAGATGCGGCATCAAATATCAGAGGAATAAGGTGGCTTTCAGGGTCATGGGCCTCGCCTATTTCCCCGTCCCCATCGGCACCTGCAGCATTAAAATACCGTAGGCTGACCGATCGCAAACCAAAGGCAGCACCGTAATCACCAAGCATGTCTTCGATCATCAATTTGCTGCGCCCATAGGGATTAATGGGCGCTTTTGGGTGATCTTCGGTTATGGGAACCGTCTCGGGCTCGCCAAAAATGGCGCAGGTACTGGAAAAAACAAACTTATCAATGCCCGTATCCTTAACCGCACCAAGCAGGCTCATGGAGCCCCCAACATTATTGCGATAATAAAGGTCAGGCTGCGATACTGATTCGCCAACATACGCAAAGGCTGCAAAATGTAATACGGCCACCGGGTCATGGCGCCCGATAACATCGCGCAACCGATCACCATCTAAGATATCGCCTTCTTCCAATGGCCCCCATTTGACGGCCCAGCGGTGACCCCGGCTAAGATTATCATAGCAAACAGGGGTGAACCCGGCTTTGGCAAGCGCTTTACAGGCATGGCTCCCGACATAGCCAGCACCACCTGTAACCAGAATGTTCGGCATCTCTAATCCGCCCGATCAATTCGGTTTTGTTCCATGGCCACTATTTCTAAATCCCCGGCCACCATTTCCTTCACCAATTCAGAAAAAGTCGTCTTGTGTTGCCAACCAAGAATTTTCTTGGCCTTGCTGGGGTCCCCAAGCAAGGATTCAACCTCTGTTGGGCGGAAATAACGCTGATCAATACGAACCAGGACATCGCCGGTTGCGGCATCGACACCGGTTTCATCAACCCCTTTTCCCTGCCATTCAATTTTGCGATCAATTTCTAAAAATGCACACTCTACAAATTCTCGAACAGAATGTGTTTCGCCTGTTGCCAACACATAATCATCGGCAACATCTTGTTGAACCATCTGCCACATGCCTTCGACATAATCACGGGCATGCCCCCAATCGCGGGTCGCGTCCATATTCCCCAAATAAAGGGTATCTTGCATCCCCAAAGACATGGCCGCAACGGCGCGGGTGATTTTGCGGGTTACGAATGTTTCACCCCGGATCGGACTTTCGTGATTAAACAAAATGCCGTTGGATGCATGCATGCCATAGGCTTCGCGATAATTCACCGTTGTCCAATAAGCATAAAGTTTAGCTGATCCATAAGGGGAACGCGGCCGGAACGGGGTGGTTTCACTTTGCGGGGTTTCCTAAACCTGCCCATAAAGTTCAGAGGTTGATGCCTGATAAAAACGGGTCTTTTCTTCCAGCTTCAATATGCGCATGGCTTCCAGCAGTCGGAGCGCGCCTAACCCATCGGCATTGGCCGTGTATTCAGGGGTTTCAAAACTAACTTGAACATGACTTTGGGCTGCCAAATTATAAATTTCGTCGGGTTCCGTTTCCTGAACAACACGGATCAAATTGGTTGCATCGGTCATATCACCGTAGACCATGCGAAAATTCTGGGAATCCTGATGCGGGTCAAGGTAAAGGTGATCCACCCTTGCCGTATTAAATGAAGATGAACGCCGTTTAATGCCCCAAACTTCGTAGCCTTTGGCCAAAAGAAATTCCGCCAAATAAGCCCCGTCTTGGCCTGTGATACCCGTGATCAATGCGCGTTTTGTCATCTAATTTATCCCAGAATTATCTTTCACGAAGCACGTGTTCATTTTCAAGATACCACCCGTAGTATTTTTCCAAACCGTCCTTAAGGGACGTCGGTGCTGTCCACCCCAAAGCTGTCAGTCGAGAAACATCCAGAAGCTTTTGAGGCGACCCGTCGGGCCGGGTAGCATCAAATTCTAGGTTTCCCTTAAAGCCAACAACGGCCGCAATCATTTCAGAAAATTCACGAATTGTAACATCGCGTCCCTGACCAATATTGAGGTGCACATCACCGGAATAATTTTTCATCAAGAAAATACAGGCATCGGCCAAATCATCCGCCCATAAGAATTCGCGCCGCGGCGTGCCTGATCCCCAGACAGAAACCGTGGCATCGTTTGCCAGTTTTGCCTCATGGAAACGATGCAACAGGGCTGCAGCAACATGGCTGTTGGAAGGATGAAAATTATCCCCGATACCGAATAAATTAGTCGGCATCACCGTGATGAAATCGCATTCGAATTGTTGGCGGTAGGCCTGGCATAATTTTATGCCTGCAATCTTGGCGATGGCATACCATTGGTTTGTCGATTCCAGCGGACCCGTCAGCAGCGATTCTTCTTGTATAGGCTGAGGCGCTTCGCGGGGATAAATGCAGCTTGAACCCAGAAAAAGAAGTTTTTCAACACCAATGCTTTTGGCACCGTGAATGACGTTCATTTCCATCGCAAGATTGTCATAAAGAAAATCTGCCGGATAGGTCGAATTGGCATGAATGCCGCCAACCCTGCCCGCTGCAACAAAAATAGCATCTGGTTTATTGTGTGCCATCCATGTTTCAACATCGGCTTGCCTGCGCAGATCCAGTTTGTCATGACCAACGGTCAATATCTCACAGGGTTCTGATTGCAGGCCGCGCATAATTGCCGAACCCGCCATGCCGGTATGCCCCGCGACCCAGACGCGTTTGCCAGAAAGATTAAAAGACATAATTTATACCCCACCCATTGCCACGACAGTTGCCTGCATATTTATCTAACGCCATTGGGCGCCTTTGTACCAGCGACTTTGACTATAACCCTGTCACCCGGTTTAAAGCCAAGACGCGATGCAGACCCACCGATCAGTTCCAATACATAACTGGCTTGTCTGCTTGATGAAATGATGCGCTTTGAGCCAGGGACCGCACGTTCATGGATATGTGTGATAACCCCGGAGTCGTTAATAAAAAGCATATCCAAGGGGATCAGCGTATTCGCCATCCACATATTGATCATTTGTTCACGGCCATAAATGAACAACATCCCACGATCAGGTGCAAGAGAGCGTCGAAACATCAACCCTTGGCGTCTTTGGGGCTCACTTTTTGCTATTTCGACGGTGAAGCGGTGTTGTTTCCCATCAGAGCGCACCCAAAGGGGGGCCGTATCAAAGCCTTGCCCTAAAGACTTGTTATTATCGACAACAGCCAATGCAGCAAACATCACGCATGGCGCAATGAGTGCAACCAACAAACGGCGAAAAAAGGGTTTGGCACGAAAAATCATTTGGAAAGAATAGAGCGGATTGATGGGCAATAAAATTAATAAAAAACCCCGCACGCCAACAACCATTGGCATGCAATAACGGCATCCCCGCAGAATGCCCCCTGTTTAGCCGGCCTGTATTTCGGTCGCTTGTGGTCCTTTAGGACCATCGGCAACACGAACCCTGACATTTTGGCCCTCTTCAAGTTCTCCCAGACCGGAACGGCGCAAGGTTACCATATGGACAAAAACATCGCGTTCGACTCCATTTTGGCAAACAAACCCATACCCTTTATCTGCGTTGAACCATTTGACCGTTGCATCGGTAAAATCATCGCCTGGGCCTAAATCTGGTTGTTCAATCGCATTTGGGTCCTCGGCGACAGCCGTGCTTTCGTCAACTTCCAGAATTTTGGTGACTTGCAACCCCTTGGCACGGTCCTCAATAAGAACTTGCACGGTGGTCCCGGGAAGAAGGTTTTCATAACCCGCATCACGTAATACAGAAAGGTGGAGAAAAGCATCCGCCATACTGTCTGCTACGGTTACAAAACCAAATCCTTTAACAACATTGAGCCACTTTATGACGCCACTTATTTCGCGTTCTTCACAGGGCTCTTGATCGACATGACTATCACTCATTGTCTAACTGGCCTCCCTACTGACTAACTAGTTGCGAAACGTTAGCATCTTTTTTCAGAACTGACAAACCTTCCACCATAGGTTTATAAATCAAGCCACATTGAGAGGCGAAACCGTTAATTATTTAACTTTTTGAAACCCGGTGATGCACTCGGACAACGCCAATATTGGGCCCTTAAAGTAAAGGCTGCCACGGGGCTTGACTGGGGACGGGCAAATTTGTATCCCCTATTCAGGTGCCAACAATCAAAAAATGGCACAAAAACAGGTGAAGGCATCAAAAACCGGTGAAAAACGGCACCTCTATCACGCATGCAATTGGCCTGGGGCTTTCTATGTTTGTCCTGTGGCTTTTGTTATCAGGACACTATACCCCCCTGATTCTCGGGTTTGGGGTCGCATCCTGCGTGGTTATTGTCATGATTGGCATGCGCCTTGACTTCATTGATCACGAAGCCGTTCCCCTTCACATCAGTTTTGGATGGTTCGCTTATACGGCTTGGTTGGGAAAAGAAATATTCAAAGCCAACATTGATGTCGCCCGCATCATTTTAGCCCCTAAATTGCCTATCAGCCCTGTCATGGTGCGTGTCCCTGCAACGCAGAGCACCGACATGGGAAAGGTGATCTATGCCAATTCTATCACCCTGACACCCGGCACCATTTCTGTAGAAGTCGAACCCCACGAAATTCTGGTCCATGCCATTACCCGCGATGCAGCCGCTGGCCTTGCGGATGGCGATATGGACCGCCGCGTTGATGCGATCGAAACACGATGAGCATGTTCGCCGCCGCCGCAATTGCTTTAATCATAGCCATGGTACTGGCCATGGCACGGCTTTATGCCGGCCCCACCCTGTATGACCGGGTATTGGCCGCAAATTCATTCGGGACAAAAACAGTGCTTTTGATCGGGGTTATGGGTTTTCTGACCGAACGCCCGGATTTTCTCGACATATCCTTGCTCTATGCCCTGTTGAATTTCATTGGCACCATCGCTGTCTTGAAATTCTTTAGATACCGCACCCTGGGGGATCACATTGAACCACCCTCTGTTTCTTCAGGGGACGATCAATGATCCAGCTCATCATCGATAGCTTTAGCTGGGCACTTTTGATGGGCGGGGCATTTTTTGTCCTGATCGGCGCCACGGGGCTCATCCGTCTACCCGATTTTTATACCCGGATGCATGGGGCCGGCATCACAGATACATTGGGCGCAGACCTTATCTTGCTTGGCTTAATGTTGCAGGCGGGCTTCACACTGGTGACGGTTAAACTGTTCCTGATCGGGGCATTCCTGTTGATCACCAGCCCGTCATCCAGCCATGCCATTGCCAATGCGGCCTTTACGGCGGGCCTGAACCCACAGGTAGCCCCCGATGATGGGCCAGATGGAGACGGGTCATAGAAAACGCCATTAACATTGCACTTTTGCTGTTTCTGGGACTAACCGCCTTTGCTATTTTGCGGCTGCGCGCCCTGTTTGCCGTGGTGATGTTGTCCAGTGTCTATTCACTGGTGTCAGCGGCCCTTTTGGTTCATCTCGATGCTGTCGATGTCGCCTTTACAGAAGCAGCCGTGGGTGCGGGCATCTCAACAGTCTTGATGCTGGCGACCCTGG